>Ga0180009_10000454_pt1 | contig 57534 bp, 46 predicted proteins | sample OS_PC_MetaG_FD_123537 | JGI IMG/M metagenome (GOLD analysis project Ga0180009, IMG submission 123537) | Groundwater microbial communities from the Aspo Hard Rock Laboratory (HRL) deep subsurface site, Sweden - OS_PC_MetaG | ecosystem: Environmental > Aquatic > Deep subsurface > Groundwater... | reverse complement strand
TGTGGTGTTTCACGACCGAACGAACCGCAGGCGTACTTGACAGTACGTTGAGGATTCGTGACCGAGCGAAACGCCGCAGATGCGGGTACTGGAGGCATCGCAGTAGTCGGTTTCATGAATAATTCGGGCTTGTGTCTGAGTTCATAACTTTTGTCTTTGCACAAAGAGGAGGTAATGATGAATTTCAATAACTCTAAATATCACGCAAGATTAAGTAAAGCTTTGATTCTTATCATTTATTTAGGGGCTCTCTTTTGCGTGTATCCTGCTTTTTCACAAAATGATTTTGAGGCAGATACCGTGACCATTATACAAAGCGTAGATCAGGGGTATGGGCAGAGGCATGTTGTCCAAACAATGACTACCAAAGAATTTGTGCATGAGTGGAACCTGGGCAATCCGCTGACTTTTGCGGATGCTTCCAGAGATCCCTGGGAATCCATTGTGCCAACTCCTGAACCTCCAGTGCATACCAGTCCTTTTGAGAATGGTGATCAGGTTGTTTTTCATAGATCAGGGACGTTTGATAACTTTCGATACAATAGAACAACAACTTATGAATATGCGGGTGGTCCGGGAGGCGCAGGCAGTGCAGGTGATCCATGGGCCATGCCTTCAAATGATGTGACAGTGGAGGGTTGCGGCGTCAGCTGCGATGAGGATGATGAAGAGCAGATGACGCAGTAGCAATTTTATCGCAACAGGTTATTCATCTTTCGGGGCTGAAGCTTTGCTGATCAGCCCCTTCTTTATTGTATCAACGAGCATCGATATTCAGCAGACTTCGTCATTGCATCGTAATCATGTTCAATAGGTGGGGCGATTTGCATGCTTTTGAACCCATGTCCATTGACTGAGCGATCAGCATGTCTGGGACAAGTATGCTCAATGTTGTCAACGCACATGGTCGAAGCATCGCCATGGCGACCGGAATATTTGCCATCGCTTCATCCAAGCAACTCGCTGGCAGCATGCAGCAGTACACCGATGCTGCCGCCAACCAGCGTGCCGTTGATGCGGATGTACTGCAGATCAGGCCCGATCTGCAGTTCGATGCGGCGTGAGGTTTCCTCGCCGTCCCAGGCCGCGACGGTGTCACTGATCAGCTGTGCAAACTCCTGCCGATGGGTGCTGATCACCTCGACCAGGGCGTCGCCCAGCCATTGATTCAGACGACTGCGCATGGCGTCATCCTGCGCCAGATTGTCTGCCAGTTGTGCCAGCCAGGCACGAATCTCTCGATGCCACAGGCTATCATCATCGTCGCTTTGCCGGTTGATCTCGGCCACCAGCCGCTGCCAAAGGTACACGGCATAGTCCTGAATTTCCGGTCGTTGCGACAGCTGTTGCCAGTATTCATGCAGGGTGTCGCCGTGGCGGCCCTGTTCCAGTTCCCGTGCCAGCCGGTGCAATTGCATGTTCAGACGCCGCCGCAGGGTGTGGCGCGGATCTGCCGCCATCAGCAGCAATAGCGTTTCCACCCGTGCCAGCATCTGCCGGGCGATGCGATCGTCGACAAAGCCCGGTAGCCACCACGGGCTGCCAGCGCTGATGCGCTGACGGATGGCATGGTTCTGCCGCTGCAGGTTGGTCGCCAGTTGCTCCAGCAGCAGACTGATGACCGGCTGATGGCGATCGTTTTCGATCAGATAGCGCAGTCCGGCGCCGCTCCAGCGGCTGAGTTTTTCGCTGGACAGATTCTGCCGCAACAGGCGCTGGCTGAATTCACGCACCGGTTGCTCGCCCAGTGCGTTGACGGCCCAGTGCAGCGCCGTGAGCAGATGTCCGGACAGGGCCTGTTGTGCCTGTGGCCGGGCCAGCCAGCGCAACAGTCGATCACCCGGCGCCAGTTGCTGCAGGTGCCTGGCCAGCACATCGGGGGCGAGAAAATGATCGGCCACGAAGCGGGCCAGATTGGTGCCGATCTGGTCTTTGCGTCGTTTGACGATGGCGGTATGCGGAATCGGCAGCCCCAGTGGATGCCGGAACAGCGCGGTGACCGCAAACCAGTCGGCCAGCGCGCCAACCACGGCGGCCTCGGCAAATGCCTGCAGCCAGCCGGAACCGGCAAATGGCTGCAGCAGCGTGATGAGGAACAGCGCCAGCATCAACAGCAGCAACAGCAGCGGAATCAGTCGCATGCGGCGCAGCCGCTGCTGCGCCGCAGTGGTGGCGTCGTCGCTGGAGCGCGGCAGGTTCAGAAGCGCAGCTTGCCGCGCAGGGTGTCGGCCAGCATGACCCAGTCACCCAGCAGGCTGTACAGTGGATATTTGAAGGTGGCCGGACGGTTGTGTTCGAAGAAAAAATGTCCGACCCAGGCAAAACCGTAGCCGGCCACCGGCATCAGCAGCAGCCACCACGCGTTTGCGGTAACCATGCTGACAGCGAGAATGACCAGCACCAGCAGGCTGCCGATGACGTGCAGTCGCCGACAGGTCAGGTTGCGGTGTTCGTCCAGATAATACGGATAGAACTCGCGAAATGTCTGAAATCGTTGCTCGCTCATGCTCTCAGCATAGGCGGAAATCAGGCTGAAATTCAATCTGCTTGCGCAGTGCTGCACGAGTCTGCTGTGATCTTGAGGGCATCAGCGTGCGGCAGATGACTGTATCAGCGCCTGCAATTGCGGCTGAAAGTGCGCCTTTCTCGCTGCACACAGGCGGATCGTTTCTAGTGTGTTGGCCAGCGCGCGCGGACCGCCCTGCAGATTTTCGCTGCGCTCGGCGAAGAATGTCTCGACTTCTGCTGCCCGCTCAGTGCTGCAGAAGCTGTCGGCCAATTGTGAGACACGTCCCTTGCGCCACACCGGAATGCGTTCCAGCACCGCGGCCAGATTCTGCTGCAGCCATTGCCAGGCCCCGGCACGGGTTTCCACTTGGGCAAACTGCGGCCCCAGCAGGTAATAGATTTCATTGTCGCGGATGTCTTCGGACAAGGCCATCTCCAGCAGCAGTGCTTGTTGTGCCGGGTCATTGTGCTGTCCCATCGCCGCCAGCAGACGCTGACGATAAATGGCATCAGAGCTGGCCACCACCTGTTGTTGCAGGTGTCGCAGATAGCTGTCAGCGCGATCTCTGGCGGCAGCGGCGATCGCGGTGCTGATCAGATCCAGGTTGCTGTCTGCCAGCGGCGCGGGATCAAGTTTGGCGGTGCCGGTGTAGGCCAGCCCCATGCGCGCGAGTTCGTTGCCGAGCTTTTTGTCATCCAGCACCAGCACCAGTTGATCGACCAGCTTGTTCTGCAGGTTGGCGGCGTTGCGATCGGCCAGCGGTGCCAGCCCAAGTTGCTGCAAACGCTGTTGATACAGTGGCAACAGCCGCGCGCGCATGGTTGCCTGCTGACTGCTGTCGGCAAACTCGGTATAGAACTCAGCGACGCTGCCGAGCAGGCTGCCGGCCACTTCCGGCTGCGCATCGTTGACGAACTGCGGCAACTGTTCCAGCAAGGTCTCGAGCGCAATGCCACCTGCCTGCAGGGCAGCCTTGAAACTGTCCGCCAGCACCAGCTTTTCATTGCTGGAGAGCTGGTCTTTGGCCTGCAGCAGCTGCTGCCACTGCGGGTCGGGAAGGTTGAACCGGTAATAACCGGCACCGTCGGCATTGGGCATGATCCAGCTCGGGCACTGCATGGCGGTCAGCGCCACCGAATCCAGAGTGCTTTCCAGCATCTGGCACTGGCTATGGGTGCTGCCGTCGGCAAGGCCATAACGAATACACGTGGGCAGCGTCCAGAGCTGGTTGCTGTCGCCGGCCGATCCCAGCGGCAGATAACGGTTTTGCCGCAGCTGCAGCGTGGCAGGCTGGCTGTCACAGTTTGTTTCGACTGCCAGCAGGGGCACGCCGGGCTGGGTCAGGAAAGAGCGAAACGCCTGTGCGGTGATGCTGGCCTGCCCGGCATCGGCACGGGCGGCGATGGTGTTGATGAAATCATCGGCGCTGGCATTGCCCCAGGCATACTGCTGCAGATAATCCTGAATGCCGGCGCGAAATGCTTCGGCACCAAGATAGCGCTCGAACATGGCCAGCACGCCGCCGCCTTTGCTGTAGGTGATGGCATCAAAGGCCGAGGCGATGTCGTGGTCGCTGGCGATCGGCTGGCGGATCTGGCGCACACTGCTGAGGCTGTCCACCTGCATTGCGCCCAGAGCGCGCTGCAGCAGACTGCGACGATAACCGCCATCGGCATCCATCCGATCCAGCGTGACAGCCGCCATCCAAGTGGCAAAGGCTTCATTCAGCCAGATGTCATCCCACCATACCGGCGTGACCAGATTGCCGAACCAGTGGTGGGCCAGCTCATGCGCATGCACCGAGGCATAGGCAAACTTGCGCCGTGCCGTTGCCTCATCGTCCAGCAGCAGCAACTGTTCGCGGTAGGTAATGGCACCGGCGTTTTCCATCGCGCCGGCAGAAAAATCCGGTACTGCAATGATGTCCAGCTTGGCATAGGGATAGGGAATCTGGAAATAATCCTCCAGCGCCGTGACGATCTCATTGGTATGGCGCAGCGCATAATCGAGCTGCTCGCCCTTGCCGCGCACGGCGATGCCACGCAACGGCAGGCTGCGATCGCGCACCGCATTGCTGGGCAGATCTTCCCATGCGACCACATCGAAAGGCCCGACCGCGAAGGCCAGCAGATAGGTTGGTAGCGGTTTGCTGCGTGCAAAATGGTGCCGCTGCATGCCGTCGTCCAGTTGCTCCACATCCAGCAGCGGTGTGTTGGTGATGGCGCTGTGCCCATCCGGCACGGTCAGGCTGATGTCGAACGGCACCTTGAAGGCAGGCTCATCGAAGCCGGGGAACGCGAGCCGGGCCGAGGTGGCTTCGAACTGGGTGAAGGCATAGTCATCGCCTCCGCTGGTGACCTTGTACAAGCCCTCCAGCGACTGGTTGAATGAGGCCTGGTAATCGATCACCAGCAGCGCCTTGCCGGCAGCAAGCTGGACATCCTGTGCGGATGGTCGCAAGCGCGCCAGACCCAGTGGAGTAAGCTGTTCATACTGCAGGGGCTGCGCCGTGCCGTCATCGCGTTGCAGCAGCGCCTGGCTGACCTCCAGCTGTTGACCATGCAGCCAGATGCCGTCGGTCGCGCGCGCGATGTCGATCTCGATCCGTGCTGTGCCGGAGAACCCCGGCTGCCGAGGATCAATCAGCAGATCAAGGTCATAATGCTGTGGCACCACGTCTGCCGGCAAGCGCCCCTTGGGCATGTCGACGTCAGGCCCAGCGGCAGCAGTTTGGGCGGTGGGGCTTTCTCCCGGAGGCGGTGCGCTGCTGTCGTCAGGCGGCTTTGAGCAGGCGCTCAGCAGCAGTAAAGCAGACAGCAGGACGGTTATCAGAATACCTGGGACAGTGCTTCTGGTGGGCAGCGTTTTGGCGGCCGCAGCGGATGGTGACGATGTTTTGCCGGAAAGCAATCGGATCATGGTAAAGCTCATGGTGGCAGAAGAGAGAATAGTTTATTCAATGACCGCCAGAGGCGTTTGTCAACCACAGCCTGTAGCAATGCCTGAGCTGCCAGCCAGGATGGCGGACAGCCGGGTCAGCAAAAAGTTTATGATGCAGAGCTTTTCAGCGCCAGCGCAGATTCAGCAGATGGCCGATGATCAGCATGAATCCGCCAATGGAGGTCAGGATTTTTTCCATGCTGGCACTGAACAGGCTGTGATCCAGCCAGGCAGCCTGCAGCGCGGCGATGCTGATCAGGCTCAAGCCCACGCTGCCGCAGACCAGCACCACCAGGCTGCGATGGCGCAGCCAGCCGATGGCAAAGGCGCTCAGGGCGACTGGCAGGATGAAAGCGAGCAGATAAGTGTGGAAGAATTCGTCTTCCAGCAGCCAACTGGCCACGAACGGCGTGAACATGATCAGCAGTGGCAAGGCCAGGCAATGAATCAGGCAGGCCAGCGAAAGGCCGATGCCCAGATAATCGAACCAGCGTCGGTCAGGGCGCGGTTTCAGTGTGCTGTCAAGTTTGCCTGTATGCATAACGTTATAATATTACATTTCGCATCAGAAGCAAAGCATGCGGTAAAATTCCGGTCAGTCCATTCCGTTTTCAGGCCTGCGCATGCCATGAACATCAATGAACCAGATCTGATCCTGTATGGCCGCCAGGACTGTCACCTTTGCGATGAGGCGGAACAGCTGTTGCAGCAGCTGGCGTCACCGCCGCACTACGCCAAAGTCGACATCGATGGCCAGCTGGCATTGCTGCGGACTTATGGCCCGCGAATACCGGTACTGCGGGCACGCGCCAGCAGCGCTGAACTGCAATGGCCATTTGATGCCGCTGGCCTGCAACGCTGGCTGGCGCAATGGCAGCCACATTCCGCATGATGGCAGCGCCGCTTTCGTGCTGCCTGCGCGGGCTGTGCTTGTGCCTGCTGCTGCTTTCTGTCAAGGCACTGGCGGTGGATCTCCCGGTGGCGCTGAGCAACAATGCGGTGACGGCACTGGTGGCCGATACCGATGGCGACAGCGAGCAGGTCGATGTCTACAGCTTCATGGGACTGGGCAGCGGCAAAACCTGGCGCGATGTCAGCGCCAGCGGCTGGTGGCTGCCGGCCGGCAGCAGTCACTGGCAGCGCTTGCCGCCGGTCCCGGACAGTGCGACCGGTGCTGACACGACACAGCGCGGACGTCTGGCCGCGGTGGCGGTGGCGGCAGCTGATGCGGTATGGCTGTTCGGTGGTTACCACGTTGCCGCCGATGGCAGTGAAGTCTCCAGCCCCGATGTGTATCAGATCAATGCGCGCCGACAGCCGGTTTACCGGCGCAGCACGCCGATGCCGATTCCGGTGGATGACACGCTGGCACTGGTCTATCGTGACCGCTACATTTACCTCATCAGTGGCTGGCACGATCTGGGCAACGTCAATCTGGTGCAGCTGTTCGACACCCGCACGCAAAGCTGGACCCAGGCCACGCCGTATCCGGGCACGCCGGTGTTCGGCCATGCCGGCGGCATGCTGGACGGAGATATGCTGGTGTGTGGCGGTGTGGCCCTGTCGTACCCGGCCAGTGGCAAGCGCTCATTTCGCATGTCTGCCGAGTGCTGGGGCGGCCGTATCGATGCCGAAGATCATCGTCGCATAGACTGGCATCCAGTTGCAGCCATGCCGGGACTGCCTCGCTATCGTGCTGCTGCCGCCGCCGATAAGCAGCGCGGTCTGATTGTTTTTGCGGCCGGTTCAGCGCAGGCCTACAACTACAACGGCATCGGTTACGATGGGGTGCCGGCAACGCCGCTGGACAGTGTGGTTAGTTTCAATCTGGCCCGGCAGCAATGGCAGTGTCATGCTCGTTTGCAAACCGCCAGCATGGATCATCGCGGTATGCTGCTGGCTGCGGGCACTGGCGAACTCATTCGCATCGGCGGCATGCATGCTGGGCAAAAGGTCAGCGCGGCCTGGTTACAGCAGCCGCTGCCGCCAGCACTACCTTGCCAGTGAGCGCTGCCATCGTGATCAGTTCAATAGAGATCGGGCCATGCTGAAAATCGCCTACATCAATGGCAGCCGCCTGAAACGCGCCATGCTGGCCGCAGCGCGGCAATTGCGCCGACAGCGTCAGGCCATCAACCGCATCAACGTGTTTCCGGTCGCCGATGGCGATACCGGCACCAATCTGCTGTTCACGCTGCGCAGCATCAGCCAGGCGCTGCAGCAGCAGGCTGACAGGGATCTGGGGGCGGTGCTGGAAGCCATCGCGGCGGCTGCCGTGGATGGTGCCCGCGGCAACTCAGGTGCCATCATGGCGCAGTTCTTTCAGGGGTTTTATGAATCGGCCAGAGCATTGCCGCGCATGCATGCGGCGCAGTTTGCCGCCGCCGTCGGGCATGCCAGCAGCCTTGCCGGACAGGCCATGGCCGAGCCGGTCGATGGCACCATGCCTACCGTGCAGAAAGCCTTTGCCGAGGCGGTCAGCAGACAGCACGACAACGGCGATCAGGACATACACAGCCTGCTGCGACGCGGCTTGCAGGCCGCCCGCGAAGCACTGCGCAAAACCCCTGAGCAACTGCCGGTATTGCGCAGTGCCGGGGTGGTGGACGCCGGTGCCCAGGGCTTTGTCGATGTGCTTGAGGGCATTCAGACGCTGATTGACACCGGTGCTGCAACCTTGGTCGACAATGACGATGTGCTGGACATCCGGGAAGACCACGTGCTGATTGACCACAGCAATCCCGAGCACCGCTACTGCACCGAGTGCATCGTTGAGGGCGATGGTTTGCAGCGCCAGCAGCTGATGCAGGAACTGAAGACGCTGGATGCCTCCTGCCTGGTGCTGGCCGGTGGTGCACAGCGCCTGCGCATGCACATCCATGTTGATCATCCCGGCGCTGCGTTTGCTGTTTGCCGGCGGCACGGTGAGGTGACCCAGCAGAAGGCGGACGACATGTTCATGCAGACCACCAGCGCTGGCGACCGGCAGCAGATTGCCATAGTCACCGATACCGGAGCGGATCTGCCCGAGCAACTGGCCAGCGAACTGCGTATCAGCCGGGTGCCCCTGCGCTTCAATTTTGCCGATGTCGAATACCTGGATCGGCTGGACATGTCGGTGGCAGAGTTTTACCGGCGTCTGGCCAACAGCCGTGAACCGGCGCAGACCTCACAACCGCCGTCAGGTGATTACCGGCGCCTGTACGGCACGCTGGCCGATCATGCCGGCGGCATTCTTAACATCACCGTTTCGGGGGCGCTGAGTGGCACCATCCACGCGGCACGACAGGCGCAGCGACCGGGTGAGAACATCCATGTGTTTGACAGCCGCAATGCTTCCGGAGGCCAGGGCTTGCTGGCGATTGCCGCCGCACGCATGGCGGCAGCGGGTATCGGTGTCGGCGAGATGCTGCCAGTGCTGGAGCGGCTGCGCGCGCAGACCTTCACCATCGCCGTGGCCAGAACCCTGTCCCATGCTGCACGTGGTGGCCGCATTCCCGGCTGGCTGGCAACACTTTCCGGCTGGCTGGGCGTGCAGCCGGTGCTGAAAACCTCGGCCAGCGGCAAGCTCAAGCCGGCTGGCGTGGTCGCGACCGGCAGCGATCCGGCGCAGGCCATGGTCAACTGGATCAGACGCCGGCTGCCAGCGGATTATGCCTGTCGCATGCTCATCAGCCATGGCGATGACCGGGTCGCAGCAGAGCGCCTGCAAGCCATGTTGCAGCGGCACTTCCGGGCATTGCAGGAGTGCTGGATCGCCGAAACCGGACCGGCCATAGGTGCCCACGCCGGCCCCGGTGTGCTGGTGCTGGCCGTGCAGCCCGTGTTCGATGTTGAGCCCGAGAAGAGGCCAGAGCAGAGGCCAGAGCAGAGGCCAGAGCAGAGGCCAGAGCAGAGACCAGAGCTGGAACCATGATCCAAACCACCGGCATCCTGCTGGCGGTGCTGCTGGCCGCATACCTGCTGGGGTCGCTCTCCGGCAGTCTGCTGCTGGGCCGCTGGCGCGGTATTGACATCCGCGCCAGCGGCAGCGGCAACGCTGGCGGCACCAATGCCCTGCGCACGCAGGGCTGGTGGTTTGCCCTGCTGGTGGTGCTGATTGACATCGGCAAGGGCGTGCTGGCAGTCCTGCTGTTGCCGCACTGGCCAGGTGCTGCAGGTTCGACGCTGCAGGTCTGGCTGCCGGCTGCGGCCGGGATGGCGGCTATGGCCGGTCATGTCTGGCCGTTGTATTTCGGTTTTCGCGGCGGCAAGGGCATGGCCACGCTGGCCGGGATCGCGGCCGTAATGATGCCCGGCCCCGGCGTGCTGGTGCTGCTGTTGTGGCTGCTGCTGGTGCTGACCACGGGATATGTGGGTCTGGCCAGCATCGCCGCCGGGCTGGCACTGCCGCTGCTGTGGCTGGGTTGGCATGGACGGGAGCTGTTCGCACAGCCCGCCGAGCATTTGCCGGAGTTGCTGTTTGCCGCGCTGGCGGCTGTGTTTGTGCTGTGGACCCATCGCAGCAATATCAGCCGTTTGCGCCAGGGCAGCGAACACCGTTTTCAGCGCTTGCGGCTATTGCGGCGCGGTCAAGCTGCCTCATCTCGGGATCAGCAATGAGCCCGCTGGCGCACGAGATCATGCTGACGCTGCGCCAGCAGGGGGCGGTTTCGGGCCGCAGGCTGGCACAGCATTTGGGTGTGAGCCGCGCAGCCATCTGGAAACAGGTGCAGGCCTTGCGTGCCGCCGGGGTGGCCATCAGCGCCAGCAGCGGCAGCGGCTACCGCTGGCAGCAGCCGGTGGCACTGCTTGATGCCGGGGAGATTTTTGCCTGCCTGCAGCCGTCGGTTGCAGCACGTGTGTTGCATCTGCAGTGTCTGCCGGAGTGCGACTCCACCAGTGCCGTGCTGGCCAGGGCAGAGCAGGCCGGTGTGGCCTGCTGTATGAGTGAGCAGCAAACGGCGGGTCGTGGCCGCCGCGGTCGTCACTGGCAGGCACCCGCCTACGGCAGTCTGCTGCTGTCACTGCGCTGGGAGTTTGCCATTGGTGCCAGTGCGCTGGCGCTGCTGGGCATTCGTGTCGGCCTGCTGTTGCGCGCCGTGCTGCAGGATCAGCTGGAGCCGGTGCAGCCTTTGCCAGAGTCTGGTTTGCCAGCGCTGAAACTGAAATGGCCGAATGATGTCGTGGTGCAGCAGGCAAATGACAGCGCCAAGCTGGCCGGCATTCTGATCGAAATGCAGGGTGGCATGGATGGTCCCTGCACGGTCATCATCGGTGTCGGCATCAATGTCAGCTGGCCGGCTGAGTGGCTGCAGCAGCTGCGTGAGCAACTGTTGCATAGTGCGGTATCCGGAGAACATCAGGCCCTGCCGCCGGTGGATCTGCGCACGCTGGGCGGCGAGGTTTCGCGCAACCGGCTGGCGGCGTTGCTCATCAATCAGCTGGCTGAGCTGTGCATGCAGCTGGAACAGGGCCAGAGCCTGACTGCCGAGGCGTTGCTGGACAGCTGGCGACAGCATGATCTGCTGTTCGGCCAGCGCATCTGCGTGCGCAGTGACAGCGATGATGTGTTGCTGGCTGATGGCGTGGCCGGTGGCATCGATGTCAGTGGTGCCTATCTGGTACACAGTGGCGCGAAGTCACACAGCTTCAATGCCTCGGCCATATCGCTGCGACAATGGTCACAGACCGCGACATGAGTAGCGGCAACAACCACGCCCGGCAGCCGCAAGCCTTGCAGTTGCTGCTGGATGTTGGCAGCAGCCGCTGCAAATGGCAGCTGCTGGGGGCCTCGCAGCGACCTGCAGGGGTCGAGATCCAGACTGGATCGCTGGAGGATTTGCGCGCTGCGCTGAACACCAGCCAGGCCGCTGGCGCATGTGTGCGCAGCGCCGCCGGTATTTGTGTTGCCGCAGCCGGCCAGCGTGAGGCCGTTGATGACCTGCTGCAGTCGGCATGCGGGCTGTCGCTGCAATGGCTGCACACCGAATCCAGGGTTGCCGATCTGCGCTGTGGCTATCCGCAGCCGCAACAACTGGGGGTGGATCGCTGGGCCGGGCTGGCTGGCGCACACTCGCTGTATCCGCATGATAACGTCATCCTCGCCGATTTCGGCACTGCCACCACGGTGGATTTTCTCGCCGCAGGCGGACAGCATCTGGGCGGCTGGATCAGTGCCGGATTGCAGGATGGGCTCAGTGCGCTGCGGCAGCGTCTGGCGCATCTGCCGGCACTGTCTGGCAGCAGCAATGCAGCGCTGCTGGCGGCGGTTGCGGTGGCACCAGGAGAGAATGATGCCAACCTGGCTGCCAGTGACACCAGATCAGCGCTGGTGCACGGCAGCCTGCACGCCCAGGCCGGTCTGGTCATGCAGGCGCGGGCCGTGGCACAGCGTGCCGGCTGGCCGTCGTGTAGGGTGCTGCTGACTGGCGGTAATGCGCAGCGTTTGTTGCCGCTGCTGGATACTGACGTTGTCCATCAGCCGCAACTGCTGTTTGTCGGCATGCAATGGCTGCTGCGGCACAGCAGCTGATGGGAGCGAACTGTAGACATAAAAAAACCCTGGAAGACATCCTGTCTTCCAGGGTTGTTTTCGGCCTGCCACCCTCGTAAACGTCATTCGCTTCACTGCTGATTTGGCCGAGACGCTTCCCTGCGTCGTACATCAAGACCCGGACTTCGCTACAATGCTTACATCGTGTCAGAATTTTTTTGTTGGGAGATCAAATCATGACCATAGCCTACTGGTGCGTGCTGGCCACCGTCATCATGCCGCTGCTATTGGCCGGAATCGCCAAGGCCGGTGCCGGCAGACCCTACGATAACCACAAGCCAAGAGAGTTTCTCGCCTCGCTGCAGGGCTATCAGCAGCGCGCCAACTGGGCCCAGCAGAATGCCTACGAGGCGTTTGCGCCCTTTGCCGCTGCCGTCATCATTGCCCACCAGCTTAATCTTGCACAGGCCACGCTGGACACCTACGCGCTGACTTTTGTTGCCGCTCGGGTGCTGTATTCGCTCTGCTATGTCAAGGATTGGGCGCTGCTGCGCTCGCTGGCGTGGACAGTGGGGTTTGCCTGCGTGATCGGACTGTTCGTGGCCGCAGCCTGATATCCGGTTGCGAATTAGGCCCGGCTGAACGGCCATGCACATTTGACAGCGGCGCTGCGGCACAGTAATTTGAACCATTGATCAGCTGCGTTGGAGCAGACGCAGCAGCCACCTAGGATGCTTTCACTATGAGCCTGAAAATTTCTCTGGAATTAAGCCCACAGGATCTGGATCATTTCCGCCAGATCATGAACAAGGCCACCAAGGCCCGCAGCAAGAGCAGTGAGGAGGATATTCTGCGCCAGGTGCGGGATGTTCTGAAGCAGGGGCAGACCGCCAAGGCGCCGGATTTCATCAAGCAGCGCATCCAGACACTGGACAAGATGGTGGCGATGGTGGAGGACGTGGCCTGGGGGCTGGAAGACGCCGATCGCGAACGTGTGCTGGCGGCGCTGGCCTATTTCGCTGACCCCGAAGACATCATCCCTGATCACATCCCGGTGGTTGGTTTCCTTGATGATGCCATCATGATCGAGCTGATTGCGCGCGAGCTCAAACCGGAGCTGGAGGCCTATCACGATTTCTGCGTGTATCGTGAGGCGGAGTCGGCGCGGCGTGGTGAACAGGTCATCACCATGGATCGGGTCGAATGGCTGGACAAGCGGCGCAAGGAGTTGCAGTCACGCATGCGCCGGCGTCGACGCGGTCGACGTCGCAGCGGCGGCGGCGGTGGCAGCAGCAGCACTCCTGGATCCTGGTTCTCATCATTCTGAATGCCAGCACATGTCGATGTGGCTGATGCCATCCTCATCGTAAGGTGCGCTGATCGGCTGGAAGCCGCAGCGGCGATACAGCTCCTGCAAATGCGTTTGTGCTGAGAGCTCGATGTCCCGACCCGGCCACTGGCGCCGGGCACAGGCACGCAGCAGATCAATCAGCCAGCGGCCATGCCCGCTGCCGCGCTGTCCGGCGGCGATAACAATGCGACCAATGCGCGCAGCACTGTGGGCATTGTCCGGAGGCAGCAGCCGACCATAGCCAATCAGTTGCTGCTGGCGTTTTACCAGCAGGTGCATGGCCTGCAGATCGGCACCATCGATGTCCTGATACAGACACTGTTGCTCCAGCACAAACACGGCGCTGCGCAACTGCAGGCACTGATACAGGCTCAGCGCATCCAGGTCATGGAAGCGGCACAGGCTCAGCTCGACACGGGCCGGTGCCGATGCGCGGTGGCCAGCACAAGCACGATCCGAACCGGCGCCAATGCAGTCGTCGTCTGCAAGCATGATTGATCAACCATCAAAAGAGTAAAGCCAATGCCATCACAACAGTCCGTGTCGGCGCACGCTGCCATGACCGACGCCCCTGGCGCGCTGGCAGGTGCGCCAGATGTCAATCCAGTCTATCAGAACAATCCGCGCGCGTACGTGGCCCGCTCCGGCATCCATGGTTATGGTCTGTTTGCCCGCCACGACATCGCCGAAGGTGAATTCATCGGCCATTATGCCGGTCGCGAAACCGAGGTCGACGGCATGCATGTGCTGTGGCTGTACGATGAGGAAGCCGATCACTGGGAAGGCATAGACGGTGACAATGAAATGCGCTTCCTGAACCACAGTGACGAGCCCAACGCAGATTTCTGGAACGCCGATCTGTATGCACAGCAAGACATCGCCGCTGATGAGGAGATCACCTTCGATTACCACTGGGAGCCTGAGGCATGAGCGCAGCATTCAGTGTCGCCAGCTGGAATGTCAACTCGCTGAAAGTGCGCTTGCCGCATGTGCTGGACTGGCTGGCCGAGCACCCGGTGGATGTGCTGGGACTGCAGGAAACCAAACTCACCGACGACAAATTTCCGCATGCGCAACTGCGGCAGGCCGGCTATCACGCCATATGCAGCGGTCAGCCGACCTACAATGGCGTCGCTCTGCTCAGCCGGCAGCCGCCCACCGAGGTACTGCTGGAGCCGCCGGAGCTGGGCGATGAGCAGCGCCGCATCATCGCCGCCAGTTATGGCGGTGTTCGTGTGATCAATCTCTACGTCGTCAACGGCAAGGCGGTGGACGATGAAAAATACCACTACAAGCTGGACTGGCTGCAGCGCATCGAGCGCTGGATTGCCGCAGAACTGCAGCAGCATCAGCGACTCATCGTCATGGGTGACTTCAACATCGCACCGGCTGATGACGATGTCCACGATCCACAGGCCTGGCACGAGCAGATACTTTGTTCCAGTGCAGAACGCGAACGTCTGCAGGCATTGTTTGATCTGGGGCTGCGCGATACCTTCCGCCTGTTTCCCCGCGACGGCAAGCTGTTCAGCTGGTGGGATTATCGGCAGGCGGCATTCCGCCGCGATCTGGGGCTGCGCATTGATCTGATCCTGGCGTCCACAGCACTGGCGGAACAGTGCGTCAGCAGCGAGATCGACAAGCACCCGAGAAAGCTGGAGCGACCATCGGATCACGCCCCGGTGGTGGCCAGCTTTCAGCTGGACTGATTACAGTCCGAAAGGGTCGACTGCCGGCTGCTCGCCCGTTTCGGCGGGCTGCTTGGCGCGCATGGCACTGAGCTGTTCCAGCGTCACCAGTTCTCGCATGGCACCGGGTGCATTGGCATCGGTCAGCTGACCGCTTTCGGCATCAATCCAGATCTGGGCCACACCATCCGGCATGGGCGGCAGACGGTCGGGGGAATCACGCAGCGCAGTGCCCATGTAATCGATCCAGATCGGCAGCGCGGCGACGCCGCCCAGTTCGCGTTTGCCGAGCGGACTGAAATCATCGAAGCCGACCCATACCGTGGTCACCACATCGCTGTTGAAGCCGGAGAACCAGGCGTCGCGCTGCTCATTGGTGGTGCCGGTCTTGCCGGCCAGGTCGGAGCGTCCCAGGGTGAGCGCACGACGGCCGGTGCCGGCACTGATCACCGAGCCCATCATGGAGCGAATCAGATACACCGTGCGCGCATTGATGGCACGCTGGCGATAGGCCGGCAGCGGCGGCCCCTCCAGACTGTCGCGCTTGAACAGCCGCTGCAGCGGCGGTGCGGTATCACGGATGCGTTGCCTGCCGCTGTCGGCGACACCAATCTGCGGATTGATCTCACTGCTGGTGGTGGAAACGTCCAGCACGACCGTGTTGTCGTCGCTGGCCAGTTCCTGGCTGACGATTTCAGGGCAGCGCTCGCACAGCTGTACCGGTGTCGTGCTGAGCAGGATGTTGTCGCCCTGATCACGGATTTCCTTGAGCCAGTAAGCCTGCACCGCATAGCCGCCATTCGCCAGCATGGCATAAGCCTGGGCCAGTTCCATCGGGCTCAGATTAACCGAGCCCAGCGCCATGGACAGGTTGTGCGGCAGGTCATCGGCGGCAAAACCGAAGCGCTGCAGCGACTCAATCGCCGGGGCGATGCCGATGTCCTCCAGCAGGCGCACCGAAATCAGGTTGCGCGAGTGAGTCATGGCTTCGCGCAGACGGGTCGGGCCGTAAAAGCTGCGACTGAAGTTCTGCGGTTTCCAGGCCTCGGCGTCGGCACCATCGCGAAACACCACGGGCGCGTCGTTGACCACCGAGGCCGGTCCGTAGCCGGCATCCACGGCGGTGGCATAGATGAACGGCTTGAAGCTGCTGCCCGGTTGTCGCCTGGCCTGGGTGGCGCGGTTGAATTTGCTGCTGTAGTAATCAAAGCCGCCGCTGAGTGCCAGCACGGCACCATCAATCGGGTGCAGCGAAACAATGGCCGCCTGGGTTTCCGGCATTTGGGTCAATTGCCAGTTGCCTTCGGCATTCATCTGCACGCGCACAATGTCGCCGGCCTGCAGCACGTCCGTGACCGCTGTCGGTGCCTCGCCCATGGCGTTGCGTGACAGCATGGGACGGGCCCACGCCATGGCGGCCAGATCCAGCGTGATGGTCTGACCGGTGCGCAGCGTCACCAGAGCCAGCTCGCTGTCGGCTTCGATCACCAGTCCGGGCAGCATGCCATTCACGATCACATGCTGATCCAGCAATTGTTGTCGGGACTCGCTGCTGCGGTAGTCAGCAACGTCCACGGTGGCTTCGGCACCGCGATAGCCATGCCGACGATCGTACTCCAGCAGGCCCTCGCGCAGGGCCTGGTTTGCCGCAGCCTGGTTGCGTGCGTCCACGGTGGTGATGATGCGCAGACCGGACTCGTACACTTCGGTACCAAAATTTTCCACAGCCCAGGCGCGCGCCATTTCTGCCAGATAGGGGGCCTCGACGGCATGATTTTCCTGATGCCGGAAAGCGCTGATGGCGGCGGTATAGGCCTGCTGATAGGCCGCGTCATCGATGATGCCCAGCGCATGCATGCGCGTGAGCACGTAATTGCGGCGCTTGCCGGCGGCCTCTGGGTTGGTGATCGGATTGACCTTGGACGGACGCTGCGTGATGCCTGCAATCATGGCCGATTCAGCCAGCGTCAGTTCGTCCAGCGACTTGCCGTAATAAACCTGTGCGGCGGCGGCGACGCCATAGGCGCGGTGACCGAGGTAGATCTTGTTCAGATACAGTTGCAGGATCTGGTTCTTGCTGAGCTCGCGCTCCATCTTCAGCGACAACAGGATTTCCTTGAGTTTGCGCACGTAGGTCTTGTCGCTGCTGAGAAAGAAGCCGCGCGCCAGCTGCATGGTGATGGTGCTGCCGCCCTGACCCTTCTCGCCGGTGCGGATCAGCTCGAACATGGCCCGCGCGATGCCCTGCCAATCGATGCCGGGATGGCTGTAGAAACGGTCATCCTCGCTGGCGATGAAGGCGTTGCGCAGGGTTTCGGGGATGTCATCCAGCGGCAGGGGGATGCGCCGTTTCTCTCCAAAACTGCTGATGCTGCTGCGGTCAGCCGCGGTAATGATCAGCGGACTCTGCAGCTGCACCTCCGCCAGGGCATCGACCGCCGGCAGTTCCGGTGCCAGCAGCAGCCAGATGGCGGCCACAGCGACGATGCCGAGGACGATGGCGGTGAAGCCCAGTCGCAGCGTCCAACTGGCGAGTCTGCGTAAGGTGCTGCGTTTGGCGGTTTTGCTCATAGTCTATGCTGCGGGATTCAGGGTATCGCGCCGTTTGCTGCCCGTTTGCCATGTCTGTGGCTTGGACAGCGGCGTCGCCTGGTGTTCATGAAATTATCACGTGATATGAATAAAATGCGCGAAATGTTTTGATTCCGGGTTAACAAAGTGTTATAAATGCCATTCAGCGGAAATTGATTAAAGAGTTCATGATTTCCAATAAGTTATTCAATTTAGCTTGAAAACATATAATGTGTATGACAAGGATGTCACAAGATTGCTGCAACAACACTGAATGCAAGCCGTTTTGGCCTGGCCGGATGCTGTCATCCAGTTTGATCAGCAAGTGTTCCAAATGAGGATGATACAGTGCAACTAGGGTCTTTGCTGAACAGAAACAGGCATCCTTATCTCGGGATCGACATCGGCTCCAGCACCGTCAAGCTTGCCGCCCTGGTGAAAGAGGGCGACAGGTTCCGGCTTGAGCATCTCGCCGTAGAGCAGCTTGATGCGGAAGCGATGGATCACAATTCGATCAAGAATCCCAGCAAGGTCAGTGAAGCACTGAGCCGGGTCTGGTTCCAGAGCGCGGCCAAACACAAGGAATGCGTGCTTGCAGTCCCGCTGACCTCCACCTTCTCCCGCATGCTCTATCTGCCAGCAGGCCAGTCTGAGTCCGAACTGGAAAGTCAGGTGCAGATCGAGGCCGGACAGATCGTGCCGTTTGACGTCAACGAAGTCAGCCTGGATTTCCAGGTGGTGGGCACGGCGCAAGGCAACGAGGATCAGATCGAGGTGTTGCTCGCCGCCACCCGCACCGAGAACATCAACCAGCTGGAATCGCTGGTGGATGAGTCCGGGCTGGAGCTAGCCGTGGTGGACATCGATAAATACGCACTACTTAACAGTTACATCGGATTGCTGGAAACACCAAGCCTGCGCGAAAAGACCGTCGCGCTGATGCACATCGGTGCCCATTCCATCATCTTCATGGCGGTACGCGATCGCAAGGAACTCTACGTCAAGGACATCAATTTCGGTACCGCGCAGCTGGAGCATCAGGTGGCCGAGACGGTCAGCGCGGACGAGCAGTCCGATCTCCTGCAGGTATTGAGCGAACCGGATACGCGCGTCAATGAAGAGGTCATCCAGCCGTTCCGGCATCAGCTGGTGCTGCAGATCAACCGCGCACTGCAGGCATACGCTTCCTCTTCCCAGTACCATCGCATCGAGCATGTGATCCTCACCGGCGGTGGCAGTCGGCTGCTGGATCTGGCCGAGCATCTGCACGATGAGCTCGAACTGCCGGTGGAGGTGGCCGATTTCAGTGCCCGACTGAGCATCGGCAACAAGGTTTCCCGGCGCTTGCTGAAGGCGCACGGGCCATCGCTGGCACTGGCGCTGGGTCTGGCTTTGCGAGGCTGCGAATAATGTATCATCTGAATCTGTTGCCCTGGCGCGAAGCCAGAAGAGTCAAGCGCCAACGGCAGTTTGTCGTGCTCAGTGTCGCCACCGGGCTGGGCGCATTTGCTCTGGTTTTGCTGACCAGTTGGTATTTCAGCGGTCAGATCGACAACCAGCAGCAGCGCAACCGCATCCTCACCGCAGAAATCACCAAACTGGATCAGCAGATCGCCGCGATTGAGGAATTGAAGCAGGAGCGGCAGCGGCTGCTGTCACGCAAAAGCGTGATCGAAGAGCTGCAGATCAATCGCACGCTGATGGTGCATCTGTTCGACGAACTGGCGACCACCGTGCCGGAGGGGTTGCGCCTGACGCGCGTGCAGCAGCAGGGCAGTAATCTCGTCATCGAGGGCATGACCCAGTCCAATGCGCGTGTTTCCAGTTACCTGCGCGCCATTGAAGCCTCCGACTGGCTGCATGATCCTGAGCTGATCATCATCGAGGAAGAGGACGATGCCACACCGGATCAGCCCTACAATTTCCGCGTGCGTGCACGTCTGGGCTCACCCAATGAGGTCGATCCGGATGCGGTGATGGTCGGTGGAGAGGTGGCTGCATCATGAACTTCAATGACATCCGTGACCTGGACTTCAACGATCTGGGCAACGCTTCGTACACAGCCAAGGGCTTTATTCTCGGCCTGCTGGTGATCGTCATTCTGGTGCTTGGCTACATGCTGATGATCAAGGATCAGCGCGTGGAACTGGAAGCGCTGGTGAAAAAGGAAACCGAACTCAAGCAACAGTTCGAGCGCAAGCAGGGGCTTGCCGCCAACCTGGATGAATACCGCGTGCAGCTGCAGGAAATGAAAGACCTGCTGGATGTGATGCTGCGCCAACTGCCGAGCAAGACGGAAATGCCGGATCTGCTGATCGACATCTCCCAGACCGCGCTGGCAACCGGTATTCGCAATGAACTGTTTGAGCCGGGGGCCGAGGCCAACCGTGGTTTCTATGCCGAAAAGCCGATCAGCATCCGCATGCTGGGCACTTACCATCAATTCGGCCAGTTTGTCTCCGGTGTGGCCTCATTGCCGCGGGTGGTGATCATGACCATGAGCGACATCGAGTTGAAGCCGGTGGACAATCAGGTCCGCGGCGATCTGCGCATGCAGGGTACGCTGAAGACATTCCGCTATCTGGATGAGGACGAACTGCTCGCTCAGGAGCCGACGGAGGCCGCCAATGGATGATCACATCAAAGTTGCCGGCAAGCTGCTGATCGTGGCGACGCTATTGCTGCTGCTGGCCGGCTGCAGCTCAAGCAATGACGATCTGCGCAATTACATCAGCAACGTGTTGTCGCGGCCGCCTGGCCCGATCGAACCGATTCCAGAAATCCGCGAGGCAGAGAGTTTCAGCTACAACCCGCAGGGGCTCAGAGACCCTTTCGCCAGGCAGCAGCAGGAAGTTGCCGAGACCGGCACCGTGGGTGACGGGCCGCGGCCGGATCCGGATCGGCGCAAGGAGTTTCTTGAGCGCTTTCCGCTGGATACCCTGGAGATGGTGGGCACGCTCGGACAGCAGAATGAAGTCTGGGGGCTGGTGCAGGATACCGATGGCGTCGTGCATCGGGTCTCCGAAGGCAACTACTTGGGACAGAATCATGGAAGAATCGCTGCGGTACTGCCGGACAGGATTATCCTGGTCGAACTGCTGCCGGATGGCGGTGGCGGCTGGCTCGAGCGCGAAGCCACGGTACAGCTCAGTGATGCGGACAACAGCTGAAGTGACTCAGCCGGGCAGAGGTAGAAAATGAACACGCAACTTGCATTCAACATGCCAACCATAGGAACAGCCATGCGCACACTGTCGCAACATCGCCAGCGCAGCATCCAACTGCTGATCTGCTGCTGCCTGACCGCATGCCTGGGCGCCAACGTGGCCACCGCGGCTGAACTGACCGCAGCCAATTACGAGAAGTCCGAGCAGGGGGCAGACATGACCTTCACGGTCGAGGGTCTGAATACCGAACCATACGTGTTTGTCACTGAAACCCCGCCGCGTCTGGTGCTGGAATTCAGCGAGACCTTCACAGATCTGCCAGCCAGTCCGAACGTGGTCAATGAAACGCTGGTGCGTTCGTTCACCACCATCAGTGATGGTGCCCGCACGCGTGTCATCGTAGAGCTGCAGGAGCCGGCGGAATACAATCTGGCGGTCAACAACGATCAGGTACAGATGCGCCTGCTCGCGGTACAACAGAGTGCCGGTGCGGGCCGAAGCACAGCCGCTGTGCCAACCACGACCGCAGCCGACCGCACCAACTCCGAACCGGTGCCGGCCGTGACCAACACCGATTTTTCCGCTGCCCCGGCGCAGGCCAGGGGTCGTGCAGCGGTGGAAGTGGTGGAAGACATCGATTTTCGCCGTACCTCAAGCGGTGGCGGCCGCATCGTGTTCATGCTTTCCTCCGGCAGCGTCAGCACGGCGGTCAACCAGCGTGGCGATGAACTGCTGGTGGACATGATGCAGACCACGGTGCCGGAGAACCTGCAGCGAACGCTGGATGTGCAGGACTTTGCCACGCCGGTGGCACGCATCAGCACAGCAGCCAGTGGTGACAACACCCGGGCCACGGTGCGCGTCAATGGCGACTACACCCACAGTGCTTTTTTCGAGGGCAGTGACTTTATCGTCGAGATCGAGCCGGTGGCACAACCCCAGGCTGCGGTGGCCCAGGTCGATGGCAGCGAGCAGTTTTTCCAGAATCGCGAATACAGCGGCGACCGCGTCACCTTCAATTTCCAGGACATTCCGGTGCGTTCGGTGTTGCAGCTGATCGCCGACGTGTCGGACCTCAACATCGTGGTGTCGGATTCGGTCACTGGCAATCTGACCCTGCGCTTGCAGAACGTGCCCTGGGATCAGGCGCTGGATCTGGTGCTGGATACCAAGAATCTGGACAAGCGCCAGAACGGCAATGTTTTGTGGATCGCGCCCACCGGCGAGATTGCGGCACGCGAGCAACAACTGTTGCAGGCGCAGCAGGACAAAATGCAGCTGGAGCCATTGCGCACGCTGATGATCAGTGTCAGTTATGCCGAGGCCACGGCACTGGCCGATCTGATCACCTCGGCTTCCGGCACCCAGGGTGGCGGTGGTGGCGGTGCTGGCCAGAATCAGCAGGGGCTGCTGTCCAATCGCGGTTCGGTGACCGTGGATGAACGCACCAACACCCTGCTCATCACCGACACGGCGGACAGCCTGGAGGAGATTGAAGCATTGATCACAACGCTGGACCGGCCGGTGCGTCAGGTGCTGATCGAGTCCAGAATTGTCATTGCCAACGACGATTTTGCGCACGAACTGGGCGTGCGATTCGGGGTGACATCCACCGGTGAAAGTAACAATGGCAGTGTGTTCACCACCTCAGGCTCGATCGATGCCACCGACCAGACCAACAATCTGGCGCTGGCGAATCGACTTGCCGGACGCGGTTCCAGCCTGCCGAATTTCATCAACGACGACATCGACGATGGCGAAGGCATTCTGTCGCCATCACTGAACAACCGACTGAACGTGAATCTGCCGGCCAGCAACCCGGCCGGACGCATCGGCTTCAGCGTTCTGGCTGCCGACTTCCTGCTGGATCTGGAGCTGTCCGCGCTGGAATCGGAGGGACGCGGTGAAGTCATTTCCACGCCGCGCGTGGTGACCGCCAATCAGGCCGAGGCCTTCATCCAGCAGGGTGTGGAAATCCCGTTTGAACAGGCCACCTCGTCGGGTGCCAGCAACGTGCAGTTCCGCGAGGCGGTGCTGGAGTTGCGCGCCACGCCGCTGATCACGCCGGACGACCGCGTGCAGCTGCAGCTGTCGGTGAAACAGGACACGGTGGGCGAAATCTTCCCCACCGCCCAGGGTGGCCAGGTGCCTTCCATCGATACCCGCGAGTTAAGCACACGGGTGCTGATTGAAAATGGCGAGACCATCGTGCTGGGTGGCATCTTCACCGAGGAAACCTCCTATTCCAACGAGAAGGTGCCGCTGCTGGGTGACATCCCGGTACTGGGCACGCTGTTCCGCCGCCGCGCCAACTCCAGCAACAAAAGCGAGCTGCTGATGTTTGTCACGCCGACCATCCTGGAAGAGCGCATCCGCCTGCCCTGATCGGTCACATTCAGCGGTTACAATCACCACAGCAATCATCGCCAAATCACATTTATGGAAGCTTGAGACATGCATCAACATCACGGACTGAATCTGACCACGGCAAGGCTGATCGTCACCGCCTTGTTTCTCCTTATCCTGGCAGCCTGCGGTGGCACCGGCAATCCAGGCAGTGGTGGCGGGACGGTACCACCCAATCCGCCCACCATACAGATTCAGGCGGACAGCACCACGGTGCCGGCCAACCCGTTGTTGCGGCCGCCAGCGCTGTCAGCGCCCACCACGATACAGCTCACTGCCAGAGTGCGCGGCACCGGGGGCGCTGTGGTGCCCGACGGCACCACCGTGAACATCACCACCAACAATGTCTCGGTGGGCACCATTTCGATCCCGGATGATCCGGAAACCGATGATGTCAACGAGTTCACCAGTTTCTTTGCCAGCGCCGGTACGGATACATCCGGTGGCAACGCCACTTTCTTCTTTACTTCCGGCCAGACGCCGGGCACCGCGCGGCTGACCGTATCCACCACCGATCCGGGTACTGGCAATGCCGTGACTGCATTCATCGACATCGTCGTCAACGCCGTCGATCCGGCCGAGCAGGTCACCATTACCGCCGGGCAGACCTCGTTGCCGGTGAACACCGCCAATGTTGGTCCGTTCATCGGTTCACCGTTTCTGACCGAGGTCACGATTGAGTTCGTCGGCACCGACGGCATTGGTGTAAATCCGGCCGGTGATACCTTCGGCGTCAGCATTGCACCGGTCAGCAGCGCCAGTTTCTCCACCCTGGATGATCCGGAAACCGAGGATGTGAACGAATTTTTCGTCGGCCTGGGTTCTGGCCCGGTCAATGCCGTGGGCGGGCGCGGCACGGTGTTTGTCAATGCCAACAGTCAGCCCGGTACCGCCACGTTGACGGTATCGGGTGCCGATCCGTTCACCGGACAAAACTTCTCGGTGTCGCAGGATTTCACCATAGTCAGTGGTGCCGCCGATGGCATTCCCGTGTCGGCCAGCCTGCAGGTGCCGGCCCAGCCGGTGTTTGTGCAGGGAGTAGGCAGCAACAACAGCCTGCTCATCACCGCCCAGCTCACCGATGCCGGTGGCCAGCTGGTCAGTGCGCCGGAAGCCATCAACAATGTGGTGATCGAACTGGTGCCGCCTGGTCCCAACAATTCCCGGCTGCAGGCGGTGGACGCCAGCGGTGCGACCGTCAGCGGCAATGAAATTGCCGTGCCATCGGTGAATGGTCTGGCCTCGTTCTCGTTCATCAGCGGCAACACCGGCGGTGTGCATCAGCTCAACGTTACCGCAGACGGTGCCGACAACAATGTCGACAACGGCATCCAGCAGCCGGTCACCGGCATCTCTTCGGTGACCGTTGGCAACGGCCAGCTGGCTGCAATCGAGCTGGTGTCGCCAACCGAAAACGCCATCACCATCAATCGCGTCACCGATGTGGTGGATCCGGACGAGGACATCGATGTTGATCCGGACACTGGTCTGATCATTCCTCCCGACCCCGATGGCACTTACTCGCTGCCGTATACGGTCATCGCCACCGACCCGTTTGGCGCACCGGTACCGACCGGCACCGTTATCAGCTTCGGCAAGATCGATGCGCCCACGACAAATTTCATCTTTGGCGATGAGTATGTGTTCTCCAATGGCTTTGGCAATCCGCAGGAAGGTGGCACACTGTTCACTGTCCCGCTAACCATACCAGCTCCGCTAATGCCGCCAGATGATGGCTTTCTGGACGATCCGGATGTGGCTGACGAGGCGGTTCAGTTCAACGACACGCTGGTGACCTTCGGCAAGCAGGTGGCTGGCAACGATGAACTGGAATCTTCTCGCTTCGTTGATTCGGTCAACAGCGATCAGTCGCTGAATGTGCAGTCGCCATTCAACGACAACAATGGTGCCGGGACCATCGTCAACGATGGCAACGCCATTCCCTATGTGATTGGCCGTTCCACCATCGGCAACATCGTTGCCCAGGCGGCGACGGCAGCCAATGGCACCGCGACGGTGACACTGACCTATCCGATCAATGCCATTGGCAGACCGGTGGTGATCTGGGCGCAGGGCACACGCCCTGATGGCACAGTCATCCAGACTGTGGGCGACGCCGTGGCAGCGGTATTCCCGGGCATCGCACCAGCCTCGCTGATCGTCGGCCCCAACCCGGTGCGTGGCAACAGCACCGAGGACATTGTGCTGTGTGCACTGGATGCGCTCAGTGCGCCGATCCGCAACGCGCCGATCAGCTTCGGACCCAGCGACAACTTCAGCGTCAGTGTCAGTCCGACACCATTGATCACCGGAGCTGACGGCTGTGTCGCCGCCGAAGTCACCACCTCCGGCATCACTTTTGACCAGAACGAACCGGCAGTGATCTTCAGTAGTGTCGGCGCCACCGCGACGTTGAACCTGGTGCCGCCGGGACCGCCGATTCTGCAGGCGCCAGGCAGCTGTCAATTGCTGACCGACGACAATTTCAATGTCATCATCACCGTCTTGAGCGGCGAGAATGAGCCGTTACCGGGAATAGATGTAACAGCGAACTGCACCGGCGTCACGGTAGATCCGACCACCGATGCCACCAATACAGTTGGTCAGGCCGTGTTCACGTTGACGGCTGGCAACACTGAGGATACCGGTCAATGCACCTTCACCGCCGATGCACAGGGCGTCATGCTCAGCACCACGGTGGATATCCAGATCGGTGGCGTCATTCCGTCGCCCGGAGCCAGCAACTGTAACTGATTGACCAAAAAGTCAGCAATCAGCCCCGGCCACTGGCCGGGGTTTTTTGTGCCATTGCATTCTCAGACAGACAGCCATCTGCAGCCACGCCTGTGGCAGCGGCTGCGATGTTAAAATACGCGGCATGAATACAGCATCTGATCAGACCGGGCCCGCCGGCGACAAAACCGCTCCAGCACATGACCTGCAACAGCAGCGGCAGACCGGCGCTGCACAGCCAGGTCAAGGCGATGCATTGCAGCAACAACTGCAGGCCTGCCGCAGCGCGTGGCTGCAGCACAAGCCCAGCGTGGATGAGCGCCGTCGCCTGCTGGCCGAGTTCAGCGATCGCCTCAGCGAGTATGCGCCGCGGCTGGTCGAAGCCATGTCGGCCGACTTTGGTCATCGCCCGTTTGCCGAGTCCATGCTGGGTGATGTGTTGCAGGTGCAGGAGGAGATTCGCTTCACGCGCGCGCGGTTGCGTGCCTGGTGCAAGCGCCAGCCGGTTGTGGTGGACTGGAAGTACTGGCCCGGCCAGGCCTGGTTGCAGTATCGACCGCTGGGTGTGGTCGGAGTGGTCAGTGCCTGGAACTATCCACTCACGGTGGGGCTGACGCCGCTGGTATCCGTGCTGGCGGCCGGCAATCATGCCATGTACAAGCCCTCCGAATTCAACCCGGCCACCAACGCCGTGCTGGCCGAGCTGTTTGCCGAGTTGTTTGCGCCTGAGCAGGTCGCGCTGGTCAGCGGCGGTCCGGAGGTGGCGGCGGCATTCACCGCGCTGCCATTCGATCATCTGATCTTCACCGGTTCCACCCAGATCGGCCGCAAGGTCATGGCGGCCGCAGCGCACAACCTGACCCCGGTGACGCTGGAGCTGGGTGGCAAATCACCGGCAGTTATCACCAGCCAGGAGCAGTTTGCTGCCGCCATCGGAGCCATTGTCAGCGGCAAGTTTTTCAATGCCGGACAGACCTGTATTGCGCCGGATTATGTCATCGTGCCCAGCGGCAGCGGCAAGGAATTCATCCGCCAGTTGCAGCAGGCAGCGCAGGCGGCTTATCCACAGGCCAATCGCGGTGATGCCTGGACCAGCATCATCACCGACCGTCATTACCAGCGGTTGCAGCAGTTGCTGGCAGAGGTCGAAGATGCCGGTGCCGCCATCACAGCACTGTTCAGCCAGGCCGAGAGCTATGCCGAAAGTCGACGCATGGCGCCGATGGCGATCCTGAATCCTCCGGCCGATGCACGGTTGTTGCAGGAGGAAATTTTCGGCCCGCTGCTGCCGGTGCTGGAAATGGATGATCTGGACAGTGCCATGCAATACATCAATGAGCGGCCCCGACCACTGTCGCTGTATCTGTTCAGTCAGGATCAGGCCGAGCAGGAGCGGGTGCTGGCCGGTGTCAGTGCCGGTGGTTTCTGTATCAACGACACGCTGCTGCACATGGCGCAGCTGAACCTGCCGTTCGGCGGCATCGGCGCCAGTGGCATGGGCAGCTATCATGGCTGGTACGGGTTTCGTACCTTCTCCCAGGCCCAGCCGGTCTATCGGCAGTCCAGGCTGTCGGCATCGCGCCTGTTCAAGCCGCCTTTTCAGGGCTGGAAGCAGCGTCTGATCAAACTGCTGGCACGATGAATCCATGTCCAGCATGATGGCTGAATTGCCGTTTGCGCCGTCTGCCGAGCGCAACAAGCAGCCCATTTTGCAGGTGCTGCAGCAGCAGTTGCCCAGTGCCGGCAGACTGCTGGAAATCGGTTCCGGTACGGGCCAGCATGTGGTCTATTTTGCCGCCGCCATGCCGGACTGGCTGTGGCAGCCCAGCGAGCAGCTGCAGCATATGCCGGGTCTGCAGCAGCGATTGCAGCAACAGGCCGGCGGCAATGTGCTGCCGCCCATCGAGCTGGATGTGGCCCAGGCGGCCCATTGGCCGCTGCGTGAGCGCTACCATGCCGTGTACGCTGCCAACGTGGCGCACATCATGTCCTGGCCGCAGGTGCAGGCCATGTTTGCCGGTATCCAGCGCTGTCTGCAGGCGGCAGGCGTGTTTCTGCTGTATGGTCCGTTTCATCGTGACGGTCAGCCCACATCAGCCGGCAATGCCGCGTTTGATGCACAGTTGCGCAGCCCGGACAATCCGCATGGCAGCCATCAGGGCATTCGCGATGACCGCCAGCTGATCAGGCTGGGCCGTGCCCACGGCCTGCAGTTGGTGGATGATGTTGCGATGCCGGCAAACAACCGCATATTGGTCTTTCATGCCAACAACGAGGCCAGTCATGCACAATATCAATGATGAGCAGAGTCTTCTGCAGCAGGCACAGGCGCTGATGTCCAGTGAGCGCAATGCGCTGGCCAATGCCGCCAATCTTGCGGCCTTGATCTATGCCGGGCTGGATCAGGTCAACTGGGCCGGGTTTTATTTCCGCCACGGCGACGACCTGGTGCTGGGTCCCTTTCAGGGCAAGCTGGCCTGTACCCGAATCGGTTTCGGACACGGTGTCTGCGGCACCGCAGCGGCAAGTGGTGAGAGTCAGCGCATTGCCGACGTCGACAGTTTTCCCGGACACATCGCCTGCGACAGCGACTCCCGTTCGGAACTGGTGGTGCCGTTGCGGCATGCGGGGCAGGTGATCGGCGTGCTGGACATTGATGCACCGGTGCCGGATCGGTTCTCTGCTGCCGATCAGGCGCTGATAGAGCAATTGGCGGCTTTATGGCTGGAGGCCAGCGATCTGAGTGCGCTGCAGTTGTTTAGTGGCTAACCTCCAATACTGATGAGCTTGTCAGCCTGACCCTCTCGTTCACGCTGCGCATCGACACACGTTACAGACATTGGCAAAACTGGTCAGCGCCAGCTGTTCAGGGCCGATACAGCCAATCCAGTTGCCAGTCCTGATAAACATCACCGTGGCTGCTGTGCAGCAAGGCCATGTCGCCGGTGCCAAAGCCCTGACGCGCTTCCGCGCTGTCCGCCGCCAGCATGAACAGCAATTCACTGATAACCGGGTTGTGGCCGACCACAACGAGCCGGTCCTGGGTGGCGAACTGTTCTGTCAGCAGGGCGCACAAGTCACCACGGCTGCCGCCATATATCAGTTCGACATGGCGGACGGTGCCGTGCATCGGTTGTGGCTGGCACTGCTCCCAGGTCTGGCGGGTACGCTGCGCCGGCGAGCACAGCACCTGCCAGTGGCCGGCCGGCAGCTGCCCGTTAAGCCAGTCGCGCATAATGCCGCACTGGCGTTCCCCCTTGGCCGCCAACTCGCGGTCGAAATCGCGTTCTCCGGGCAATGCCTGCAGCGTTTTGGCATGACGAATCAGCAAAAGATGCTTGCGTGACATGGTGTTATCCCGGATTATTCATGACCCGACCGTCGCGAGACGGTTCCAGAGCCCGCCCCGGATTGGATCTGGGGCATAGTAGCCGTGGCGATTCGCGACCGAGCGCACCGGAAGCGTACTCGCTAGTGCGGTGAGGATGCGCGACCGAACGAAACTGCGCGGATACTGGGCTTGGGGCCGTCGCAACAGATTGGGTCATGAATAATCCGGGGTTTGGGTCAGTCGGCATCGTCTTCGATCTGCTCGCGCTGTAGTCGCGCGGCATCCAGCAACTCCTGTTCGACAGCGCCGGCCTTGTCCAGTGCATCGGCCTGGGTGCTCAGCACGTGGTCGTTGTCGAGCTGCTGGCTTTGTCCGGCGGGGTCATCGCCAGAGCCGCCTGAGCTGCCTGAGCCGCCACAGCCTGCCAGCAGCAGGAGACAGAGAGCGGACGCTGATGTTTTCATGGCAGGGTCTCCAATCAGATGCTGCGATTCTAGCAAATTCACAGCCGCGGATCAGTGTGCTCGACAGCAGCAGCAATGGAACCTGCAGCGACAGGCCACACCGGGTGTGGCCATGGAGCGATGGCAGGTGCCTGAGCCGAACCGGTTCAGGCTGCCTTGGGGCGGCGCTGCTCGGGCTTGTCCAGCAGCTTGCTGGTGGCGGCGCGCAGTTCGTCACTGCTGAAGTCATCGACGGCGATGATTTCCATCGTGCGCACATGCACCTCGCGCAGCAGGCGGGCATCGTCGGCATTGATGATGCCGGCCTCAAGCGCTGCGGTGATGTTGTCCTGCTGGCTGGCGGCCTTGATTTCACCCGAGCGCATGGCCTTGTCGATCTTGCGCTGCAGTGGCTCTGCGGCGATCACCAGTGGCAGCAGCGCTTCCATGTCGCCGATGACATAACCCGGCGAGGCGGTCTTGTAGACGCCGTCGGTGAGTCGGTCGCGGGTTTCCGACGGTGCCAGCAGCAGGCTGGCCACCTTGTGACCGAGACGGTCGTTGGGTTGCACCTCGCGCATGCCCAGCGGGAACACGATAAAGCGCAATGCCATGCCGATGTAGCGGTTCGGATAGTTGGCCAGCACCCCGCGCAGCGCTTCCTGCAGCTGGTACATGCTGTCCTGGAAGGCCCACGACAGAATCGGCTGGTCGGCCGCCGGACGGCCCTGATCCTCAAACCGCTTGAGCATGGCCGAACTGATGTAGAGCTGACTGAGCACGTCGCCCAGGCGTCCGGAAATGCGCTCCTTCTGCTTCAGCTTGCCGCCGAAGGTGAGCATGATGATGTCTGCAAGCAGTGCGAAGGCAGCGCTGTAGCGGCTCAGCTTGCGGTAGTAGGGGCGGGTGTCGCGATCGCTGGGCACAGCAGAAAAGCGGCCGGTGCCCAGGCTCATCCAGAATGCCCGGCAGGCATTGCCCAGACTGTGACCGATGTGGGCAAACAGCAGCTTGTCAAACTGGCGCAGGCGCTCCCCGGGGTCGGCAATCTGCGCGGCTTCCAGCTCCCGCAGCACAAACGGATGGCAGCGGATGGCACCCTGACCGAAGATCATCAGGCTGCGGGTGAGAATGTTGGCACCCTCCACCGTGACCGACATCGGCGCCACCTGCCAGGCACGGCCGAGATAGTTGCGCGGGCCAAGGATGATGCCCTTGCCGCCGTGCACGTCCATGGCATCGGAAATCACTGCACGCGCCTTCTCGGTGGCATGGTATTTGGCGATGGCCGATGGCACCGAGGGTTTTTCCCCCTGATCCACAGCGATCGCGGTCATTTTGCTCAGTGCACTGGCGGCATAGGTGTTGCCGGCCATACGTGCCAGCGCTTCCTGTACTCCTTCAAAGCGTCCGATCGGCAGGTTGAACTGCTGACGGATGCGGGCGTAGGCACCGGTGGCCAGCGTCGCCAGCTTGGCCCCGCCGGTGTTGTTCGATGGCAATGATATGGCGCGGCCGACAGACAGGCATTCCACCAGCATGCGCCAGCCCTGACCGGCGTATGCGGCACCGCCAATCAGCATGTCCAGCGGCACGAAGATGTCCTTGCCGCGGATCGGGCCGTTCATGAAGGGACTGTTCAGCGGCAGATGGCGCCGGCCGATTTCCATGCCCGGCACATCGTGCGGCAACAGCGCCAGACTGATGCCGATGTCTTCTTGTTCACCCAGCAGGTGCTCGGGGTCGTACAGCCGGAACGCCAGCCCCACCACCGTGGCCACCGGCGCCAGCGTGATGTAGCGCTTGTCGAAATTCAGCCGCATGCCAAGCACTTCCTTGCCCTGCCACTGACCCTTGCACACCACGCCGGTGTCCGGGATCGAGGTGGCGTCGGAGCCGGCAGTGGGGCCGGTCAGACCAAAGCAGGGTATTTCCTCACCGACAGCCAGCCGCGGCAGGTAGTAATCCTTCTGTTCCTCGGTACCGTAATGCAGCAGCAGTTCTGCCGGACCCAGCGAGTTGGGTACGGCCACGGTGGAGCCAACCACGGCGCTGATGCCGCCGACTTTCTGCAACACTGCACGATGCGCCAGGGCGGAGAAGCCCAGCCCGCCGTAGCGCTTGGGAATGATCATGCCGAAGAATTTTTCGCGCTTGAGCACATCCCACAGTTCCTGCGACATGTCGGCATCAACATGGCAGATCTGCCATTCGTCGATCATGCTGCAAACTTTCTCGCATGGACCGTCGATGAAGGCGCGTTCTTCAGCGGTCAACTCCGGGGTGCGGCGACGCAGCAGCTTGCGCCAGTCCGGGCGGCCACCGAACAGCTCGCCTTCCCAGCCGACGGTGCCCGCATCCAGCGCCACCTTTTCGGTCGGGCTGAGTTTCGGGGTCATCTGCAGATAGGCTTTCAGCATCGGTGCGGTGAGCCACTGTTGGCGCAGGCTGCGTACATTCAGCAGTGTCGCCACCGGCACAAACAGCAGCCACAGCAGGGTCAGTCCCGGCCAACTGATGTCCAGCAGCAGCGTACCGGCCAGCAGCACCGCAGCGCTGCTGATGGTCCAGGTGCGCAGTGAGGCAGAGGTGTAGGCAGAAACAACCAGTACCGTGAGCAGAGCGAGCGTTAACCACAACATAGTCAGTCTCCAGTGTGAAGGCCATGCTGACCGTGGCTTGGCCTCGCCTGCATCTGTATGGGCAGGCAAAACCAGGTGTTGGCAACCGGGCCGATTTATTCCATACGCAACAGTATGGCGCAGCCTTCGGCGCAGGTCAAATCCTTTGCGCTTGCCTGCAGCCACTGCCTGGGCTATCTTGTCGGGATGACAGCAGATGACAATGACATGACCGCAATCCATCAACACGGGCTGGGCTGACATCATGGCAACGGTGGCTCTGAATGTGTCCGGCAAATCCAATCTGTCTCCGCAGGACTGGGAGCAGGCGGCGCTGGAGTGGATCGCTGAACACGGTGTGGCGGCGCTCAAGGTGGAGCCGCTGGCGCGTCGGCTGGGCATCACCAAAGGCAGCTTTTACTGGCATTTCAGTGACCGCGAGCAGCTGCTCATGCAGTCACTGCTGCGCTGGGAGCATCTGGATCGCGAAAGTGTGGCGAGGTTTGTCGAGCGTGAGCAGCCACCGTACGACAAGCTGGCGGACTTTTTTCGTGGCACCAGCCGTCAGCACCTGACTCATAATATATATGGTGCGCTGCTGTCGGCACCGCGCAATGCCGACATCGCCGCCATTCTGCAGCGTGTTACCCAGTACCGCATGGACTTCCTCAACAACGAATATCTGGCCATGGGGCTGGATGCCGAGCAGGCCAGACTGCATACCCAGCTGACCTACAGCGCCTACGTCGGTTTCGTGCAGCTGCAGCGGCAGCAGCTGTCAGCCATGATCGATGACGCCGAGCCACTGGATTACACCGAACATGTCATTGCCGTGCTGCTGGATGGTGCCCGCGAACTGGCCGCGGGGCGTACACCGCAGCGGTCATGACCGGCGCGGTGGCAAAAGGTCAATGTCGAACGTGATCAGCATGCGCTCATCTTTGCCCTGGTGCGGATGGGAAAAATGCTGCAGCCAGCCGGGGAAAACGACGCTGGTGCCATTGCGTGGCTGAATGCGGTGATCATACGGCCAGCCGTTGCTGGTGGGGTACTGTGATTCCGGGTGCGGATTGATAAAGCTGATGGCACCTTCAGGCTCCGGACGAATCGGTACCCGCGGGTAATAGGCCAGCACACAGAATCGGTTGCGATGCAGATGCGGTGCCTGATAGGCCCCGGCCGGATACAGCACAGTCCAGGCTGTGGCAAACTGGTAACCGACACCTGCAGCCGGCCAGCCGGTCAGCCGATGATGCTCGTGCAGATGGCGGCGAATGTCCGGGTGCACGATCTGCTGCAGAAAAGCCTGCCAGGCCTCGTCTTCCTCCCAGATCTTGTGCAGATTAAGATCCGGCTGATAGCCATGCTTGGTGGCGATGTCGTGAACGGTTGTCGCATTCCTGATGCTGCGGTCGCGCTGCATCGTTTTGACGCGTTCATAGACCAGCTCATTCCAGTCGCCGTCACCGTGTTGATTCACAGTCAAAAGCGTAGGAAAAACATTGATGGTGGTCGCGCGGCTCATGCTTGCGTTGATTTATTGACCGATGGATTGATTGGAATACAATTGCTTACACCAAGATTATCAGAATATCCCTGTGCTCGGCGGTGAATGTGAAGAAATTTTTAACAAACTCTTTTCATTGTCGGCCAAAACGTGTAACATCCATTCTGTTCATTCGGGCAATGTCTACCTGCGCTGAGTTCACAGGGCATCGCCATGAAATGAGCCACGTGGCTAAGTTATTGTTCTAAGAAACAATTTGGAGAAATCTAATGCAATATAACCGTAATCCCCTCTACACGTCCATGCGCACAGCATTGGCGACGGGCGCAGTGGCCACCATGGCCCTGTCCGGTCAGGCCTTTGCCCAGGACGATACTGTTGAGCTGGAGCGCGTCGAAACCACCGGTTCTCGTCTGAGCCAGGTGGACATCGAAGGTGCCCAGCCGGTAACCGTCATTGATCGTGATGACATCGAACGCATTGGTCTGAACGACCTCGGTGACGTCATCCGTCAGCTGCCATCCATCACCGGTTCGCCGCTGTCTACCCGCACCAACAACGGTGGTAACGGTGGCACACTGGTAGACATCCGTGGTATGGGCACTGCACGTACACTGGTTGTCATCAACGGCAAACGCGACATCACCGATGGTGACTTCTCGCTCATTCCGATCGCAGCCGTAGAGCGCATCGAAGTGCTGAAAGAAGGTGCCGCTGCCATTTATGGTGCCGATGCCGTGGCTGGTGTTGTCAACATCATCACGCGTCAGGATTTCTCCGGTGCCCAGCTGCAGGCGCAGTTTGGTGCGTCGCTGGAAACCACCGACAACCCTGGTGCTTCCACCATCAACGACCCGCGTGCCAATGGTTCTGATGGCGACAACAAGCGCGTTTCATTCGTGTTCGGCGACACCAGCGACAAGGGCAGCTTCCTGGTCGGTGTTGAATACAACGAGCAGGATGGCGTGTTCCAGGGCAACATCAATAATCCGCAGTTCCGCAACACCCTGACAGTAACTGCAGCTGGTCAGGAGTTCCTGCTCAACGGTGGCAACCGCGCCATCTTTGACTGTCTGGATGCCGGTGTCTGTACCGATACCGCAGGCAGTTCTGCTGCGCTCGGTGGCCGTTTCCTGTTCATCGACAACGATGGCGTGACCCAGGATCTGACCCGTGACCTGAATTCTGGCGAGTTGCGTCCATTCACCGCCACCGACCAGTACAACTACGCACCGATCAACTTCATCCAGACCCCGTTCGAGCGCACCAATCTGTTCGTCCAGGGCAGCTATGACCTGTTCGACAACGTGGAAGCCTATGTTGAGGCGCGTTATTCCAACCGTCGTTCCTCACAGTTCCTGGCACCGGTGCCGTACTTCCTCGGTTTCGGCGATCCGGGCTTCCAGTTCCCTGACGGCGGTGTCGGTGTCTCTGCCGACAACATTTTCAACCCGTTTGGTCAGGATCTGAACACCACCACCAACCTGATCTTCATTGGTCGTCGTGTGGCGGAAGGTTCGCGTACGTTTGAGCAGACCAACAACAATATCCAGATCAACAGCGGTCTGCGCGGTGACTTCGGTGACTTCGCCCCGACCTGGACCTGGGACATCAGCTGGAACTGGGGTCGTCAGGATCGTACCGATCAGGACTTCGGCCAGTTCTCTGGCGCGCGCGTCAATCAGGCGCTTGGCCCGTCGTTCATCAATGATCAGGGCGTGGCCACCTGTGGTACTCCCGATCAGCCGCTGCCTGGCTGTGTACCGCTGAATCTGTTCGGCGGCTTCGGCACCATCACCCAGGAAATGCTTGACTTCATCGAGTTTGACCTCAACGATGTCATCGTCAGCAAGCTGCAGATGGCCAATGCCACCTTTGCCGGCGATCTGTTTGATCTGCCTGGTGGTCCGGTCTCTGCCGCGTTTGGTTACGAGTTCCGTAAAGAGTCTCTGACCGTCACACCGGATTCGGGCAAGTCGTCTGATGCGGTGACCGGCAACACCTTCGGCCCGACCGCCGGTGAGTTCGACGTAGATTCTCTGTTCGCGGAAATCAACGTGCCGCTGCTGTCCGGCGTACCGGGTGCAGAATTGCTGGAACTTGGTGCCGGTATCCGTTATGACGACTTCAGCACCATCGGTGACACCACCAACGTGATGTTCACCATGCGCTGGCAGCCGTTCCAGGGTGTACTGGTTCGCGGTAGCTACGCGGAAGTGTTCCGTGAGCCGTCCATCGGCAACCTGTTCTCCAGCCAGGGCGACAGCTTCCCGTCGTTCCAGGACATCTGCTCCAATGGCTCGCTGAACAGCCCGGATACCAACCGCTATGAGACCCTGGATGCGGAACAGCAGGCCCGTTGTACTGCACAGGGTGTGCCTGCAGGCGGTTTCTTCCAGAACAATGCCCAGCCGCGTACCCGAGTCGGTGGTAACCCGAATCTGGATCCTGAGTCTGGCGAAACCTGGACTGTGGGTATCGCGCTGGCTCCAGAGTTCATGCCCGGCTTCAGCTTCACGGCTGACTGGTGGGACATCAATCTGGATGACGCCATCACCGCAATCGGTGCACAGAGCATTGTCGACACCTGTATTCTTGACGGTGTTCAGAGCCTGTGTGAAAACATCAGCCGTAACCCGCTGTCATCCGAGCCCACGGTTCTGGCGTTGACGCAGAACATCGGTAACGAGTCTGCCAGCGGTCTGGACCTTGCGTTCAACTACAACACCAATACATCCATTGGTTTGTTTGACACCCGCTTCCTGGTAACCTGGCTGGAATCACGCACCTCAACCGTGCTGACCACCATTCAGGGCGCAGGCTTCTTCAGCCAGAACGACAATGGTCTGGCCGAAGGCGTGTTCCCAGAATGGAAAGCGCAGTGGACCATCGACTGGAGCTACGGCAACTTTGGTGCATCCACCAACGTTGAGTGGATTGATTCCACCACCGAGCGTACCAACTTCGGCAACACCACGATCGAGTCAGAAACCTATCTCGACTTGACCGTGCGTTACAACCTGCCGTGGGGTACCCAGATCAGTGGTGGTATCACCAACATCCTGGACAATGACCCACCATTCATTGTCAACGGATTCAATGCCAACACCGACAGCGATACCTTCCGTATGCTGGGTCGTTCCTGGTTCGCCAGAGTTACCCACAACTTCTGATCCGCAGGGATTGAGTCGACAGATCAGTTGATCTGAGCGATACAGAAGCAAGGCTAGAGGCCGCAGCACTGCTGCGGCCTTTTTTATGGCTTGCGTCCTGAGACTGAGACAGCCATCATCAGCATGGCATCACACATTCAGTTATCACCATGCATGAACACCATCAAATTCTGCTTCACCCCGATTATCTGCTATCCACTCTTGATGCAGAACACTGTCGCTTTGCCGAGATCAGTGAACGAACCTATCGTCAGTCTGCATTTCTGGATCATCGCATGCAGCCCATGCCAGATCAGGCCGTGCGGCTGCCAACACAGGCCCTGCTGAAAGCGCCAGACCACCCGCGAATCAGGCCGGCTGAGCTGATCATTGCGCACAGCAGTTTCTGTGCCTCAACGCTGCTGTCGCGAATGCTCGATGCAGAGGATGTGCTGGTATTGCGGGAACCGCAGGTGCTGGGTCAACTGGCGAATCTGCGGCGTACAGATAACGGCAGTCAGCGACTGGTGGAGGCGGCGATATGGCAGCTGTACAAGCGTTATCACGCGCAGCAAAAACTGGTCATCAAGCTGAGCAATTACGCCAACAATCTGCTTCCTGACATGCTGCGACTAGGCACGCAATCACGCCTGCTGATCATGCTCGGAAGTCTTGAAGAATTCCTGGTATCCATGCACCTGCACGCAGAGGAAGCCGCCCGCAGCGTGCCGCGATTCCTGCAGGCCATGCAGCTCGACCTGCCGGACACGACAACATTCAGCAATGGTTGTGGCGAGCCTGATCTGTTCCAGCAGACGTCCATGCTGTGGCATTTGCAGCTGCGACAGTTCAATGCACTGCTGGGCCAGTACGATGCCAACATCAGGGTGCTCTTGACCGAGCAGTTCATGGCCGCGCCAGATCAGACCATTACGGCGATCGATCAGTGGATCGAAGCTGACCGGGACAATGCACAGCGCGAACGGGTCATTGCCGCCATGATGGGCATCGATGCCAAGTCGCGTGGTGGCGAAGCGTCAGCAGCCAGAAGCAACACCAGACGCGCATTGCGTGAGTCGCTGCGGAGCCAGATTGATGCCACCAGACAATGGGCAATCGAGCACGGCCTGCATACCACGCACACAGATTTGCTGCATCCCAGTTACCTGATCGAGTGACTTATTGAGGCCCGAACTCGTCATCAATCTCGCTGATGGCATCAATCACCGGCTGGATCTTACTGGCATACTGTTGCCAGGCGGCGTTGGCATCGCGGTAAATCGGTTTGCGCACCTGCATGCGGCTCGGGGTGGCTACACTGTCGGTTTGCTGATGAAACTGCCGGCATTGCTCATGCCAGTCCAATCCCAGATGTTGCAGCGCTGTGGTCACCACCGGCTTAAAGTCATCAATCAGTGCTTCATAGCGTACGTTGTGAATCTGCGCCGGCAACAGCTTCTGCCAAAGCTGCATGTACTGCCGGTAGAGACGGTACACGGCGATGAGATCAGAAAAATCGTTACTGAAACGGGCATGCACATCGCGCGTGAAGCATGACCACAGGGTTGCCACCGGCTGGCGCACTGTATGAATGATGCGTGCCTGCGGAAACAGCAGGTGAATCAGCCCGAGCAATTGAAAATCAAACGGCATTTTATTGATGATGCGCGGGCTAGCGGCGCCGTTGCCGAGCAGTTTCTGCAAATACCAGTCGGCGGCCGATTGCAGCATCGCTGCATCGATTTGCAGCAGACATTGCGGATAGTCACCACCGGTCAGTCCGGGCAGTTTGCTACGGGCAATCTGGCGCATGTCGGTCAACTCGCCGCGACCCTCTATCTCGGGATGGCAGCACAGTATGCGCTCCAGCAGTGTGCTGCCGGTGCGCAACAGACCAACGATGAATACCGGTTGTTCGGATGGATGGCCCCAGGTGCGGCGCGCTGCGAGAAATTCGTCACTGAACAGGGCTGCGTGGCTGGCAAACAGGGACTGTTCACGCTCGGCATCGAAGCGTTCGAAGTCTTTGTGGGTCTGCCGTTTGTATTGGTTGGCCGAGACATAGTGCGCGAAAGCCCGGTCATGGTCTCCACTGGCCTCACTCAGACTGGCCATGGCGAAGTGCAGCGGGTAGCGCTGTGCTGCGCTGAGAGTGTCGTCGTCCAGCAGTCGCGCCAGTTGCTGTTGTTCAGCACGACTGAATGCATAGTCACCAGTGCTGGCAAGAAAGGCAAGACTGGCATACGCCTCAGTGATGTGCGGATCCAGCTGCAGGGCCTGATGCAATGCTGCAATGCCCTCCTCGTTGCGGCGCATGTCCAGCAGCAGCTCAGCGCGCAGGTAATGGTGAAATGGATTGACCGGATGGATGCTGACAGCGCGCTGAAAAGATTTCAGGGCGGCGTTTGCATCACCTGCCAGACGCTGTGCCTGCGCAAGGTTGCCGTACCACTGGCCATGTTCCGGTTGCAGCTGCAGGGCCTGGCCGATCAGCGTCACTGCAGCAGCATAATGTCCGGTGCTCAGTGCAATCAGACCCAGATTGCGACGGCTCAGGGCATGTTGCGGTTGTCTGCGCAGCACCTCATGATAATGGCGTTGCGCTGTGGCAATGTCACCCTGTTCATGCGCACTGATCGCGCGCCGCAAGTCATCTTCCACATCGCTGTTGTTCAATTCGATAACCGTGCCTGTCAGTGCTCAAGTATCATAACCGAATGTTTAAGATTCGTCGCCAGCCCGCAGCGGCTTTGTCGCAACCATGAGCAGTGATGCAGCCAGGCTGATGCTGCAAAGCGGTGATCTGCAGTCTGCCAGGCAGTTGGCGGCGAGCGCACTGGCAGCGGCTGCGGATGATCGTCAGGCACTGGAGACCCAGATCCGCTGTGATCTGCTGAGCGGAGACCTGCAGCCTGCATTTGAAGCTTTGCAGCAATGGTTGCAGCAACAGCCGCAAGCGGCGCAGGCCCTGACCCTGCTGGGTGATCTGTACAGCCGCACAGGTAGACTGCAGGAGGCAGCACAGGCCTATCGACAGGCACTGCAGCTACAAGCCGATGCCATTGAAGCATTAAATGGGCTGACGCTGGTTCTGGTCAGCAGTCAGCAGTTGCCGCAGGCGGAGCAGGTCTGGCAACAGGCCCACGCACAAGCGCCGGAACATGTGGAAGTGCAGCGCAACCGCAGCCTGTTGAATCGTTGTCAGGCCCCGCGCTGGCACTTCCCCATGGTCAACGACAGTCGCCGCAATGATGCCTTTGCCGCAGCCATCGACAAGGCGGTCAAACGCATCAGCGCAAACAGCCCGGACGGCAGTTGCCGGGTGCTCGATATCGGGGCCGGCAGTGGCCTGTTGTCGATGCTGGCGGCGCGCGCAGGGGCCACACACATTACTGCCTGTGAGGCCAATCCGGCAATGGCGTCCATGGCCAGAAAGGTCATTGCCGACAACGGCCTGCAGCAGCAGATCAGCATTGTGGCGAAACCGTCCCAGGCCTTGCGTGTGGGAGAGGATCTGCCTGCACCTGTCGACCTGATTCTGGCCGAGGTGTTTGACAGTGTGGTGATCGGTGAAGGTGCGGTGCCGACCTATGAGCACGCTTTGCGCGAACTGGCTCAGCCAGCCTGTGTGACCATTCCCTGTCGCGCGGACATCATGGCTGCCATGGTCAGCAGTGCGGCCCTGTGGCATGAAGCGGCTGTGGATTTGGTGTCGGGGTTTGATCTGTCGGCACTGAACCGGCTGACACCCGGCGTGGTGGGTCTGGAGTCCAACCGCTTGCCGCTGCAGGCGGTGTCGGCTCCGCAAACACTGATGAGTTTCGATTTCAGCATGTCCGCCAGGCCGACACCATGGCTGCATCAGACCAGCTTGACCTGCACTCAGGAAGCCACCGTGCATGCCATTGTCTACTGGATGCGCTTGTGGCTGGATGACGACATCGTGCTGGACAATCGGCCGGATCTGGGCGATGGCCAGCATGCGGGTTTCATCGAGCACTGGGGTCCCATGGCGAGAATTCTCGTCCCCGCTGTGACGCTGGACAGCGGTGCGTGCCTGCAGGTCGAGACCCACCACAACCGTCGTCAGGTTACCCTGCAGGTGCGTGATCCGGTCACCGGTAAGCTGTTGAGCTGATGGCCGACATGCGCACTACCGACAGCGTGACAGCCTGGTCACAGTACTGGTCGGCTGGCCGCCTGAGTTCCTGTCCTGGTGCTGCCGACAACAACTATTCCGGTGTCATTGCAGCAGCGTGGGAAGCGTTTTTTGCCACGATTGCTGCACCCGCAGAATTGCTGGATATTGCCTGCGGCAACGGTGCCCTGCTGGCGTTGGCGCAGGAACATGCCAGGGCAGTGGGCAAGCGCTGGCAGCTGACCGGAGTGGATCGGGCAGCGGTGGCGCCCGCTGCAGGCTTGAGCGATGCAGACATCAGTCTGCAGCATGGCATCGACATGCATGCATTGCCGTTCGCCGACCACAGCTTTGTCATGGTGTGCAGCCAGTTCGGCATCGAGTATGGTCATTTCCCGGACAACCTCACCGAAGCCCTGCGGGTGCTCAAGCCACAGGGGCGGTTTCAGTTCCTGTTGCACTGTGCGGATTCAGCCATTGCCAGCCGTGCCGAGTTGCAGCTGCAACAGATCGATCTGCTGCTGGAGCAATGGGCATTGTTCGGTTTGTTGCAGCAAATGCTGCATGATGAGCCTGAGCCACAGCGGTTTCAGCTTGCCAAACAGCGTTTTGATCACGCCGCCGCCAGCGCCTTCGCCTATCTCAAAGCCAACCGGTCGCAACACGATGTCAGCCTGATTGAGCAGAGTCTGCAGCAGTTGGGTGGGATCTGGCAATCGCGCGGGCAGCAGTCATCGGCAGACGCACTGCAGGCCTGTGCCGATGCGGCGGTGGCTGTGGCAAGCCTGCGCCAGCGTCTGCTGGATCAGCAGGCTGCTGTGCTTGACCAGGCGCAGGCAGAAAACTGGCAGCAGCTGGCCAGACAACTGGTGGGCCATGCCGAATTGAGCCTTCTGCAACAGCGAGGGCGCGCATTGGGATGGTGTTTGACGGGGGGCAATCAGACACTGTCAGCAAGCTAATAACGTTTATTGCCCACTACTTGCTCTGTGCTGCAATCAGCCGCTGCAGTGGTTGCAGATGGCTGCGGTATTTATGCCAGGAACGCACCGCGTCCTGGTAGATCGGTTTGCGTGCCTGGGCACGGCTGGCGGTATCGATGACCTGCCGGTTGCGGTCTGCAGTCAGACAGCGCTCATCCCAGGGCAACTGCAGAAAGGCGATGATCCTCTTCAACTGTTGCTCAGGATCTGCGATCAGCGCTTCATAGGACACGTCCAGGATTGGCAACGGCAGGCGCTCGTGCCAGAGCCTCATGTAGTCCTGATACAGCTTGTGGGTGTGCGCGAGATCGTTGAAATCGTTGCAGAAATGAAGATTCAGATCATGCCGGTAGCACGACCACAGCGTGTCCATGGGATCGCGCTGCAAATGCAGCACACGAGCACGCGGAAACAGCAGCCAGAACAGACCGAGCAGTTCGTAATTGGAGGGCATCTTGTCGATGCCACGCCGACAGTCTGACGTCGCCGGGGTCATGGCCTGCAAATACCAGTCGCCGGCAGCTTGCAGGCTGCTGCGATCCAGCTCATTGATGTTTTGCGGAAACCCGAGTCCCGAGGCAACCCTGAAGCCAGCCTTGGCCAGGTTGCGCAGTTGCGGCAGTTCGCCAAAGGTCTCGATGGCCGGATGATTGTCCAGCATTGCAGTGAGCAGACTGGTGCCTGATCTTGGCAGGCCGACCAGCAACACGGGAAATTCGGATGCATGATCGGCATGCTGTTGGCTGGCAAACAGTTCCGCACTGAAACACGATTGCATCAGATCAAATTTGCGCTGTTCCAGCGCAGCATCGTAGCGTTGGGGGCCTGGCCGCTGACTGCTACGAATGGCATTGGCCTGGGTGTAGCTGGCGAAAGCGTCGTTGTACTCAGCCTGCTGATGCTGCAGTATCGCGGCCGCAAAATGCAATCTTGCAGTGAACCGACCGGCAGCCGGTGCCGAGCGCAGCGCGGTGGTCAGATGCTGTCGCATGTCATCGTCAAACACGACATCACCTGCTTCTGCCAGAGTGGCCAGTCCATACAGGGCTTCAGCGGTGTAGGTCTGGTCGCCCAGCACATTCCGGTAGGCAGCAACGGCAGCCTTGTAGTCACCACTGATGCTGTACATGTCGGCCAGCCGACAGTGAAACAGGGCGTAGTCAGGATCCATCTCGATGGCGCGGCGCATCAGCGTGATGGCGTCAGGCAGCTTGCCCCGGCGTTGCAGCGTCAGCGCCAGGGCTGCCTGCCAGTCGGCAAAGGGCTGCATGCTCAGCGCCTGTCGCAGCAGCGGTTCTGCGGCGTCAATGTTGCCGGTTTCCAGTGCAATGATGCCAAGATTGCCCAGCGCTGCTGGATGGTTCGGTTGCTGCTGCAGTGCCTGCTGATACAGCTGCCAGGCCTGCTGTAGCTTGCCGGCAGAGTGTGCCTGCTCCGCCTGACTGATCAGATCGCCGACCATGCTGTTATTTTTTTGGCAGGTACAGGTCGGTCAGAGTGCCGGCCATGGCCTCGGCGGCCATGCCCACGGTTTCTGACAGGGTGGGATGCGGGTGGATGCTGAGGCCGATGTCCTCGGCGTCGCAGCCCATCTCAATGGCCAGGGTGCATTCGGCGATCAGATCACCGGCCTGCGGCCCGACGATGCCGGCACCGATCAGGCGCTTGCTGTCTGCGTCAAAGATCAGTTTGGTGACACCTTCGCTGCGTGCCATGCCCAGTGAGCGGCCACTGGCGGCCCAGGGAAAGCGCGTGACTTCCACCTTCAGCTGCTCTGCTTTGGCCTGGTTCTCGGTCATCCCGACCCAGGCAACTTCCGGATCGGTGTAGGCCACCGAAGGAATCACGCGGGCATCAAACCAGGCGTTTTCACCGGCTGCGGCCTCGGCGGCCACCTTGCCTTCATGGCTGGCCTTGTGCGCGAGCATGGGCTGACCGACGATGTCGCCAATGGCGAAGATATGCCGCACATTGCTGCGCTGTTGGCCGTCTACCGGAATGGAGCCACGCTGATCGACCTTGATACCGGCCTTGCCGGCTTCGATGTTGTGTCCATTGGGTACCCGGCCCACCGCCGCCAGCACGCGCTCGAACTGCTTGCGTTCGGGCGCGTTGTTGCCTTCGTAGTTTACCTCGATGTAATCGCTGTGGGCTTTCGCGGTGCTGACTTTGGTGCCGGTATGAAAACTGATGCCGCGCTGCTGCAATCGCTGCTGCAGCGGCTTGACCAGATCGCGGTCGGTGCCCGGCATCAGTTCATCGGCCAGCTCGACCACGCAGACCTCACTGCCCAGGGCGCAATAAATGCAGGCCATCTCCAGGCCGATGATGCCGCCGCCGATGATCAGCAGTGTGGCCGGAATGTCCTGTAGCTTGAGTGCGCCGGTGGAATCCATGACGCGGTCGTCGTCCCAGGGCAGGTTGGGCAGGTGCACGGCTTCCGAGCCGGCGGCCACGACACACTGGGCAAAGCGGATGCGCTGGCTGCCGCTGGCTGATTTCACGCTGACGGTGTGCGCATCGGCAAACTGCGCGGCACCGGTGACCACACGCACCTTGCGCTTTTTGGCCAGCCCGTCCAGACCCTGAGTGAGCTTGCCTACGACGCTGTCCTTCCAACCACGCAGGCGATCCAGATCAATGCTGGGTTCACCGAAACTGACGCCGTGCTCGGCCATGTCGGCGGCCTCATCAATCACCTTGCCAGTGTGCAGCAGCGCCTTCGATGGAATGCAGCCGACGTTCAGGCACACCCCACCCAGACGCGGGTAGCGCTCAATGAGAATCACATCCAGACCCAGGTCGGCAGCGCGGAAAGCGGCGGTGTAGCCACCGGGGCCTGCGCCCAGCACCAGCAGATCACAATCGTACTGCGCGGCACCTTCGCTGTTGGCGGCGGTTTCCGGCGCGCCTGAGTTGCCCGCTGACTGCGTCGAGGCCGAGCCATTGCTGGCGTTGTCGGCCACATCAGCCTGCTCGGTTGCGGCGCTGGTGTAGGTATCGTCGGCAGCCGCAGCGGCACCATCTGATTCATCTTCGGCTGCGGCCACTTCCAGCGTGGCAATCACATCGCCCTCGCTAACCTCGTCTCCGACCTGCACGTGCACATACACCACCTGACCAGCGCTGGTTGATGGCACTTCCATGGTCGCCTTGTCCGACTCCAGCGTCACCAGTGGCTGCTCTGCCTCCACGCTGTCACCGGATTTGACCAGCACTTCAATCACCGGAACCTGCTCGAAATCACCAATGTCCGGGACCTTGATCTCTATCTTGTTCATAACGTGTCTCGATGTTGTCTCAGTATCAGCTGTTCACTGGACTGACTGAATTCAAGCTGTTTCAGCGCGCTCATGCCCAGCAGCACTTCACCATCCATGTTTGGCGCCACCGCCGCGCGCACGTCGGTGAGAGCGATGTCGCCGATCTGCAGACTGTCCAGCCGGGTCAGGTAACCGCTGCTGACGCCATTGGCGGTGTTGAACCGGGTGGCGGCCAGGCGCGGCAGCCCAAGACGCTTGGCCACCGTTGCCGGCAGCGCCACCTGGGTAGCACCGGTGTCAACGAGAAAATCCACCGTCTGACCGTTGATGCGGCCGGTAAACACGTAATGGCCCTGCCGGTTCGGCTGCAGAATGACCTCAATGCTGTCTGCCTGTTGCTGGCTGTGCAGGCTCTGATTGGGGTTTTGCTGCTGCTGCACCTGGCCGCGAAAAAACCAGGTCAGCATGCCCAGCACCAGCACAGCTGCCAACAGCAGCATGCCGTGTCCGGTTTTGTTTGTGCTGGTGTTCATACAATCATGACCGTGTCCGGGTTTTGTTGTTACCGGTTTGCAGGGTGTCTGCTCAGCTTGACGGATGCGCTGTGCTTGTCCGGCCTAGCAATCTCAGCAGCCAGGCTGTTGTAGGCCGGATAAGCGCAGCGCATCCGGCAAGGTCTGCAGCGATCGGGACAAAGGCCGGAAATGCACAGTGCATGCGGTGATGCTTACAGCAGCAAGCGGCGCAGATCGCTCAGGCCATCGGCCAGATAACGGGTAAAGCGGGCCGCATCCGCGCCATCGATCACGCGGTGATCGTAGGACAGCGACAGCGGCAACATCAGCCTGGGCACAAAGCGTTCTGAGCTCTCATCCCACTGCGGTTGCTGACTGGCTCTGGACACGCCGAGTATGGCAACTTCAGGGCCGTTCACGATCGGCGTGAAGCTGGTGCCGCCAATGCCGCCGAGGCTGGAAATGGAGAAGCAGCCGCCCTGCATCTGATCCGGTTTCAGTTTGCCGTCCCGGGCCAGGCTGCTCAGTTCGCCGAGCTCTTCGGCCAGTTCCAGCAGGCCCTTGCGATCGGCATCGCGGATCACCGGCACCACCAGGCCGTGCTCGGTGTCCACGGCAACGCCAATGTGATGGTAGCGCTTGAGAATCAGTTCGCTGCCATCATGGCTCAGCGAGGCATTGAATTGCGGAAACTGCTGCAGCGCCTTGACGCTGGCCTGGATCAGAAAGGCCACCATGCTCAGCTTGCTGCCGCGATCCCTGGCCTGGGCATTGTGCTGCTGGCGGAAGGCCTCCAGTTCGGTGATGTCGGCGACATCATGCTGGGTAACGTGTGGAATGGTGATCCAGTTGCGATACAGATGCAGGCCGGACTTGCGCTGAATGCGCGACAAAGGCTGCGTCTCGATGTCGCCGAATTTGCTGAAATCGATCTGCTTGCGGGTCGGCATGTCGACGCCGCCGGCGCTGCCGCCATGCATGCGTGCACGGATGTGCTGGTGCAGATCGTCTGCGGTGATGCGTCCCTTGCGGCCTGTGCCGCGCACCTGCCCGATGTCGATCTCCAGCTTGCGCGCCAGCTTGCGCACGCCAGGACTGGCATGGCTGGACTGCGCAGCGGCTGTGGCATCGTCCGTGCTGTCTGCGGCGGCGGACTCGGTTTTATGCGCTGTCGGGGCGGGGGTATGGTCGTCCTGCTCAGCGTCGTCGCCAGATGCGGCATGTTCAGAATTTTCCTGGTCGGATTCTTCTTGGTCGGATTCTTCCGGGCCAGATTCGTCTCGATCGGTGTCTTCCTGGCCGGATTGGTCATGATCAGAGTCGTCCTGGTCGCTGCTGTCCTGGTCGCTGCTGTCATCGTCAGCCTGATCGGCATCGTCTGCGTCCACTTCCAGCGTGGCGATCACATCGCCTTCGGAGACCTCGTCACCGACCTTGACCTTGAGCTGCGTGATGGTGCCGGCATCGCTGGCCGGCACTTCCATGGTCGCCTTGTCCGATTCCAGCGTCAGCAGGGAATCGTCCTTGGCCACCTTGTCGCCTGCACTGACCAGCACTTCAATGACCGGAACCTGGTCAAAATCGCCGATGTCGGGAACCTTGATGTCTATTGTCTTTGCCATGGGGGACTCCGTGCTCACACCGTGGGCGGATTGGGCTTGTCGGGATCTACATTGAGCTGGCTGCGGGCATCCAGCAGCAGACTGTGCTCCAGCTTGCCGTCGCGGTATAGCCCGTACAGGGCGGCGTAGGCGATCTGGTAACGGTCCACTTCGAAAAAGCGGCGCAGATTGGCGCGTGTGTCGCTGCGGCCGAAACCGTCCGTGCCCAGCACGATGTAATCGCGGGCAGGCAGAAAGCCGCGAATCTGATCGGCGTAGGCACGCACATAATCGGTGGCGGCGATGATCGGGCCGGGATGATCGCGCAGGCACTGCGTCACATAAGGCGTTTGCGCTTTTGCATCGGCATGCAGACGGTTGTGGCGTTCCACGGCCTGACCGTCACGGCGCAGCTCATTGAAGCTGGTCACGCTCCAGACATCGGCGGCGATGTTGAACTGCTCGGCCAGAATGGCTGCTGCGGCCAGCGCTTCGTTGAGTATCGTGCCCGAGCCCAGCAACTGCACGCGCGCATCCGAGCTGCGTCCCGGCTGCAGCAGATACATGCCTTTGATGATGCCTTCCTCGCTGCCGGTCGGCAGTTCCGGGTGGCGATAGTTTTCGTTCATCACGGTGATGTAATAAAACACGTCCTCGCGCTGAGCATACATGCGGCGCAGACCGTCCTGGAAAATCACCGCGACTTCGTGGGCAAAGGCCGGATCATAGCTGACACAGTTGGGGATGGCACCGGCCAGCAGGTGACTGTGGCCGTCCTCATGCTGCAGGCCCTCGCCATTGAGCGTGGTGCGACCGGCGGTGCCACCGATGAGAAAGCCACGCGCGCGCATGTCACCGGCGGCCCAGGCCTCGTCGCCGATGCGCTGGAAGCCGAACATCGAGTAGAAGATGTAGAACGGAATCATCATCATCCCGGAATTGGCATACGAGGTGGCGGCGGCAATCCACGACGACATGGCACCGGCCTCGGTGATGCCCTCCTGCAGAATCTGGCCGTCGCTGGATTCCTTGTAGTACATCAGCTGGGAGGCATCCACCGGCTCATACAACTGGCCGATGGAGGAATAGATGCCGAGCTGCCGGAACATGCCTTCCATGCCGAAAGTGCGTGCCTCATCACAGATGATCGGCACGATGCGGTCTTTCAGCGCCTTCTCGCGCAGCAGCACCGACAGGCAGCGCACCAGCGCCATGGTGGTGGAAATCTCGCGCTCGCCACTGCCGCCGGTGATGCTGGCAAAGGCCTCCAGCTCTGGTACCGGCAGCGTTTCCTCGCCGGCCCGGCGTTGCGGCAGGTAGCCGCCCAGCTCGCGTCGGCGTGACTGCAGATACCTAACCTCATCGCTGTCCACGCCGGGGTGGTAGTAGGGCACCTCGGCCAGATCGTCATCGGCCACCGGCACGTCAAAGCGGTCGCGGAAATAGCGCACGCCGTCCGCGTCCAGTTTTTTCTGCTGATGCGAGATGTTCTGCCCCTCGCCGCTTTGTCCCAGTCCATAGCCCTTGATGGTCTTGGCCAGAATCACCGTCGGCAGATCCCGGTTGTTGGCGGCGCGGTCATAGGCCGCATAGATCTTGTGCGGATCATGGCCGCCACGGTTCAAACGCCAGATTTCGGCATCGTCCATGTCCGCCACCATCTGTTTGAGTTCGGGATACTTGCCAAAGAAGTGCTCGCGCACGTAGGCACCGTTCTCGGCCTTGTAGCGCTGGTAGTCGCCATCGACGGCTTCCATCATGCGCTTTTTCAGCAGGCCGTCATCATCGCGCGCCAGCAATGGATCCCAGTAAGATCCCCACAGCACCTTGATCACGTCCCAGCCGGCACCGCGGAACACGCCTTCCAGCTCCTGGATGATTTTCTGATTGCCACGCACCGGGCCGTCCAGCCGCTGCAGATTGCAGTTGATGACAAAGATCAGGTTGTCCAGCTTTTCCCGCCCGGCCAGTGAAATCGCACCGAGCGATTCCGGCTCGTCGGTTTCGCCATCGCCGAGAAAACACCAGACCCGGCGTTCGCTGGTGTCGGCCAGTCCGCGGTTGTGCAGGTATTTGAGAAAACGCGCCTGATAGATGGCAAACAGCGGGCCCAGGCCCATCGACACGGTTGGCAGCTGCCAGAAATCTGGCATCAGCCAGGGATGCGGATACGAGGACAGTCCCTGGCCATCCACTTCCTGGCGAAAGCCGTCCAGCTGCTGTTTGCTGATGCGGCCTTCCAGAAAGGCGCGCGCATAGATGCCGGGTGAGCTGTGGCCCTGGATGTAGACCAGATCGCCGCCACCGGGGTGGTCCGGGCCACGGAAAAAATGATTGAAGCCGACGTCATACAGCGTCGCTGCCGAGGCAAAGCTGGCGATGTGACCGCCAAGCTCGCCACCGCGCCGGCTGGCACGCACCACCGTGGCCATGGCATTCCAGCGGATGATGGAGCGGATGCGCCGCTCCATGGCCGGATCGCCGGCCGCCTCAATCTGGGCTTCGGCCGGGATGGTGTTGATGTAGCTGGTGCTCAGATCGAACGGCAGATGCACACCCTGTTCGCGGGCGTGCGTGGCCAGTTGCTGCAACAGAAAATGCGCGCGGCCAGTGCCGTCTGATTCGACCACATCCTGCAGGGCGTCCAGCCACTCGCGGGTTTCCTGCAGGTCGATGTCATCGTGCGGCTTGTGTGCGCTGCTCATGTCCAGTCCTCATCGTCTTGATTCCATTGACCGTGAAACAGCGTTGCCTGCAGCTGTTCACGATCGTATTGCTGGGCGTCGACGCAGGCGATCGCGGTCATGTTGATGACCCGGCGCACGGTGGCCGATGGCACCAGCAGGTGGGCCGGCATGCCTGCGCCCATAAGGATGGGGCCCACCGATATGCCCTTGGTGACAATGCGGGCAAAATTGAACGCAATGTGGGCAGAATCGACATCCGGCATCACCAGCAGATTGGCGCAGCCGCTGAGATGTGAATTGGGAAACACGCGTTCGCGGATGCTGTCCGACAGCGCCATGTCGGCAGTCATCTCGCCTTCGACTTCCAGCTCCGGTGAGCGTTCACGCAGTATGCGCAGGGCGGCACGCATCTTTTCCGCGCTGTCGTCGGGGTGGCTGCCAAATGCTGAATGTGACAGCAGCGCCACCTTGGGCTGCATGCCGAACAGTTTGACCTTTTCCGCCGCCATCTCCGCCAGCTGCGCGATCTGCTCGGCATTGGGGTTCATGTTGACGTGCGTGTCGCAGACAAAATAGATGCCGGCGTCACAGGTCATACCGCTGAGTGCACCGACGATGCCCAACCGGTTGCCGATGCCAAGCACGTTGAGCACGTCGCGCAGCTTGTTCTGGTAACCGCCTTCGATGCCGGAGATCATGGCGTCGGCATCGCCACGTTTGACCGCCAGTGCGGCGATCACTGTCTCGCGCGTGCGCACGATGTTCTTGGCCGCATCCGGCGACACGCCGCGGCGCTGCATCAATTCGTGGTAGGTCTGCCAGTAGTCCTTGAAGCGCGGATCCGACTGCGGGTTGATCAGCTCGAAGTGTTCCCCCGCCTTGAGCCGCAGACCCAGCCGCTGACAGCGCATCTCCACCACTTCCGGGCGCCCTATCAGCACCGGAATGGCGAGCTGGTCGTCGACGATGGTCTGCACCGCACGCAGGATGGTTTCGTTCTCGCCTTCGGCAAAAATAACCCGGCGCGGGTCCTTGCGTGCCTGGTCGAACACCGGCTTCATCATCATGCCGGTGCGGAACACGAACTGGTTCAGCTTCTCGCGATAGGCATCCATGTCCTCGATGGGACGGTCGGCGATGCCCGAATCCATCGCCGCCTGCGCCACCGCCGGAGCCAGATGCGACAGCAGGCGTGGATCAAACGGTTGCGGAATCAGATAATCGCGCCCGAACTGCTTGGCCTCGTCGCCGTAACCGGCGGCGCTGGCATCGCTGGCCTCCAGCCGGGTCAGCGCCGCCAGGGCGTGTGCACAGGCCAGCTTCATTGCCTCGTTGATCTCGCGCGCGCCGACATCAATGGCACCGCGAAAGATGTACGGGAAGCACAGCACGTTGTTGACCTGATTGGGGAAATCCGAACGGCCGGTGGCGATGATGGCATCCGGACGTGCCTCGCGCGCCACATCCGGCATGATTTCGGGCACCGGATTGGCCAGCGCCAGAATGATCGGCTGCTCGGCCATGGTCTTGAGCATTTCCGGTTTCAGCACGTTCGGTGCCGAGACACCGAGAAAGATGTCGGCACCGTTGACCGCATCGGCCAGCGTGCGCGCCTCGGTGTCGCGTGCGTACTTCTGCTTGCGTTCGTCCATTTCCTCAGCGCGGCCAGCGTAAACCACGCCCTCGCGGTCACAGACGATGATGTTCTCCAGCGGCAGGCCCAGCTCCACCAGCAGATCCAGACAGGCCATGCCGGCGGCACCGGCACCGGATGCGGCCAGGCGCACGTCCTCGATGTTCTTGCCGACGATGTGTAGCGCATTGATCACGGCGGCAGCAGTGATCACGGCAGTGCCGTGCTGGTCGTCATGGAATACCGGAATGTCCATGCGTTCGCGCAGCTGCTGCTCGATGTAAAAGCACTCCGGTGCCTTGATGTCTTCCAGGTTGATGCCGCCAAAAGTCGGCTCCAGGCTGGCGACGATGTCGATGAACCGGTCCGGGTCGGTTTCGTCGATCTCGATGTCGAACACATCGATGCCGGCAAATTTGCGGAACAGCACACCTTTGCCTTCCATCACCGGCTTGGCTGCCAGCGGCCCGATCGCACCCAGGCCCAGCACGGCGGTGCCGTTGGTGATGACCGCGACCAGGTTGCTGCGTGCGGTCAGATTGGCGGCTTCGGCGGGATCTTTGGCGATCAGCTCGGACGCTGCCGCCACCCCCGGCGAGTAGGCCATGGCGAGATCCTTCTGCGTGGTCAGCGCCTTGGTCGGCGTGATGCGGATCTTGCCCGGCGTTGGATAACGGTGATAATCCAGCGCGTCTTGACTCAGTTTGTCATCCATCGATTAGTGATCCATCTGTTGCGTGGGCCGGGCCTGTATGTCGCGGCGTTGTGCTGCTTTGCTGCCCGCAAAGACCAGGTGATCAACGCCTGGCGATGATGTCAATGCAGCAGCCGAACCCCGGCCTGCATGAATCGGCGGGTGTAGCGGCTGGCACGCCGCATCAATGGGCCTGTTCGTGACTGGCTGCGTATTGGCCAAGCGCGGCCATGCCGTTCATGCGCGCGCGATGGGACAGCTTTTTCTGCGCCTTCTGCGGATTGGCCGGATCGGCTGCCCAGGCTTGCAGCGCAGCATGCTGCAGCGCACGGCCATAGGAAAAGCTCAGTGGCCAGGGAAAAGCGCCCAGTGCGTTCATGGCCTGCAGATGCTCGGTGGCTTCCACATCGCCCTGGCCACCGGACAGAAACACCACCCCGGCAACCGCCGCCGGCACCGCATTGAGCAGGCAGGTGACCGTGGCCTGAGCCACTTCATCGCGGTCGGCGCGCTCTTCGCACTCGGAACCGGAAATCACCATCGAGGCTTTCAGAATGCTGCCTTCCAGCACCACACCCTGCTCATACATCTGTGCATACAAACTGCGCAGCGTGGCTTCGGTGACATCAAAGCAGTCGTCCAGATCGTGGCTGCCGTCCATCAGCACTTCCGGCTCGACGATCGGCACGATGTCGTTTTCCTGACACAGGGCGGCGTAGCGCGCCAGTGCGTGTGCATTGGCCTCGATGCAGGCCGAGCTGGGCATGCCATCAGCAATGGTGATCACCGCGCGCCACTTGGCAAACTTAGCGCCCAGCTCGCGGTATTCCTGCAGCCGCTCGCGCAAGCCGTCCAGACCCTCGGTAACTTTTTCATCGCTGTGGCCGGCCAGCGCTTTGGCACCCTTATCCACCTTGATGCCGGGCAGGATGCCCTCGGACTGCATGATCTCGACCATGCTGCGGCCGTCGGCGGCTCGCTGGCGCAGTGTTTCATCAAACAGAATGGCACCGGAAATGTGCTCACCGAGGCCCGGGGTGGACAGCAGCGTGGCGCGGTAATCACGGCGATTGTCTTCGCTGTTTTCCATGTTGACACTGGCCAGACGTTTGGCGATGGTGCCAGTGCTTTCATCGATGGCGAGAATGCCTTTGCCCGGCGCGACCAGCGCCTGTGCATTGCTTACCAGAGTTGCGATATCCATGATGCCGGGTGCTCCATAAAGCGTGTTGATATGAAAGGCTTATTGTAGCGAGTTTGCGCCGCACTTGCCCATTTACAGGCCCATTGACAGGCCCGTTGACAGGCGCGGCGGGGTGGCAGCCGATGCGGTTTATGCGGCGATGGCTGAGCGTGCCTGCAGGGCAGCAATGGCAGGCAGCGTCTTGCCCTCCACAAACTCCAGAAAGGCACCGCCGCCGGTGGATTGGTAATCGATGCCATCGGCGACGTCAAACTGGTCGATGGCAGCCAGTGTGTCGCCGCCGCCGGCCACCGAATAGGCAGCGCTGGCGGCAATCGCCTGGGCCAGTTTCTGGCTGCCGTTGGCAAAGGCGGGAAACTCGAATACCCCGACCGGGCCATTCCACAGAATGGTGCCGGCTGCACCGATCAGGCGGGCGTAGGCGGCACTGGTGCGTGGGCCGATATCGAGGATCATGTCCTTTGCACCCACCTCATCGATCGACTTGATGCAGGCCTCGGCATCGGCCTTGAACTCGCTGGCCACCACCACATCATCGGGCAGCGGGATCTTGCCGGAATCGAGCAGCTCACGGGCCTCATCCAGCATTTCGGCCTCGTACAGTGACTGACCCACCGGCTTGCCGGCCGCCGCCAGCAGGGTGTTGGCGATGCCACCACCGGCGATCAGCTGATCGACCTGATCCACCAGCTGCCGCAACACCCCCAGTTTGCTGGACACCTTGGCCCCGCCGATGATGGCGATCAGCGGCCGCCGCGGTTGCTGCAGCGCCGCCGACAAAGCATTCAGCTCGGCCAGCAGCAGTGGCCCGGCACAGGCCACCGGGGCATGGTGGATCACCCCTTCGGTGCTGGCCTGGGCGCGATGGGCAGTACCGAATGCATCCATGACGAACACATCGCACAGCGCCGCCATGCGCTGCGCCAGTTCATCGTCGTTGACCTTTTCGCCGGTGCAGAAGCGCACGTTTTCCAGCAGCACGATTTCCCCGGCGGCGACGTCCACGCCGTCCAGCCAGTCGCTGACAAAGCGCACCGGCCTGGCCAGCAGCTGGCTGAGCCGCTCGGCCACCGGCTGCAGGCTGAAGCGCGGTTCCGGTGCGCCTTCGGCAGGACGCCCCAGATGTGACATCACCATCACCGCCGCACCGGCATCCAGTGCCATGCGCAGGGTCGGCAGCGCGGCCTGCAGACGTGCGTCCGAGGTCACCTTGCCAGCGGCGATCGGCACGTTGAGATCCTCGCGGATCAGCACCCGTTTGCCGCGCAGCTCCAGTTCATGCATGGTCAGCATCAGGGTGCCTGCATCAGTGCGGTGGCGGTGTCGAGCATGCGGTTGGAAAAACCCCATTCGTTGTCGTACCAGCTCAGCACCTTGACCATGCGGCCCTGCATGACCTTGGTCAGAGTGGCGTCAAAAATGCTGGAGGCCGGGTTGTGATTGAAGTCCACCGACACCAGCGGCTCTTCGTTGTAGGCCAGCACGCCACGCATGGTGCCGGTGCTGGCGGCACGCACGAGGTCATTGACTTCACCGGCACTGGTGTCGCGGCTGGCGGTGAACACCAGATCCACCACCGAGACATTGATGGTCGGCACGCGCATGGCAAAACCGTCCAGCTTGCCGTTGAGTTCCGGCAGCACCAGACCGACCGCGGCGGCCGCCCCGGTCTTGGTCGGAATCTGGCTGGAGGTGGCCGAGCGCGCGCGGCGCAGATCGCTGTGATAGACGTCGGTCAGCACCTGATCGTTGGTGTAGGCATGGATGGTGGTCATCAGCCCATGCTCGATGCCGATGCCGTCGTGCAGCGCCTTGGCCAGCGGGGCCAGACAGTTGGTGGTACAGGAGGCATTGGAGATGACCTGATCGCTGGCATTCAGCGTGTTGTGGTTGACGCCGTAAACGATGGTGGCGTCTATGTCCTTGCCGCCCGGTGCCGAGATGATCACCTTGCGCGCACCGGCCTGGATGTGAGCGCCGGCTTTTTCCTTGCTGGTGAACAGACCGGTGCACTCCAGCACCACGTCCACGTCCAGCTCGCCCCAGGGCAGCGCCGCCGGGTTGCGTTCTGCCAGCACGCGAATGGCATGGCCATTGACGACCATGGCATCATCGGTGACTTCCACCGTGCCGGCGAACGGGCCGTGGGTGGTGTCATAGCGGGTCAGGTGGGCGTTGGTGCCGGCGTCGCCCAGATCATTGATGGCGACGATTTCGATGTCCTTGTCACGTCCGCTCTCATAGACGGCACGCAGAATGTTGCGACCAATGCGACCATAACCGTTGATGGCGATTTTGATGCTCATGGGATTTGCTCCTTGGATGGTATGACCGGAAGAAGGCAGCACTGCTGTCAGGTTCAGCCGGGTATTATACAAAGGATGGGATTAGCAAATGGTTACCCGCCGCATTCGCTGTGTACAGGCTACCCCAGCGGCAGGCGCAGATGGCCTTCACGGCAGCACAGCCATGCTGCTGTGCTGGTCTGCGCGCTGCTGTGTCTGCTCAGCGCCTGCCAGCCAGCGCCAACGCTGCAGGGCTTTGCCGGGCTGGCGCAGGGCACCAGCTATCGGGTCAGTTTTCATGCCACCGAAGATGACGTGGAAGTCGGCCTGCTGCAACAGGCCATCGAGGCCGAGTTGCGCCAGATCGATCGGCTGATGTCGAACTACCGCGACGATTCGGTGATCCAGCAGTTCAACCATGATCAAGGCGGGACAGCGGTCGAGGTGGGGGTGGAGATCGTGACGCTGCTGCGTCAGGCCGAGGCGGTGGCGGTCGCCAGCGCCGGTTGTTATGACCCCGGTATATTGCCATTGCGGGCTTTGTGGGGTTTTGCGGATGGCCGATTGAGACTGCCCGGAGCAGCGGCGATTGAAGAGGCCCGAGCGGCCAGCTCCATTGCCATGGTCGAGCTGGTCGATGCAAGCCATCTGCGCAAGCAGGCGGCATCGGTGGCACTGGATCTGTCATCCATTGCCCAGGGTTACACCGCGCAGCGCATGGGGGATTTGCTGGAGCAGCATGGCGTGGTCAATTACATTGTCGAGATCGGCGGCGAAATGGTGCTGCGCGGCAGCCGCCCCGATGGCAGCGCCTGGCAAGTGGCGATACAGCACCCGTCCAGCAGTGTGGATCAGCAGCCGTGGTCACGCAGTGTCAGCAGCCGCCGTGATGCCCGGCTGGCCATCGCCACCTCCGGCAGCTACCGGCACCATCTGAGCGTTGATGGGCAGCGTTACAGTCACATCATCGATGCCCGCAGCGGCTGGCCGGTGCAGCACACCACCGTCTCGGTGACGGTGCAGCATGAGGATGCCGCGCTGGCCGATGCCTGGTCCACTGCGCTGCTGTGTCTGGGCCGCGAGCGGGGCATGGCGGTGGCTGAGAGCAATGCCATCGCAGCCCTGTTCATCGAGCAGCTCGACGCAGATGGCACGCAACCATCGCCACGTTATGTCGAAGCGGTCAGCAGCAGCTGGCGCGATGCCTGGAGCGATTGACTGCCCCCACCCCAACCCTCCCCCGCGCACGGGGGAGGGGGTGTCCGAGGCGCTGTTTTGCAGTTTTGCTGGCTGTCTCTGCAGACTCGTATCAATCGGTCGCAACAGGCTCTTCCAGGCATCGTGAACTGCAAGACTATCCACATATCGTTGCCCTGTTTATCGAGCAGAGCGGCGTGGATGATGACCGCACCCCGCCGCGATATGCTGAAGCGGTCAGCAGCAGCTGGCGCGATGCCTGGAGCGATTGAGCGCCCCCACCCCAACCCTCCCCCGCGCACGGGGGAGGGTTGGGGTGGCATGAACTAGAAGATGAACAGATTGCCGCAACCCTCCCCCGTGCACTGGGGAGGGAGTGTCCGAGGCGCTGTTGTGCAGTTATGCTGGCTGTCGCTGCAGCCTGGTAGCAAACGGACGCA
>Ga0180009_10000453_pt1 | contig 57544 bp, 53 predicted proteins | sample OS_PC_MetaG_FD_123537 | JGI IMG/M metagenome (GOLD analysis project Ga0180009, IMG submission 123537) | Groundwater microbial communities from the Aspo Hard Rock Laboratory (HRL) deep subsurface site, Sweden - OS_PC_MetaG | ecosystem: Environmental > Aquatic > Deep subsurface > Groundwater... | reverse complement strand
TGTGGGCATAAAGCAATCGTTCGGCGCGACAGTGAGTACAACCGAAGAACCGGATGCGAGAAAACCGCACGTCCGGGTCTGTGCGGGGGGCTTCTGGTAACAGAGGTTCCTACCGCGAGAGAATTATAAATTTTACTGTTGAAAATGACCAGATTTATTTAAGCCGCGTATTTTAATCGTATTCGATGGGAAAGAAAACTTTTCTTACGTTTATAAAAGGATTAGTGATTCTCTTTGGATCAGTTTTTGTTTTTTTTATGGGAGCTGGTTATTACTTGTCAGGACCTTATATATCATATCCGCCAGTAATGCACCGATATTCAAAACCCGTTTGGTCTCATGCAAATTCTGAGATTTTAAGAATTATGACGCTGAATATTGCACATGGCGCTAAAAGTGGCTTTAATCAAATTTTCTTACCGACAACTGTAATCAAGTCCAACTTACAAAATATTGGAAGTCTTCTTTTGCGAGAAAAACCGGATCTTGTAGCCCTACAGGAAGCCGATGGCCCTTCGCTTTGGAGTGGCAATTTCAGCCATGTGAACTATCTGGCAAATAATGCAAATTATCCTTATGCCTTTCAGGGCGAACATGTAAAAGGGCTGAGATTAAGTTACGGAACCGCTTTTTTATCCAAAACCCAAATCAGTGATCCGGTGTCATATACCTTCAAACCTTCACCCCCTACACTCACCAAAGGCTTTGTGGTCGGTACAATTTATTGGCCTGGTAAACCGAATCGGAAAATCGACGTGGTATCTCTTCATTTGGATTTTTTCAGAGGGTCAGTTCGAAAAAATCAAGTTACTGAATTGGTAAGTAAACTTTCAAAACAGAAAAACCCACTGATCATTATGGGCGATTTTAATTCAGGTTGGAGGGTAAAATCGCCGATGGAAGTTCTTGCTACAAAATTAGACTTAAAGACCTATAAACCTGAGGAAAATGAGATCGCAACGTTTCCGCTAACCAATAAAAGAATTGATTGGATATTGATCTCTCGTGAGATGGATTTTCTGAGTTATCAAGTTCTACCTGATTCGGTCTCTGACCATAAAGGTGTTCTGGCCCAGCTATCATGGCAATCGGAATGAAACCAACTCAAAAATCATTAGGTAGATACCTCTTCACATACCGACCAAAGCACACCATATCCCCGCTACTATGTTCCAACAATTCGCTTATAAAGAATTCGGCAACTCCCAAGTGTTTCAATCCGCCCGTAACCGTATGACGAAAATGGTGGCAGGAATTTCGTTCTACTATGCTCCAAGCAATCGCGGAAGAAGCCATTGAACACCTTGGATTAAAACAATCGCTATAATCGGAGTGATATCCAATCCACCCAAGGATGGAACTAAACGCTCAAAAGGTTTCATAATCGGATCTGTTACCTGATTTAACAATCGAACCAGAGGATTATTGGGATTGGATCGAATCCAGGAAAGTAATGCTCGGATTATGATTGCGTAGGTTAGAATGGACAGGATTGTGCTTAATATAATTAATACTGTATATGTTTGATTATTCATAATATTCTCCATTTATGTCATAATAAGATTTTTCGGTAACTATTCAGCTAACTCCCTGGTACTCACCGTCATTCCCGCGCAGGCGGGAATCTTTTGCAAATATAGAATAAAGTGCTTAATCACTGAGATCCCCACCTTCGTGGGAATGATGTACTATTGTTACTTTATGTGCTGAATAGTTACGAGTTAATATCAATATCCCGTGGGGTGATAAAAGTAATTTCCCTCTAAATTCCCTATTCACAATAGTTCCAGGCTTGAAATAAACAATAATTCCGTCCGTTTAATTTATTGTGCTTCCCTCGATGTCTGATGATGGAAGCAGTTGAAGCTTTAGCTCTGGTGAGTGGAAGTGTTAACAAAGAATTGCTCGCAAGGAATGAATATCTTGCTACTGAGAATAAAATTCTGAAATCCAAAATAAAAAAACCAGTGAGCTTCCACAACAGCGAGCGGATTCAACTTGCCAAAGTCGGGAAACAAATCGGGTTGAACGCTTTAAAAGAGATATCTTGTATTGTAAAACCGGAAACAATTCTAAAATGGTTCAGAAAGCTTGTGGCAAAGAAATTCGACGGATCACCTTACAGAAGGAAACATGGAAGACCTCCCATAAGTATTGAACTAGAAAAACTGATGATTCGTTTTGCAGAAGAACATCCTAGCTGGGGATATGACCGCATTTCGGGTGCACTTTCCAACCTGGGATACAATATCAGCGACCGTACCGTAGGAAATGTGTTGAAATGCAATGGCATTCCACCCGCACCGGATAGAAATCAGGATACTACTTGGGCTACATTTATCAAGAATCACCAGGATGTTATTGCAGCTTGTGATTTCTTTACGACAGAAGTCATAACTCCGGTCGGTCTAATCACATATAATGTATTGTTTTTCATTCACATCGGTTCAAGAAAGATTCACATTGCTGGGATGACTCCTTACCCTGATGAAAACTGGATGAAGCAAGTAGCCCGGAATGTAACAATGGAAGAATGGGGCTTCTTGTCAGGATGCAAGTATCTGATTCATGACCGGGATATGAAATTTTGTAAATCCTTTTGTGGCATCATCAAATCCGGTGGAATGGAGCCCCTGAAATTACCTCCTCGGAGCCCGAACTTGAATGCATTCGCAGAAAGGTGGGTATTGTCCATCAAGTCTGAATGCATCTCAGGGCTAATTTTATTTAGCGAAGAGAGCTTACGGCAGGCTTTGAGAGAATACACAACCCACTATCACGAAGAAAGAAACCATCAGGGAAAGGGAAATCGATTATTGTGTCCACCTCAGGAATACGATCCCGTCAATAAAGATAGTGGCATTAGATGTCACTCTCGGCTTGGAGGCGTGCTTAAATACTACTTTAGAAAGGCTGTTTGAGAGTGATGGACAAGATATTCACTTAAAATCCCTTATGGATCCTTTCTATTCTGGAGTTAGCAGCTGATTTACTTTTTTCACCCCACGGGGGAAAAAGGGGCTTTTAAGCACTCTTTTTACCCGCTTTTTTAGATACTCCCCCTGGCCACCGCTCGCCAGAACAAGTTCAGCATCTCTCATCTACTCCCTATCTATGAGGCACTAGCTTGGTCTGATCCTAAGTCACACAACTCTCGGTTTAGATAGACGACTATCAGTTCCGAAATGGTTTTACCACCAGGATAGATGGATATGGGTTTGGGCTGCACAGTTGTGCAAATTATTTGAGCGAGATAGGAGCAACCATCGAAGCTCAAAGCGAGGGATTGAGCAAAGGGAGGAAATATCTTGATCTGACAAAAGCATAAATCATATGTATTTCGTCTTGTTAGGTGAATCAACAAAAGTAGTGCGTACCGAACCGAAAAATCTATGAGATACAACTAGATACGATTTCGAAAAAATCTCCCCTGATTTTAGCCTTTGTTAACTTTAAAAACATTAATCAATCTTAACATATTTCTAATATCTGACTAACAAATCCACACTACTGTTCATATTAATTGGTTGGGCTGATTTTAAGGATATACCAGACTATTTCTTGAATAAGCTTCATCTGATTCTCTCCTTACAGGTCGATCCTGGGAACACTTATTCTTGGGGTCCGCCTGTTAAATTCTGGAAGCAATATTCGGAGAATGATAGTGAATATAATTAGTGACACACAAACTATTGAAGAAAAACTGCGAACTTTGATGCCAATCCTGAAGCCCTATGAAGTTGATCATCTATTAATGATGCTATCAAAAACTCCTGTCGAAATAAACAAACCACCGGAGCATGGCTTAATTATGATTCAGACTCAGGATTGTTTTGGTGTCGACTTTTATCTAGGTGAATTGCTGGTTACAACTGCTGAAGTCGAGTGTTGCGGTGTGTTCGGTCACGCGACTATCATGGGAAAAGAACCGTTGAAAGCAACTCTTGCCGCAACTGTAAATGCAATTATAAGAAGTCCAAAATCAGGGGAGCTCGATAAAATAAAACCCCATGTCGAATGTTTCATGTTGAGACTTAATACTCAATGTCAGCAGGAAAGAAAATTGACAGCTGCAACCAAGGTAAATTTTGAATCGATGGCAGATGAGGCTTAAATGTATTCTCAAGTCTATCCGACACAAAAGGTTTTTAGAGTAATTGTTGAAGCCATGAGTCATCCGGGTGTCGTCTACCAACTACCTACATTTCAAGAAACCCACCTCTGGTCAACTTCGTTATTAGCCGTTGCGCACACCCTTCTAGATCATGAAGTCACATTTGTTTATCTTGGTGATGAAATTTTTCGGATAAAGGAGATTTTTGAGGCGACAAAATCCCGACAGGTTGCACTTAACGAGGCTCATTACATTATTATCGAAGGAAACCGGAGTAATGGAAGAATATGCGAAGCCAATTGTGGATCAAGCACCTATCCGGATCGTGGTGCAACTATCATCTACATCCTTTCTGAAAATGATGACGGATCACAATGTTTTAACTCTTCCAAAATCATTCTAAAAGGTCCCGGTATCAAAGAGTCAATCTCACCTCAGATGATCGGCTTGAATCGTGATGAACTTGTCAACATACGTGATCTTAATAGCGAATATCCGCTAGGTGTGGATTGTATCTTTTTGCGTGGGAGTTCACAGGTGATGTGCATTCCGCGTTCAACCAGAATTAATTTGGGATAGGAAGAACCATGGGATATGTAGCTGTAAAAGGCGGACGAGAGGCTATAGACAAGGCTTCTGATTTCTTTCGTTATAATCAAACCCGGGGTGAGTCAGAACCACTGGATGTTGAACAGATTCAGAACCAACTTTATTTTTTGGTTGATCGTATTATGAGTGAAGGATCACTATATGCCCCCAAACTGGCTGCTTTAGCATTGAAACAGTCTGCTGGTGATTCTCTGGAAGCATCCTTCATGTTACGGGCATACCGAACAACTCTTCCCAGGTTGGGGTATTCATTGCCTGTAGATACTTCTCAAATGCGTATAATCAGACGAATATCAGCAGCTTTCAAGGATATTCCCGGGGGACAGATTTTAGGGCCAACACCGGACTATACCTTGCGATTGTTGAACTTTGATCTTATTTCTGAAGGTACAAATGCTCATCGGGAATATATCGCTTCACTATTTCAAGGTATTACTCAGATAGATACGTTGCCGGAAACCTTCCCCAAGGTGATTGATATTTTGCGGCGGGAAAATTTGCTGGTAGAGCGCAATGTAAATGAATCGGAATCATCCAAAATTTTTGATATTACAAGGGAATCTCTATCATTCCCAGCTTCGCGCAGTGCATCTCTCCAGACAATGTCAATGGGTGAAACTGGAGGATTGCTAACCCTGGCCTATTCAAATATGCGTGGATATGGCATGGTTCATCCCACTGTTGGCGAACTCAGAGTTGGTTACCTTGATGTGTATGTAAAAAATCCTTATACGGGATTAGCGGAAAGAACAGGGGAAATAAAAGTTACTGAAGCGGAAGTGATATCCAAAGCTGAAAATCGACAGGGAGATTCCCCGGTATTCACTCTCGGTTATGGTATCTGCTTCGGTCACAATGAAACAAAAGCCATTGCCATGGCAGTTTTAGACAGGGCAATGCAAGCCGAAGAACCTCAATCCCCTTCTGAAGATCAGGAGTTTGTACTTCAGCATATCGATGGGATTGAATCGATGGGCTTTTGTAATCATTACAAATTGCCTCATTATGTTACCTTTCAATCGGAACTGGATCGTCTGCGAAAAGCACAGGAAAAGGCATGAAATTAGGGAAATGGTTGCAGCAACAAGACATCGACACATCATGTCATTATACGTTTGCCTTTATCGATGAAGGGGCAAAACGTGAGATCCGAAGAAAAACATTGAAGGCTATTGCAATTCCCGGTTACCAGGTACCGTTTGGATCACGTGATATGCCCATTGCCAGGGGATGGGGAACCGGTGGAATTCAGCTTACTTTATCGCTGATAGGGCCGGATGAAATCTTGAAGGTTATTGATCAAGGGTCGGATGACAGCGTCAACGCCGTTAATATAAAAGCATTTATATCGCAAGTCACGGGCGTTCGTTTGACGACTAAAGTGCAGGAAGCTACTTTGATTCAGACACGACACCGTATTCCTGAAGAACCACTTAGAAAAGGGCAAATACTGGTTCTTCAAGTTCCTATTCCAGAGCCGTTGCGAATCGTGGAACCTTCTGAACGGGAAACAAGGCGGATGCATGCTGAAGCTGATTATAGCAGGATGTGGCTTCATCTGTATGAGAATATTGTTGCCTACAAGGAAATTATGATCGGCTCTCGCTACCCTGTATTCGTTAATGATCGTTACATTATGGACCCCAGTCCGATCCCGCGATGGGATAATCCTCAATTGCATATGTCAGAAGGGCTTTATCTATTCGGAGCAGGCCGTGAAAAAAGAATATATGCAATTCCACCTTACACAGATGTAAAATCAATTGAGTTTAGGGATTATGTCTTTCGCGTTGAAGATTTTGGAGAAGCAACCTGTTGTCGTTGTGGGAGTAAAAATACTTTTTTAAATGAAATGATTGATGATAGATCAGGGAAACGGATCTATTCCTGTTCCGATACAGCATATTGTTCAAATCTGCTTGATCAAAAAAGGGAAGGATACAAGCCATGATTCGTCCTGTCTTAAAAATAAAAGGATTATCAAAACGTCACGGTCGAGGATGTCCTTCTTGTTACAACCTCACCGGGCCGCAACATGATCGCAATATCTGTCCGCAATGCCAGTCTGTGGTAGCGTGTCACAACATTACATTTGAGCTGTTCCCAAAAGAGGTGCTGGGAATAGTCGGTGAAAGCGGATCGGGTAAAAGCACTGTCATTAAACTGTTGAATTTTGATTTGGAGCCCGATGAAGGTGAATTATATGTCAATCATTCCAATTCCGAAGTGGAGAATCGAATCGGGTTGCCATTGGAGGGACAAAATCTCTTCACGCTAAATTCGTTCCGGAAACGTTTATTGCGTAATTTTATGATTGGTGTTGTGTATCAACATCCACATCTGGGACTCAGATTGAATGTAAGTTCCGGTGGCAATATTGCTGAACGACTACTCATGGCGGATTGGAGGCATGTTGGCGATATGCGCGAGCGCAGTGCTGAGTTGCTTGCAAAAACAGAGGTTCCGGTTTCCCGAATGGATGAACCCCCTAGGAATTTCTCTGGTGGAATGCAACAAAGAGTGCAAATCGCTAAAGCATTGTCTAATGAACCGATGCTTTTGCTGTTGGATGAAGTGACTTCAGGACTTGACGTTTCAGTTCAGGCACGCGTGCTTGATTTAATACGAAGTTTGCAGCATGAACTTCATGTGACTACTATTGTGGTATCTCATGATCTTGGAGTGATTAAGATGCTGACTTCACGTACAATCGTCATGAAAAACGGGCATATTGTTGAATCTGGTCTGACTGATCAGGTATTGGAAGACCCGCAGCATCCCTATTCGCAACTCCTTGTAAGTTCTGCATTAACATAAAATTATTATCGATCATGAACGTATTGAGTGTGGAAAATCTGAGCAAGACATTTACAATCCATAGTCTTGCAGGTAAGCAAATCAATGGATTTCGAGATGTTTCTTTTAAGGTCGCGGAGGGCGAATCCTTGGCCCTTTCGGGCCCTAGTGGAACTGGAAAAAGCTCAGTGCTAAAATGTATATACGGGACCTATCTTGCAAGCACCGGCGTTGCTTCCTACTATTCACAACGATATGGAAAAGTTGATTTGACCCGACTTTCTGAATACGAAAGGATTCAGCTTCGCTTAGATGAGATCGGGTATGTTACGCAGTTTCTCAAAATTATGCCTCGAGTTTCAACAGTAGATACGGTTGCAGAACCATTAATCAGAAAAGGGGTTTCCAGGGAAAAAGCTCGAAAATCAGCACGGACAATACTTGAACGGTTAAACATACCGTGTACTCATCTGGATGCCTTCCCGGTTACTTTCAGCGGTGGGGAGCAGCAGCGTGTCAATATCGCACGAGCTATTATTGGAAAACCTTATCTGCTGCTTTTGGATGAGCCTACTGCCTCATTGGACGAAGGATCAATCAATATCGTTATCGAATTGCTCAATGAGATACGGACTCAAGGTACCTCCATGATTATGATCCTGCATGATAAGACCATTTTGAGTGCTCTTGCCGAAACGATTTATCCCATGAAAAGAGCTACAAATATCCCCAATTGAATACTTCCCGGCAAAGATTCTCCCCCATGAAGTTCAGATCATTCTTCTACAAGTGTTCCTTGTACCCAATGTCACGTCGGGATCCAATGAGTTCGTTCTGTCAACCTAGCTTTTAATGCTGTCAACCGAATGAAAAACGTGATAGGGAACCCATTTGAAGTTTTTCCAGTAAAACAGGGAAACATTATCACATCTCCACTTGATCTTTTCTGGAAACAACTGGCTTTTAGATGCAATTAAATCTCTAATCTTCTCATAGCCTCTTTGGGAAAGATCCTTGTATGCCAGGGATAAATGGGGACAAAACGTTTTCTTCTGACTCTTAATAAAGGGGGTAAACTCCAACAAGTGGCGATTCAGCTGGTTTAATGCGCAATTTTCTCTAATATGGTAATAGATAAAAAACTTTTGTTCTCCATGTTTTGTATACTCCTCATTAATAATACCATCGGTCTCCATATCAAATGAATTCCAGTCACAAATATGGTGCTCGAATTTGGAGATGAATGAATCAATTTCTTTGATGGGAACAATCGCACCTGTTCTGAGGGTAACGTGTGGAGGATAACTTGCAGCCGTATAGGTTTCTCCCACGTGTTCTACTAAATTGATCATGGAGGAGAACTTGCGAAACACAATACCCTTGGGAACTGTAATGATGATAAATTGAGTAGAAAATTGGTCCATAGATGTTCACTTATCTGGCAATTAATGATTTAAATGGCGGTATGGTTTTTCAATAATTTCAAATTTAAATCTTATTCACCACTTACCTTATCCCGGACAAAAAACCGACACTCTTTAAAGTGATAAAATGGGGCAAAACGGCCAAAACCTACATAAATCCCTATAAGTTGTAGTTGGCAACAAACACCTGTTCTCCCCTGCTCCATGTGGAAGTAACTTGATGTTGATCTCCGATTTTTTGAACACTAACCAGATCCGCAACCTGTCCGACTTCTATTTCACCCCTATCTGTCAAACCCACTGAATTTGCAGGATTCAGAGTAGCCATATTTATTGCCTCGCAGAGAGTAATATCTAGCAAATCTGGCAGTTTAAATACAGCCGACATTAGGGAAGAAGGGAAGTAATCAGAGCAGAGGCAATCAGCAACCTTTTTTTCTATTGCTTCAATGGCCTTGATGGAACCACTCTGGCTTTTTCCTCTTAAGGTATTTGGCGCACCGAAGATTGTCGTCATTCCCTGCTTTTTTGCTTCTATTGCAGTTTCCAAGTTTATGGGAAACTCGCTGATTGTCACTCCAAGGCGTTTTAGTTCGGATACTCTCTGGGGAGTATCATCATCATGGCTAAGCAGAAATATGGATCGTTTTCGCGCATATTCACAAATCTGGGTTATTCGTTGAGCGGATGCTCTTCTGTTTTCATTTTTCTTTTCCAGGTGACTCTCTATCTCTTTCAGAGAGATGTGGTAATTGCTTCTTTGGTAATTGACATAGTCGATGGTTTGTTTAAATTGCCCTTGACCAGGTGTATGATCCATAAAAGACAATATATCGATTTGGTCATTATCAATCAGCTCCAGTATTACAGGTAATGTCTCCGGATCCGTAATTTCATAACGGCAGTGGATGCGATTATCCACAAGTGATTTTCCGGTTTGTTCCTTGATGGCTTTAACGATATTTGAAGCCATATTCAGGCCTCTAACTCCGAATTCATCGCTTGCAAAAGATATTGAGTTAAATGAAGTAGTGATACCGGCCATCGCGTTAATCCTGTCCATTTGCGCGATCCCAAAATCAAGGGGAAAGTGAACCCCGATTCTTGGTTCAATAACGCCTTCTATCGCATCGCAGTGAAGATCAATAAATCCCGAAAGCAAATAAGCCCCTTTCAAATCAAGAATATTCGTTCCGGAAACAGAAGCTGGAGCGATGGATACAATGTATCCGTCTTCCAATACAATGGCTTCAGATTTTAAGATCTGATCTCGCAGAATGATTTGGGCATTTATTATGGTCTGTTTCATCTTATGTGTTTTGTGCTGGTTGAGTAAGGAAACAAGATTAATGAGAAAATATTCAAAACATTCAGCCAAGCAAAAATGCTATTTTATTTACCTTCACGGCTGTCCGTATCCAGACCTGTCAACAGGTATACACCTAACTGAATACACTGTGTCCCAAGCGCTGTTGAATCTTTGAGAATCTAGAAAAAGTAAAAATGAACCAGAGTATCTAAATCAAAAAAAAGCAGACCGACTAGTTAAATAATTACAGTTCGCATGTTAGTTATTAATTAAGGTTTTTTAATGATTTGGTTAGGATAACGATGATTGTTAATTTTCAAGGAAAAAAGAAAACAGAATTGCTCACTATTCTAACAAAAAGTTAATACTCTTCTAACAATCACCTGCCAATATACGTCATATACGGTATCGGGAAATTGCCGTTTCTACTGAAAATTAAAGCTGAAGATGGAAACTGTGCAGCTGCATTGATGGCTCAGGCGAGTTAATCCTTGTTTTCTACCAAAAAACATTCAACACATTAAAATAATTGATACCATTGAAACCAATAGAAAAACTTCAACTTCCACTCGAAGTTACCGAAGAGGATCAAAAAAGATATCTTCAGCTGGTATCTACTGATTTATCCGGGGAGCAAATCGAGCGGTTGCTAACACCTCCAGAGATATATCCTAATCAGAAATCTGTTTTAGCAGTACACTGGCATCCTGAGTTCGTGCCCCTTGACCTGATTATGCGAAGGGTTGCAGCTACGTTCCCCAATCGTGAAGAGGAGCTAATTATTCCCACCCAACATAATCGACTTACATCACTAAACGGTTTCAGCGGTGTCGAGGTTGACTGTTATTCACAACAGTTCAACCGCAAGGTGCAATTGTTACTGCATTTCAAAGAGGAAGATGTTGAAGGTGAAAAAGCCCCAATATTGAAGGAAATGCTTAATTACACCTTCAAATATCGAAACCAACAGCTGTTCGAGTTTATTGACACAATTATTGATGAAAAATATCGGCATCGTCTGGAGTTCCCGGCAAAAAAAACAGGGAGTGATCTCAATCTGGTCAACTTTGTTAAGATTCATGCCACGAAATTAAAAAAGTTGCTGGAGCAAAACGAATCGATCACCCGACCGGAGATGGTTAGAAATAAACTCATTCGTGACTATTTTGCGTTGCAAAATGATGGAAGTCATCCTGATCTAATTGAACGGGCTCAGATTTTCCTCAGAGAAGTAAAACAAATTGTTAAAGCTAACTTTTCTTTGACCTACTTTTATCGGACCTCAGAAATTATTGAGGAAGCAAAATCATTGAATGCCGGTATCGTAATTCCTCATCCGGAACAATTTTGGCCGATTCTTTTGGCTGATTATGATGTTGATGGTTATGAAGTATGGAATCCACAATCACAGGAATACACTGAATTTCTGATTAACGTGGTCGATCGTCAAAATAAATCTGGAAAAGGACGTAATAAACCTATTCTTATTTTTATGGGGGATGATACCCATTTTGGAGAAAAGGTGCTGGATCCTAAAGATCAAAACCAAGAGAAAGCAAAAAGAGAAATTGGGGTGCACCCCGCCTGGGAAGATCGCGATATCAGAAAAAGCCTGATTATTGCCGGTGCCAGTCGCAAAAAAGTAATTAATGAATACAAAAACAGGTTGTTGAACTCATACTAAGGGGAGAAGTGATGCAGGCAAACAATAACGAATTCAAACATGAATCCTACCAGGATAGTAGCACCATTGTGGACTACCTGAAATCCATCATAGAGGGTATTGAAAAAGGAATAATCTCCATGGGAAACGATAAAGCCAAAATCGATTTGGAGCCCCAGGGGTTGTTGAAAATGAAAATTGAAGCCAAACGGAAATCCAGTGGTTCGAAGCTCAGTTTGCAGGTTAGTTGGAAAGAAAACTCCAAGTCCAAGAGCAATTTTGAGGATAGTCTATCCATAACCTAGTAACAGACAAAAAAAAGATGATCCTATCGAAAGAAATCGATCAGAACTACCAGTTTCTAGTTTCAGAAATTATTAAGCAAGTAGAGACAATTGGAAAGCAACTGGAAAAACAAAGTGATAAACGTTTGAAGGATGTTGAAGCCCGTGAGGACTATATCGACGTTTTAAAAAACATTATTGAAAATAAGTGTTTTTCACAACAGTATCCTCTTAAAAAAAAAGATAAAAACCCGGTTAATATCACCAGGGCGGTTCATACAATTTCAGTGAATCTGGAAAGAATTGGTGATTTCTGCGTGAACATCATGAGACAGTTCTTCTTTTTCGACAACCCGGAGTTCATCGCAGAAAGATTCAACACAAAACCTTTCATCAGTGTGATTATGAAGGGGCTTGAAGCAACGAGCGATGCTCTGTTTAAAGCTGACCTGTCTCTTGCCCTGAAAATCTGCCGATGTGAATTTAAAACCGATTTAATATATAAAAAGAACTTTCATAGAATCATAACTGACATTAAAGATGAAAATAAAAACCCAGAAATTCAGAATCTTATCACCGCGCTCTTTATTTTTCGTTACCTGGAGCGAATCGGGGATTCTTTGTTAAATATCGGGGAGGCTATAATTTCCTCTATTCTGGGTGAAAAACTGAAAATCCACCAGTATGAGGCATTGGAGGAAGGACTGAATCATACGAATGTTGGATCATTACACAGCAATGTCAGTCTTACTTCGCTTGGAGAGACACGTTCCGGATGCAGAATCGGACTGGTTCAGCCCAAAAACATCAATCCGCAAAGCAAGTCTGTTATTTTTAAGGATGGTAAACTTGACAAGATTAAAAAAGAGAAGGAAGGAATCGAAAGATGGGAAACTCTAATGCCAGGCCTACCTCCAAAAATATATGACTATCGAGAGCATGGCAACAACGCATCAATTCTCCTTGAATGCCTGAAAGGCAGCACCTACCAGGAGATTCTAATCAATGCGCAACCGAGTGTAATTATGAGTATGGCGGAAAAAGTCTGTCAGTCGTGCGATCGAATCTGGCAAGGCACATTAAAACCCACAATGATTACTTCAGGGTTTATTGATCAGTTGCTGGCGAGACTTGATGATGTTTATCATATTCATCCTGAAATTCGGGATGAAGATCAGTTTATCGGAAACAGCCCCTATCAATGTCTGGCCACTATGCTGGAGCATGCCCGACATCTGGAGCAAAACCTGCCCGCTCCTTTTTCTGTTTTAATCCATGGGGATTTTAATGTGGACAACATCATTCTGAATGATATGGAAGACGAAATCCACTATATCGATCTTCATCGATCTTCAGAAACAGATTATCTTCAGGATGCATCTGTTTTTCTAGTGTCCATATTTAGATTACCTACTATTTCTGAAGCAAAAAGGCCATTTATTAACGAGGCACTCAACCGGTTTTTTGAATTCTGTTGTCAATTCGCCCGGGAAAACAATGATGTCAATTTCGAAGCCAGACTTGCATTGGGGCTGGCAAGATCGTTTATCACATCTACGCGATTTCAGCTCAATAATAAAATGGCAAATGATATGTTCCAACGGGGAGTTTACCTGCTTAAAAAAATCGTAATGCATGATCCGTTATCCTTTCATACCTTTCACATCCCTCCTTATGCAATAACGTTTTAATTGGTGTAATACATTTTTGGTTATGAATAAAAAAATAGGTGTCATTGGCATTCCAGGAAAATGGTCGTCGGAAATGCTGGCAGATTCAGTGGATCTGAAGACTGGTTTTCGCTTGTTAATATCGATGGACGAAGTAATAGTAAATCTGGAAGACGGGAAAGTCTGGTTTAAAGACTTTGATCTGTCTACCTTGGATGCAATTCTGGTTAAAAAGCTATCAAACAATTATGAACCCGAGATGATAAATCACCTGGAAACCCTCAGATTTTTAGAAGCCCAGGGGGTTGCCATCTATTCAAAACCCTGTAAAATAGCGGGTTTATTGAATCGGTTTACCTGTACTATAACCCTGCAACTGGGAAACATTCCTATTCCTCCGACAGTGGTTACAGAAAGCGTAACAGAAGCCCTTTATACACTTGAAAAATTTAGAACAGCTGTTTTTAAACCGTTATTCACATCGAAGGCGAGGGGGATGAGAGTGATTGAAGACTCAGAGTCCTCCCTGGATGAGATACGAGATTTCAAGGAAAGTGGCAATCGAATCATGTACATTCAGAAATTTTGTTCGCTTCCGGGCAAAGACCTGGGGATGGTTTTTTTAGGAGGGAAATACCTGGCAACGTATGCCAGAGTATGTCAAAACGATTCATGGAACACCACAACCCTATCCGGTGGAAAATATGAACGCCACGAACCGGATGGAAATCTAATTGATCTGGCGTATCGAGCTCAATCCCTGTTTACTTTGGATTATACCTGTGTAGACATTGCAGAAACACCTGATGGCCCGATTGTATTTGAAGTTTCAGCTTTTGGCGGGTTTCGAGGGTTGCAAGTTGCGCATGACATAAATGCAGCCGGTCTTTTGGTTGATCATGTCCTTCAAAGGTTAATCGAACAATGATACAAAAGACCATAAAGGATACTGTTAACGGACTTGTAAAATCTTATCTACCGAGTAGTTGTCTGAATCTTAGATTCGGACTTTGCAGAATCCGTGTACAAGCCAACCAGGATCGCTTAATAGGAAAGTTGCAGCGTTATTTTAGTACATTTGTAGAGGAAGACAGCGCTGGTTGTGACATTCATATTTACGCTATTGAATCTCAGCCTCTACAGATTCCGTTTTCCCTGACTACCAAGCAACCGGATCCAGGGAAATTGAAGATAAAAGAAGAGTTCCAACAATTTGAAGATGGTTTGCTTGTAAGAAAAAGACTGACTCACATGGTGTTTCTATTTGGTTGCGGCAATAATCTGGCCATTGGACCCTGCTTGGAAAACGATAATCAGGTAGTCAATTTCATCATCAATCGGTTTATCCAGTGGATTTTAAACCAAAAAGCCCTGTTATTGCATGCAGCTGCGGTTTCCTACCAGGGCAAAGGACTAGCAATTTCCGGATTTTCCGGGATGGGAAAATCAACTCTTGCTTTACATCTCATGAACCGGGGAACAAAATTTATCAGCAACGACCGGTTAATGGTCAAGATGATCGATGGCAGTCTCAGAATGATCGGGGTGCCCAAACTTCCCCGAATCAACCCGGGTACGGTACTTGGGAATGAGCGTCTTCAGGGGACTATTTCACAAGACAAAATGCATGGATATCTTTCAATGGCTGAAGAAAAGTTATGGTCGCTGGAGGAGAAATATGATGTCTATATAAATGATGTTTATGGTAAAAACGCTTTTGAGCTTGAAGCCGAATTGTCCGGCATCATTATCTTAAATTGGAAAAGGAATGGTGATCCCCTTATACCTGATTTGATTGAGTTGATGAAGCGGACTGATTTGATTCCAGCATTTGCCAAAGATCCGGGGCTCTTTTATGAACCGGACGATCATTTAATCACAACTGATTTTTCTGATCAGGCGTATTTGGAGTTACTCAAAAACTGCAAAATATTTGAACTGACCGGCGGTATTGATTTTGAAAAAGCCGCCACGGTTTGTTTTGAATTATTGACCAATGGCGTATAGCTCCGTTTGGGATGAATAGACTGTTTTAATTGATGGCAAAAACCAGGGCTATAATATCAAACAGATATATAATTGCCTTTACACCGTTTTTCGGTGATTTTTTAACCAATCAGAAAGGATAAATCATGGGAAACAAGGTATCCTATAAATCGCACACAAAACTTTCGCAGGCTCTAAGTTATCTGGAAGAGATAATCAAACTCTTGAAAGAGGGAAAAGCCTGTATTCAACATGACAGGGAATACGTTACTTTGACGCCAGCTGAAAATGTCACGCTTGAAGTAGGTGCATCTGCAAAAAAAGGTAAAGAATCCTTAGCTTTTGAATTAAAATGGCGTCAAGGAAGCGATTCGGAGGATGATTCAGAGCTTAAAATTTCGGCAGAAGAGCCAGAGATGAAAGAACCTGAAAATCATTTGGAAAACAATAACGATACTGCGGAGTAAAACAACGATTAAAAAACAGATTTCCGGTTGTCTTGGGAAAAAGCAGAATCCCCTGTAATAAACCTGATGCTATTAGGATCATTGACTGAAACAGTCCGGAATCTGTCGATTGAAAAAGTACCGACAAAACTCTGTGAAGCAGACCTGGTAAAGGATAGTGCTATATTGAGATAGTGATACAGCGTTTGATTCAAAGACGGGGGAAGTCACCTCCCAGATCTTTTAACAGCAGTTCCTTTATCTGCTTTCCGATATTTGCATTGCACGCAGCCAGTATTCCCTGTGAATGTAAATCCCAAGCGGTATCTTCAACCAGGGAAGTTGTCGCATAACCACCTGCTCCCGAGAGGATAACTGCTCCCGGAATCACATCCCAAATGTTAGTTGAGTAATTGAAGAAGATATCAAACTGTCCAAGAGCAATAGAAACCAGAGACATCTGTCCACTACCGAGCATTCTTACATTTCGACATCGCCTCATAATATTGTCCAGGATATTGATTGTTGTTACCCGTGGTTTCTCCTTTGTAGACAAATGGGTCATGACAATGCAGTCTTCCAGGTTTCTCTTGACAAAGTCGGTGTTCAGGTATCTTTTCTGTCCACTCCGCAAATCGATACATTCAGAACGTTTTCCTTTCAAACCGCAATATAGCTCCTGGGTTGTTGGGTTGAAAACAATACCGATCACAGGTTCCGACCTTTTCAGAACGCCAATGGAAACACAAAAATAGGGGAAGTTGTAGGCAAAATTCAATGTTCCATCCAGAGGATCAATTACCCAGGTGAAATCACTGTCAAATTCAGACTGATCCAAAAGTTTACCAAGTGTTGACGGGTCTTTTGCATCTTCTTCAGAAATGACGGTGTCCCGGCAGAACTCCGGGTCTTTGTCAATTTCGTATCTGATTATTCTGTTTGCAGTTATATCGGCACTTGTTGGAAAGTTTTTGGCTGCCTTGTTTTTAATAAGATTGGGGTAGAATACGTCATTGTAATACCTTAGGATCGCACTTCCCAACACTTGTGCCTGTTCTCTGGCAAAATCATACCTTTTAAGGATTTCCCCATCAATGGGCGCGTCACAGTAGTTAATACCATAGAGAGTCAGTAACTCCTTTACATGATCTGTCAATTCTGAGAAATCATCATTTTTTGTTTTAAGTAAAGCGGTCGAATGGTAGACAATCTGAACTTTTTCTGGATAATCTCCCTGGACAGGAACCTGTATATCGCGAAAAACAATAACTTTTCTCTTACTGGACAAAGCAGATTTTATTTCAAAGGATACATCGGCCAGCATTTTTTCACTGCTTTTGGTTGTCAGCACGGCACAATATAGCTCGTGTTGTTGAATTATGGGAACAATTCTGTCAGGAAAGCCAAGAGAATAAGTGCTATGTTCAGGCAAAATACCACAGCTTGTTAACAGATTGCAGATCCTTGAAACAATCTGGGCATCGTCAGGGTCAAACTGAGAACTGATAAAAATGGAAGCTGCTGTCATTTGAAGAGAACCTCTGGTCTCATGGCTCTTTTGTTTGCGAACTTCGGCAGATGATCCTTGCTGAAACCAAGCATCAAGCTTAACTGAATCCTGGACAACCCGCCGTTCAGCATTATTTTATCGAATAGTCGATAGGATGAGTTTTTACGGATCAATAGAGGCATCAACCAACCCAGATTTATAATGGTACGGCGTTCCGGCGTGATTTTAAACTTTAGATTATTACCAGGAAATCTTGCTGTATATTGGTCGATCAAATCCATTAAATTGCTTTCAGAGAAGGCACCTGAAACTGTGAGAGAGCAGTATAAGAGCATCCGTAATGTATCACAATAAAAATTGATTCGCCCGATTTTTAGTTCTAAACCAATTTGGCGAATCCTTTCAATATCATTTTCGTTAACATCCGTCGATCTTCCCAGGATACTTGAAAATCTATAAAGAGCCTTGATTAAAGGATTTACTGAAACATAATCCCACGAAAGCCACATCAAGGGTGGTATTCTAGTTCTTCGAAAGTAGAGTGTTTTATCTGCAAAATCTTTTGGGTACAAAATCTTAAATAGGAGATTGTGAAACCCTTCTAAAAACAGCAATGTTTCTTTATCGGAAAAGAAACCCTCAACAGCTTGATTTGCACTCCAACCCTCTTTGAATATCTTGATACTGGCAACAGTGTTTAACTCATTCCAAACCGAGGTGTCATCAATAAAAGTTAACTCCTTATTACGTGACCACCCTCCGGTTTGGCACCAGACCGAGATCCCGACCAGTTTTTTGGTCAATTGCAACTTTTTATAGTATTTTTCGTAATCCCATCCGACATAGTAGGGTAGTGCCCCGAAGCATTCGCGCTCTCTTCTGGTTTGAAGTTCAAGTATTGTTTGGAAATTAGAGCTGTAAAACAGTGGATTCAACTCCAGGTTGCTGAAAAAGTCGGTATCTCCGTATTTCATGGAGACAATGAAGTGTGGACTGTTAATGCCTGCAAAAGCTGCTTTAAACGTTTTGGGATTCCAGATTAAGTCTCCAATCGGGTATGAGCCAATGGTCCAGGTTCTAAAAATAAAATGCTGATTAAACTCTTCGAAAACCGGCAAAAGGGTTTTTATAAACCTGTTGGCTGTTTTAGGTGTCTTAACAATAAGCCGACTGTTAAAATCTCCAACAACATCGCTACCATCACATTCGCCAATTCTAAATATAATTCCATCTATTGGAAAGTCAGTAAAAACCCTGATTAAGGCTTCCTGCAACAATTCTGTGTTTTTTGCTATCGAAGTTCCCACAATTCCTTCAATGAAGGGATTAAAGAACATGATATCGGTATTAACAAAGATTTTTATACCCTTTTGAACGGTCAGATCAAATATCGTTTTGTATAGCTGTTTATATTCACGTAGTTTGATTTTCAGACTCTCCGGATAGAAATCGAATTCAACCAGGTGTGCGACGTCATCAATGGAAATGGCATTGAAACCAAGTGCGGATATTCTTATTAAAAATTTTGAATAAGCTTCTTTCACCATTTTTATCTTGATGGGATCAAGATGATTTCCACATTCAAGATTTCTAAACGGGATTTTAGACCAGTTTACAACCCTTTTGTTATACCCAACAAAAAAAGGCCCGATTGCATCGATGATAAAAAGTTTCATATGGTTTTTTTAATGTTTGAAATTTCTCCAATTTCACCTTTTACTCATCAATGATTCCTTACACATTTTTACCAGGATTCAATCCCTTGTTTTTTGCAATAATGAAGGGCTCTTTCGGAATAATTTGTTCGTCATAAAGCAGCTGTTATTCAGAAAAGTTAATACTTAAAATAAAAAACCGGCCGATTTTGTTTAATCCAACCATCGGCGGTTAGCAAAAGGAGGAGGAAAACAGAATAGATTATTCGCATCATACATAATCAATTCCATTAAACACTAACCGCCGATGATCTGGGGGAGCAACTGGTTAAATGAACCGATTACGGAGCTTACCGCAGAAAAAATCGATTATGCTTACACTGGCAACGACCATAATCATCATGGTTGCCACTTCCCTGTACAGATATCCATTGAGCTTATCAAACATTAAAAACCCGATACCGCCTGCCCCTACAAATCCCAAAATCGTCGCACTGCGGACGTTCGATTCAAATCTGAGAAGACTATAACTGACAAAAAGCGGCATTACCTGTGGAAAAACAGAGAACGTAACCACTTGAATGGGTTGCGCTCCACTTGCAACAACGGCTTCAACCTGTCCAGGCTCAATGGCTTCAATAGCTTCACTGAATACCTTTCCAAGAATGCCAAAGGTATGAATTGCCAAGGCCAAAACACCTGCAAATGGTCCAAGTCCAATCACTGCCACAAAAATCAATGCCATAACAAATTCATTGAATCCTCGGCAAAAATCTAGGAAGCGTCGAACAAAAAAATAGGAGAACCAGTGTAAAGACTTGTGAAAAAAGCTCTCCCCCTGAAATAGAATTTTCAATGTATTTGTGGCTGCGAAAAGACTCACAGGGACAGCCAAAATGACGGCAAAAATACTCCCCCAAATGGCGATAGCGATGGTTTCTATAAGAGCCAGGGTATAGGCTTTTAATTGATTCGGATGTGTTTCCGGGGGAAAAAAACCTCCTTTTTTTTCATCTAAAATACGTTCATATTCTTCTTTGACAATCGCATCTATTTTTTCAGTCGGCATTGCATCAATTTGTTCCTGAGCTTGATTTTCCGCCAGTTTGTTCAATTGGGTCGAGTCCATTCGTCGACCTTGTCTATCCATTTTTGTTTTTATTTCAATCATTGCTTCCTCATGAGCAATGATTTTTGGAAAGCGTTTTGCCCTGTCCAATGCCTGTGCCTTGTCATCATCTGAGAGTATTCGACCAAAAAGATACTCAAATGCGTTTCCTTTCTTTTGATATAACTTAAACGGATGAATATCACACCAAACCCATGTAACTGACAATATAATAAGAGTTAGCACTATCATCCCTGCCAAATGGATGGTTTGATTAATATTCTTTTGAGGTGTTATGTCGTCCAGGGTGATTTCTTGTTTCATGATACAACCTTTATTTTTTTGCCATTTGCGCTTTTAATCGTTTCAAATATCGGATCACATCATAAGTAGTGTCATCAGCATATGCGTATCCACCATTTTGAAGTTTTTCCAATCCTTCCTTATTACTATTGAAGCTCATTAAAGCGCCGGTAAAAGCCGCCTTAAGACTTTCGGGGAGATCTTTTCTTGCTGCCATTGGGGCTCCAGGAATGAGCTCAGATTTCCATAGAATCTTAAAATCATCCAAAGAAGCCTGGCCTTTTTCGATCATCCGATCCATGTCTATATTATTTGTTGCAGCAACATCGATCGATCCGTTTTTCACTGCCAGGATCGAGGCTCCATGCGATCCCGAGAATCGAACTTGTCGGAAATATTCTTCCGGTTTTACAAGCATATCCCTGGCAAATAAAATATTGGGAACCAAGCATCCTGAAGTGGAGTTAGGATCTGTAAAGGCAAACACTTTGCCATTCGCCTGTTCCATCGTGTTAATTCCTGAATCCTTTCGAGTGACAATAATGCCATAATATCCGGCTTCGCCTTCTTTGTTCAATTCCAGAGCAATCGCTGCGGCATTAGCTTTCTCTGCAGCTTCGGTATAGGATTTGGGACCAAAATAGGCAAATTCAAGGTGTTTATGAGCCATTGCAGTTATGATACCGGCATAATCAGAGGCGCTAACCCCTTTGACTTTGATACCAAGTGTTCTTTCCAAATGTTCCATCAATGGTTTGAATCGTTCAACAATGTCTGCGCCACCCTCAGTTGGAATAAGTCCCACACGAATTTCTTCCGGCCATTCTTTGGGTGAGGCAGCGCTAATCAAAGGAGAGAGAACTAAACCAAGTAAAACTAGAATAACAACGAATGTTTGATAAATTGATTTCATAAGGTTTCTCCGAGTTTAAAATATAAAAAAAATCACCCTGGCGTTTAATATCTAATAAATACTATTGCTTCAGCGGATGAAACATAACTTTTAAAATTCAACCATCAGGCAAATGCGTATCTATCGGCCTTCTCTTCCATTATTGTTTCACCATAAGTCATTTCAATAATTTCATTGGTCAGGTCAGAAGTCGGTACATCAAAGACCAATCGACCATCTTTCATTCCGATCACGCGTTTCCCATACTGTTTTGCAAACTCAATATGGTGAAGATTAATAAGAACCGGTATCTTTCTTGTCTCATGAATTTTACGAAGTATCTCCATTACAATCTCAGCGCTCTTGGGATCTAAACTAGCGATTGGTTCATCGGCAAGAAACACATCTGGTTCTTGTGCCAATACCCGCGCAATGGCAACGCGTTGTTGTTGCCCTCCGGAAAGCGTATCTGCCCGCTGGAAAGCCAGTTCCTCAATGCCGACACTTTTTAGACATTGAAATGCAATCTCTTTATCTTCTTTAGAAAAAAGTCGTATTATACTGAGTGGAAAGCGACAGACTGAAGTGTTAAACCGTAAGCGTCCAACCAGGACATTCTCAAGAACACTTAATCGGCGCACCAAATGGAATTGTTGAAAGATAATTCCGATGCGATTTCGTACCTCATTCAACTTACGACCACTAATTTCTGAAATATCACTTCCCATGAAAATAACTGATCCTGCTGTGGGGCGAATTAAAAGATTTAAACATCGCAGAAATGTAGATTTTCCAGCTCCTGAAGAGCCAATTATAACAACAAAATCATCTTTTCTCATAGAAACCGATATCCCCTGAAGCGCGACAGTCCCATTTGGATATACCTTATTAAGAGCGTTGGTTTTTAGAATATGTCGAGGTCGAGTCGGCTCCAAATCCAGTATTTCACGCATTGGATCTCTCCTTTGATGGGGGGCTCTGAAAATATTTACGAAAGGGGGTATGAATGGATTTAAAGCTAAGCTCAGAATGTTATGTGATTATTAGCTGGATGTTAATATTTGATTAAGCGAATGCTTTTGAAGGAACCCTGCTAAACATCTTCTAATTCAGATAAACAGAATATGTACCTTATAAATCACTCACCCTGTTTTCCCACATCCAAAATGGGTGATATTGAAAATGTGTAAATGAAGTTTTTGGGTAAATAATTATATGTGGCAGTATGTTGGATTCAGAAGGCAGGAGATAGAAAAAACAGATATTTGTTTTGCTCATTAACGTATTTTAGCTACCCAGCAAAATAGAATCGAAGTTTTTCCCCCGTTATCCGGATTGTGGTTTATAGATCAGATCATAAATCCATAACTGGAATCAAACTTGAAAAGATATTGTCCAATCCTGAATCCAGATTTGTCCCAAATCAGAATTTGGGTGTGGAAAATCGCAAAGCCGCGTTGAAAGACGCCGATTTTGTCGTAAATGCAGTGCAGATTGGTGGCTATAAACCGGCTACGGTGATTGATTTTGCTATTCCGTCAAAATACGGATTGAAGCAAACGATTGCAGATACTATCGGGATTGGGGGCATTATGCGGGCTCTAAGAACAATCCCGGTCATGCAGGAATTCGCCGATGACATGCAAGAGGTTTGTCCCGACACTCTGTTTTTGAATTACTCAAACCCCATGGCTATCTTGACCGGTTATATACAGCTGCAACTGGCGGCTTTGAACATGACAAATATAAATCCACAGTTAATGACTATCCAAGCGGTCGTAACCAGAAGAAAAGAGGATATTTATCGTGCAGTCATGCTCGATCCACACTCCGGCGCCGAACTGTCCCTCGATGATATTATTAAAATGTGTGACGAAATGATGGCAGCTCATGGATCGTATATGAAAATGTACATTTGATGGTTGAAAGGCCTTACCAATAAAGTCAATTATTTCGCCATTCCAGCCATTGAAGAAAGGGATCATTGGGCCCGGAACTCTGCTATCAGTTTGTCTAAACAAATCCCCATGTTCACCTTGTTTTAACTGCTCCACAGAATCGGAACCAACTGACTCAGAATCTGGCACCAATGCAACAGGTCCCGTTACCCCCGGAGGAGATGAGCTGGATGCGACAATACGGAAGATTGGTAAAACCAAAGAAACGACTGGATTTTATCTGATAACGTCCGCCTGTACTGCGCGGGATGCATTAAACTGAGATGGGTCAAAAATCTCAATAGTCGGTAAATAGAGTTTTCAAAAATTCGAACGTTTGCTTTATTTTATTGACAGGATGGGGAGTTCCCATTTATAAAAATCGAACAATTGCTCGATTATCTTCTTTTCCATGATCCGAACTTAAAGCGGTTTTTGCGGTAAGACCGCAATTCCAGAATGGCAAATGGATTGCCCCATCCTTCGGATCGAAACCAGTGAACTAACCAACTGTAAGCAGCAGGCTATCTTTGTGTCATTGGAGGTTTGTTGTTTTGTAATTACACAAGCAAAACCATTTATGTATTTGGAAGGTGAACAAAGCTAATGAATGATAAAATGCGACCGGAACTATCCGGTTTTAAAGAACTCCAATCTCGCACACTGGACAAGACGCGAACCGAAGCAGTGGCAAAACGTCATGCAGCCGGCTATCGAACGGCTCGAGAAAACCTGGCCGATCTTGCTGATGCCGATTCTTTTATGGAATATGGTCAACTGGCTGTTGCCGCTCAACGTAATCGCTATGATTATAAAGAGCTGCAAATCCGTGCGGCGGCAGACGGTATAATTACCGGGATTGGCACGATCAACCGGGATCTGTTTGGTAAAGAGAAAAGCAGGGCTGTAATTATTGTCAACGATTACACAGCCCTGGCCGCAACGCAGGGGTATTTTCATCACAAAAAGCTGGATCGGATCTTAAAAGTGGCCGAGGAATTAAAATTGCCCGTCATCATGTATACCGAGGGAGGTGGTGGACGTCCGGGGGATACGGACGTCTCGACGGTTATTGCCGGTCTTAACTATACATCTTTCTATACCTGGGCTAGCCTTAGCGGTTTAATTCCCCGTATTGCCGTTAACAACGGATACTGTTTCGCCGGAAACGCCGCCTTGTTCGGTTGTGCCGATATTACAATAGCCACTCGCACGTCATGGATTGGTATGGCGGGTCCTGCCATGATAGAAGGAGGGGGTCTGGGTGTTTTTAAACCTACTGACATCGGGCCCATTGATGTACAGGTAAAGAACGGCGTGGTGGATATTGTAACGGAAAATGAAGCGGAAGCGACGGCTATCGCAAAAAAACTGCTCGGGTATTTCCAGGGGGCTGTTGAACAGTGGTCTTGTCCCGATCAATCGGCGCTGCGGGATATCATTCCGGAGAATCGAAGAAGGGGTTATCCGGTTCGGGACGTGATAGATGTTTTGGCCGACGTGGATTCATTTATTGAACTTCGAAAATCATATGGACAGGGCATTGTAACCGGTTTTATCCGGTTGGAAGGAAAACCGTTAGGATTAATTGCAAATAATTGCATGCACTTGAGTGGTGCTGTTGATGCGGAAGCTGCTGAAAAGGCGGCTCGTTTTTTACAATTGTGTGATGCTTTCGAATTGCCTGTTCTCTCGTTAACCGACACACCCGGATTTATGGTGGGACCAAATAGTGAAGCCGAGGCATCAGTACGGCGAATGTCAAGTTTGTTTGTCTCATTCGCAAGTATCACCGTTCCTCTTGTCGCTGTCATTCTTCGCAGGGGATACGGTTTGGGTGCTATGGCTATGACCGGAGGCAGTTTCTTAACTCCGGACTATATTGTCGCCTGGCCTACCGGGGAAATTGGCGGGATGGGGCTGGAAGGAGCGGTAAAACTTGGATTTAAAAAAGAACTCGCAGCAATAGAAGATGAGGTTGAACGGAAGACTGTATTCGATGATCTTGTGGCCAAAGCTTACGAAATGGGAAAAGCTACTGAAGCCGCCTCTCATTTGGAATTTGATGCCGTCATCGATCCCATGGACACCAGGGAAATAATTATCAAGGCAATCACCTCGGCTCCCAAAACAAAACAAACCAAAAACAAACGCCGGAATTTTATCGATACCTGGTAAACCATTCAAAGGCACAGACAAAGATATCACCTGTAAGGGGGGACATTCTACAAAATGTACATGTCATGATGCTGTCTTGTCTGCAGTTCAGAATGTAGCTTCGTCATCAATGAATCGACCCATCAGCCTAAATGCCCGCCCTTACTATGCTTATCATCTTGATCAATTTGTCTGAATTCTGGCAGGATTTGTGGCGGTAATCTTGGTAATTGTCTCCTCAGGAATTCCTATCTCTCTCAGAATAGAGACAGTATAGATAAAAGCCTGCAGTATCCCTCCCTGCCACATCTGCGCAGCAGGGACTTAATGAACGTATCCGTGCCGATGACCAGCTGATCTGCGTATCCGGCTTCAATCAGTTCTTTGAGGATGACAATCCTCTGCCAATCGTTGATATAAGTGAATCCCAAGGGCTCCACATCCATTGACGTAATTATTTGAGTGGATTCTAGCTCAACTCGATGTCAAAATGAAGAGCCTGTATTATTGCACCTGTATCCAGGTTTCCCACGGTCTCCGGCAAATAAGCGAGACCGTTCACTTCCGCGAAATTCAGGAAATGTGACGTCTTCTGAGATTCAACATCTTGTGCGGTCCATTGTCCCTTTTCAAGCTGCAGCTTAATTCGATTTAAATACAATCGCCCCTCTCGTGACCGTGTGGGCGTGGTGAGGATTGCATTAAACAATTGATGCTCATGATCAATACGTCCACAAGCAATCTTCAGAGCCGGTACCAGGTAAAGAAGTGTATTTACAAAAAAAGCGGCTGGGTACCCGGGAATACCAAAAAAGAGTTTATTTTCCCGTTTGGCAACCATCAACGGGCGACCGGGTTTAATTGGTGTGCCCTGGATTATAAGGGAAAAATCTGTCTGGTTGAAAACTTTTTTTATAAAATCAAAGCGTCCCATGGATACTCCACCAGAACTGATAATGAAGTCACATTTATCAGCCATTGTCTCAAGGGCTTTGCGGGTGGCAGCTTCATCATCAGGAACGGATTCCCGATATAAACAATCCAAACCGATCGCATTAAGTACAGATTCGATAATATAAAAATTGGTATTGAATACTTGCCCCTTGGCTGCACCAGACTCAACCTCACGCAATTCGTTACCCGTCATCAATACGCCGACTTTGGGTTGCTTATATACTTTTACCTGGGAGATGCCAGCATAAAACAAGGAGGGATAAAGAGAATGCTTTATCCGCAGCCCTTTTCGCGCAAGTGCTTTACCAGCACTAGCTTCAAAGGCAGATTTATTGATCAATACACCGGATCTCAAATCAGTTTGGGTCTTAACAATGCCGTCAGTTTCAATGCAATCCTCTACCCTGACAACACAATCAGTTCCTTCCGGAACTGTGGCGCCAGTCATTACTGCTGCACACTCTCCCGACTCCAGTTTAAAATCAGGTAACTGACCTGCTGCAACAACACCCCTGTTTTTGAAACAGAAATCGCTACCAAATCTCACAGCATAACCATCCACTGCACTGAGATTTGTGTCGGGATAGTCACGGGACACGGTCAAATCTTCCGCAAGCACTCGTCCCATTGATTGCCGCACCGAGATAATTTCGGTGTCGCAGATCGAAACGGCCTCAAAAATAACTTTCTTGCAATCCTGAAAACTCAACATGGTACTCCTTTACCTATGATCCTATTGCAAAAGGGCATACGGGAAATTGACAAACTCTGCAAAAATGACAGAGACCGCCGTGCCCAGCTCGGTGGAAGTCTTCTCTGGGAATTTTTTCACCCGCCAATAATCGTGGTAGAAATATATCCAAAGCCGTTGCCTGGAAAAAAAGACTAGCCGCAGGCACTGCGCATACGGCAATATCCCCTTTATATCCGACAGTAAAATTATTCCCGGGCTGTATTGGGTTTCCTTTTACTTCATATTTCACGCCTGCATCAAGCAGAGCTCCGACCGTAACATCGTCAGGATCTACAGAGGTTCCGCCCGTTACAAAAATGATGTCACAGGTGGCAGAAAAATTTTGGATTACTGCACTGATCCTGTCTCTTTTATCAGGCAAAACAGCAGTCTCCAGCACCTTAACTTCATATTGTTGCAGGGTTTGAGTCAGTTTGGGAATAAATGAATCCTTGATTCTTCCCTCGTACACTTCATTGCCGGTTACAATAATACCTGCTTGCTTGAACCGAAAGGGTTCCACCCACAGCAGCGGTTGAGCCAGATTTGATGTGATCTTTTCGATAATAGAACGTTCACAAGTCAGGGGTATAATTCTGAAAGCAGCCACCTGTTTATCTTTTTTAACGGGGAAGTTGGTATGCAAAGTGGGGAGCGACGGTATCTCCAGTGAGTTAATATTGTAGAGCCTTTCTACATCAACTTTGAATAACCCCTGGCAGGTTGCGTAAAAGCTGATCTTGCCTTCACTGGGGTCTGAATCAAACCGAATATTTTTTCCTGCCACCAGAGGAGCCACTGTTTTCGCAGCGTCATCTTCATGAATCTCATCGCTATCGCCATCCCAGACAAAAATGGAGTGTTTTCCCAAATCATGCAATCGACCGATATCTTCACTTGTAATAAGATGACCCCGTTTAAAGGCTCGGTGCTTAATCTTTTTTGTAGTATTAACCTCGGTTATGTCATGACCCAATCGAAGTCCCACAGCATTTTCCAAAGAGACTTTACGCATCAATTTGTCCTTTTACCTTGCATTTTTAAACCTAAAGCATCATTTCCTTTAAAACTGAAGCATTTACGATTTTTTTAGAAATGTACATATTTTTTGCCCTTTGAATTAGACGAAGATCACAGCTTGAAAAGTTAGGTGTTTAAGATACTTTTTAAGAATCTTAGGATATCTGATATCGCTTGATGTTACTTGTCAATAAAGGGGCAATAGTAGCAATCGGTTTATTGGCTCAGCATCTGCCCTGTCATGGGCACAAACCTCACACTACCGTGATGAACCACTGAGATCTTGCCACTTTTTTCTTTGGTTGCCAGTGTCAGGGTCTGGTAATAGCGGATGTTCCCCAGGGGTAGAATCAACACTCCCTCAGGTTTGAGCTGTTTGATTAATGGACGGGGAATGTGATTGGCTGCGGCGGTGATGATAATACGGTCAAACGGAGCAGCTTCTTCCCAACCAAAATAGCCATCGGCGTGTTTGACTTCAATCGGGAGTTTCATCTCCTTAAAGAGCCGGGCTGCTCTTCGAGCTAAAGGTTCGATAATTTCGATGGAGTATACCTGCGCTCCCAATGTGTGCAGTACGGCAGCCTGATATCCTGATCCCGTCCCTATCTCCAACACTTTCATACCCTTTTCGATTTGAAGCAATTGACTCATTAATGCCACAATATAGGGCTGACTGATGGTTTGCCCTTCACCGATTGGGAGCGGTCTATCGGCATATGCGTACGACTTGACGGCTGTCGGCACAAACAGATGACGCTCCACCTTCTGCATGGCTTCCAGAACTTGAGGGTTGGCGATGTCCCTGGCTTTTAAATGCAAGTCGATCATTGTCTGCCGCTTGACTGCCCAGTCATCGGCAAACAAATATTGCGATCCCAGGCAGACAAGGAGAAAGGCGAAGATAAGATACAATGAGAAGCGGTTGTGTTTTTTCATCTATACTTTTTAATAAATCATCTGCCTTACTTAGATTATAAAAGCGAAGTTGATTTTCGGAAATATTTTATCATTTGATCATGAAAATACAAGGTAAAATCCCTACCCCATCCCTACCGGCTAGTATTATAAGAAGGGTATAAGAATGTGTCAGATCTTGACTCGTGATTCAACTCTATTGAACATTTTCTATAAATAAGAGGCCATGATACCAATTTTTCATTCGCTTCGCTCAAACCCGGAGTGTCAGCGTATTGATTAGCCGGAAACAGACACATGCGGATTCGATTCCCTGTTCGGTCAAAATATTATTTCTGCCTGAATCCACTATCAAATAACCATTAAAAATAGTGAAAAACAACACTTTTCGGTGGTTAAGATAGAAACAATTAAGGATTGTGTCGATGACAATATTTTTACGTTACAGGTTATAAAAGCTTCTCTGAGACAAGTGATGGATCAATATAGTTTGGCGAGAAAAGCTCGAACGGGATAGGATACGTGCTTTTATTTATTTGGGTTTATGAAAATAAACGAAGCGGAATATAATCAAGAATTCATCTTGGATTTTGACTTCAAATATACGGCGATAGTAGTATTATTTCAAATACTTAATTAGTTGTATCCTAAGGCAACTTTTTTTAGTCCTGTTATTTGGTGTGTAAAAAAGTACTTCCAGCATTTGTTTCAGACTGATTTTACTTTTTGACCTGACGGGATCGTATTGCCGGTTTCCATCCTTCCCACCGCCTGAAAGCAGGCCAAGTGAGACCGATCTTCAATTAAAATGCGATTTTTCAGCGTTGCTAAAGACTGATTGTGCTCACCCAAAGGATTTCAGCTATTGTATCGCTTCCGTTGGCAATCTGGTGGGAACGGTGTGAGTCGATGTGCACGGAATCGCCTGCCTTAAGATGGTAAGTCTTTTGATCAACAGTGTAGCGAATACTCCCGAACAGCACAAACAGTAACTCTTCCCCTGCGTGCGATTCAAAACCAGAGGAATAACCTGCAGGAATGCTGATTTTTAGGGATTGTATGCTGCTTCCGGGAAACGAAGAGGATATCCTTTCGTATTGCAGGTTCTTGTCTTCGATGCTGTACTCCTGACGTTGGCCCTGGCGCGTTTCTGGGGTTGTTTGAGAGGGTAAAGTAACTATGCTTTGCAATGGGACATCAAGAGCTTTGGCAACACTGGCCAGGGAAGTTAGGGTGACGCCACTCAGGTTTCTTTCCATCTGTGACAGGAAACTTGCTGTCAACCCTGCTTCTGCTGCCACTTGCTTTAAGGTCATTCCCTTCGCTTTCCTCATGGATCGAATTTGTTTTCCAACTTTCATGTTTTCCATAAACGACCGATTAAACCTGGGTTTTGCGTCATTGGGGGGTGATTGAAGAGTCCATTAAGCCAATTCAATATCACCTAAAACGTTCAGTCCTCTCGAATCAGTGATTCATACTGGGTTCAATAGGATTACATTACAATCATATCAGATATTTCTCCAATAATGAGAACTATCGGCTAGAGCTCGATCTCAATTCCGTTAATAAAGGCACGATAGTTAATCTTGCAAAACTGGCTGAACATGATGGAGATACCACAGTAGGTCTCCCTGGAAAGCTGGATCGCCTTTTTTATCTTGGTATCATAGCTGTTTAATTCTTCGTCCCCTTCGAAATAGTAGACCAGGTCGATCTTATGAAAGACCCGTGGGTCTTCATCGGCAACATCGGTTTTGGTTTCAAGATGAAATTTCTTCAAAGGGACGCGCATTTTCTTCAAGATTAGAACCACGTCCATTCCTGTGCAGCTCATGAGCCCGGCCACAAGCATATACGTAGGTTTGGGGCCTTCGTTTTTTCCTCCTGAAGCTTCCGGCGCGTCGATAATGAAAGTATGATTGCCCGCATGAATATCAAATCCCATTTCTCCCCGCCAGTCAGCACTGGAAAACAATTCTGCCATTTTATCCTTTATCTAAATAGTTGTTTCAAGCTTCCTTTTGTTAAGAAAAAGAGCTTTTTTTGTTCGCTCCAACCTTACCCGGGATAAGTTGAGAGAAACGTCGGTACTGAATCCAAAAGCTTCTTTGTATAGTCAGCTGATGGGTTTGTAAAAATGGTTCTTGTGTCTCCTGCTTCGACTATCTGCCCATTTTTCAAGACAATGATTTCCTCACAAAGCTGACCAACAATGGCGAGATCGTGCGAGACAAGAATCAGTGTAAGATTCAGTAAATTCTTGAGAGATTGGAACAGCTCAAGAATTTGTATGCGAACCGACACGTCAAGGGCGCTCACCGGCTCGTCACCGATTAAAACAATGGGAGAAGAGGCGATAGCACGAGCAATGGCAATGCGTTGTCGCTGCCCCCCGGAAAACTCATCCGGATACCGTGAGACTACGTCAGGATTCAGCCCTACAGCCTTTAAAACCTCTCTGACCCGCTGAGCACTGTCACCTTCGATCTTTAATGAGCGCAACGGTTCACCCACAATGGAGCCGACACGCATTCGGGGATTAAGGGATGTCTTTGGGTCTTGAAAAACGACCTGAACCTCGCGCCGAAACTGGTTCATCTGTTTTCTGTTGGCCATGTCCAGCTCCTGGCCATGATATTTGACTGTTCCTCGAGTTGGTTTTTCAATGCCAAGTAAAATGTCGAGGATCGTGGATTTCCCCGCCCCTGACTCTCCAACTATACCAAGACTGACACCGGATCGGAGTGTCAGGTCAACTCCGTCGAGAGCGTTCACACTACTGCCTTGTCTGCTATATGTTTTCACAAGGTCTTTTGTCTCGAATATGGGATGGTTCACGGTCATTTTCTCTTACCGATCTTCTCGTTGACATAAGGTACGGCTGTTACTGTCCGAGCCGCTTCGATTAATTTTTTCGTATAGGGATGCTTTGGAGACTCGATAATATTCGATGTCGAGCCTTCTTCCACAATATGTCCATCCTGCATCACTAGGAGTCGGCTCACAACACGGGCTATCACCGGAAGATCGTGGGTGATGAATATGAGGCTCATCCCTTCCTCTTTCACAAGCTTATCCAAAAGTAAAAGGACTTCGCCTTGGACGGTTACATCCAGCGCCGTGGTTGGCTCGTCAGCAATTAATATTTCAGGCTTGCAGGCGAGGGCCATTGCAATAGCTATGCGTTGTCGTTGCCCGCCGGACAGTTCATGCGGGAAAGATGCTGAAATCCGATCAGGATCCGAGAGCTGGACACGCTCCATGAGTTTATATACTTCTCTGCGAGCGGCTTCTCCAACAAGCTTTTGATGAAGCTTTAGCGGTCCCGCAATCTGTCGACCTACCTTCATGAGGGGATCAAGCGCCGAGAGAGGTTCCTGAAAAACGGTGGCTGCTTTGGAGCCACGGATCTTTACAAGATCACGTTCTGAACTATTCACCACATCGGTCCCTGCAAGAGATATACGGCCTGTCACTTTCATTGACCCCGGAAGAAGCCCCAGCAAGGCAAGAGCGGTGATCGACTTTCCGGACCCTGATTCACCGATGATGCCCAAACGATCTCCTTTTTCCAGGCTGAAGTTGATTCCCTCAACTAACATGTTGCCCGGACCAACGAGGGATATTCCCATATTTTCGACGCTAAGCAGACTCATTTGGAGACCTCAGTTTTTGTTTCTCATTTCAGGATCAAAGTGTTCACGGATGCCGTCACCGAGGAAATTTAAGCCCATAACAATGGCTATAATCATCACCCCTGGTACAATCGCGCCCCATGGAGCACGCATTACCGAACGCTGAGCTTCCAGCAACATTCGTCCCCAGGACGCCTGTGGTGGTGGCGCTCCGAGTCCCAGATATGCGAGTGATGCTTCAGCCAGTATAGCGCTTGATGCGACAAGCATAAGCTGTACCACGAGAATCGGGTATATGTTCGGAAGAACATGCCGAAATATGATCGCTGGCCTGGACGTACCGCAAGCAATTGCAGCCTTTACATAGTCTGTCTTGAGAATACTTGTGGCACTGATCCGGGAAAGTCGTGACACGATGGCAGAGGCTGAGAATCCAATGGCGAGTATGGCAGAGCTGATTGAGGCATCGCGAATGGTTACGACAAGCATGGCCATGAGAATTGTCGGAAAAGCGATCAAAACATCAAAGAAATATGAAAAGGCTTCATCAATATAGCGATTCCTTGTACTTGCAGCCAGGAGGCCCAACGATATACCGATAAAAGCGGCGATGGATGTCGAACCTATCGCTACCACAAACGCCAATCGAGCACCAATCATGAGTTGCGTAAACAAATCCCGCCCGAGTTTGTCTGTTCCGATCCAGTGTTGCATACTCGGAGCTCCAAGTCGGATTCCTTCTCCCATGTCGTTCGGATCGTAAGGCGTCCAGAAAAAGGATACCAATGCAATGACTAGAACAATAGAAATCAGGGTTCCACCAATGATCAGAGAGGAATTGAGTTCCAGTCGAGAAGATTCGTAAGCCTTTTCCTGCGGACTTTCGCTGGTTGTAACACTCATGATTTGCTCCTTCCTGGATCAGGGTGGGTTTTCTGTGATAGCTTGTCTTCAACCATCAGGCCTGCAGCGCTCCTTGATCTGATCGGAATAATTCGCAGGCGAGGATCAATGATCTGTTGAGCGAGTTCTGCGAAAAAGCCTATTATAAGTACGAAAAGAGTTATGATGAACACGATATCCTGGACAACCGGAAGATCACGATTGATAACCCCCGCGAGCAGCATATCCCCAAGGCCGGGAATTGCATAAACGTTTTCAATAACGACCGCACCGAGAAGGGAGGTTGAAAGCTCAAAGCTCATGATTGCAACCAGGGGAACAGCCGCATTCCGGATACCATGACGCCAGCGTGCCATACGAGCACTATAGCCAAGTGAGCAAGCCGTTCGCAGATAGTCTTGCCCGAGGACGTCAAGAATCGCTGATCGTACGTATCGAATTAAGATGGAAGACATGAAGATTGCGATCGTTATGACAGGCAGTACCAAAGATTTTATTGCTTCCCAGGGTTCACTCCAGCCTTCAAAAGGAAACCCCCCTGCAGGAAAAATGGGGATAACCAGGGCGAAGATCCATATAAGAATAATACCGACCCAAAACACAGGGATTGCGACCCCTATGCTGGACCCTGCAGAGACAACAATACCAACCAGGCTCTTACGTCGAACCGCTGCCAGAATACCCAGGGGGAAAGAAATCAGGGTAGCCAGGACAAAAGCTGAGAGACTCAGTGGCAGCGTAACCGCCAGACGTCTTTTTATTTCGGTAGCGACAGGTAGTTTATTGAGATAGGAAATGCCGAAATCTCCTTGGAGCATATTCCAAATCCAATGGAAATACTGAACCAGTATCGGCTTATCCGTTCCAAGTTGTCGTCTCGTTGCCTCAATCTCTTCAAGAGTTGCTTCCATCCCTGATAAAGTCAACGCAGCATCACCTGGCAGTAGGCGCAATAAAAAAAAGACCGCGGAACTGGCAAGTATTGCTGACAACATGAGCAACGTCAAACGACGAATCATGTATCGGTTCATTTCCCCCTCATTTTATTTGAAAAAACAGTGAAGGGGGTAACCTGCCAATCGTAATGGTTTTAAGTACTCCCCTCACCGCAATAATCGTTCTCTACATCTTCTTGATGTTGCCCATGTAAAATGCAGAATTTTTGGCATTAACCGGATATCCGGTGACTGTTGCAGAAGATAATCGTAGTTGAGGATAAAGATATAGCCAACTGCTTGCTGCCTCTATGGCAATTGTTCTGGCTATGTTTTTATACACGGCAATTTGATCTTCCTCTGTGTCAGCTACTTCGGCATCTATTACCCACTGTTGAACAAACTTGTTGTCGTAGCCCCAATAGAAATTGGGATTACCATACCAGATAAGATCGCGATCATTCACATGTTCCTGAAGGGTCGCATCGTAGTCGCGATTCTTGAAAACGATTGTGTACCAGGCTGAAGGATCGATGACTTTGATACTTACGTTCACGCCAATCTTCGCCAGGTCATTCTTTACAGCCTGGGCACTAAGCTGATGAGCTTCAGTGGCCGGAGTGATCAATTCAAAATTGAACCCGTCAGGAAGCCCGGCTTCAGCAAGCAGTCTCCTGGCCCTTGCCTGATCGTAGGAATTAATTTGTGAAAGATCTTCGTACCAGGGATCAGAAGGCGGAACGAACGATCCTATCAACAAACCATACTTATCCCAGGTCGCCTTACGGACAGCTTCCTTGTTGATTGCAGAGCTTATTGCCTGTCGAACACGGACGTCGGTGAAAGGCTCTCGTTTATCATTAAACGCGAGAACTTGTTTCACAGTCGACTTGCCTTCAGTAATGGTAAATCTTGAGTCGCCTTTGAAGTCCAGAATCTGCTCAGGACTATCCACGTTAACAATGATATCGATCTGGCCGGATCTGAGAGCATTTGCCTGGGCTGAATTATTCTTATAGTACTTAATAATGACCATTTTGTTTTTTGGTGCTTCACCCCAGTAGTTATCATTCCGCACCAGTATAATTGAAGTCTCGGGTTTGTAGTCGCTCAGCTTATATGGACCCGTTCCGATTGCAGTGCTCTCAATATCCTTTGCACTCTTTTTATGAATCTCAATATAGGTGATAAAATAGATCATGGACTGTGATCTTCGCTTCAACTTCACTTTAATTGTATTGTCATCCACAATAACAACATTATCGACCACCTTTTTCAAATCTGATTTGCGAGCTGCTTTGGATTCTTCGGTTAACATACGATCAAAACTGAACTTAACGTCTTCCATGGTGACCGGAGAACCATCGTGGAAGGTAATGCCTTTGCGGACTTTAAACGTATATTCAAGCCGGTCCTTGGATACCTCATAGGAGGATGCAAGTCCATAGCTAATTGTACCGTCATCCTCAAGCACCATCAGAGGCTCGTAAACATTGCGATAGAAAGCTTCGGTAATACCCTGTCCCGCACCCCCAACATTATTGAGGCTGACAGGAGGGGTCATGGATCCTATTTTGATCGTTGCATCAGGATCATACCCATCTGCAGCAAAAGTTGTTTGTACAAAAGTAAAAAAGGAAACAGCGATGGAGAAGACTAAAATCTGGAAGACAGCTTTTTTCATGATGACTCCTTTTGAGCGTTTCAATCGTGTAGAGAATTGATTGGCAACGGACCAAGTGCAATATCTGTCGCAAAAAGATAAAGTACAAGGTATAAAAAGTTACTCCTCAAACAAGAACTGAATTTAAGTCAGACTTAAATTTGTGTCAAGTTTAAAATGTAAGATCAATATATTTTTTCCGCTGTAATTTCTTGCTGATTAACCCTTTAAGTCCCATAACCGGTCATATTGCAGTCCACTCTGTCTGTTAAGAGAAGGGGTCAAGTCTTCTTTTGACTTACCTTTTTGATTTTATCCTCCAGTAACCGGACTGCTGCCGCAAGGGCAGAATCCTCCTGGAGCAGGTTTTTGATCCGTTCAATCGCCGTTGATACTCCGCTTTAACTGCTGAAATTGAATAAATCTGCAATCTCTCCCTGTTTACACATCGATTTTCTGTGAATCAAATGGATGGCCAAGTCACGAGGCGTGTTGGCAATCCCCCGTTTCTGTTGCAGGATCTCCTTTTGCTCTAATCCAAAATGGTGACAAACCAGTGAATCCGTTTTGGTTCGAGGGCTAAGTCTTTTACTGCAGGTTTTTCCGCGTTCACCATCGAATGAAAGAACTGATTTCTGATCTGATCGACTAACTCTTTGCTTCCTGTATCGAAGGCAGATTTTTCTTTTTCAGGAATTGCTCTATTTCTTCATTTGAGCTTAGTGACACCATTTCTTCCTTTTTATGCATCCCCTTTGGTTTTTTGAGTTAAAACCGCCCTGACAGGAGGTACCGGTTCAACCATTGATACTGCGGAAGGTAAGACAGGTATTCAGTATAACAGCTCCAGGGATACTCTTCAGGTGTTTTTACTATTTCGGCCTTGACTGGATTGAACCAGATAGTTGTCATCGCCAATCAGAATCGATTTAAATCTGCCCTGAAACAAAGGGCCATCCAAACAGTGGCGTCTGTTAAAACACTGAGTATAGACACCATTGATATGTCGTATGCATCGGGAAAGATTAGCTTCAGGAGTTTGAATCAGCAGATGATAATGATTCGGCATTAGACAATAACCACAAATATGCACTTTCCAGAGCCCAACGGCTTCATCCAAAACCATTAAAAACAGACGGTAGTCTTAATCATCAAGATAGATCTTGTCACTCCGACGACCGCGATTCACAACGTGATATCAGGCATCCGGATATTCGATTCGTAGTGGACGGCTCATAATACCTTAGAGAAAAAATACAAAAAGACAACTCTACAACTCTTCTTCAATAATTGGATAGACAACATAAGTCAAAAGAAGACTTGACCCCTTTACCAACCAGAAATTTTGAGTCCTTCAATAGTAGCATTAAATCGTTTGTATACTTAGTCAACAACGTCCCCTTTATTTAAGGTGAAAGAGGTGGAAAACGCCTTGTAGTTTTTGCATTTCTGTGTCTTACTTCAGTAAAGATTGTTGATTTAATACGAGTAAACGCTCATTTACATATAAGTTTATTCAGGAGGAAAAATGGTTTGGTTAATCGGAATAATTAGTTTGGTTTTATCTATGGTAATGGGAATTGTCACAATTGCCATCGGATTTTTTTTCTTTGGAAGGATAACCGGGAACATCAATGAAGAAGAGGAGTTGTTGAACAACAACATCGCTGTTGCAATATTATATGCGAGTTTCATATTTGCGTTGGGTTATATCATGAAGGAAGTTATCCAGCCGATGATTCAGACCTTTTTCAGCATTTTTTACCAGTTTCAAATTGCTTTAACCATTTCAAAAGAAACCGTTATTAAAGCAGCTATTTACCTTCCGCTTCAGTTCCTGCTCACCTTGATCATCAGTATTATTGTTTTAAGCGGCAGTATAAGAGTATTTTTATGGCTAACGAAAAACATTGATGAACTGAAAGAGATCAAGAAAAACAACATAGCAGTCGCCATTGTTCTTGCTTCAGTTATTATTACAATCGCAATGATTGTGGAGATCGGGCTTCCAAAAATGCTGGAGGTCATTATTCCCACTTCACCCATCCACGACAAAGCACTTTCTCCTTTTGGTTAGGCGAAAGCCTGGTCAGCGACTCTTTAAGTTTCGCTGGCTGACCCCGGTTCAAGGTCGGAATGTTGGGTGCGACAGCACGCTGATAATTCTTCTTGAGATGTTTTGCTACTCTTATATATTCAGATTCGAAATCTGAATCCACACGAGTGACGCTTTTGCAGGGGAGAGTAAATTTACCCTGCAAAAGCCGCAGGAAGGGCATTGTAAAAGAGCGGTGGCTGTGCTACAGCTTAAGGCTTGTTGGATAATAAAACTTCAAACTTGATGCATGGATGCACTATGAAACCGACTTACCTGCCGCCTGAAACAATACCCCTTTCCCATATTTTACCTTCCGAACCACTGCTGCTGATGGGAGCAGGACCCGTTCCCATCCCGTATGCGGTTGCACAGGCGAACAGTGTGGTTATCAATCACCTGGGTGAAACCATGGGCAGGGTGATCGACAGCGTAAAACTGATGGCACGGTATGCATTCCAGACTGCCAATGACAAGATTATGGGCGTTGCAGGTCCTTCCTCGGCCGCAATGGAAATGGGGATTACTAATTTGTTATGGCCTGGCAGGCGAGCGTTGGTTTTACAGAACGGGACTTTCAGCGAACGCCTGGGGATTATGGCCAAGGCTGTCGGGGCAGAGATAACGGTTATCGAATCCGGATTGGCAAAACCCATTACTGCGGAGATGGTGGCAGATGCGTTTAAAAAAGGATGCTATGACGTGATAACCATGGCCCAGGGAGAGACCTCGTGCGGTGTCTGGAATAATGAATTACCAGATATTTTAAGAATCAGTAAGGAAAACGGGACACTGACGATTGTGGATGCAGTTTGTACACTCTCCACCATGCCGATGGAGATGGATACCTGGAAAGCCGATGTTGTGATAACAGGTGGTCAGAAGGGGATCTCTACAATTCCCGGAGTCTCCCTCATCGCTTTCTCCAGTGATGCCTGGGAAACCATAGAAAACAGGACGGCCACCAAGCCTCATTGGTGTCTGGATGCCATATCAGCCCAACGTTTCTGGGGAGAACATCAGTATCATTATACAGCCCCGGTCCCGGGTATTTTGGCCATGCATGAAGCCTTAAGATTGATATGTGAGGAAACCTTAGAAGAACGATTCTTCAGGCATGAGACAAGCTCCCTGGCTTTGCAGAAAGGTCTTGAGGTGATGGGGCTGCAATTATTTGTTCCTGCTGAATACCGGTTGAATTCCGTGGTTGCCATTTCTCTCCCGGATGGGATTGACGGAAGTCGGGTACGAAAAACCATGGCGGATCGATTTAACGTCGAGATCTCCGGTGCGTTTGGTCTGAATATTGTCCGTATCGGTCAGATGGGAGAACAATGCCGATCTCATAATCTGTTCAAGACTTTGTATGCAATGGGTATGGCGTTCAAGGAGGAAGGGGTTACCCTCAACGTCAGTGAGGGCATGGCAGCAATGGAAAAACGGCTGTCGGAAGATCCGAAACGTTACATCACTTAAATATTACAGAAGATTGGAGGCGATTTCCGACAATTCGGATCGTTCTCCCTTTTCCAGATTGATGTGGGCATAAAGCTTCTGTCCCTGCATTTTTTCAATCAGATAACTGAGACCATTGGCATGACTGTCCAGGTAAGGATGGTCAATCTGAAATATGTCACCGGTAAAAACGATCTTTGTTCCTTCACCAGCCCTGGTAATGATCGTCTTAACTTCATGCGGTGTCAGATTCTGTGCTTCATCCACAATAAAAAACACCTTCACCAGACTTCTCCCTCGAATATAAGCCAACGGAGTAATTACCAGTTTTTCCTCTTCAAGAAACTTCCTGATATCCTGGTGCTTTTTTTCGGTTTCACTAAACTGATTCTGGATGACTCCCAGGTTATCAAACAAGGGTTGCATATAGGGATCAAGTTTGGATTTTATATCTCCCGGCAAAAAGCCGATATCCCGGTAACTTAGGGGGACTACCGGTCGCGCAATGAAAATCTGGCGATAGGTGCGTCGGAGTTCCAGTCCTGCGGCCAAGGCTAATAATGTCTTACCTGTCCCCGCCTTGCCGGATAGGCTGACCAGTTTGATTTCAGGGTTTGTAAGGGCATTCAAGGCAAATACCTGTTCTGCATTTCTCGGTTTGATACCATAGGCCGGCAATTTCTTGGTGTGTTTTATTCTATCGATGAAAGGATCATAAACACAGAGGGCAGACTTGCTATCTCCTTTTAAAATAGCGTACTCATGCGGTTTGAGATCCTCTCCCAGGTTCAAAGCTGATGTCTCGAATGATTCACCATCTTGATAGAGTCGGTCGATCAGATCTCCCGATACATTTTCAATGGTTCGGTTTCCCTTATAAAGCGAAGAGATGTCCTTTACATGATCGGTTGTATAGTCCGTGGCCAGCAAACCCATCGCCTTAGCCTTCATGCGAAGATTGACATCTTTAGTGACAACCATCACGGTATTTCCCGCATATCTTGCCTGGGCATGGTAGGCAATATTCAGAATACGATGATCATGCTTTTGAGTGGAAAAGCTATGTTTTAAATCTTCATGAAACTCCCTTTCCAATTCGATATAGACTTTTCCCTTTCCTGTTCCAATGTGAAATCCGTCCTTGAATGGTGCTTCACTGTTCATGTCATCAAGGGAGCGGGCGAATTCCCTGGCATTGAAGTTAATGGTTTCATTTCCTTTCTTAAAATTATCCAGTTCTTCGATGACGGTTATGGGCAGGATTACATCGTGGTTACTAAATTGCTGAATGCAGTTGGGATCATGCAAAATGACATTGGTATCAAGAACAAAGATTTTTTTCTTCCTCATATTCATTCCCTGTAATATTGAAAGTGTTATCCCCGAATGAACGAAAATGCTAAAAATTTATGTCCATCATATCCTTAAATCATTCAATTTGATAGTTAATATCTGCAAATGATTTTGAGATAGACTGCACATTCAGCCAAATGCAAGGATTACGCTAGGGTGGGATTACATCCCTGCCGGAATATATCCAAAGGCGGCCAATGTAAGGCTGCCCAACCGTTTTAAAAAGATGGTTTTTTTTTGCATAAAACAATTGCGTGATGGTTTTTCCTTTCAATTCTTAAGGTCAATCTTGTATCATTGTCTAAATTTTCTCATGTTTTATCTGAACAAGGATGTTGAGCACAACTGATCGGTTTATAGAGCTTTACGGCTTCAGATCCATTTGGATAAAAAATCAGAAAGAAATGACAGGAAAACTGTAACCTAAGAGAGAGTCAGCAAAACAGGACAATATAAAATTGTAAGGAGCTTGATATGGATGAAGACACAAAGATCATTGAAGATATAGAAGTGGAATCAACCGATAACGGTAATGATAACGGTCAAGAACATTCGAGTAGCGCAGACATTGTCATTGCAGATTCCATACTTCCCGATGTTATACCTATTATCCCACTGTTTGATCGCCCTCTTTTTCCGAAAATGATGGCGCCTGTAGTTATCGGCGAGAATGAGCAATCCAAAGCCCTGCTGAATGCTGTGGAAGCGGCTAATAACTATGTGGGGTTAGTATTGGTGAGATCTGACAAGGAAATTACTCCACAACCTGGCGAGCCCTTACCGCCTCCGAAGTCCATGGATGATATCTACAGTGTTGGTGTTGTTGCCAAGGTGCTACATGTGTCCGGTACAAAGGATGGACATTACATCCATATGATGGCGCAGATGGTTGAAAGGTTTAAAATCAGTAAATTGATAGCGACCCAGCCGTTCATCAGAGCATCCGTGGAGTATAAGCATGAATTGAAAACCGGGGTGGATGATGAAACCAAGGCTTATGCTGTTTCGGTTATCAATGTGATTAAGGAATTGGTCAGTATGAATCCTTTGTTTAAGGAGCAATTGGGATTTTTAATGGGACAGGTCAATGTCAATCAACCCAGTATGCTTGCTGATCTGGCAGCATCAATGACGACCAGTTCCGGTCAGGAACTGCAACAGATTCTGGAAATACTGGATATCAGGGAACGGATCGAACAGGTATTGGTGCTGCTTAAGAAAGAACTGGAGATTTCCAAGCTTCAAAAGCAGATTGACAAAAGAATCGAAGAACGTCTTTCCACCCAGCAACGGGAGTTTTTTCTAAAACAACAATTAACGGAAATCAAAAAAGAGCTGGGCCTCTCCAAGGGAGATCAGGAAACTGAACTCGAAAAGTTCAGGAAAAGATTGGAGAATCTGAAACTGCCCTCCGAAGAGATTAAAGACCGTATTGAAGAGGAGATGGAAAAATTAAAGGTATTGGAACCCTCCTCTCCCGAGTTTAATGTAACCAGAAACTATCTGGATTGGCTGACAATCCTTCCCTGGGGTGTCACCACTAAAGACAACAACGACCTGAATAAAGCGTCCAAGATACTTAACCATGACCATTACGGATTGGATGACGTCAAAGAGAGGATATTGGAGACCATCTCGGTTGGGGTACTAAAAGGCGATTTGTCCGGATCGATCATTCTGCTGGTTGGTGCTCCCGGAGTAGGAAAAACGTCAATCGGGCAATCGGTCGCCAAAGCACTGGATAGAAAATTCTATCGGTTTTCGCTTGGGGGGATGAGAGATGAAGCAGAGATCAAGGGACATAGAAGAACATACATTGGTGCGATGCCGGGAAAATTTATCCAGGCTTTGAAAACCTGTAAAACTTCAAACCCGGTGATCATGCTGGATGAAATCGATAAAATCGGTGCCAGCTTTCAGGGCGATCCTGCTTCTGCATTGCTTGAAGTTCTTGATCCCGAGCAGAATAAGGATTTTCTTGACCACTATATTGATGTGCGTTTTGATCTCTCCAACATTTTGTTTATCTGCACGGCCAATCAACTGGAAACCATACCGGGGCCTTTACTGGACAGGATGGAAACCATCAGACTCTCGGGTTATATCCTGGAAGAAAAAATGGAGATCGCCAAACGATATCTGCTCCCCAAACAACTGAGATTACATGGTCTAAAAAAAGAGCAGGTGAAGATTTCAAAAGCTGTTCTCAGGAATATCATTGATGGTTATGCGCGTGAAGCCGGTGTGCGGAATCTGGAAAACAATATTAAAAAGATATTTAGAAAATGCTCCAAAGAGATAGTACAGAACGGAGTCAAGGAGATTAAAATCGAAAAAAACGAACTTTCCAATTGGCTTGGACGCAGAATGTTCTCCGCAGAAAATATTTATAAGAAACCGGTTCCTGGCGTAGTAATGGGTCTGGCCTACACAAGCATGGGAGGAGCAACACTTTTTATTGAGGCGACAAATGTAAAGACAAAAGGACCAGGATTCAAGCAGACAGGCCAGTTGGGGAAGGTGATGATTGAGTCGTCGGAAATAGCATATAGCTACGTTCGATCCATTCTAACGCAAAAAAAGGAGGCTGATTTTTTTAACGGGAATTCTATTCATCTGCATGTTCCGGCAGGTGCAACTCCTAAAGACGGTCCTTCGGCAGGGATTACCATGGCTTGTGCTTTATACTCTCTGGCCAAAAATCAGAAAATCATCAATGATGTGGCCATGACCGGTGAATTGACTCTAACCGGGAAGGTGATGCCCATCGGCGGTTTAAAGGAGAAGGTTATTGCCGCCAAGAGAGCTAAAGTAACAACACTGGTGTTTCCTGCAGAAAACAAAGAGGATTGGGAAGACCTTGAAGAGCATATCAGAGAAGGATTAACGCCCCATTTTGTCAGTCAGTTTTCCGAGGTGCAAAAAATATGTTTTCCTAAAACTAACCGATAAAATCATTACTGCTAACCCGGAACCAAAGGCAACAGAAAATTTTTGATTAATAGCTAGTGACTGTCAATGCTCACTTATAGCAGTAACTTGCAGGGTTATGGATAGAATATCGAGAAATCCGAATGGCGAAGAAGGATTTTCCTATGACAATACGTAAATTTTCAATTGAAGATGCTGAATTCTGTCACAGGATACGGTGCGAATCGTTTGAATCCAACTTTTTAGATGAAATTGGTGAAGAAGCTGTAAATGCGGGAATAAAAGCCTATACCCCGGATTATTTTATTCAAATGGCTGAAAATAATGAATTTTTCATTTCGGAGTCCTCCGGTCAATCTGCCGGCTTCTTTACTTTCAAACAGGTTGTCAAAACAACCGCAGAACTGGTTTTGATCTACTTCGATGCCAGATATCACCAAAAAGGACTGGGTCGGCTCTGCTGTGAATTTATCGACCATTGGATAATGGAGAATTGGATGGAGGTACGGACTATTTTTGTCGATACCATCATCCCTAAATACAATGGTAACTTTTACAGAAAAATGGGATATCAGGAATCAAGGCAAGTGGTCTGCGAGTTTCCGAAAATGGCTGTTTCGGCAACCCGGTTTGAAAAGCGGTTGAAGGTGTGTTAACAGATTGTCAGCATGATAACTGATCCAAGGATGGAATGTTGTTGGTTTTAAGGATACTACAGATAAAAGAGGTCTCTGTTTTTCCAGATAATGGGGTTGGCAGATACCTTTATTTCTTACCTTGTTCTTGTCTGATACCTCCCCCATACTGAGCGTAACAAGACTTTTGACAAATACTATTATAGGGTGTAATTTCTTCCTTCGTGATTCTTAAAGTCAATTAGTAATACTGACGTCCTTTTTTAGATACAGCTATGATATTATAGCATTAACCTCATCTTCCTAAGAAAAATGGTTTTACAAAGAAAAATGCCGCTCAAAAAAACGGAACGAGTCACTAAATACTTAAACGATCTGTACCGTACCAATCCTAAAAAGTTTTCAAAATTGACCTATGGCAAATTGTGCAAAATGGCCGAATTCTCAGATATAGGAGAAAATACCCTCAGAAAGTGCACGGTGGAATTTAAGGCAGAGCATTCATTGGGCAATGACATATTGCCCATAAAAAAACTCGATTTTGAACGAAACAAACCTCTCAAGAAATTTGATCAGATTACCAATTTTTTGAATAATCTTTTTCAAACCGATAAAAAGAAGCTTCGGAAGCTGGACTTAAAAGAACTGTGCATGATGCCCGAGTTTTCAAAAATTGGAGAACGAACTATTTATAATGCGTTTAATGAATTCAAAGCTGCTCATCCCGATCTTTACCCACAAGAACTCAAAGTTATAAAAAAGAATCTTGTTTTGGACTACTTGAATCGATTAAAGAAAGATGATGCCAAAGCATTGCCTTATCTATCTTCGAGAAAATTATTAGCGGTGCCCGAATTAAAAGGAGTCGGGAAAACCACTATCGTAACAACACTATCCGAGTATAAAAAGGTAAACCCACGGTTTTTTTCCGGTAAAAAATCCAACCTCAAAAAAACCGAAAAATCCATACGTGAAAGGAACAAAAGACCTGCAAAGCAGCAAAGAAAACAAAACTTCAGCAAACAAGGCAAAGTTTATCAGTATATGGAAAAGCTTAAAGCCAAACTATCTCCGGAAAAACTCTATGATTTAAAAGCTGCTGATATATCCTCCGCCCGTGAACTCCAAGGCATCGGGGCAACTTCGATCAGTTCCGTGCTATCAGACTATAAACGGGATTTTTTTGTTGGATGTGCAAATGAGATAAGACCTGGAGTGAAAAAAAGGAAACGCAAAAAGTAAACGCAATACCTGCCAAAAAAATGATGAATGAAGTTATAACTCAAATTTCGCACCCTTGTTTTGCACTTTAAAATACTCTTCCAAGACTTTGATGTAAGGTGTTTTTTTAAAAAAGCTCTCAGCCGTCTGCTTTCAGCTTTATTTCGTGCACCCTCGGTGCGTTTAATTAAATATTCAGTTAAGAAGCGAAGCGATTAAAAATTAAAACTGATTGCTTTCGGAGTGGACTCATAAATATCTTTTTAAAATAATCAGTAAGTGATATGTTAGCCATCTGGAAATCTTTTTTTAGGACGAAAAACAAACTGTCTAAAATAATGAAATAATACTGATGAGTATGGAAATCGAGCAACGACTTAAAGGCACCAGGAAAAGAGCTGTTTTTCAAGAATTGTTTATGAACAGCATCCATTTTCCGTTGGCAAATGTTTTTTTGGAGTTATTGATTGAAGGTCCACGTAATTATATCAGGGAACCCGACTTCTATACAATAATGGTGGCCTGTTTGGTTCAGGCTTATTTTCTTGGGACCTGGCAGTACCAGGGAAAGTCTCGTCGCTTTTTGGGAAACCTGATTGCCCCCGCAATTTATACTGTGATTGAGGGGCTAATTGAAGGAGCCAGATTCTTTACTGCACCCCATCACCTGGCTTATTGGGGATTTGCCCTTAGCATCGGCCTCCTCCAGGAAATCAATAAAAAACCTTCGTCATACCTGTCAGATGTTCTTACGGTTTTAGAGCACCTGATTCGCACCAGTATTTTGCTGGTCATGTACGCAATCTTCGAAGGCATGACCGAATCAAAGTACAACTCGATCGGAAGTTTTTTATCCAATGACAGCCATGTTTTCGTCGCAATTGTTATCCCACTGTTAGGGCTGGTAGTGGGCTTCACCAACGTGATTGCAAACCGCTATCTGTCAATGCTGCAAGAGACTGCGGCTCAACTGAAAAAGTATTCAGAGTGGTTACTTGGACGAGATCTTTTATCTGCTGCCATAACGGACGCAAACACCTTGTCACTCCAAAGAAGAGAGCGCACGGTTCTTTTTATGGATATACGGGGATTCACAAGTTGGAGTGAAAACAAATCTCCGGAAGTCGTTGTGGAGATGTTGAATTCCTATTTTGAAAAGGCGGAACAGATCTGGAAAGCTTCTGACGTGATCAAGACAAAACATACGGCAGATGAGATAATGGCTGTCTTTCCATCAGAGTACGGAGCAATTAAGGCTGTTGTTCAATTGAATCAGGAGATTAGTGTTTTTTTAAAAAGATTTGATTTATCAGCCGGAATTGGAATTCACCAGGGATATCTGGTCGAAGGATTAATAGGCAGTGAGGATGTCAAGATGTATGATGTTATAGGTGACACCGTTAATACTGCCAAACGGATTTGTGATCAAGCTGGAGGCGGTGAAATCCTGATTTCTCAAGAAGTATATGCGAAGTTGGAAACCGTTGTGACTGCTCATGAGCCCAGGTTTTTAAAAGCCAAAGGAAAGAGTGAGCCTCTTAAGGTTTTTCCGGTCAAGGGTTTTAAAGGCTTATAAGAACATGAGCCAAGTCTTCAATACAAACTCTCCTGCAATCATGCATGCTCAAGAAAGGCATATTTCCATAAAGCTCATTCAACGGCTCTTAAATTAGGATGCATAAATACATGAGTTCGATTTTCTTTTTGAGAATTGGAGAAATTTCTTATGACTGAAAAACCAACCTATGAAGAGCTGGAACAAAAAATCAGAGAGTTAGAGCTGAATCAGCTTAAGAACAATCAAATGGAGGCTACTCCCCCTGCCGTCGGGGAGTGGCAATCCCATAAAATCGATTCAAAATTGAACCTTGATATCGATATTCCGGATCTTGAGCTTGACACCATTATTAATATCGACGAGATCCAATCGATTATGGATGATTTCTGGCATCTTACCAAGATGGCAACAGCCATACTTGATCTGAAAGGTAAAGTAATCGAAGCGACAGGATGGCAGGATCTATGTACCAAATTTCATCGGATTAATCCCAAGACCGCACAAAATTGTACCGAAAGTGATCTCTTTTTAGCAAAGAATCTCAAACCGGGTGAATATATCGATTATAAGTGTAAAAATGGCCTGTGGGATGTTGTTACTCCACTTTATGTTGGATCAAAACACTTGGGAAATATCTATGCCGGACAGTTTTTTTATGATGACGAGCAAGTGGATGAAGACCTGTTTATCAGACAAGCTGAAGAATACGGATTTGACAAAGAGTCCTACCTGGAAGCATTTCGGCGTATACCAAGGCATAGACGAGAAGAAGTGGCTCATTTAATGAGTTTCCTGGTTAATTTTACTACCTATATCTCCGGGATCAGTCTCGCGAATCTTAAACTTGAAAAAGAGATCCGTGAACGTAAGCGTGTGGAAGAGACACTGCAAAAAAGAGAAGCACACTTGCAGACACTGATTGAGAATATACCCGATCTGATTTGGTTGAAGGATTCGGAAGGTGTCTATCTTTCCTGTAATTCCAAGTTCGAGCGTTTCTTTGGTGCCAGGGAAGCTGATATTGTGGGTAAAACAGATTATGATTTCGTGAACAAGGAATTGGCCGACTTTTTCTGCGAGAAAGATAAGGTGGCCATGGCAGCAGGCAAGCCCACCATGAACGAAGAAGAAGTAACTTTTGCTGATGATGGACACAAAGAGCTGCTTGAAACCGTTAAAACACCCATGTTTGATACCGAAGGCAAGCTTATCGGTGTGCTGGGTATTGCCCGCGATATTACCGAACGTAAGCAGGCGGAAGAAAAACTGATAAAGGCGCAGACTTATATATCAAATATCATCGATTCCATGCCGACCATGCTCATTAGTGTAGACACTGAAGGAAAGGTGACCCAGTGGAACATGGAGGCTCAGCAGGCAACAGGTGTGTTGACCAGGGATGCGGTGGGGCAGCCGCTTACCAAAGTCATACCCCGGCTTGCTTCTGAAATGGAACGAATCCGTCGGGCCATCTCAGAACGATGTGAACAAACAGGTTCCAAAATTGCTCGCCAGGAAGACAATGAAACCCTTTATGAAGATATATCCGTCTATCCCCTTATTGCCAATGGTGTGGACGGTGCGGTCATTCGCATTGATGATGTGACTGACAAGGTGCGGATGGAAGAGATGATGATCCAGAGTGAAAAGATGATCTCTGTTGGTGGATTGGCAGCAGGAATGGCTCATGAGATCAACAATCCCCTGGCTGGAATGATGCAAACGGCACACGTCATGAAAGATCGTCTTTCCGACACGGAGATGGCTGCCAACAAACGGGTTGCAGCCAAAATTGGCATCAGCATGGACGGTATCAAAACCTTTATGGAAGAAAGAGGTATCCTGCGTATGATTTCCTCCATAAACGAATCGGGACATAGAGTGGCGGAGATTGTGGAAAATATGCTCAGTTTTGCCCGAAAAAGTGACTCTGCCGTGATAGACCATGATTTGAACGGGTTGATGGATAAGACACTGGAACTGGCTGCCACCGACTATGATCTTAAAAAACAATATGACTTTAAACTGATTGAGATTAAAAAGGAATATGAAAACAACTTGCCGGAAGTGCCTTGTGAGGGTGCCAAAATTCAGCAGGTTCTGCTCAATATTCTTAGAAACGGGGCCCAAGCCATGCAGAATGCTAAAACAGAAAAACCCGTGTTTATCGTCCGGACGTGGCTTGATAAAGGGCAGAAAACAGTCTGCCTGGAGATAGAGGATAACGGTCCCGGAATGGATGAAGTAACCTGTAAACGGATATTTGAACCATTCTACACCACAAAACCTGTCGGAGAGGGAACCGGACTTGGTTTAAGCGTATCCTATTTCATTATTACCGAAAATCACGGAGGTGAGCTAACGGTTGAATCCCGGCCTGGCTCCGGTTCCAAGTTTATTATCCGCCTGCCCCTTGAAAAAAGGAAAGATTGAGCGAGTCATGAGGGGCAGGTTTTGTTCACTGTATTAAGGATTCTTCCGACGCGACTTCTATGTTAATAAAGCTTCTTCAACGAAGTCCAGCCGGTCCTGACCGAAGAACATCTCTTCTCCCACAAACATGGTCGGGGCGCCGAAGGCTCCCCTGCTTACCGCTTCATCGGTGTTCGCCCTCAACTTGTCCTTGATCGACTGCCGACTTGTAGCTTCCACAAACGCCTCAGGATCAATCTGAATTGATTTCAGAACTTCAGAGACAACCGCCGGATCATTCATGTTTTTCTCCTCCAGCCATACAGCTCGAAACATGGCTGTTGAATATCGCTCCTGTGTGTTCTGTTCACCTGCCCAAATTGCACCGCGCATCAACTGGATAGTGTTTATTGGAAAATAAGGATTGAATTTCATTGGAACATTATAGCGTTTTGAAAAACGGGTAAGATCTTTGAGCAGCCACGTGCCTTTAGCCGGAACACTCATGGGGGAGCTGTTTCCCGATGATTTAAAAACTCCGCCAAGCAGAAATGGTCGGTAGATAAGCTCGGCACCAGTTCGCTCTATGATGGCAGGTAGCTGGGTGTAGGCAAGAAACGTCGCCGGACTGACATAATCGAAAAAAAACTCAAGCTGTTTACTCATAGCACTCTCCATATGCTGGTTCACGGATTCATCTTGCTTTTGGATCATGCTCAAAGTTTTTTCCTATTTTCCAGCAATGTCAATTCAAATGTTGAACCGCATGTTCTTGCAATCCCAGTTGGTAATCATGCACTTCAAAATCAGGAAAACTGCAGCGGCGATATTTTTGATTGTTCATATTGATGATCACTTCCGATTTGCTGTTTAGTTTTATTGTCCGGTATTTTCAAATTTCAGCGCTAAGTTGAGTGTTTTAAAAGGACCCTCATTAAAATTACAATTTCAACCTTACTTTTATGTGTATTGTTATGCTAAAATTTAGCTTATCGGGTCTTCAATTGGTTTATCAATAAAGCCCTATCCAGGATAAACGGAATAATCAATAATTTGAACAATAAACCAAAATGCCCAGCCTATCCCTTTTTTATAGTTCTCATTCAATACCACTAGGTTTTGAGGAAAATCGGCGGAGACAGCTGTTTTTTCCTATTAACTTAGTTATTTCTCTTACGCTATTCATCTTTGGGGTGTTCCATATTTCTTATGGAAATCTGACATGGGGGATCATTGATGTACTGTTTAGCCTTGTTCTCATTGGAGGACTTGTTAACATTCGAAAACAAACCTCCGGGTTGATCCAATTTAGAATGTCGGTATCGGGCTTGATTCTATTATCCCTTTATTGGTTTTATACTGGTGCTTCAAACGGCGATGCCAGTATCTGGGCTCTAGCCTTTCCTGTTTATGCTTTTTTCGTGCTTGGGAAAAGAGAAGGATTAATCTGGGTGGTGAGCCTCTACATAACCTGCTTGATATTATTTGTACTACCTCAAGATATTACTTATATCTATACTTATTCTCTCTCTTTTAAAGTCAGGTTTATAGGTACATTAACTTTGATCACTGTTATAACTTACGTCTTTGAACTGACAAGATCACAATTCCAGGAACAACTGCAATCCGAACAAAAAAAGCTGGTTAAGGAGAAACAAAAGCTGGCTGAATCAAAGGATGAAGTGGACCTTATCAATGATCGATTAATGGAGACAAATAGTCTGCTCGAAGAGGAGATGGAGGAGAGAAGAAGAATAGAGGATGAGTTGGTTTCATCACATGATGAACTCGATTTAAGGGTTAGGGAGAGAACCGCCGAGCTCAGTATGATGAATGAAGAGTTAAAAAAGGAGATCAGTGAACGGAGCAGAACCGAAGAAAGACTTAGAATCAGCGAACAGCGCTTCTCACTTTTTATGGAAAATTTGCGTGCAATTGTCTTTATTAAAGATTCTAATCACCGAATAGTTTATTTCAACAAGTACATGAGTAATATGGTTGGTGACAGTCAACTGGAAGGGAAAAAATCCACGGAAATATTTCCCGATGATCTGGGCAATAAAATGGAGGATGATGATGCCATTGCTCTATCCAAAGGCCACTACGTTAACACAAGAACAATAAAGGAAAAAAACGGGGAAGAGAATATCTACAGACTATACAAATTTCGTATTGATCAAATCGGCAATCCCCCTTTGATCGGGTGTATTGGTCTGGATATATCGGAGAGTCAACGGGTAAAAAGAGAACTTATCCTGGCAAAGGAAGCTGCAGAGCAGGCAAATGTAGCAAAAAGTAACTTCCTCGCAACAATGAGCCATGAGCTGCGAACACCAATGAATGGTGTTCTGGGAATGGCCCAACTTCTGGAAAATACCAAGTTAACCAAAGAACAGCAAAACTATCTCCGGTTTATACTGAGTTCGGGTTCCGCCTTGTTAAAAGTTTTGAGCGATATCCTTGATATTTCTAAAATAGAAGCCGGAAAACTTTCCTTTGATTCAACAGCATTCAATCTGAAACAAACAATCGAAGATATTATTCATCTTTTTTCAGGATCATCAGACATCAAAGGAATTGATCTCAATTACCACATCGAGGAATCCATACCCGTTACATTGTACGGAGATCCCTATCGCTTGGGACAGGTACTTACAAATATTATCGGCAATGCTTTAAAATTTACAGAGTTGGGGAGGGTAAGCCTCTCAATTAGCAGGATTTCGATAAAAGAAGGAAAGATTGATCTAAGATTTGAGATTTCGGATACCGGGATTGGAATTTCTCCGGAGAATGTTTCCCATGTTTTTGAATCATTCGCTCAAGAGGACAGCTCCACAACAAGAAAATACAGTGGAACCGGATTAGGCCTGACAATTGCGAAGAATATTGTCGAACTGATGGGCGGAGAAATCGGGGTGACAAGCGAAGTGAATGTGGGGAGTACCTTCTGGTTTGAGTTGGCATTTCGAACAGAGGAGAATCGTACCGATACTCCCGGTCCGGTTTCAGACAAAGAGTATAAAACAGCAACTCTTGTAGACTATTCAGCCGATAACCGATTCCTGGTTGTCGAAGATGATCTGGTCAGCCAGCTGGTAATTTCCGGTATGTTAAACAAGCTCGGTTACAAAGCTGATATAACCACCAATGGTAAACAAGCTCTCAAAAAACTTGAGGAAAATGATTATGCCATCATCCTGATGGATTGTTTAATGCCAGAAATGGATGGGTTTGAAACCACACGTCGTATAAGAGAGAAGGAATCCAAAGACCGGACAACAAGCCCTATTCCTATTATTGCTCTAACAGCTAAAGGTATGAAAGGAGATGAAGCGCTTTGCCAAGAGGCCGGTATGGATGGATTCCTATTGAAACCGGTTAATTTCAAGGAACTGGCAGCGGTACTTCATAAGCTCCTTGTCAAAAATGGATGATTGTCGATATTGGATAACAATAAGAACAATGTTATGAGCATATGATTTGAGTGTATGAATTAAAATAAAAATAAAGGGATTGTGGTTTGTGTATAAGGGAATAGGCAGATTTACCGATCCCGTTAAAATATAAAAAAGAGGATTAAAATGGTAACTTCAATCATCCTGATTAATGCTGAAAGAACCAGAATCAACGATGTCGCACAAGAACTGGCAGGCTTTGACGGCATTTCAGAAGTATATTCCGTTAGCGGCAAATATGACCTGATTGCAATAGCACGGGTTAAGTCCAACGATGAACTTGCAAATCTGGTGACCAATCAACTCATTAAGGTGGATTCTATCATAAAAACAGAAACCTTCCTGGCTTTCAGGGCTGTCTCCAAACACGACCTGGAAGCCATGTTTTCGATCGGTGCCTAAAAACAGATGATCCAAGATTTTTTAGAGCGCTGCAAAGAGTTCTGAAACACCCCAACTCCTGTTTATCCGCCATCATATTCGATTTCAAACTGGAGTTTCACCTGAATCTTCAAAATCCAGAAACCGGGGCGTTTATGGATGATTCTTTTCCCCTTTGTACTTATCTTCCCCAAACCCTTAATGCTCTGGAATATATTGAGTATTTAGCCAATTCTCAACATCGGCCCGTTCAACTTACCGGTTAAAACATGATAATACTGACAAATCACAACAAAAAAAGATTGTGATCAGGTTTTACCGGATGGTTGAAATTTAAAATAATCAACTGACGATAAAATATTGTTGTTATCGAACAATTTCATAGACAATACTCAAGAGTCACTTTCAAATATCAATTATTGTAACTGCCAGTGGAGTGCTGGTTAACATCTCCCCTCCGTTTGAAGTGACTTTAATAGGACATTCCAGACGCATACCTCCAACTCCCGGGATTGTGATAGATAAAAACGCGACTTCAATAACATTTTCCTCAAGGAGAATTCCGGTAAATTCTTCACTGTTACCGATAGGTGGATACCATTCGTGACCTAGTACACCCAGCCCATGTCCGAAAAAAGGAACCGTATATTGAATATAACCAATTGCAGTAAGGGTGTCGTTTACCGAATGCCAGACTTCTCCGATAGTATTGCCTGCCTTAAGATTTTTCACCAACGTTTCTGCTGCGCTGAGATATGCATCAGCCAGTTTCTGTTGCTCCTTGCTTGGTTTTCCAAGAATAAAATTATGCGAAAGATCAGACATAAAGGTTCGGTACATCTGTCACTGTCTGTTCCAGCAGGTTTGCGAAACCTAAAATATCAATAAATGCTACAACACGGTTTTGATACATGGTTAATATCCTCACCCAATCTTAAGATCACAATTTGTGATCTCAAGATTTCGTTTTGTGTAATTCAATTGATATCAACTGAAGTGATCTAATTACTTCATTCTTTTGAGCAGCTTGTTTTTCAAGTTGTTCGATACGCCTTTTTAACTGTTCGTTTTCTAATAAAATTTTCTTCGTTTCTGTGAACGTGTCAACTATATGCTTTGCAACTTGATGAGCTACATTGGAACGTAAAACAGTTGCGAGCATGTATATTCCTTTTTCTGTGAAAGCGGTTGGTGGATATCTTAGGCCACCCCAATTTCTTGAAATCACATTTTGTGATTTCAAATGTTCTCAGAAACTGCCAAATTCTTGTTGATCCAGCTGAAACGCATATTCTTCACCAAATCGCGGGAGATTACGCTTATATTGCTGATTTATTTTCCGAGCTTCTGTATCGAAAAGAACAGCTAAGTCCCTATCAAGCATTACTCTTTGATTTCGAATCGTGTATACACGATTGCCCATATCTATATTGGAAACAAGACCTGTTGTTTTCACCGTTTGTTTTGTCATCTATATGATACCTTTAAAAACACCATTATAACCGGCTGCTGCATTGATGGTGGTTTAACGATGCTCTTTGCCACGGATCTCAGGGAAAACAACCCACCGAGGGCGATATGCAGTCCGGTTTATAAATTTGTTATCTTTTACAATCTATCGAATTCTTCAGGTTCAATGTCTTTAATCTTAGAAAGGGCTTTTCTGAATTTCGCTTTGCTTGATTGCTTTGCACGTTTCTCCAAATACTCAACGGTCATCAATGCTGACATTTTTTCGGCCGCTGCTGAAGATATGAATTGATTGATGGAGATACCATCCTGTTTTGCAAGTTTTTTAATTTGATCATGCAGTGAATCTGGGATTCTTAGGCTTAGTGTACTCATTTTATAACCTTTATTAGTTTAAGAAATTCTTGAGGTGTTAAAGATTTCAACCCAAATTTGTCTACATTTCTGAAGTCTTTCTTGTTGTATGTAATGATAAAATCACTTTCTGACTCAACAGCGACCTCTAACACCAAATCATCTTTGGGATCTTTTAAATATGGTCTCCAGAGAAAATAGATCTCTCTTTTGTTCCCAATCTCAGCCAAGTAGTCCAAAATATCATCGATAACTGATACTGTGAGACCGATTAGTTTAGGGCTACGTTTCGCAACTGCTTCGTATTCAATGAACAAGGGTACTGAAAGTGAAAACTCAAATAAACCTTTGTCTATGATTGACAGCAGTTTGAATGATGCTCCTTTTGATGAACGCAAAGCCGATAGAAGGACATTTGTATCGATGACAATTTTGTATTTTTTCATAATGGTATTGTATTCGATACCAGATTAAACGTCAAGATTGAAATAACCAGAACTCTAGTATAACCTGCTGCCACACCAAATTTTAATCCAAGGTGAACCTGCCAAAATCACACAACTTAAGGTCAGCAGCGGCGGTATGCAGTCAGGTTCATACATTTGTTCTGTTTATCTTTTTCCCTTATTCTCAAATAAATTAAGGCTATTCAACAACTCTGCGGGAGAATAAACAGGGAGTGTTCCTTTCTTAAACCCCTGTCGGTCTCTTGTTACTATACCTTGAGTTTGGTTGTGAAGTGCAACTTGATAGAGTACAGTATCTTCATAATCAGGGAAATCCAAGGATAGGCTAGTTTTTAACACCAAATGATCAACTGATCCAATTTCAAACAAGTTTAATAATTTAGCAATTACTTGTTTAGTTTCCTTCTTTCCAAGTTGTTTGGAAATTAGATAGTAGAGTGTAGTAATTGTTGTTGCTCCTAATACTCCAACTAGCTTTCTTTGTTCAACTTTGGCAAAGAGTTTCGCTGCATTTCCTAAAAACGGCTGACGAGCCAAAAACACATCCAGAATGATGTTGGTATCAAAAAGAATTTTCACAAATATTTCTCCTCCAAATAATCCCGATAATCAGACTCATCCACTGGAGATGATAATATCCCAACTAACGATTGGGTAATGGGAGGTAATTTAGAATCAGTTTTTTTACTTTGTTGCACTAAAAGTGAAAAATAATCCGCAACTATTTTTGAAACAGATTTCCCCTCGCTTGCAGCATATTCTTTAGCCTGGTTGATCAACTCTTCTTCCAGTCTTAACGTTAGTTTATTTTGCATAATAATACTCCTGAGATTTAAACTGAGTGCATGACGTATTCATTGGATAGTTTAATACGCCACAAGAGTCGTGTCAACATTATTTCTTTGAGGAGTTTAAGAATGGAAGGTAGTTGAAAACAGAATGCCATGCTAAGCCGCCGCCTGTACGGTTTTTACGTATAGATGTTACTTGCCAAGATCAATCAACTTTGATTCTGCAAGGGCGCGATGGCGGTCGGTCTTTAGCAATTTGTTAGCTGATATTATGCAATAAATACAGCTTATTATAGAGTTGATATTTGTGTTGCCTATTCAAGAATATATTGTGTA
>Ga0180009_10000452_pt1 | contig 57625 bp, 43 predicted proteins | sample OS_PC_MetaG_FD_123537 | JGI IMG/M metagenome (GOLD analysis project Ga0180009, IMG submission 123537) | Groundwater microbial communities from the Aspo Hard Rock Laboratory (HRL) deep subsurface site, Sweden - OS_PC_MetaG | ecosystem: Environmental > Aquatic > Deep subsurface > Groundwater... | reverse complement strand
GCCCACACTTCCCAAGGTCGTGTGGGATAGTGGTGCCTGGCTGTTGGCCCACACTTCCCAAGGTCGTGTGGGATAGTGGTGCCTGGCTGTTGGCCCACACTTCCCAAGGTCGTGTGGGATAGTCGTGCCTTGCTGTTGGCCCACACTTCCCAAGGTCGTGTGGGACCGGCTAACCTTTCTCATGTTCGTGTCGGAAAGTACTCCCAGCAAGATCGTTTCCGCTTTAGGTTGAAACAATCTTGCATTTTTGCTCAAGGGCCAATTGGCCTATCGGCCCGGCCCTCTGCGGGGGGCGGCGCACCTTTTGGTGAACATTCAGCAAGCTGTTATCGAGCAGCCGGCCGCAGACGTGGCCTTGGCGTGCTTCCACCTAATACTGAACAGATCTGAACGGCATGAGTCGGAACAGGCCTACTCGATGACCTCGCCTTTTTCGACGCCCCATAGCTTCTGTTGCGCGATATAGCCGCGGAAATCACCGACGGCGACGCGGCACCATGCACCATCGCATTCGTGAAGATCGGCAATGACGCCGGCCTCGACGAGGGCGACGGCGCGGCTACCCTCGCGGGGGCGTTCGGTCAGCGGTTCCTGGCGCCGCGGCTCGTTCGGCTTGACCTCCCAGGGCAAAACCTGGGCGGTTCGCCGGCTCGATAGCAGTGTGCGTATGACCCAGCCGGTGGTCCCATCGGCGTCGACGATCTCGCGCCACGCCTCGAACTCGCGGGTGATCCTGACCGGCAGGCCGGCGCGCTGAAACACCCACGCGATTGGATAATCGGTGCCGGGGCCCTTGCGCAAATTCACCTCGCTGGCCTTGAGGCTGGCAAAACGCGGGGCCGGAGCGGTCTCGGCAAGTGCCGGCGCGGCCGCAAATGCGCCTGCCAGAGCCGCCAATACCGCCAGCGCAACCGAAACGTGCCTCGTCCTCGACGTCATTTCCCGTATCCCGCAATTCGACCAGCTTTTTCGTTGCCGGGGCGAAAGGTGAACCCAGAGCTTTGTCATGGGTGTGACCATCTGATAGAGAACTTCGACGACAGGAGACAGCGGGTTCGCCGCGCGAGCCTGTACGGAACTCCGCAACACACTTTACCGAGACTCCCGGAACATCATGCCGAACAGCCCGAAGAAGCCCACCGTCATCGTTACGCGCAAGCTGCCTGACGTCGTCGAGACCCGCATGCGCGAGCTGTTCGACGCCCGCCTCAATGTCGATGACAGGCCGATGAGCAACGCCGAACTCGTCGAAGCCGTCAAGACCGCCGACGTACTGGTGCCGACGGTGACAGACCGGATCGACCGCGCCCTTATCTCGCAGGCCGGCGATCAGCTGCGTCTTATCGCCAATTTCGGAACCGGCGTCGACAACATCGACCTCGATACCGCAAGCAACCGCGGCATTATCGTGACCAACACGCCCGGCGTGCTGACGGAAGACACCGCCGACATGACCATGGCGCTGATTCTCGCCGTACCACGCCGGCTGGCGGAAGCTACACTCTACATGAAGAACCCCAATACCGAGTGGGCCGGCTGGTCCCCGACATGGATGCTCGGCCACCGCATCTACGGCAAGCGGCTCGGCATCATCGGCATGGGCCGCATCGGGCAGGCGGTGGCACGCCGCGCGAAGGCGTTCGGGTTGCAGATCCATTATCATAACCGGCGGCGGCTGGCCGAAGCCATCGAACAGGAGTTCGAGGCGACCTACTGGGACAGCCTCGACCAGATGCTTGCGCGGATGGACATCGTCTCGGTCAACTGCCCGCATACGCCGGCGACCTATCACCTGTTGTCGGCGCGCAGACTGCGGCTCCTGAAGCCCGACGCCTACATCGTCAACACCGCGCGCGGCGAAGTCATCGACGAGAACGAACTGGCGCGGTTGATCGAGCACAACACGATTGCCGGAGCCGGCCTCGACGTGTTCGAGCACGAACCCGCGGTCAATCCGAAACTGCTGCAATCGGACCGCGTCATAGCGTTGCCGCACCTCGGTTCTGCGACCATCGAGGGCCGCATCGACATGGGCGAAAAGGTCATCATCAACATCAAGACCTTCATCGACGGCCACAACCCGCCCGACCGCGTGCATTCGGCGATGTTCTAGTGCTCTGAATCATACGCTCGACTCCGGGCAAAGTTCGTCGAGCGTTTGTAACTCCAGAGCAAAAAAGGCAGCAGACTAGTGGCCCGTCGCGCCAAAATCGCATCATGGCCCCAACCCCGTCCGATTTTGGCGTGACATAAGGACCACTAGCGAGATCATGGACTTAGTGTGGCGTTCAACGCGCCATAGTTGAGCAACGGTGCGGCAAGGCTGGTGTCAACTATGGCGCGACGCCACACTAGGTTTCCGGGCTGACGCTTGGGAGCCAAGTGTCAGTGTCGGAACACTCGCGGCCATGCGCGACCCGCTTTTTGCGATTGGACGGTCGGACGGTCCAGCGGCCACGAAACCGAGGCAAGTCACACTTCAATCCTCCGGCGGCGCTACTTGAACATCGGGCTGGCTTTCCCATGGCCATTCGATGCTATGCTTCTTCCTGACATTCAGGCGTCGGCGCAACCAAGATTCTGACCGACGACTCCAGCGAGCTCGTTGAGGCCGAGCACCTGCGTTCCAGGAGCGCCATCAAATGAGGAAGTGCAGCGTAAACCATGTGCGGGATCGCCGGAGAAATTTCGCTTGGGGCGTGCGCCAACCTCAATCGGTCAAAGCCGATGATCGATACGATCCTACACCGCGGCCCCGACGGCCTGGGATACTGGTCGGATCCTCATAACCAAGTCGCACTGCTACATTGCCGACTGGCGATCGTCGATATCGCCGGCGGACACCAACCTATGCACAGCACATCTGACGAGATCGTCATTGTCTTCAACGGGGAGATCTATGGCTACAAGAAGTGGCGTACAGATCTCAAGAATTCCGGCTACAGGTTCCGCAGCGAGTCTGACACGGAAGTCCTCATCGCACTTTATCTGCGGGACGGGCCATCGTTCGTCGATAAGCTTGAAGGAGAATTCGCCTTCGTCCTTTACGACGGCAAACAAAGGCGCACACTCATTGCCCGGGATCGATTTGGCATCAAGCCGCTGTTTTATTGCATTACAAACGGGTTAATCCTGTTCGGCTCCGAGATAAAGGCGATCTTTGCCCACCCATTTGCCGAACGCAGATTCGATCCCGAGGTATTGAATAGACGGATTCACGGGGTTCTGCTTCCCGATGAAACCATTTTTGCCGGGATCAAAACCGTGCCGCCCGGTCATGCCATCACGATTGATCGTACGGGACATATCATTTGCCGTCGGCACGCCGGCCTCGACCCGGAACTGGCGGGATCATCACGCATAGACAGAAGTTCAGCGGAGGATGCCTTCGACGAAGCTTTCAGCGAAGCGGTGACGGATCGCCTGCAGGGGGATGCCGATATCGGTGTGTATTTGTCGGGCGGCGTCGACTCCAGTCTCGTGGCTTGTGTCATGGGGCAAAACTCGACGAGTTCGCATCGCGCCTACACCATAGGTTTCGACTGTCCACCCTATGGTGAGGCAGGTGATGCTGCTCGAACGGCAGGACAGCTCGGCCTCCAGCATGAGATAGAACCGATTGGCACCGGCGATCTCGACGACCACTTCGTTCGCTCGCTGTGGCACTGCGAAACGACGGTCGTCAACGCGCACGGAACAGCCAAAATGAGACTCTCGGAACGCGCTTCACGGCGTGTCAAAGTAGTCCTCGTCGGTGAAGGGGCAGATGAACTGCACGGGGGCTATGCATACTTCCGGCATGCCTCGCTGATCGAGGCGAGCGGGGGAAACGGCGCCAGCAATCAGCTTCAGCAGTTTTTGAAAGCGAACGGGCTGGAAGACGGCGTACTCGCGAGCGCAACGTACAGGCGCCGCTCCAAACTTGCGAATGGTTCGAGTGCTGCTATCCCATATTCGGCTCTTCGGGCTTCGGTTATCCAGGACGTGTTCGGCCGCTGTGTCAGCTCGGATTTTCGCTCGCAAGTGCAACCCGACCCGGCCGTTCAGCTGCTGGAATGGATCGACCATCACGATCCTGCCGCCAGAAAGAAACTCAATGACATGGCTCTTTCACGTTATGCGTCTGCAATAACGGACATGCCGAACTATCATCTCGGCTTTCTTGGCGACCGCTCCGAAATGGCAAATGGTATAGAAGGCCGATTACCGTATCTTGATCGACGTGTCGTCGACCTCCTTTGGAGTCTGCCTGACGAATTCCACCTCGGCGATCAAACCAAGACGTTGATCCGCTCTTCTCTTGCGCGACGCCTGAATGGCAATGCCGCGAACAGATACAAAAGACTGTTTGTAGCGCCATGGGTGGCGACGAAGGGAATGTTCGAAGGAGCCCTGGCAAGGCGATGGCTGTCTGCTGAGGCAACGGCATCAGCTGGTGTGTTCCATCCAGCGTGGGTGAGCGGCGTACTCAGGGCCTATAATTTCTTGCCGCCAAGAAGCCGATTCAGAAAGGCATTGGAAGGCTTCCTGATGACCGTGCTGTCAGTGAACATCCTGGATGATCTTTTCGTGAAGAATTTTGCTGCAAGCCTCGAACGCTTCAAGCCTGCTGAAGCAGCCGTTGCTCAGCTGGTCGCCACGCCCGAGAGCAAGTAGCGCGGGTTCAAAGAAACGGAACATGTAGGGCGGATAAAGCGTAGCGAAATCCGCCGCCTCGAACGCAAACGTTGCGACTGCCAACGGCGGATTACACTGCGCTAATCCACCCTACAGCTAGTACAGCTACCTGAGGTTAAGATAGCGATCTTCGAGGTACGAGAGAAGTTCCAGAAGATCGACGCTCTTGCCTTTTCGGCGATTGCAAGCGCGGCAAATCAACTGCAGATTCGCCCTTTCGTTTCCGCCGCCGAGAGTGTAAGGAATGATATGATCAATCTCCATCGAAAAAAGATCAATCGACTGGTCGCAAGCAGCACATGTGCCTTGTTGCTTGCGGTGCAACTCCGCCTTAATGCCGTCTAGGAAATTTGCTCGCTGAATTGGGTTGAGCTCTTTCAGAACTTCGCTGCAATCCATTAATGTTGAATACAACTCACCCCATGCGGCTTGTTCGACATTGCGGGCAGCCGCCCGAAGGCTGTCTGCCCTGGTCATGCCGCGATGCTCCGTTTGGCATTTTCTGCGCGGGTGAGGTTGTTATTGAGTCTCCGTTTCAAGGCCTTTACCCGGTCTAACGCAGGTTGGAGTTCGACCGTATTGATGATAGTTTCGATGGCATCGAGTATCGACCCGATCTCACTGATTATCTCGTCAAGTTCTTCTTTGTTCTTTCGGGCATACTTTCCAAGCTTGCCTGTGACAGCTTGAATGCGATCCTCTATGCCCGGGTTTGGGCGCTCACGGTTCAACTGCTCTTTTAGGTTCGCGTTTTCCTGCTCTAGCTCGCCGACTCGACGCTCCAATTCTATTTCTCGTTGGAGCAAAACATCGATTTGCTTGTTTGGAGCAAGCCCAAGAATCCTAGTGATCCAATTCCTCATCTCACTACCTCTACACCTGCCTACTCCGGACGTTGAGTGTCCGTTAAGGTACCAGAGACCAGCCGAACTGCAAGGAAAGGTTGCTTCGAGACGCCACGTCTCTTCCTGGCCAGTCGCGACGGGCGTGCGAACTGGAAGGTGCCCGGCGCTGCCCCTCATCCCGACCTTCTCCCCGTACGAACGGGGAGAAGGAGAAGCGTGCATCGCTGCGTCCCCTTTCGGGGGCAAAATCCGCCTCTCGACCCAGCAAGTAGGTCGGGTTCAAAAAAGCGGAACTTGTAGGGCGCATTAGCGTAAGCGTAATGCGCCGCAACGATCAAATAAGGCGGATAAAAAACGGAACATGTAGGGCGGATAGAGCGTTGCGAAATTCGCCGCTTCGAACGCAAACGTTGCGACTGCCAACGGTGGATTACGCTGCGCTAATCCACCCTACAGCTGAAGCAGCCGTTGCTCAGCCGGCTGCCACGCACGAGAGTGGGGAGCCCATCACGCCGGAGGCCCAGATCGTGTTCAGTTAGGGCTGTCGCCCTACGCAACCAATTGCCGGGATACTGGCAGCAGCATTTCGCTCGTCCAGCGCCCGCAATCACCTGCGGAACAGCGCTACATCCTTATGAAGCCTAGTGATGGCGGTCAGGTCACGCCAAACCTGATCGTCAACATTGATAAGGATGATTTTCATGATCGATACTTTGAAGACCTCTGCCCTCGTCACGCTACTGTTCACGGCGCTGGTGACATTCGTATTCCTCGCCACGCCGTCTTATGCCGGGCCGCTCACAGGCGCACAGACGGCGGGGGCCATACAGTCCACCGGCACGCTCGCGCCCATGACGGTTGCCGGGCGCAAGGGCCCGAGCGGGCTGACCGGCTCCGGCGGGGCGAAGAAGCCGTGCAACGGCTCGACAACTTCGGAATGCTGCAAGGGCCTGTCCTACTGCTCGTGTCTCTATATGCCGGGCAGTTCATCGGACAATCACCCAACCGCCTGCTTCAAGGGCTCGAAACCGAGGGGCTGATACCACTTAGTCGAACGCGGATAGCCGGCGGCCTCGGGGCCGCCGGTGCGATTCTTCGCGCATGAGGACGGCACGCCGGTCAGCCGTCAGCGGCCGCAGGCGACGGCGTCTTCTGCGGCGTTGTGGATGGACAGATCGGTGATGGTGGGGCTGTCGCCGGAAAGCGCGTTGCCGGGATCCCAGGCGATGTTCACGGTCTCGAAGCGCGAGCCCAACGCATCGTAGATGAGGAGACGTCCGGCGAGCGTTTCGCCTGCGCCGGTGATTTCCTTCAGCACCTCAACCGCCTGCAGCGTGCCGATAACGCCGACGACGGCGCCAAGCACGCCGACTTCCGAGCAGTTCGCGACCGTGCCGGGCGGCGGAGCTTCCGGGAACAGGCAACGGTACGTCGGGTAGGGCTTGCCGCCAGGGGCCGCTTCGTGCGGCTTGAAGGTCGTCACGTAGCCGTCGAACGGGCCGACGGCGCCGAACACCAGCGTCTTCCCGGCAAGATAGCAGGCGTCGGAAACAAGGTAGCGGGTGGCGAAGTTGTCGGAGCCGTCGCAGACGATGTCGTAGCCGGCAATGATATCGAGGGCGTTATGCGAATCGAGGCGGACGGGATGTGTCTCGACGACGACGTGCGGGTTTAACCGGCCGATCGCGTCGCGGCCGCTGTCGACCTTCAGCTTCCCGACGTGGGACGTGTCGTGCAGAATCTGGCGCTGCAGGTTCGAAAGTGAGACGACGTCATCATCGATGAGGCCGAGTGTGCCGACGCCGGCCGCGGCCAGATAAACCGCAAGCGGCGACCCGAGACCGCCGGCGCCGACCAGCAGCACGCGGGCGGCTTTCAGCTTCTGCTGGCCCTGGCCGCCAACCTCGCGCAGAACGAGATGGCGCTTGTAGCGCTCAATTTCCTCAGTCGTCAGGGTCATTGCTCTATTCCAATGCAGTGATACACGGACCACAAGTCTGGCCGCTCACCGGGCACGCGGCAAGTGGCGCTGCGACAGCCTTCGAATATGCCGTGTTGCTGCATCCGCAGTAATTCCCTATGTATACATCGATGCGGCAAATTGCTGCACAGCCGGGCTTGATTGGGCCAACAGAAACAAGGGACGGAAACATGTTCAGAGGACTAATCGTAACAGCGACCGCAGGCGCCGTATTGGTTGCCGGGGCTGCCCCAAGTGCGAAAGCGGCGGACGCACGAGACTACATTCTAGCAACTGCCAGTACGGGCGGCACCTACTATCCGGTCGGAGTCGCAATTGCCACACTGGCCAAAGTGAAGCTGCAGCCGACCATAAAGCTCGGCATGTCGGCGATCAATTCGGCAGGATCGGGCGAGAACGTCAAACTGCTGCGCGATAACGAAGCGCAATTCGCGATTCTGCAGGGCTTGTTTGGATATTATGCCTGGAACGGCAAAGGCCCGGTCGAAGCCGATGGCCCGCAAAAGGACATGCGCGCCGTTTCCATGCTGTGGCAGAACGTCGAGCATTTCGTGATCCAGTCCGACCTCGCCAAGACCGGCACGATCGACGACATGATCGGATTGAAGGGCAAGTCGATGGCCCTCGGCACCAAGAATTCGGGTACGATCGGATCAAACCAGGTGCTGCTCTCGAATCTGGGGGTCGATATCGACAAGGACTACAACCTCGTCCACGTCGGCTATGGTCCGTCCGCCGATGCCTTGCAGAACGGCCAGGTTGCCGGAATATCGACGCCGGCTGGAGTACCCGTCGGTGCAATTACGAAAGCGTTCGCTTCGCAGGGCGACAAAATCAAGCTGTTGGGCTTCACGCCGGAGCAGATGGAAAAGGCCGACGGCGGCCTCGGATTGTGGACCCCCTACAAAATCGCCGCGGGAACCTATCCGAGCGTCGATGCCGACGTGATGACGATCGCGCAGCCGAACTTCCTGGCGGTACGCAAGGATGTCCCCGAGGAAGACGTCTACCAGATCACCAAGACGATGTACGAGAACCTCGGCTTCCTCAATGCGATCCACTCGGCGACCAAGGCGATGGCACTTGAAAGCGCAATAGCGGGTCTGCCGATGCCGCTGCATCCTGGCGCCAAGCGCTACTTCGAGGAAGCAGGCCTCAAGATCCCCGAGAAGCTCGTCGCGCAATAACCTGTCGGCCGGGCTTATGTCCCGAGACCTAGGGGATGGAGCGAACCAGAGGGCGGTTGAGGCGATTGGCCTCCGCCGCCCTCATGGCATTGCTGGAACTTTCGGGGAGGCTGGCGGCCCATGGCGAGTGAGCAAAACGAGGCGGCAAGTTCAGGCCTCGACGTTCCGCAGTGGACGGGATCGATAAACGACCGCGCGATCTTCGTCGTCGGCATCGCGCTGGCGCTGATCCATGTCTACTTCAATATCTTCGGCGTGCTGTCCGGGCTGTGGCGCAACGCCATTCACTTTGCCGGCTTCGCATTTCTGTGCGCGCTGATCTACCCAGCATTCGAGGGGCATTTTGCGAAGACGCGGACCTTCAAATTCCTCGATGTCGCGTTCGGGCTGCTGGTGGCCGGCTCGGCGCTCTACCTCATTGCCGCGGAAGACGCGGTGTATGCTCGCGGCGTACGTCTCAGCGCGCTGGATTGGACGGCTGGCGGCATTCTCATTCTCGGGGCGCTGGAATACACGCGGCGGACCACCGGCATCGTGATCCCGATCCTTATCGTTCTGGCGCTGACCTACGTGAGCTGGTGGGGCCAGCACATCACCGGCGTATTCCGCTTCGGCGGATTGAGCGTGGAGACGATCCTGTTCCGCTCGATCTACGGCGACGACGGCATCTTCGGCAACATCGCCAGCATCTCCTCATCGTTCGTGTTCATGTTCATCCTGCTCGGGGCGTTCCTGCTGCGCTCGGGCGGGGGCGCGTTCGTCATCGACCTGGCGCGTTCGGTCGCCGGTAGACTGACGGGCGGGCCGGGGCTCGTCGCGGTTCTCGCCTCCGGGCTGACAGGCACGATTTCGGGTTCGGCGGTCGCCAACACGGCTTCGACCGGGGTCATCACGATTCCGCTCATGAAGCGCGCCGGTTTCCCGCCGAAGTTTGCCGCGGCGGTTGAAGCTTCCGCGTCAACCGGCGGGCAGCTGATGCCGCCGATCATGGGCGCGGGCGCCTTCGTCATCGCCAGCTACACGCAGATTCCCTACACCACGATCGTTGCCGTCAGCGTGCTGCCGGCGATCCTCTATTTCGCTTCGATCGCGTTCTACGTCCGTATCGAGGCAAAGCGGCAGGGCGTGCAGGCGGTCGACGACGACGTGCCGGGGTTCATGGACCTGATGCTCGGCGGCGGGTTGCCGTTCCTCATCCCCATCGGCGTGCTCATCACACTCCTCATCTACGGGTACACGCCAACGTACGCGGCAGGCATCGCAATCCTCGCCGTGATCGCAGCATCCTGGCTGACGCGCAATCCGATGGGACCGGTGGCCGTGCTCGAAGCCATGGCGCTGGGCGCGCGCAACATGGTGATGACCGCCGTGCTGCTGTGCTCGGTCGGCCTGATCGTCAATGTCATCGCCATGTCCGGGGTCGGCAACACATTCTCGTTGATGATTACGGAATGGGCCGGCGACAGCCTCATCATCGCACTTGTGCTGATCGCGCTCGCCTCACTGGTGCTCGGCATGGGGTTGCCGGTGACGGCCGCCTACATTGTTCTCGGCACGCTTTCAGCACCTGCCTTGTTCGAACTGATCGCCAACCGGGAACTGATCGAAGCGCTGATGGCCGGCAATGTCGCGGAGGAAGCAAAAGCGATCCTCATGCTGGCTTCGCCGGAGACCGCAGCCCAGCTCGGAGCGCCGATGTCGGCGGAGGCGGCGAAAGCGCTGCTCGACAATGTGCCGGCCGAACTCATTGCGCCGGTACGCGAAGCGGTCGTTCCCGCGGCGACGCTGACGTATGCGCTTCTGTCGGCGCACCTCATCATCTTCTGGCTGAGCCAGGATTCGAACGTCACGCCGCCGGTGTGCCTCACCGCTTTCACGGCGGCGGCAATCGCCGGAACACCGCCGATGGCCACCGGCCTGACCGCGTGGAAGATCGCAAAGGGTCTTTATCTGGTACCGTTGCTGTTTGCCTACACTCCGTTCATCGGCGGCGAAATTGCCGATGTCCTGAGGATTTTCGGTTTCGCGCTTGTCGGGCTTTACGCATTTTCGGGCGCGATGCAGGGACACCTGGAGGCTCCCGTAACGTGGCCGATGCGGATCGCTCTTGGCGTTTGCGGCGCGTTCTTGCTGATGCCCTTGAACCTGTACCTGGACCTCGCCGCACTCGCCGCATTTGCGGCAATTTTGCTGCTCAATGTGCGCGGTCAAAAGATGCCAGATGCTGTTTGAAGCGACCGCAAATGGCGGCTATGGTGCCCACCCTGAAGCAAGAGGACGGTGCAGATGCATTGTGTGAAGCTTGCGGCGATTGCCGCTGTCATCGTCAGCGCCGCCGCGCCAGCGCCCGCGCAGGATCGCCGGGAAGCCGGCGCGCACCGGCACGGACATGGAAAGCTCGACATCGCCATCGACGGGGACAAGGCCGGCTTCGATTTGCGCGCTCCGGGAGCCGACATCATCGACTTCGAACACGCTGCCAGCACAGAGAAGGAAAAGGCCACTCTCAAGGCCGCCAAGGAGATCCTCGCCAATCCGCTCAAAATCGTGACGCTTCCAGAAGCGGCGGGCTGTGTCGTCGAGCAATCCTTCGTTCACTACACCAAGGATCCCGAACACGCCGCCCATCACGAGAAGAAACATGGCGGAGGCCATCACGGAGAGAAGCATCACGGCGGCCATCACGATGGCCATCCCGGCCACCAGGAAGGCCATGCCGAATTTCACGCCGGATATCAGTTCACGTGCCTCGCGCCCGAGAAGCTGTCGACGCTGACGCTCGGCTACTTCGATCAGTTCCAGAATGCGCTTTCGCTGCAAGTCAGCATCGCCACGGCGAAAGGACAGACGCAGTTCGACGCGACCCGGGATCGGACGGCGATCGATTTCGACGCCTCGATGTAACCTGTCGATATAACTGGCGGGCGATGCCCAAGCTCCTGGGAGACTACCGATCAAGCCCGGCACAAATCACAATCGTAAAATGCCGGGAGACGCCGCCGGCACCCCGGTGGTGGCGATGGGTGCCGTCCGCTTCACATGGCCGGGAAAGCCGCGCTTCAGTCTCAGCATCGACCGGTTCGATGTCGCAAAGGGCGAGCGGGTGCTGTTGGTGGGCCCATCGGGGGGCGGCAAGTCGACGCTCCTCAGCCTGCTCGCCGGTATCGTCAGCCCGCAAACAGGCCATATCGACGTGCTCGGAACCAATATCGCCAAGCTGCCGGGGGCGGCGCGCGATCGCTTCCGGGCCGAGCACTTCGGCATCATCTTCCAGATGTTCAACCTGCTGCCCTACGGCACGGTGACTGACAATGTGCTGCTACCTCTGAGCTTCTCCCAGCAGCGCCGGGCCAACGTCGCCGTCAACGGCACTGCAGCGGATGAAGCCGCCCGCCTGCTGCAACGGCTCGGACTGCCTGGCGATGAAATCGCCCGTCACCGTGCATCAAGCCTCAGCGTCGGCCAGCAGCAGCGCGTCGCGGCGGCGCGGGCTTTGATCGGGCGGCCGGAGATCATCGTCGCCGACGAGCCAACGTCATCGCTCGACCGGGCCCGGCAGAAAGAATTCCTCGATCTGCTGTTCGAGGAGATCGAGGCGGCGGGGGCAACGCTCATCATGGTCAGCCATGACGAAGCGCTGGCGGGGCTCTTCACACGGTGCGTGCGGCTCGACGACATCGCGAAAATTGGGTGGGGTGCGGCATGATCGTTTTGCGGCTCGCCCTGCAGTCGCTCAGTGCGCGATGGCTGACGGCGCTCCTGTCGGTCCTCGCGATCGCCTTTTCCGTGATGCTGCTGCTTGGCGTCGAGAAGGTGCGCAACGGCGCCCGGCAGAGTTTCGCCGATACCATCTCGGGTACGGACCTTATCGTCGGAGCGCGCTCGGGCGGGGTGCAACTGCTGCTCTATTCGGTGTTCCGAATCGGCAACGCAACGAACAACATGACCTGGCAGAGCGCGAGAGAGATTGCGGCGCTGCCGGAGGTGGCCTGGACGGTGCCGATGTCGCTTGGCGACAGCCATCGCGGCTTCCGCGTGCTCGGCACGACGGCGGGATTCTTCACGCACTACCGCTTTCGAGGCGACCAGAAACTGGTGCTTTCCGCAGGGGCCGAATTCAGCGATGTGTTCGAGGCGGTGATCGGTGCCGACGTGGCGGCGGCGCTCGGATACGAAATCGGCGACAGTATCGTCATCGGGCACGGGCTCGGCTCGGTTTCCTTCATCGATCATGGCGACAAGCCGTTCCGGGTCGCGGGCATTCTGCAGAAGACCGGGACACCGGTCGACCGGGCGGTAATTGTCGGGCTTGAGGCGATCGAGGCGATCCATGTCGACTGGCAGCAGGGCGCCCCTGTCCCAGGTCAAGGCGTCTCCGCCGAAGATGTGCGCAAAATGAATCTGACGCCGCAGTCGGTGACTGCCATGCTCGTCGGCCTGAAGTCGCGGCTGGCTGTGTTCCGCGTGCAGCGGGCGGTGAACGAGTACGCGGCCGAACCGCTCTCGGCTATCCTGCCAGGGGCGGCCCTGCAGGAATTGTGGGGGCTGGTCGGCATCGCCGAAACTGCCCTCGCTGTCGTCTCCGCGATGGTGGTCGTGACCGCGATACTCGGCATGGTGACGATGATCCTGACGACGCTCAACGAACGGCGCCGCGAGATGGCGATACTGCGCTCGGTCGGTGCAAGACCGGCAACGGTGCTCGGCTTGCTGGCAACCGAAGCGGGGGTCTTGACGCTGGCCGGGGCGGTGCTGGGAACGGGGCTGCTCTACGCCGTCCTGGCGACGGCCCGGCCGTTGATCGACCGTGCCTACGGCTTGAGCCTGCCGCTTACGGCGCCGACATCGTTTGAGCTGACAACGCTGAGCGGGATCGTGGTCGCCGGCTTCGTCGCCGGCCTCGGTCCGGCGTTCCTCGCCTACCGGCGTTCGCTTGCCGACGGCATGACAGTACGGGTATGACGGGGAGGTGGTCGAAATGGCGGACGGCTTGGCTGCGCCTTATTCTTGAATAAAGTGCGGAAGCGTTCCCACTCCGATGCGCCGATCCAAAGCGCCTTCCCCGCAACACTGGTTGAGCTTTTGTTGGTGTTCTGGATTTTCGTCTGATCCAAAATCCGGAAACAGCCGATCACGATCGAAAGGGCTTCGACATGAGCCGCACATCAAGCGCCATCGCAGCTGGCCTCGCGCTCGCCTTGGCCGCAACCGCAGCGCTGCCGGTCCAAGCCGGAGCGCCGCGCGAGTTGAAGTGGGCCGACCTCGTGCCCCAGACCGCGACCGCCGCCAAGAAACAGCTCAAGACCTTTTTCGGCCCGCCCGCCGGCGCCGCTCCAGACGGCAAGGCAGCCTATCTCGAAAGCTTCGACATCCGCTCGCGCCCCGAGGATGCGGAGGGAGCGCCGCCGCCGCGCGTCCCGGAAGGCAAGTTCATGTCGCGGCCGGCGCGCCAGGCATCGACGGCGCCACCCGAACTCAAGACCGAACTCGACGGCCAGAACGTGAAGATCGGAGGCTACGTCGTGCCGCTCGACTTTACCGCGACCAAAATTACGGAGTTCCTGCTGGTGCCGTTCGTCGGCGCCTGCATCCACGTGCCGCCGCCGCCGGCCAACCAGATCGTCTACGTCACGGCCAAGGACGGCTTCACGGTGAAGGGCGAGTTCGACCCGGTCTATGTGACCGGCAAGATGTCGGCGAAGATCACGCCGACGGGACTTGCCGAGACGGGTTACACGATCGAAGCGGATGCCGTGGAGATGCGCTGACTTCACCATGGGCGGCCTTCATTTGCGACCGCGATGCGCGGGCAACCGCGACGAGATCGCGGCAGGTCTCAACCCCACAAGCGCTGCCGTTGCTTGACTGCCCATCGCGACGTCACGTCCCGAACGCGGGCGGGATCGGTCAAGAGCTTCAAGCGACGGCGCACGTGGCCCATCTCGGTCCTGGCCCTGTGGCTTTCCATTCGAAGCACATCGCCTGGGACGCTGACCAGCGTGCGCCAGCGCGGCCAGTAGAGCCTCGCAATGGCCCGAGCCGCCCAGGCTTCGGCGGTCGGCGAAGCCGGTGTGACGCGGGGAGCACCTGTTATTTTGCGCCATGCCTCCAGCAAAGCCATGACGGCTTCGCGATGAGCGGGGTCGCGGAAGCGCGACACCACCTGCGACCCGTCGAACGGCATGGAGCTGCGGCCCTGCAGCATGATGAGATCGAGAACGTCCTTCAGCACGATCCGCTCAATCGCATGATTGCAGTTGTGCAGTTGCGCATGAATGAGCAGGTGGGCAATGCGGTGGCTCAGCGTGGGGACGAGAAGTTCGGCGCCGCGATGCGTGCGAAGCGTCGCGCCGGCCATGAGCGATTTTTCACAAAGCCCGAAGTCATCGAGCCCGAAGAGGCGCGTGTGCAGTTCCACAGAGAACGTGCGGCAAGGGCTGATCAGCGGCGGGAAGTGGGCTTCCGTTAGAGGATCGTACGTGTCATCGGCTGTGACGAAGCCGAGGCGGTACATGGTTTCAACGCACGTTGCCAGATCTTCTTGCGGCACCAGCAGATCCAGGTCGGACATGAAGCGCCATGAAGCAGGGCTTGCGTCATCGGCGGTCAGGAGGATTGCCGCGCCCTTCAACGCACAGGGAACGACGCCCTTGGCATTCAGCGCGTTGGCGATGTCGTATAGCGCGTGCAGAAGCCGTACGTTGCGTTCCACATTGGCTTCGTGAAAAGCGGCGAGGAAATCCTGAACGTCGCCGGGCAATGCAACCGCAGAGGCGGATCTGTTCAGCGGCGCGGCGATGGCTTGAAGAACGAAATGCGCGCTGGCGAACGCAACCAGGCGGTGCCACGAGACTGCGCGAAACCCGGAGCCATTGCCAAGGCCGCCTTCGGCTGCCGGTGATCGGCTTTCCCCGCCCGACAGCGCTCTCAGCAGCGAAAGGGTCAAGTCGACTTCGGCGCGAGGGGATGTCATTTCGCACCCGCAAGCGTCTGCATCTGCACCGCTGTGACGCCGGCCCTGAGGTCGGGGAAGGTCAGGCTCCAGGCGGGAGTCTCATTGACGAGTGCCGTCACCGGCTTGATCGACCGGTGCTCTCCGACGACCTCGCTGCCCGTTTCGAGCAGCCGGCTCAATGCTTCCTCCGGCCCGATGCGGGCGATCGAGGCTGCCCGCGATGCCGGGTCGAAGGTTGGAAAGACGAGGGCGCCGACGGGCACCGCGCCGTTGCCCGCCGCTTCAGCCGGTGCCGGGTCGACGTAGCGGACCACGCGATCGCCGACGTGATGCACGCGGCAGGCTTGCAGCCGGGGGAACTGCCCCGCGAGGACGTTCCAGCTCCCCTGCTTGACACTTGCGGCGAGGGGGAAACGCGAGACGGCGCGTCCGTTCCGGTGCAGAGGGGTTAGATCGTCTGCGAGATAGGTGGCGCCGGTTGCGATCAGGGCCATCATCAAGGTCGTCTTGCCGGAGCCTGTGGCGCCAGCGAGGATCACCGCGCGGCCCGCGATCGAAACGGTGGACGCATGCAATAGCGCGGCGACCTCGTCGGACGGCAGCATGGCCATCAACAGGGCCTGGAGGCAGATCCGGCGCACGTTGGCCCTGTCGAGCCCCGTGGCAATGGCTACTCCGTCCCGCCAGACTGCGAAGCTGCCGGCCTGCCCCGGCACGACGATTTGGATCCAGGGCGCACAATCGCGGGCTGCCTGTAGCGGCTGCAAGGCTGCGGCCAACAAGCCGGAGAGTTCTTCATCCTCGCATTCGAGACGAACAGCCGGCCCGCCGTCGAGCCGATAGACCGCGCAAAGCCCTTGGTTCTGCGGCGCGCGCAACACCGACGGGACGCTGGGTGCGGCAGCGCGCGGCTGCGGGCCATCGAGAAAGCCCTCCGAACGCAGCTGCGCCAGTAGCGTGTCGACGTGGGAGGGGTCGCGGCCGATAGCAGGGTCAGCATCGTGCGGGCCGAACTGTGGCTTGAAAGCCAGCGTATCGACATCGTCGATGCAAGCCAGAAGCACCTTCGCCGCGCTCTCGTTGAGGAGTGCGAGGGCTTTGTTGTCGCGCCGGAACAGGCAGAAATTGTTACCGACGTTGACAAGCTCGGTTGACGAAACGGAACCGAATGAAGTTGCTAGCCGTGTCATCAGCAGCCCGAGTGGCCCGCGCGTTTCAAACCCAGTTGCCATGCGGGATTACCGCAATCCGGCGTCGCCTGGCTTTTGCCGCTCGTCAGCACGAGCATGGCGGGCGCGAGGCTTGCCGCATACACGCCCATCTTGAGCATGGCAGCGCGCCGGGCCGCATCGGGCTCATCGTTCGTCTCCGGGGCCGAGCCGTCGAGGCGCGGCAGGTCGTCGTCCTTGTCAGACTTGCTCATATCCGCATCCATCAGATTGATTGTGAAACGCTAGTGTTCCGGTTCTGACATTTGCTTCCCATTGCGGCCTAGTTCCGAGCAAATCTCAGAACCATAAGGAACACCAGCAACTCCATGAGTCTAGTGTAGCTTTTGCACCTGAAGTTTGGTTTCGAGTCCAGCCGCAAGCGGGTACCAAACGTCAGGTGCGCTACACTAGCGAAAAAAGCTGAACAACTGTTAAACGGTTGTCTGAAAAGGCCGGTCCCGTGCGGCGGGGGGAGCCAGGCATTTCTGTGGTTGCGCGGCAAAATGTGGTGCTAAATGGAACCTGCCATGGGTTCCGTTGACCTCATGGAATTATGATCGTGCCGTCAGGGCTGCTTCAGGTTGCCGGCGATCAGCAGCGGCGACCTGCCAAGGCTGAGGAGCCCTTGGTCATTGAGCCGCAACGGCGAGCGGGTGGCGCTGTCGCGCTCGGCCCTCAGTTCGTCTTCGAGAAACTGCAACTCCTGTCCGGCCGCGTTCAACTGGGAAATCACTTCTTCGGTCGGCTGGTGGCGGACGGCGACCAGGGCCCACAGGATGACGGCGCGCGTTCCCGACTTGCAATGGGCGAAAATCGGCGCCGGCAGCTCGATCAAAGCCCGCTCGAAGCGATCGATGGCATCGGTTTCGAAGATCGCATGGCTTTCCGTCGGTGCATGGATGTAGCCGAGGCCCGCGGCAGCCGCCTGACCGGCGGCCTCTTCAGACCGGAGGAAGTGACCGTCTTCGGTGTCCGGGCGTGCGTTGATGACAGAGCGGAACCCAGCCTCGGCGAGGCGCACCATATCGTCCGCTGCGATCTGCGGACCGATGGCGAATTGCGCCGTGAGAAAATTGGGCTTGAACACGCCGCTGCCGCCTCATTGACCGCGCGGATCATGCCCTGCGTGATGGCAGACCCGGATTTCTTGCATTGTTTTCGACGATCTCCGACTATACTTTTGCGTTCCGTCTTCGAGAACAGTCAAGACGATGGGAGGGCAAGGTGCTAGACCGCGCGGACGCAGAAATTCTCAGATTGCTCCAGCCGGACGCAACGGTGCCGATTGGCGAAGTTGCCAAGCGTACCGGCCTCACCGAGCAGGAGTGCCAGAACCGCATCAGCAAGCTCGAAGCCGACGGCGTCATCAAAGCGCGCGTCACCCTGCTCGATCCGCGGAAGGCTGGTACGGGTGTCACGGTATTCGTGGCCATCACCCTTCTGGAGCACAGCCAGGAATGGCTCGATCGTTTTCACAGCGCTGTCCAGGAATTTCCCGAAGTTGTGGAGTTCTACCGGATGAGCGGCGCGGTCGACTACCTTCTGCGCGTTGCCGTGGCCGACATCGACGGCTATGACGCGTTCTACAAGAAGCTCATCGCAATCACCAAGGTCAAGGACATCAGTTCGACATTTGCGATGGAGCAGATCAAGTTCACAACCGTACTTCCGCTCCACGCCAGCAACTAACGCATTTTACAACAGCCAGATCGACGCCAGCCCCAGAAACGCAAAGAAGCCGATGACGTCGGTGGCCGTGGTGATGAGGACGCCCGACGCTGGAGCCGGGTCGATGTCATAGTAGTCGAGCAGGATCGGCACGAGGATGCCGGCGACGGCGGCGACCAGCAGATTGACCACCATCGCCGCGGCGATGACGAGGGCCAGCGGACCAGAACCGAACCAATAATAGGCGACAGCCGCGCTGATCACCGAGAGAATCAAGCCGTTGGCGAGGCCGACGATGGTTTCACGCGTGATGACCCGCTGGGCGTTGAGGCGGGAGAGCTTGTTCATGGCAAGCGCGCGCACCGTCACCGTCATGGTCTGGGTGGCGGCATTGCCGCCCATCGAAGCGACGATCGGCATGAGGACGGCGAGCGCGACCATCTGCTCGATGGTCGCGTCGAACTGCTGGATGACGAGAGAGGCGAGGATCGCGGTCCCAAGGTTGATCACCAGCCATGGCACGCGCGAGCGCACGGTCCAATAGACGCTGTCGGTCAGCGTTTCGTCGCCAACGCCGCCGAGAGCCAGCATATCCTCCTCGGCCTCGTCCTGAATGACGTCGACGACGTCGTCGACGGTGATGACGCCGACCAGGCGATCGTTTTCATCGACAACCGGTGCGGTCATCAGGTCGTACTTGCGGAACTGGCGGGCGACGTCCTCCTGGTCCTCAGTGGCTTGGATCTGATAGCGGTCGGGGTTCATGATTTCGCTGACGGGCACTTCGCGCTTGGTGCGCAGGAGGCGGGACAGCTGCACCGCGCCCATCACCTTGAAACCGGGGTCGACAACAAAGATTTCTGAAAACGTATCGGGCAACTCGTCACTCTCGCGCATGTAGTCGATGACGCGGCCGACGGTCCAGAAGGGTGCGACGGCGACATATTCCGACTGCATGATGCGGCCGGCGGTGTCTTCCTCGTATTCGAAGTTGCGCTCGAGGGCGGCGCGATCCTCAAACGAGATCTGCTCGTAGATCTCCTGGCGGTCGCTTTCCTCGAGGTTCTCGATGAGATAGGCGGCATCATCGGTGTCGAGTTCGGTGACGGCCTTGGCCAGAAGTTCGTTGGGAAGCTCTTCGGAGAGGTCATCGCGCACTGTCTCGTCAAGTTCGGAGAAAACCTCGTAGTCGAAGTCGTCACCGAGAATGTTGATGAGGCTGACGCGGTCTTCGCGGTCGAGAAACTCGATGGCTTCGGCGAGATCGGGGGCGCGCAGGTCGGCTGTCAGGGACCTGATCGTTTCCCGGTCGCCGGATTCGATCGCGGCTGAAATGGCGCCGACAAGCTCGCTGACGACTTCGCCGTGCTCCTTTTCGACGGCGTCGTCGGCGCCGTCCGTCTTTTCGGCGACAGCCTCTTCTGCGTTGGGATCCATGTGCTGCCAGCCTTTCATTCGTTCGGCCGCCAACTTGTGCGGCGCTGCAGCATATTCTGCTGACGCTCGTCAATAAATCGAGCGTTGCGTTACCATATTTCTGAGGCAGCGGCGCACCAGGCACGCTGGAAAGTTTGGACCAGTGTCCTGAAAAGCTGTGTTTCGTTCAGATTTCGTTCGTAAAGTGCGCAATAGGACTTATGAGCGAGGGGCGAACGGCTCGGTTTAGAGGACGGGGGAATGATGCGGGTTGTAGGAACCTTCCTGGTTGCGACGCTGATGACTGCTGGCTTGGTAGCGGCCGGTGCCGGCGTGGCGCGCGCGGACAGCGTCAAACCCTCATGCTCGGACCGAAATGGCATTCTTGGCGTGTCGCGAGTCGTGGAAATCGACACCGCCGGCGGACGCCGTTTCGGCAACATGCAGTATAAGGACATCGATTTCCTGAAGCCCGGGGAAATCGTGCTGACGTTCGACGACGGGCCGTTGCGGGGCAAATCCACGGCCGTACTGAACGCGCTCGAAGCGCACTGCACGAAGGCGACGTTCTTCATGGTCGGGCGCATGGCACTCGTCGACCCGGCGATGGTCCGCGAAATCGACAGGCGCGGCCACACGGTCGGGACACATAGCTGGTCGCACAAGATGCAGGGCAGCCTAAGCCAAGCCAGTGGCGAGCAGGAAATCGAACTTGGCGTCAGCGCCGTCTCGCTGGCTCTCGGCAAGCCCGTTGCGCCGTTCTTCCGGTTTCCCTACCTGAGCGATCCGGCACGCATGCAGGCACACCTGAACGACCGCGACCACGGCATCTTCTCGATCGATGTCGATTCGCTCGACTTCCGCACGCGCTCCGGATCGACCATGATGAACCGCGTGTTGAGCGGCCTCAAGCAGCAAGGCAAGGGCATCATCTTGATGCACGACATCCAGCGTTCGACGGCGGCGGGCATTGCCGATCTGCTCGATGCGCTGGCCCGAGAGGGTTACAAGGTCGTTCACCTGGTGTCGAAGCGGCCGGCGAAGACCTTGAAAGCCTATGACGACATGGCCGAGAAGGAGGCCGACCGCCGCAAGAAGTACGCCGATAACCGGCCACTGGCCGACCGTTCCATCGTCTGGCCAGTGTCGTCGGCGAGCGATTTACCAGCTGTCGTGCCACTGACAATTGAACCGCGCGGGCTGTTCAAGGGACCATTGCCGGAGCGCTCGGGGCTGATCCGGACTTCAGGCGAAAATCTACAGCAGTCTGTTTCGGACCCGGACGATCGGCGGGCCGATGCTTCCGAGCGGCCTCAAGCCACCACTAGGCCGGCAACACTCAAAGGGCCCGTCGACGAGGATTGGCGCAAGGAAGTCTTCAAGAACTAACCGTTTCTTGGATGAAGCGTGGCTCACAGGCGAAGTCATTGGCTGTCCCAGGGCGCGACGCCGGGCGGCATGGCGCCGGGCCGCCAAAGGCTCTATAGTGATTTCCAGGCTGGTTCGCCCTAGTTGTTGCGTTGCGCCTTCAACCGGCCTTTTCATGGGTTTATCCGGTGCTCGTTTGCGTCGGCCCGGCTGACCGGCCGCAGCTTCGGGCCGCGCCGTTTGTTTAATGACAAGCGATTTCAACGCACGGCAGCCAAACAGGAGTTGCATGCGCACCGCACTAGTCACTGCCTTGGTCCTTGGAACCCTCGCAGGCTTGGCATCCAGCCCGGCCATGGCGGCAGAATGCGCGCTTGCGGAAGCGGCCGTCGGACTGGAGCGGGTGGTCGAGGTGGATGCCTCCGGCGGGCCGCTGTTCGGGGGTTTGACGCACCAGCAGAATGAGCCGACATTCCTTCGCGACAAAGAGGTCGTCCTGACTTTCGACGACGGACCGAGCCCATGGGTGACGCCGAAAATTCTCGATACGCTGGAAAGTCACTGCACGAAGGCGACGTTCTTCTCCGTCGGCAGGATGGCGGTGTCCTACCCGGATGTTGTGCGGGACGTGCTTGCCCGCGGTCATACGGTCGGCGGCCATACCTGGTCGCACCCGCGGCAGCTGCCGAAGATGAAGCTCGATAGTGCCCAGGCCGAGATAGAGCGGGGCTTCGCCGCGCTCGAGGCAGCCACCGGCGGCGGCATCGCGCCGTTTTTCCGCTTCACCGGCCTCAACGATTCAGCGCCGCTGTTGAAATACCTGCAGACGCGCGGCATCGCGACGTTCACAGTCGACGTCGTCTCGGATGACAGCTTCATTGCCAGTCCCGGCGAACTGGCGCGCATCACCCTGCAGCGTCTCGAAAATCGCGGCGGCGGCATCTTGCTGTTCCACGACATAAAGCCCGCAACGGCCGAGGCCTTGCCGGCGATCCTCGACGGCTTGAAGGAGCGTGGCTACCGCGTCGTGCATCTGCGCTACCGGACACCTGTCGTTGCCGAAGCCGAACTCGTAAAAGGTTTCAAGGATCAGGTCGCCGAGAAACTTGCCAAGAGCCAGCGGACGCCACGGCTGATGCCGTTCTATGGAGCGATCTCCGAGTTGAGCGACGACCGCGCGGCGGCTCTGGCAGCGGCAGCGCCGCCGGTGACACGGATCGCGCCGGAGGCCCGCGACCGTACGAAGCGCCCGCCGGTCGTGTTGAAGACACCGGCAACGATACCGACCAATACGGGGGCAACAAAAACTGGACCAAAGCCGGTCTCGGCTCCCAAGGCGGCACCCGCGGAGAAGCCGATCCAAGGCGCGCCGCAGCCGCCGAGCGGTGCGAATTTGCCTTGGAAAAGCAGTGCGTCGCGCGCGTATCGGGATGCAGCACCTGAGGCTGGCGGTTGGAGTTCGGCAGGTTCGGGAGCTGCGAGCGTCGACGGGCCCGGGGTTCGATGAACCCGGGCCGCTCGGAGCCAGTTCGTTGTCACGGCGAGGGGCATTTGACCCATGATATCGACCTGGTGCGCTTTTCGCTGACCGTCGGCGACGCTGAGCTGCAATTGCTTCAGTCCATTTTGTCCGAAGATGAAGCGGCGCGTGCCAGGCGGTTCCTGCAACAGGGGCATGGCGACAGGTTCGTTGCCGCCCGCGGCCGGTTGCGCCAGATCCTCGGCGGATATGCCGGCTGCGAGCCAGCAGCGGTGGCGTTCGACAGCGCCGCTCATGGGAAGCCTGCGCTGCGCACAGCTGCCGGCTCGAGAGAACCGGTACATTTCAATCTCACGCATAGCGGCGATGTGGCGGCGGTCGCCCTGTGCCGAAGCGCAGAAGTCGGCATCGATATAGAGCGTATCCGACCGGTGCGAGAGGGGCTGGCGCGGCGCTATTTCGCGGCCGAGGAGGTGGCCGGCCTGGACGCTTTGGAGGTGGCTCAGCGGCTGCCGGCATTTTTTCGCTGCTGGACGCGCAAGGAGGCTTTTCTCAAGGCAACCGGCGAGGGCATCCGGCGCGGGCTCGACAGCTTCGTCGTCACCGTTGGCGCGGACGAAGATCCAAGCATCGTGTCAATCGACGGCGACCGGGCTGCTGGCAAGGCTTACGTGCTTGCAGATTTCGATGCCGGCCCAGGTACGGCTGGCGCGGTGTGCGTGCATGCCGGGGCGGACCGCAATCGCGTGGCGTTCAAAGTGCGCGACTTTGGATAATTCGTTTCGCATTAGGCGGAAACGATCTTGCTTTTTCGCTCACGGGCCTATCGGCCTATCGGCCGGGCCCTCCGCGGGGGCGGCGCTCTTTTTGGTCAACACTCAGCAAGCTGTTGTTGAGCAGCCGGCCCACAGTCGTGGCCTTGAAGTGCATCCACCTAATACTGAACAGATCTAGGCACCGGACGACGCGTCAGTTTCGCCGATCAACATCGGCCGATCAGCTTGTCGGAACGTCGAGCTTACGGGTGAGATTCTCGAATTCCTTGCGCAGTTCTTCGTTCTTGAAGATCTGATCGAAGGTCGGCGCTTCGAGCTTCTGGATGGCTTCGAATGAAGCTGCCGAATCGCGCATCAAGTTGCGCAGCTGGAAGCTCGCCTCGACGGTCTCGAAGGTATTGTCGGCGATGCGTAAGTCGTGCGTTGCCCGCGCGCGGGCCTGCGCCAGCTGTTCGCGCTGCTGCTGGAGATAGTCGCGATAGCCGCGGGCGGCTTCCTCCGCGATCTCCTGGCTCTTGCGGTTGGCTTCAAGCGCGCGAATCTGGTCGGGGCGATTGCCGCCCTCCTTGAGGAGCCTGTCGGTCTTTTTGCGCGCGACCTTGATGTCATTGAGGATGGCGTCGAGCTTCGGCACGTAGTTCTCGTCGATCTTGGCGATGGTCGACTGCTGGGCATGCACGAGCATGGCGAAGAGGGCTGCATGCATGGCGAAGTAGCGGCGCGCGGCCTTCATGTTGTCACCGCTCGCCGAAAGGCGCTCGGCAAGCTGGGCGTCGATCAGCTTGGCGGCATTGAAGGCTGCGACGAGGCGTACGAGGTCGCCGGAGAGCACGCTCTCAAGCAGCATGTCGATCTGCGCGTCACCCAGTTCGATGCCCGAAGCGCGGAGGGCTTCGCGGATCTCGCTCTTGGCCTTGGCGATCTCGGCCTTATTTGCCTCGATGCGGGACTCGGCATCCTTGATCTCACCGGCGAGACTGGCGACGGTATCGCTCAGCATGCCGGGCAGCAGGGCGTCTTTCGGCGCGGTGAGCTGGCGCTCCTTCAGATGGACGATCTGGTCTTCGATTTCGGAGATATTGCGGCGGAGGCCCTCAACCTTCTTCTGCACCTCGACGACGGGGGCATCGGTAACGATGCCGAGCGCACTGTCGAGAAGGGCGCGGATGCGATTCTCGCGGTCCTCGCGCGTTTCGGTCCACATCGGTGTGACGAGAAACTCGTCCCTGCCGGGAAGCTTGCGGGCATCCGCCCGCTGCTCGGCGGCATCCTTGAGGATCGAATCGATGGCCTGCATGAGATCGCGGGCCTGCTGGTAGACCTTGTCGTCTTCACGCGGATCTGGGGCCGGCTTCGCCTGCGGCTGCGCTTCGCCGGGGGGGCCTTCGCGGCCGGCGCCCTGGGCTGCGGCCGGGCTCGCGCCGGTGGCCCGCGACAGCAATTCGCCGATGGAGTCGCGGTACGACGTCTGCGCCGCAGCAGGCGCGACAACCGTCCCCAGCAGCGCCAGAGAGCAAGCCGCCGACAGCAGTAAATCGCGAATGTTCGCCGTCATCGCAGACCCTCCAACCACGCTGCATTCCACCACGTGATGATGGCAATCAGATGGTTGCGGCCCTTCCGAATGGCAAATCAAAATCCGGTCGACAAAGGCTTAACCCATGAATTTGCTGAAAATATCTTTTACTTTTGGACCCGGGCACAGGCCGCATGCAGGGTTTCGAGAAATGCTTCGTCGATTTCGCGGGCATCGCTGAGCGAGAGCATATGCGTCAGAAGCGGAGACAGCGGCGCACCCAGATTGGGCAGGCGGGCTTTTTCGGCTGGCGGATCGAATCGACCGGGTGGGCCGGCAAAGGCAAGCTTCAAGTCCTTGCCGCCGATGGCGAGGAGCGCATAGGGAAGCGGCCCTGCGCGCATCTCGATGTACTGTCTTCCTGCCCGGAGCTGCGTTGCTGGCAAGGTTTCGGAAATTCGCCGGATGAGGAAACCGGCGAGGGGCGCGTAGGCCTTGGCGCCAGCGACGACCGCCATGACTTCAGACGGGATCGCACGCGGCGGAGAGGCCGGCTGCGGGCCCGTGCGCGGCGGCGGCGCAGGGCTTGCGGGTCTGGCGCCTGGAAAACGAATGACCGAAGCGCCCTCGATCCTTATGGGGGGCGGTGGGGAAATGCTTAAGTTTTCGCGGTGCGGCGGCGGGGGAGTTGTTGCCGGTGGCGCCGGCGGCCGGCGCGGCGGCTGGGCTGGCGAGCGCGCAGGGGCGGTTTCATCATAATAAATCGGCTGGCCGCCGTTGTTGTGAATACGCTCCAGCCAGGACGCCCAGGCGAACAGGAAACCCTGTTGGCGCAGCCAGTCGATGGTGTCGTTGCGGTGGACAAAATTCCGCTCGCCGATCGCCGTCATCCAGCCATCGAGGTCACGACCGGTGTCGGCCTTCAGGCTCTCGATGAACTCCCGCTCCTTTTCGGCGTAGTCGCGGCTCATGGTTCCCCCACGGCTTTGCGTCGTGATTTGTTCAAATCCAACGGCGCGTCCTCGCCTTGTACTGGCGATATGCGTCGCCGAACTTGGCTTCGAGGTAGCGTTCCTCCGGCAGAATGGCGAGCCACGTGACCAGTCCGGCGAACGCGGGTGCCAGAAGGACGAACCAGATATTCTTGGTGATCTCGCCGGCTGCAAGGAAGATCAACACGTCGCCGAGATAGATCGGATTGCGCAACCAGCGGAAAGGACCCGAGGTGGCGAGCGCGGTCGACCCCTTGTGCGGCATCACCGTCGTATCATGACGCATTAGCGAATATGCCCCCCAGAAGATCAGGGCGGCGCCGAGGACGCCGACACCGATGCCGATGGCGCGCGCCGGGAAGTCATCGATGCCGGGCCAGGGCAGCGCCACAAGTTGGCCAAGCGCCACCGAAGCGATCACCGTCGCTATGATCAGCAGCGGTGGCCAGGGTATGCGGCTCGGACGGTCGGCGGCGCCGGTTGCGTGCTCGTTAGTCATATGGCGTTGCCCTCTTAGAGCGCGTTTGCCTTCAAAGTTAAATAGTAGCGCTCCAAGTTCTTGTCTGGTCGCATGTTCGAACCGCAAAACCGCTCACACTTTTGCTGAACATGCTCCAAGTTCTTGTCTGGTCGCATGTTCGAACCGCAAAACCGCTCACACTTTTGCTGAACATGCTCAAAGTTCTTGTCTGGTCGCATGTTCGAACCGCAAAACCGCTCACACTTTTGCTGAACATGCTCCCAACGAATCATATAGCCGAATCTGGGCGGTGAAGTCTTGTCTGCGTTTGCCGTCAAGGCGATCGCCGCCTTAACGGCGCCCCGCGACGAATGCTAACGATGGCTGATCATTCCGATTCTGCTGCGTGGGTTCTCGCCGATGTTCTATTTCGCCACCAAGGTTTTCTGGCTGTTCGCGCAGCCCTCTTCGCTCAGCGTCATCGCGATGGCGCTTGGTCTTTGTGTGCTGGCGTTGACTCGTCGGCGGCGATTGGGTTTTTCGCTGGCGTTCGGCGGCTTGATCCTGATGCTGGCCGGGGGATTTCTGCCGCTCGGCAACTACCTCGTGCTGCCGCTCGAACAACGTTTCGCCAATGTCGAACTGCCCGGAACCGACGAGCCGGTTGCCGGCATCATCATTCTCGGCGGTTTCGAGGACGGATGGGTGAGTGCTGGGCGTCGCGGCCTTGCCGTCAACGAGGCTGCGGAGCGATTGACGGAGGGCGTGCGACTTGCCCGGCGGTGGCGCCAAGCGAAGGTCGTTTTCACAGGCGGCGTCGGGGGAATCATGGGACACGGCAGCGTTGCCGCCGGGCCGGTCGGACAATTCCTGGAGGATGTCGGCATCGCAGCTGAGCGCATCGTTCTGGAGCCGCAGGCGTTGAACACCTTTCAAAATGCTACATTTACGCGAGAACTCGTCAAGCCGAAGCCCGGAGAAAAGTGGCTGCTCGTCACTTCGGCCTATCACATGCCGCGCTCGGTCGGCGTGTTCCGCTCTGTCGGTTTCGACGTCATCGCGGCACCCGTCGACTATCGCACGCGGGACGCCCGCGACCTCGTGCGTATGTTCGCTTCGATCCCGGCGGGGCTGGAAAGATTCGATCTCGGGGTGCGCGAATGGATCGGGCTGATCGGTTACCGTCTGACCGGGCGAACGGACGCGCTGCTGCCGGGGCCGGAGTAAGCGCGTCGATCCGTTTCTATGGTGCTGCCGCCGGGCTGGCGCCGAAGCGCACGCCGATGCCGCCGATGGCCTGATGGCTGATCAGATCCTTGGAGAGAATACCGCCGGGCGGCGGTTCGCCCGACCACCAGCGCTGCGCCTGCCGGAACAGGTCGGCAAAGAGGCCGATCTTGGTCCCGTCAAGTTCGCTGAGCGGCACGTCATAGTGGGCGAAGGTGAATTTGTATTCGAGGAAATAACTCATGCGCGGCACCCGGAATTCGATGCCGACGAGGCCCTGGGCCACGGGTCCGGTGTAAAGGTATTCGTATGTGCGTCCGGTGGCGCCCTTCATCATCTGGATTTCTGAATGCGGCAGGTTCACGCCGGCGCCTAGTCCGCCGTAAAGCGACAGGCGCGGATGCAGATCGAACAGCCGCATCAAGCCATTGAGCGTCAGCATGTTATGGCCGTGGCTCGCTTCGAGGCGCCGGTAGACATCGCCGAGTTTAGCTGCGCCCGGCGCCGGTTCGCCGTTGATCGTGCCCTCGAAATTAACTTCGCGATCAAGTTCGGCTATGGCCTTTGAGTGCGTGAAATCGAGCATCGCGCCGGTGCGGCCGCCGGTGAACCAATTGACGACGCGCACACCATAGTAGATCGGATCGTTGAAGGGTTCGGCGCGCCAATCGACGGGCGCAACCGAGAAATCGTGGACGCCATCCTTCTTCAGGGCGACGCGGCTCGGGTAGGTGTAAGGCGCGCCGCCATAGAATGCGACCATCATCTCCCTGGTGGGGGGAGCGGCACGGGCGGAGGCGAGTTCGTCCTGGGAGCGGATGGCGGCATCGCGCCCGGCGTCGACCGGATCCTCCTGGGCGGCTGCGACCCAGAGGCCGACCGCGGCTACGGCGAAAAGGCGTATGGCGACGTCCACCACATGCGGCGCGCCGGCCAGCGAATTCGTCCGGTGCCAGCGCGGCCGCACGGAGTCCACGGCTTTCTTGACGATCAGCAAAAGATCCCCCCGGAAGTTTGCATTCTGGATGTCGGAATAAGCTGGCGGACAATAGCCCTTCTGCACTGTACCGCAACACCTAGAGCAACATCCAAAAACTGACCCGCATCAGTTCTTTATTTCCGCACCTGCCAGCCGGCCGAGCATTCGGCGCACGGCCCTGGTCTGGGGAGCGTCGCGCGTCAGGTAATCGCGCCCGGTATAGCCCCACCAATCCCAGCAGCCCAGCGGGTTCAGCGCCGATTTTTCGACCTCGGGGAACAAGACGACAACCTTATTGGCATCCGCCCAGCGCCCATAGCCGGTGTCGCGGGTGAAGGCCGCCTCTACGGAATCGCGATTCTGCTGGCAGCCGTGAAAAGCGACATGAACGCGGCAGCCTCCGGCATCGCAGGAAGGCGGAACGTAGAGGAGCGCGGTCGGTGCCAGTCCGGATTTCGGCAGATCGCTGGCGAATGCCTGCTGGTCGAATTCGACAAAACGGCCGGCTGCAGGTCCCGCCGGCTTGACTGCCGGCGCGTAGAGAAACTGGAAGAACGCACCGACCTGATCGTAGTCGCAGTCGACGATATAGGGGAGGTCATTGGCCGAACAGCTGCCCCCCTTGTCGAGGGTGATCATGGCGTGTCCGGCCGGTACGTCCATGACCGCCTCGATGTTGCTTTCTACGACGCCGACGTCGCGGTAGAACTCCACCGTCTTGGCGACGATGCGCGGGCGTACGACCTGATCGTTGGTGCCCGAGAAGATGTAGATCCGGTCCGTGACGATATCTGAAATCTTGCCGATGCGGCCTTCCTCAGACAGTTCGCGGGCGCGATCGGCGAGCTTTTTTGCGTCCGGCACACCATAGAGGGCGAGCGTGTCGAGCATGCAGCCGCTGGCCGCGCGCGACGCGCTGAGGATCTGAACGCCCGCGTCGGGCATGAAACCGGTGAAAGCGCTTTCGGCGCAGGCGTACGGGCCGCCGGCGATGATGGCTGCTCCGGTGACGATATCGGCATGAGAAAGCTGGAACTGTTCGGCCATGTAGGCGCCCGACGACAGCCCGGAGACGGTCGTGCCGGCGAGGGTCGCGCGCAGATCTGGGAGCAGTTGGCGTTCGCTTGGCGATTGTTGCGGGGGTGTGCAGGAAACGGGGCCGAGCAGAAGCATCCAGAACAGCACGCCGCATGCGATCACGAAGACCATCCAGCGCCGCCAGGCTTCGAGGAAAGGGTTGCGTCCAAAACGAAAAGCCATGCGGTAGCCGCGCCCCCTGGTAAATCGCCCGTGCCTCAAGTTTCGGGCAGGACTGTAGGTCGCGAACCTGTCCAATGCCAGGGGACGAAGGTCAATCCCGCAGGCGCACGGTGACGCGGTCGACGCGGCCTTCAGCATCGATAACCGATACCTTGACGAAGCCGGGTCCGCCAGGCTGCCACTGAGTGTCGCGGCGATGCGGCGGGGAGCTTATCGGCTTGCCGTCGATGAGCCAGGTCAGCGGCAGCGCGCCTCCCTCAGCCTTCAACGGCAGAGGATCGGCAGCGGTTCCGCCAAGGATTTCGACTTCGGAGCGATCGGGCGGAAACGAGATCGCCAGCGGATCGCGGCGGAATTCCGCGCCGCCGTTGCCGACTGATGCGAAACGGGCGAAGCGCTTGAGGTTCGGGGGGAGATCGGCGCCGCTGACACGCAGCGTGCCGGGCGGCGCCTTCGGCAGCGGTTCGCGCTTGACCGACAGGCGCGCGAAGGCGTCGAAGAGGATGGGGGCGGCAGCCGTGCGGCCAACGAGGCCCGGCGTCGAGGCGCCATCGGGACGGCCGACCCAGACCGCAATGGTGTGGCGCCCGTCGTAGCCAATGGCAAAGGCGTCGCGGTAGCCGTACGACGTTCCCGTCTTATAGGCGATGCGGCCGCTGCGGGCGTCGGCGGGGGCGGGCGCGTCCTTGAGAATATCGGTGATGTACCAGGCGGCAACGGGCGACAGCAGCGACTTCTGCTGGTCGCTGGCGATTTTGCCGGAGAGGCGTTTTTGCGCTGATTCGCCGAGCCTGTGGGACAGTTCAACGTGGCGTCCGCCTTGGGCCAGGCTGGCGTAGAGGCTTGTGAGATCGTGCAGCGTCAGGCCAAGTCCGCCGAGCGCGATGGCCAGACTCGGCCTGGCGGCATCCGGCAGCACGGGTTCAAGACCGGCACGGCGCAGGCGGCCGATGAGGAGATCGGGGCCGAGTTCGTCAAGGACACGGACGGCGGGAACGTTCAGCGACGACCCCAGCGCGTCGCGGATCGTCACCGTGCCACGATAGGTTTCGTCGAAATTCTCAGGGCGGTAGGATCCAAACCGCGAGGGACGGTCCTCGATCAGCGTTTCGGGATGGGCGATGCCGCGCTCGAAGCCGAGGCCATAGACCACCGGCTTCAACGTCGATCCGGGCGAGCGCAGGGCGCCGGTCATGTCGATCGAGCCGAAGCGGTCGGCGTCGAGATAGCCGGGCGAACCGACGTGGGCGATGATTTCTCCCGTCGTGTGGTCGACGGCGAGCAGGGCTGCCGACAACCGGTCGCCGAGAAGTTCGGCGCGCTCGGCTAAAAGCGCCTCAATGGCCGCCTGCTTGTCACGATCGATCGTCAAGCGGTGGACGGCTCGCTTCGGGAAGGCGGCGACTTCGGCTTCGGCAAGATGCGGGGCGAGCATCGGGAATTCGCGCCGGCTGGCCGGCACGCTTTCAGCGCGCGCGCGTTCGGCTTCCGGCCTGGTGATGACGCCGGCCTCGACGGCGCGGTCGAGGACGCGGTCACGGGCCCGGCGGGCATTACCGGCGGACCGGTCCGGGCGGCGGGCCTCCGGCGACTGCGGCAGGGCGACGAGCAAGGCGGCCTGGGCAACCGAGAGGCGGTTGGGCTCTTTGCCGAAATAGGCGAGGGCGGCGGCGCGGGCGCCCTCGATATTGCCGCCGAACGGAGCAAGGCGCAGGTAGAGATCGAGGATCTCGCTCTTGGAGAGTTGACGTTCGAGTTGCACGGCACGCAGCATCTGCGCGGTCTTTCCCGCGAGCGTGCGCTCGTGGCGCTGGTCGAGGAGGCGGGCGGTCTGCATGGTCAGTGTAGACGCGCCGGAGACAATGCGGCCATGGGTTGCAAATTGAAGCGCCGCGCGGCCCAATGCCAGGACATCGACGCCGCCGTGTTCGTAGAAGCGGCCATCCTCGAAAGCAAAAAGCATGGCAAGGTAACGCTGGTCGACGTCCTTGCTGGTCGCGGGCAGTCGCCAGCGGCCGTCGGCTGTGGTGAAGGCGCGCAGCAGCCGGTCCTGGCGATCGACGACGGTGACGGAGACTTCGCCGGCTGCTGCCAGAGGAGGCGGCGGCAGACTGGAAAGCGCGGCTTCGAAGCCGGCCCAGGCTGCGAAGCCGAGAGCGAAACTCGCGGCGGCCACGAAAGCCGCGCGCCGGAGCCAACGGCCCCCTGCGGCCCGGCTTCTTGCGACCGCTGGCCGAGCTGGCACATCCCCGCTGGCGTGGGGTGAAGTGCGCGAAATCAATGCGGAGTGTTCCCCGTTCGGCAGAGGGGAAGTCGGGTCGCCTGTCGATTCCGATCCGGCCCCTTCTACGCGGCTGGGCCCCGGCCTGCGCCGGGGTGACGACAAAGGAAATGTCAGGCGTTTTGCCAACAAAGACACAAGTTGCCTCAGTCCACTTTTGTGACCGTTTGCGGTGCGGCTTCTTCCGACCAGTAGCACGGCCACTTGCACCTCCATTGGCCTCTCCCCAGGAGGTGAAGCGTGTCGCTTGTTGTCCTCTTGAACGTTTCGCGTGGCTTCAGCCATCCGTGCCGGCCTCAGTTCGTCGCGACCGACAGGCGGCCGGCGGCGGTGCGGGCGTGGCGTTCGGGGACGTACATGTCCTCGACGATGGCCGCGGGATGAACGAAGCTGCCCGGCGTCACGGCGCGCACCATATAGGCGAGCGAGACCGACTGGGCATCCTTCTTTTCGGCGCTGAACAGATCGAATGCCGCGACGACGCGATCATCGCGGAACTCGGTGTGCTCGGCACCGATGTCGGTCTTGAGCCAGGACAGGCTGGAGAGATCGCCCGACGAGACGAGGCGCGGGTTCTCGACTTCGAGGCCGGCCGGCATGCGGTCGGCAACGAGGATGCGGCCACCGGCCTTGTCGGCTGTCACCGTGACGACGACGATGAAGCGCTCGTTCTGCTTGACGGTCGACGTCCCGCCGTTGGCGCTTTGCAGGTCGACGGCGGCGCCATCGAGGGTGTAGTAAGCGCGCTCGATCCTGAAGCCGTTCGTCGCAGGCGGTTCCGGCGTCTTCGCAGCGCCGGTGATAGAAATCACCGCCGTGGTGTCCTCGCTCGCCTCGTTGAAGATTTGGAGCGGGTTGGACTTCACCTGCAGTGCCGTCATCGTGCGGTTGAACGGGGCCTTGAACGTTTGCGAGCCGATCCGCAGCGCCGACGTCTTGTCACTGTCGCCGAGCGCCTTCACAGCGAGCAGCAGCCACGCCTGTTCCTGCGTCGAGGTGTACCGGTCGGCGATGGCAGCGGCGGCGACGCGGTCGGACAGGCCCTCGGTTGCGGCAGGCCTGATGCCGGTTTCGGACGACAGCGCCAGCAGTGCGGCACCGTCGCGCAACCACGAACCGTAGTCCTCGCGGTAGTCTGCTTGTGTGGCAGCGGCTGTTCCCGCCAGGTCGCCGGCAGCGGCCGAGATGGCCGTCGTGGCGCGCTGGCGTTCGCCCATCAGTCCGAGTGCGGCGCCGAGCTGAGCCTTGGCGATCGGCGTCGAGAAACGGTCGAGGCGGGCATCGGCGTAGTAGCGCAGTTCGCCCATCGGCGCACGGCCGTTGCGGGCCAGAACGTAGAGCGCGTAGGCGCGGTCACCGCCGCCCGATTCGAAGTCCTGGGCGTAGGCGATGAAGTTGGCGAGCCGGTCGAGCACACTGTCGTAGCCGCGCGGATCGACCCGATAGCCCGCCTCGCGGGCACGGGTCAGGAAGTCGGCGGCGTAAGCGGTGAGCCACATGTTCGTCGACGAGGGACCCCAGGAGCCGAAGGCGCCGGAGGAGTCCTGCATCTCGAAGACGCGGTCGATGGCCTTCTGGACGCGGTCCTTGACCTCCGGTTCCATGGCGATGCCGGTGCGCTCGGCGACCAACTCGGCGTAGACGAGCGGCAGGGCCTTGGAGATGGTCTGCTCGGTGCAGCCGTAGGGATAACGGTCGAGGCTGGCGATCATCCCGGCAGCATCGAAGCGGGCGGCTGGCCCGACCGAGACGCTGAGTTCGGTGCGCTCCGCAATGAGATCGGCGACGAGATCGGCGGAGAGTTCGACGCTGCCGCCGGCCTTGAGGGTGGCGACGGTCGTGCGGCGGATGTCGCCGGCCGGCGCCTTGATGTCGATTTTGAGATCGCGGCCGACGGCAATTCCATCAGGCCCTTCGACCAGGACGCGATAGGCCTGGAGCCCGAGGTTATCCGCCTTCAGCTTGACGATCTCGCGGACGCGCTGGCCCGCATCGAGGGGAACTTCGCGCGAAGCGATGGTTGTTTGCTTTTCGCCAACACTTCCTAAAGTCGTGTTGGGCGCTGCCTGACTGCCAACACTTCCTAAAGTCGTGTTGGGCGCATGCTTGACACTCAGCTTGTAGGAACCCTTCGGGCCTTCGACGTTGTGCAGGTCAAAGCCGAGTTCGACTTCGTCGCCAAGCGTCAGGAAGCGGGGGGCGGCGACCGTCAAGGCGACGGGATCGCGGATGATGACGTCACCGGAGGCGTGGCCGACCTTGGTTTCGCTCCAGGCGACTGCCATCAGCCGCACCGTGCCGTTGAATTCGGGCAGGTCGAAGCCGACCGTGACCTTGCCATCGGGACCGACTTCGACGATGCCGGAGAACTCGGCGACCGTCGCTTCGACGGGCGGCGCGCCTTGCGACTGGAGCCCGTCGTCGGCATCACCGCCGGATCGAAGCGCACCGCGCTCGGCGCGCATGCCGTCGATGAGGCGGCCATAGTAGTCGCGGATCTCGGTGCCGAGCTTGGTCTGTGCGTTGAACCATTTCTCGGGCGCCGGGGTCGCGAAGCGGGTCAGGTTGAGGATGCCGAGATCGACGGCGGCAACCGCGATCCGGGCTGGCTCGCCCGGCGCCAGACCTTCAAGGCTGACCGGCACTTCGAGGCGGGCACCCGACTTGATCTTATCGGGCGCGGCAAGGCTGATCTTGAGCTCGCGAGCCGACTGATCAAGACCGAGCCAGGTAAGGCCGAGAGCGCGCTGCGGCATGCGCTTGGCGGCCTCGTCCATCGGACGATAGAGGAGGGCTGTGGCGTAGGCGCCCGGCCCCCAATCGCTGCCGACCGTGACATCGACCGAGCCGCCGCCATCGGGCAGTTCGACTTCCTTCATGGCGTGGAGCCGCGACCCCATCACCGCGACGAGAACGCGGCCACCAAGTTTCGTGGCGATGCGCAGTTTTGCCGTGTCGCCCGGATTGTAACTTGCCTTATCGAGCGCGACGTCGAGAACTTCGGGGCTGTCGGGCTTTTCGGCGGAGGCGAACCAGCCGGCATTGAAGGCGAACGAAGAAGCGGCGCCATCGGCCTCTGCTGTCGTGACTTCGAGGACATAGCGGCCGTAATCGACGGGAGTTTCAAGTTTCGCCGAGGCGGCGTCGCTTGCGGCAAACTCGCCGGAAGCAACCTTGCGGGAGACAGTTACCGCTTCGTAGTTCCAGCTGCCGTCGCGGGCGTACCACTGCCAGCGCGTGTCGACGCGCTTCAGGGTCCAGTTCAGCCCGGTGGTGGCCAGCGGTTTGCCATCGCTGCCAAGTTTGACGATTTCGAAGTCGGCAGATGCGCCTTCGCCAAGCCGGTCGCCTTCGAACAGGGGTTTGATGCCGATGCGTTCGAGGCCGAGATCGACAGGAAGCGTCGTCGAACGCTCGATGGTGCGACCGCCGGGTTCGGCGAGGCGAAGAATGAGCTGCGCTTCGAGCGGCTGAGCGGCTTCGACAAGGTCAGGCAGTTCGACGGCGATGACGGCATGGCCTTTGTCGTCGGTGCGCGGCAGGTCGGAGAGTTGCGCGCGGGTCGGCGTCACCAGTTCGTCGGCCAGTCCGAAGCGATAGCCGGAAAAGCCAGGCACACCGCCTGGAGCCGGGCGCACGACGATCTCGCCTTCGAGTGCGAGGTCGGCGGCTGGCGGCCCATAAAGGAAGCGACCATCGGCCTCGATTTCAGCGGTGGCGCCGCGCTTGATGACATCCGACTTCGCAGTGAGCGTCATGTCGAGGCGTTCGGGAACGAAGTCCTCGACGAGGAAGGCCGTCTGCGCGATGGCCGCGGACTGCGGATCGACGTGGACGCGCGCGCGCCAGGTGCCGGTCTGGGCGCCGCCGCTCAAAGTCAGAAGAGTGGTGCGGCCGCCAAGACCGCCATCGGTGAGCGTCAGGCGGCGATGTTCGACGCCGTCGGGCCGGGTCAGGATCAGCGTGACGGGCAGGCCCGAAGCCTTGCCGGCGGCATCGCGCACGAGCGCCGTCAGATGCACGTCTTCGCCAGGCCGGTAGACGCCGCGTTCGGTGTAGACGAATGCGTCGATGGGGCCGGTCGGGTCGCGGCCCTTGACGCCGCGGTCGGTGAGGTCGAAGGCGGCGGTCGTCAGGTCGAGGAACGCGTAATCGGTGGCGCCGTTCTGGGCGACGAGGATCGCCGGCTGAAGGCCGCCTTCGCCGCGCGCCAGGGCGGATTCGAACATGGCATGGCCGTTGGCGTCGGTCTTGGCGGTGGCGAGGATTTCGTTGTTGCGGGCGACAAGGCGAACTTCGGTGCCGGCGACCGGCGCGGCCGTTTCAAGCGAGCGGATGAAAGCGTGGATGCCGTCGTCTCCGTTGAGCGCGGTGAGGCCGAGATCGGAGACGATGAACCACTGCGTCGCGATCTGATAGTTGTCGTCGCCGGTTGGCCTGGTTGGTTTCGCAGTCATCGCATAGACGCCGGGCTTCAGCGTTCCAAGCGCCTCGCCGACGGCGAAGCCGGTGGTGACTTCGGCGTTCAGTTTCGGGGAAACGCTAAGCTTGCCTGCGTAAGCCTTTTCACCCTTGCGTTCCTTGATATTGTCGACGTCCCACGTCGACAGCTGACGCGCGAAATCGCCGTCTTCGAGTTGACCGGCAAGGGCGCGATCGCCGATGCGGTAGACTTCGACATCGACGCTGTCGGTATTGACGGAGACGAGCGGAATGCCCTGCTGGCCGCGGCTCGGCAGGACATAGGCGCGGCCGGTGAAGCGGACCGAGGGTTTGCGGTCAGGGACGTAGGCGGCGATGGGAATCGTCTTTTCCAGCTTCTCGCCGGCGATATCGGACGGCAGGCCTTCGCGCAGTTCGATTTCGTAGCGTTCGCCGTGGCTAAGGCCGCCGACGCAAAGCCGCTGGCCTTCGACCGTCACGGACTGTGGATCCTTGCCGCCGACGGACACGAAGTCGGAGAAGTCAGCCTGCTTCGTCGAGAGGGCTTCGGAGAATTCCAGGCAGATGCGCGGCTCGCTGGTGTCCGAATCGGTCGTGTAGGTCGTCATCCGGAAGCCGTGCTCGGCCTTGAGAGCGGCAAGGCGCTGGCGGACAGCTGCATCCGGCTTCAGTGCGAGGCTCGATTTCAGGGCTTCGATTGCCGGGCGCCAGAAGGAGCGGCGGCCGAGGGCCTCGGTGAGGACGGCGAGCGCCTCGGCCTTGGCGGCGGGATTGGCAGCCCGCTGGTAAGCGCGATAGGCGGCGCCGGAAGCATTGACCGGCACGTTGTAGCGTTCGGAGCCTTCATAGGTCTTGGGGTCGTAGGCGAGGAGCGCGTTGGCAAGACCGAGCCAGGCCTGCGAACTTGCCGGGTCAAGCGCGACGGCGACGGCATAGCTGCGGGCAGCAACGCGCGGGTCCTTCTGCAATTGCGCCGATCCCTGATTCAGGAGTGGAGCCAGACTGGTTTTGCCGCCCTTGGGTTTGAAGCGCTCGAGATACTTTTCGTAGTTCGTCGCTTCCTGGTCGATCTGCTGATGGGCGAAGTTCGCGACGCCTTCGGCGCGGGCCTCGTTCGTCGAGACCGTGGCGGCCAGGGCGAAGAAAGCGGAAACCAGAAAAATGGTCCAGACGCTTAAGGAGGAAGGGAGTCGCAAAACCGGCATGGGAACGATCCTCAAAAGGGGGAATCCGTAGTTGGGAAATCTGACCACTCATTCGTGTCGGAGAAAAGACTATTCCCACGGCGTGACCAAACGCAGGCCGCAAGAACGACTTGCGGCCACTTCCTGATGCTTGCTGGTAAATGCGGCCGGTAAATGCGGCCGGCTATCGGCGCGGATGGGTAAAGGTGACCAACAAAAAAGCCGGCCCCGGGGACCGGCTGTCTCGATCTGTTCATGCTTGGCGGCGATGCCCGCAAATGGCTCAGTGACGGGTCAGGGCCGTCGGCGGCGAATTTTCGCCATCCGCGTGGGGATGGGAGAAGATACCCGCTTCCTGGGCTTCCTTATAGCCGATCGCCGGCATAAAGCGGGAAATCGGAACCGTTGCCGATCCTGCCCTCCAGAGGTGGGCAAAGGTCAGCGCGGCGGCGTGCGCGGTTGCGACCGACGATGTCGTGTAGCTTTCGTAAGCGTCACGCTTGGCGGGTTCGCGGCGCATGCAATCACCGATCCAGCAGGTCTCTTCATCGAGAATGAGTTGCTCATGCGCCTCATAGAGGCGGCTGTCGCAGACGATCCGGCTCGTTGCCATCTGGAGAAGATTCGCGGAAGCCGCCAAATCTCCCTGGAAGGCGCCGGTATCGATCGCCGTGAAAACCACGCGAACCGCGATTTTTTGCGCTGCAAGAGCCGGTGCGAGGGCTGAAAGCGCACGGCAGACGGGGCTCTCGGGCGAACGTGCGACCAGGAGAAATTCGACGGGCGCCCAATCCGGCCGGCCTTCGAGTTTCTCAATATGCTGCTCGATGAACGCCTTGACCCGCGGTTCCTTCTCTTCCTTCGTGACGACCTGGAGACCGGAGGTTTTGCTATCGCGCATCGTTTCTTCCTTTGTCGTTTCCCGGCCAGGCGACCTGCCGACCAGCAGGCTGCCTTGTGCGAGACCCATTAAGGGCCACAGACGGTTAAACAACCGTTGAGACCTGGCTCGCTTTGAGCAGCGTTTTTTGCGAACCGATCGATGTGCCCCTGACTGCTGCCGATGAGTTACACACCCGACTTGCCGCCTTCCGGGCGCAGACGGTGGGCGATGGTGACGATCGTCCGGTCGTCGTCCTCGTCGTCCTCGAACCCAAAGGGCGCACTTGCGAGTTCCCAGCGACTGTTGGCGGCGGGTTCCGTGTCGATCGCCGCGTCGGTCTCGGTGATTTCAGCGTCCGCGATCGCCCCCCCATTTGCCGGCGGCGGCTCAAGGGCCCATGCGGGAAGCGGCGGCGGCGTCACCGGCTTCGTATCCACGATCGCCAGCGTCGGCAGCGGCCCGGCGGTCTCAGCGGCGGCGAGCGCCGTCGACAGGCGTGCATCGTTCGAGGGCACGGCGAACGTTGCGGTTTCGCGCATCAATGTCACCGTCGTTTGAGGTTCAACGTGGGCATTGAGGGCGGCGGCAGCGGCGTGGAATGCGGCCGGGGCCGCCTGGAACGTTACTTCGGAGGCCGCGATGCGGTTCTGCCGCTTCTCGCAGAGTGCGACGACGACATCGGTTGCGGGGGCCACTGAGGCTGCCTTCGGTGCGGCTTCCTCAGTCGCTGCAGTGCTGGGATCCACCGCAACGCCCGGCAACTGGCCAGCGGCGGGCGCGGTGTTGCCGTTGGCGGGAATGACAGGTGCAAGGGAGGCCACGTCAACGTACTCGGCGGCGTCTGTCTCGGTCTCGCTTGATAACTCGGCCGCAGCGCTTGGGGCATAGCGGCCGAATGCGGAGCGCAGCACCTTGTCGTCGGCAGGCTGGCTGGAAGCCTGACTGTCCGCGGCGCGGTTGCGGCGGTGCTTGCCGGCCATTGCCGCGCTGACAGCGTAGCCGTTCGCGGGTCCGGGGCCGCGAGCGGAACCGGTGGCGCCTTCGGCGATTTCCGCGCCGGTTTCGAGGCCGCGGCCGGAATCGCCACGCGCTGCATACCGCGACCCGTTCATGGCAGCCGGATGGATCTGACTGTCACCGTTGGCGTTGCCGCCGGCCTCGACGTCGGGGGCCAGTTTCAGGCGGGTATCGAAGCCGCGCAATGGATCGCGGCCGTTCGCCTTACGCCGATCGGCGGCGGGCGGCGCGGCTGCCACCAGCGGCTGGCTTATTCGCTGCTCGGCTTCGGCGGCGATGCGCTGGCGCTTGTCTTCCTCGGCGCGCTTGGCCGCGCCCATCACCGCCTGGAGGATCATTTCGGACCAGGCGCCGTCCCGGAACCGGTAGACGCGGAAGGCCTGGCAGCCGGAGAACTTGCTGCCCTGGCGCCAAAGCTTCTTCTGGATCGCCTTGGTCGTCAGGAATGGGTTGTAGACGCGCGAGAAAATCTTCTGCTGCTCGAACCCGGTGAAAAGATTGGCAAGCAGGTGCGCCTCGTGCTGCAGCTCCTGCGCGTCGTTCGAGCCGTAGCCGAAACTGGCCTGGGCGCTGCGGCCCGTCGGCCGATACGGGGCATCGAGCGGAACGGCGACGTAATAGACGCCGTGCAGGTCGAAGACGACATGGCGGAAAACCTCGAAATTCTGACGGATCTCCGGGTCGCGGTGGATTTCGTTGAAGCGCGACAGGATCTTGATAATCGGTCCGCGCTCGGCTTCGCGCATGACCGGCACCAGACCGTTCAGCCGGTTGATGGGGCGGCCAATGGAGACGAGCAGCAGGCAGAAATCGACGAAGACCGCAATCGCCAGCGGGATGTAGTCGCGCTTTGAAAGGCCTACCGGCTCGGCATAGACCGAGGCCGTCTGCACCTTCTCGCCGGCGGTGGCCGACTGCACGGCCCTCTTCTGCAAGGCGCGCAGTTCGTCAGCCGAGGGCGGCAGCTGGAACACGAGCGCGCCCATCATGGTCGCGGCGAGGCGGCGGAAAGCCTCGATGGTCGCTTCGGAACCTTCGACGGCCGCAACTTGCGGGCGCTGCATCACGGGCAGCTGGTCGATGGCGCGCACGACGCCGCGCAGGGCTGTCTGCAACTGGGCGTCGGGACAGGCAAAGGTGCCGCCAGAACCGGTCGGAAAGACGGCCTGCTCGGCGCGCGCTGCCAGATCGCTGCGGATCTGGCCGAGTTGCGGATCGCCGCGGAAGGCGTTGAAACCCGCGACAGTCATGTCGAGGCGGCGATTGAGAGCGCGCATAAATTCGTTGCGGTTGCCGGAATTGGGATCGACGGTGGACTGCGCACCGTCGACGACCTTCTTCAATTCGGTATCGAGGCCGGTGATCTCCGACTTGATCGAATCGATGCGACCGCGAACGAACTCGCCGGCGAACGAGAACTTTTCGGCGTCCGAGTCGCGCAGTTTGCGGCGCGGACCGTCGCCAGGCCTGGAGTTCGGGCAGCTCGTGCCCTTCTCGCGCTCTTCAACGGCCTTGGCGGACGAAATCTGGGTCAGTTGCGCCAGGGTCTCGGACAGCTGTTCGATTCGAATCGAGCCCGCGTGCAGCGAGGTCTGGACCTGGGAGATCGCCGACTCGGCGGAGCGGGTTGCTTCGCCGCGGCTTTCGAGAACCTTCCAGTAGAAGCCGAAGCCGAAGCCGACGGAGATCAGCGTCAGGAACAGATAACCGAAGACGTAGACGACCTTGGTGGTGAAAGGGACCGGACTGAAGATCTGATCGAGAAGCCAGATGATCATCGTCATCAGCATGGCGACCGAGAAGCCGATAATCATCTTATGCAGGATGGGAAGGTCGCCCATGTTCGACTCGATGAGTTCGAGCATGCCGACATAGGTCGCAACCCAGGAGAGCGCACCGAGACCGAACACCAGGAGAAGCTTTTTCCAGTCGCGCGGCTCCTTTTCGGGCTCAATCCAATCGCCACCGCCAAGCCGTCCATTGCCCGCGCTGCCGAGCGACAGCCCCGGCTGGCGGCGGGTCGTTTCATCAGAAGAAGCCATCGGCGCGAAAATCCCGTTGCCACGCGGTTCTGCGGACCGTGTTCGGAACGACCGGTGAATTCTGTCCAGCCGCTTGCGTTCGCGCGCTGAACCCCCAGCCCGGCGTTCCAATCTGCCCCGCAGGAGCGTGATGTGTTGCCTCGTCGTGCGAGCCGCTTGACTGGCTCATGGACGCAGGCGCATTCAGCAAATTGTCGGATTTCCGCTGACGCGACCCCGTCGCCACCCCAAAGAGGTAGAGTCGTTTTTGGGCTTCAACGGGGCGCGAATGTGTCGCAATGCAGCCGCTGTCAATAACAGGAGATGAACAAAACCTTCAGGCTCTGCGGTAGCGGGTTGCGAAGGCCGGTGAGAAGGCTGTGGAAAGAGGCTGGCTGAACCGCGGGCCAGGATCAGTTGAACCCGAAGGCGGCGTTGCGCTCCTTCTCGGGGAGGGCGCGCCAGCCGGATGTCTTCGGACCTGGTGTCTGCGGGGAGGTACGGGCGGCGTGAGGAACCTCGGGAAGAAGGTCCGGCCGCGGGTGGGCCTTGGCATCGGCGGCCAGTTCGGAAAGCAGTTCGGCAAGGAGCGGAGCGGTCGCCTGAGAGGCATGGACCGAGCGCGACCAGGGCGTAGACGCCGAGCCGGTGCCGATGACGACGACATAGGAATAGGCCGCGCCGTTGTCGAACTGCAGGCCGCCCGTCGTCCAAGTGTCGACGGTCGCGTCGGGATCGAGCGTTACCTGGGTGCCGGTCTTGGCGAAGTGCAGGCGCAGGTCCGGGCGGCGGGCAGCACACCAGCCGGCGAGACTCTTCAGCGTCCCCTGCGAGGCCTTGTTAGCCCGGTAGCAGAGCGGCGCCTCGAGCAAGGCTTTCAGGACCGGCGTTCCGCCACGGCGGATGAGCGAGCGAGGGATCAGCGAACTTGCTACCTCATTGACGGAGGGCCCGTCTTTCTGCGCATCGATGGCGTTGTCGTAGCGCTCGATCAGCGTCGGCGGGCGCACTTTCACTGCATCGCGTCCGATGAGCGCGTTGAGGATGACCGAGGACATCTGGTGGACGCGACGCGGCGAACCGGAGATCTGCCCCAGGACGGCCGCGGTCGAGGCCGGGGTTCCTTCGCCATCGGCGTTCTTGGGCGGCATGTTGAAACCGAAGCGGTCGATGAGATCCTGAACGCGCGACTGGCCGATCTGTGCGGTCCGCAACAGCAGGGGTTCGTTCAGAGAACATGCGAACACCAACTCCGCGCTGCGGCCCCGCCTAAGGCCGCCACCATGCCGGCAGGTTTCGAGGCCCTTTTCGGGCGCGTCGGTGTCGATGTAGGGCGTCGCGGGAGTATCCTTGCCTTCGTTGGCGATAGCGATGGCCGCAATCATCTTGCCGACCGAGGCGATCATGCGCGGCTCGCGGTCGCGCTCATAGAATCCGGTGACATCATCGCGGGCAATGGGCGAACCGAAGTAGGCGGCGGTGGCGGTGCTCTCGTAATAGCGGACGATACGGCCGTCGGCATCGGCGGCAACGACAGCGACGTGGGGCATCTCGACCTCGTCTGCGACGCGGGCGGGATCGAGCGTGAAGCGGGGATCGAGGCGACCGGAAAGCGCGGCGTTGAGCTTGACGAGCGAATCACCCATCCGCCGCGCGAAGGCGAGGTTGTCGCCGGCGTCGAAGCTTGCTGTCAGACCGCGGACGTGATTGCGCCAGTTGAAGCCGTAGATCTGCTTCATCTCTTCGCGCAGTCCGTAGCGGGCGGCCGGCATCAGGAGGTTGGCGCGGATCACCGGATTGGCGCGGGCGCGGGCGGCGACGCTGGGGGCCAGTTGTTCGAGCGATTTGTCGAGGCCGGGCTGAACGCGCGGATCGGGCGGGCCGCCGGCAAGGGCGATGAGATCGAAGACGACCGTCTTCTTCTGCTCCTCATCGTCGATCAGAGATTCGGCACAGACGCGGGCGCGAACCTCGGCGATGTAGCGCCAGCGGTCGAGGCGGACCTTGTTCAGCTCCTCGCTTCCCTCCAGCAGAATGATCGGCTTGTTGACGGCGGATGCCAGCACGAACTGCTCGGCAACCGTCAGGTCCCTGGCCTCCTTGCCGAAAACGATGCGGCTTGCCAGTTCGACGCCGTGCAGAGACGTTCCCCCGGTGCGTTGCGCAAGCCAGAGATGGTTGGCCGCCCATTGCTTGAGGCGGCTGTTATCGCCGCCCTGGGTCAGTTCGAAGTAGATGACCGGGGCAAGCCACCATTCGGAAATTTTCCGGCTCAGCTTCGCGAACGGGCCTTCGCTCTCACTCGGCGGGGTCTTGTAGATGACGCGGGCGAACTGCATCGGCAGGGTCGAGCCGCCGACGCCGAGCACGGGACGGCGCAGCGCGATCGAGCGGCGGATCGTCGAATAGGGGATCTTGAGGACGCCGATCAGGTCGATACCGAACGGGTTGAGCGGCGTGCCGATATAGCGGTCCTCGTGATGAGTCAGGCACTTCCAATAGTATTCGGGTACTTCGCGGACCGGGATCGACTTGTGATCGGGGTTGGCGGTGTAGTCGCCGATATCGATCGCTTCACCGGTCCAGTTGACATCCTGCTTGCTGTCGAGGCGGGGATCGAAGGTGCCGACGAAATTGCCGGACCTATCGTAGATCGCCGTCGCCAGCCAGCGTTCGGCGTCGTAGCGCAAGGCGTCGGAAAGGTAGAGCTGGCCGGTGAAGCCGCGGACCGGGGCGATGACGTAGACGAGAAGCAGCGCGAACACGAGATAGCCGACGGCCGCTATCGCAACATAGCGAAGCGCGCCCAAGCGCGGATTGAAGGCGATACACTCGGTAAAAAAGCGCGCAACGCGGATCGGGACGGCGACCACCATCTCGACCAGACGCATCAACAGTCTTGCGATTTCAATCATACGCCGGCCACACAGCCACCCTCCACGCAGATCAGGCGGTTAGCTGCCTATTGTGGCGGGGACGCGGCCCGCGGCTGGCGCCCAGGTGAACGCCCGTTGCGTAAAACATTGAAAACTCAAGCTGTCCGCTGGAGCAACATCCGATTTGACGGAATCGCCGAAGGCGATTCCCGGATCGGATGAAGTTGCTCTTGAATCCTAATGCTAGCTGCCGTGGCGTTCGCCGAAAACATAGCCGGCACCGCGAACGGTGCGGATCGGATCGCGCTCCTTGCCACGGTTCAGTGCCTTGCGGAGGCGGCCGATGTGAACATCGACGGTGCGCTCGTCGACAAAAGCATCGCGTCCCCAGACGCCGTCGAGAAGCTGGGTGCGCGAGAGTACGCGGCCTGGACTTTCCATCAGGTATTCGAGGAGGCGGAACTCGGTGGGACCGAGGTGAACCTCGCGAAGTCCGCGGGTAACCTGGTGGGCGGCCCGATCCAACTCGATGTCGGCCACCTTCAGCACCTCGGCCAAGCGTTCGGGGGAGGCCCGGCGCAGGATCGCCTTCACGCGGGCGATCAACTCGGGCACGGAAAACGGCTTGACGACATAGTCGTCGGCGCCGGTTTCAAGCCCGCGGATCTTGTCGGTTTCCTCGCTGCGGGCGGTCAGCAGGATGATCGGGATATTACGCCTTTCCGGGTTGGAGCGGAGACGGCGGCATAGCTCGATCCCGGAGACCGATGGCAGCATCCAATCGAGCAGGATGATATCGGGCAATTCTTCGGAAACGGTCACCTCGGCATCTTCACCGGACTCGCAAACGGTGACCTGATAGCCTTCGGATTCGAAATTGTAACGCAACAACTCGCTCAGTGCCTGGTCGTCCTCGACAATGAGAAGTTTAGCCGTCATCCGGTCGTGTCCCATGTATTGCGCTCGCATCGGGGCCCCGCTCAGACCTTTTTATCCCAGTCCGGGCTGATCAGCGTCGTGCTGGTCTGGTCGCCCTTGGGGCGGTCGTCGGTCAGGTTCTGTCCCGTGACCAGGAAATGCACGGTTTCGGCGATGTTGGTCGTATGGTCGCCGACGCGCTCGATGTTCTTGGCGCCGAAAAGGAGATGCGTCGAGAGACCGATATTGCGCGGATCCTCCATCATGTAAGTGAGGAGTTCGCGGAAGATCGAGTTGTAGAGATTGTCGAGCTTGCTGTCGGCGTGCCAGACGGCAACAGCACGCTCGGCATTGCGCGTGGCGTAGGCGTCGAGCACGTCCTTGAGCTGATGGGAAGCCAGTTCCACCATGTGGTTGAGGCCGGTGATGATCGGCTTGGGATGCGACTCGGGGGCGATGGCGAGCGCCCGCTTGGCGATGTTCTTTGCGAGGTCGCCGCAGCGCTCGAGATCACCGCTGATATTGAGGACGGCCATGATCTGGCGCAGGTCGACGGCAATCGGCTGACGGCGGGCGATGATGGCGATGACGTGTTCTTGCACCTCGCGTTCAAGCGCATCGATTCTCTTGTCGCTGGCGATGACCTGTTCCGCGAGGTCGGGGTCGCGGCGTTCCAGGGCATCAAAAGATTCCGCCAACTGTCGCTCGGCAAGACCGCCCATCTGCGCAATCTTCCTGTCGAGAAGCTTCAGCTCCTCTTCATACGATTTGACGGTGTGTTCAAGCATGGCAGAGGCCTCGTTTTGAATATCTGGACGCGCGGGTCTACGTTCGCAGGCTGATTTCAGAAACTCAGCCGAAGCGCCCGGTGATGTAGTCCTGGGTCCGCTGATCGCTCGGGTTCCGGAACATCGTCGTCGTTTCGCTCTCTTCGACGAGCTTGCCGAGATGGAAGAAGGCGGTGCGCTGGGAAACGCGGGCGGCCTGCTGCATCGAGTGCGTGACGATGATGATCGTGAGGCTTTCTCTCAGTTCGTCGATGAGTTCCTCGACGCGGGCCGTGGCGATCGGATCGAGCGCCGAGCAAGGTTCGTCCATGAGCATCACGTCGGGGCTCGTTGCAATGGCGCGGGCGATGCAAAGCCGCTGCTGCTGACCACCTGACAGTCCGGTACCAGGCTCGTTCATGCGGTCATGAACCTCTTTCATGAGACCGGCCCGGCGCAGGCTATTCTCGACGATCCCGTCAAGTTCGCTTTTAGAGTTGGCGAGGCCGTGGATTCGCGGCCCGTAGGCGACGTTCTCATAAATCGATTTCGGGAACGGGTTCGGCTTCTGGAAGACCATGCCGACGCGGGCACGCAATTCAACGACGTCGAGTTCGGGGTCATCGATGTCGCGACCGTCGATCGTGATGGTGCCTTCGGTCCGGGCGATAGGAATGGTATCGTTCATGCGGTTAATGCAGCGCAGGAACGTGGACTTACCGCAACCCGATGGTCCGATGAAGGCCATCACGGAGTTTTTCGGTATGTCGACATCGACATCGAACAACGCCTGCTTTTCCCCATAGAAAACCGAGACGCCGCGAGCGGTAATCTTGGTCTCCGCTGCCGTCTCGGCGAGCAAAGGCTTGACGGTGGATAGCATTTTTGTGGCGCCTATGGGTAGCTGTTGCATCGTATACGTTCCTACCTCACCATTTTCGCTCTAACTTGCTGCGCAGATATACTGCAATCAAATTCATCACAATCAGGAAGCCGAGCAGCACTAGAATTGCCGCGGAGGTTCGGCTTACGAAACCGCGCTCCGGACTGTCGGCCCAGGAGAAGATCTGCGTCGGCAGAGCCATCGCCGGTTGTGTCAGGCCGATATTCTCGATGCTGGGAATAAATGCGTTCATGCCAATCAAAAGGAGTGGTGCTGTCTCTCCGAGTGCCTGCGCCAATCCGATGATGGTGCCGGTCAGGATGCCAGGCATCGCCAAGGGCAGGACATGGTGCATCGTCACCTGCTGCTTGGACGCTCCGACACCGAGCGCGGCCTCCCGGATCGACGGCGGGACGGCCTTGAGGGCGGCACGCGTCGCGACGATGATCGTTGGCAATGTCATCAGTGCCAGAACCATGCCGCCGACGAGGGGAGCCGAACGCGGCATGCCGAACGTGTTCAGGAACAATGCGAGGCCCAATAGGCCGAACACCACCGACGGGACGGCCGCCAGATTGTTGATGTTGACCTCGATGATGTCGGTGATGCGGTTCTTCGGGGCGAATTCTTCAAGGTAGACCGCCGTTGCGATGCCGATCGGGAAACTCAACAGGAAGCACACGAGAAGCGCCAGGAACGAACCCGACAACGCGCCCATCAGGCCAGCGAGTTCAGGGAAACGGCTATCCGCGTTGAAGAACAGTTCCCAACTGAACGGATTGGCGATCAGGCCGCGTGCCTCAAGGGAGTCGAACCAGACGAACTCGTCGTCCGAGCTGAAGCGCGGGTTGCGCATCGTCGCCTGACCGGTCTGCAGGAGATTATCGTAGTTGGCAGCCAAGGGCAGATCTACATCGATCGTCTTGCCGACAAGCGAAGGATCGGCCGCAACAAGGGCTTTCAGTTTGCCGGCCGCAGCATCCGAGACGATCTCCTCATATGACCGGCTGTACTCCTTGAGAAACAGTGAGCGAAGCCCTTCCTTGACCATCGCATCGTAGTCGGCGGCTTCAAGGCCGCCTTCCGAGGGAACCTTTCCTGGATCGACGTAGACGGTCGTTCTAACAACGCCCGAACCGTCAACGACGCTGAGCACGCCTTGTTGCCTGAGCGCGTTGAAGAGTGCGATGCGGTCGATCGACAGAGCGTCGATCCGGCGGGGAATGATTCGCTTGTACAGCTGGTCGAAAGGATCGGAAACGGGAACAAGAATCTTCACCGTCTGCCCGATCTTGTCGGTGTTGCCAACGACGTAGTCGCGAAGAATGTAGTCGGCGCCGTTGCTCATGATGCCGTAGAGCTGGCGTTCCTGAGAACGACTCTTCACATCCGGGAAATACGACTTGAACGCGCCGCGCACGAGCTTGCGATAATTTGCCTTTGCGGGCTTTTCCCGGTCGATCTGGGCCGGGTCGAGGAAAATATCCAATTCGACCTTGGTGGTCGTGAAGGCCGCAATACCGGCATGAATCAGCGACGTGAACAGAACTGCGAGCAACGCCATGGCCGTGCCGATTGCGGCAATCCCATAGAACTGGAGGCGGCGGTCCGCAGTATAGCGGGCCTTGACGCGGCGGCGCGCCTCGTTCGAGCCCCAGTTGTGCGTTACGCGGATCGGATCGGCCGATATTTCAGTCATATTGCTCTCGGTATCTGCGGACGATGGTCAAGGCGATCACGTTCAAGACCAGCGTTGCGATGAAGAGGACGAGGCCCAAAGCGAAAGCTGCAAGCGTTTTCGGGTTATCGAATTCGGTGTCGCCAATCAGGAGCGTCACGATTTGAACGGTGACGGTCGTTACCGGCTCGAAGGGATTCAGCGTCAGGGCGGCGATGATGCCGGCTGCCATGACGACGATCATCGTTTCACCGATGGCCCTGCTGACGGCCAGTAGAATGCCGCCCATGATGCCCGGCAGCGCCGCTGGCAACAGGACCCTTGTTATGGTCTCCCCCTTTGTCGCGCCAAGGCCGTAGGACCCGTCGCGAAGGGACTGCGGGACTGCGTTCAAGGCATCGTCCGACAACGATGAGATGAAGGGTATCAACATGATCCCCATCACGCCGCCCGCCGCAAGCGCGCTGTTGGGTGCAATGGAGAACCCCAACAGTTCGCCAAATTCGCGCATGGCCGGAGCGACGGTGAGGACGGCGAAGAAGCCATAAACAACGGTTGGAATGCCGGCCAGGATCTCAAGCAGCGGCTTGACAACCGCGCGCAACCCGTCGGAAGCATATTCGGTAAGATAGATCGCGGAATACAACCCGATGGGTGTCGCGACCAGCATGGCGATGACAGCAATCAGCAGCGTGCCGACGTAGACGGGAATGGCACCGAATGCGCCACCGGCCGTCACCTGGTCGGAGCGCATTGCGATTTGCGGCTCCCAGTTGAGGCCGAAGAAAAACTCGAGCGGCGAGACCATCGAGAAGAAGCGCATCGTTTCGTAGAGCAGAGACGTGACGATACCGACCGTGGTCAGAATTGCGATCAGCGAGCATGTGATCATCAAAACGGTGGTGATCGATTCGACGTGATTGCGCGCGCGAAACCGCGGGGCAAGCATCGAGCGGGCGACAAACAGCGCCACAACCGTCAGGCTCAAAGCGGAGGCAACCATCGCCCAGGACGCGATCCCGTTCCAGGAATTGTAACGCTCCGCGGCGGCAAGTACGACTTCGTCGGGCGTGCCGAATATATTGCCCTTGGCGACTGACTTTATCTCGCTGACAAGAAGATTGAGCTGGCCCGCGTCGAGGTCCTGCAGGCGCTCGACAGGCAAGCTCACAATCAACAATTGATCGACGACGGGGCCCTGGAAAAGAAGCCAGAGGACGACCAAAAGAAACGACGGGATGCCTGCCCACGCCGCCACGAAGGCACCATGATAGCCGGCCAGCGAATGATGCGATTTATGGTGGCCCGTCGCGGCAGCAAAGGCCCGAGCTTTGGCCAAGCCGGCGTAATAGGCCGCTATCGTCAGAACCAGCAGCGCCAGGAGAAGATAAGACAGCATTGTTGACGTCGGCCCCTCGGGTTTAAACGGTGGCTTTTAGGACGATGCCGATCGGCTCAGCTGCTAACAGAGCGGACGGCGGCCACGCAAGCGGCCGCCGTCAATTATCAGTTAGCGCAAATATGCGCACCAAGTCGGTTACTTCGCCGCAGCCATTTTCTTAGCGTTGAGAGCAGCGTCCTGAACCTTCTTCAGATCGCCAGCCGGAAGCACGACGAGACCGCGCTCGGAGAGATAGCCACCTTCTCCCATAGCCTTGTCGGACACGTATTCCTTGATGAAGGCGTCCATGCCGTCGATGACCTTGCGGTGGGCGTTCTTGATGTAGACGAACAGCGGGCGCGAGATGCCGTATTTGCCCGAAGCGATGGTGTCCATCGAGGGCTCGACGCCGCCGATCTGGAGCGCCTGCAGCTTGTCCTGGTTTTCGAACAGGAACGAGTAGCCGAAGATGCCGACAGCCTTCGGATCGGCGTCAAGACGCTGAACGATCAGGTTGTCGTTCTCGCCCGCTTCGATGAACGGACCGTCGGTGCGCATGGCGGTGCAGTCGGACTTCACGGCCTTCTTCTGAGCGGCCTTGTCTTTCGCGAGCGCAGCCCAGTAGGCGTCCTTGCTTTTCTTGCAAGTCTCGTGGAAAACGAGTTCGACGAATGCATCGCGAGTGCCGGAGGTCGGCGGCGGGCCGTAGGCGAGGATCGCCTGATCGGGAAGCGCCTTGTCGATTTCCGACCACTTCTTGTAGGGGTTGGCGACGAGCTTGCCGTCAACTGCAACCTTCGCGGCAAGTGCCTTGTAAAGCTGCTCCTTGGTGACGCTGAACTTCGTGCCTTTGCGCGAGTTCGCGATCGACAGACCGTCATAGCCAAGCAGCACCTCGGTAACGTCGGTGACGCCGTTCTTATCGCAGAGTTCCTTCTCCGACGACTTCATGGCGCGCGAAGCGCCGGTGATGTCGGGATGAGCTTCGCCAACGCCCTGGCAGAAGATCTTCATGCCGCCGCCGGTGCCGGTCGATTCGACGGTCGGGGCCTTGCCGCCCGACTTGGCGTACTCTTCGGCGACCGCCTGGGTGTATGGGAAAACCGTCGACGAGCCGACGATCTTGATTTCACGTGCTTCAGCCGCACCTGCGACCGCGAACGAGCCCGCAGCAGCAACAGCTGCCGCGATGGCGATGAACTTGTTGTTCACGCTAGAATCTCCTTAGGTATGCTCTAGGAGCGCATGTAAAATGTCGGCAGCATACCGACATCCAGCCGGAGCTCCCCGCGCCGGCACCGGAGTCCTAGACCATTAACGCAATCGTTTTTTGACAGTTATCTATCAGTTATATGAAGGGTCAAGTCTCTGAAACGAATGACTTTATTTCGCCTCGCACTATTCTGCCCCTGTGGATAACTCATCGAACGACAAAGTGAACGTCGATCCACGGCCCACTTCGGAAGCTATTTCCAGGTCGCCGCGGTGGCGCGCCATGATGTGCTTGACGATTGCCAGACCCAGTCCGGTGCCGCCTTTCTCGCGGCTGGACGCTGGATTGACGCGGTAGAACCGCTCGACGAGGCGCGGCAGGTGGTGGGCAGCGATGCCGGCACCGTCGTCGATCACTGAAACCGTCAGTTTGCCAGCGCGTCCAGTCGCTGCCGCCTGGCGCGCCACGACAACTTCGACGTGGCCGTCGTCACGGCCGTATTTCAGAGCGTTGTGAATGAGGTTCTGCAAGGCCTGCACGATTTCCTCGCGGTCGGCGCGGACGAAGGCTGGCGCGTCGAGCCGGGTCAATTTGATCGCGGTGTTCTGCTGGACCGCCAACGGGTCGAGCGACTGGACGACGTAGCCGGCGATTTCATTGATATCGGCCCTGCCCTGCGGCATCAGGTGAGCGCGCATTTCAACGCGCGACAACGACAGGAGATCGTCGACCAGCCGCGACATGCGCTGGGCCTGGGACCACATGATGCCGAGAAAGCGTTCGCGCGCGGCGGTATCGTTGCGGGCCGGGCCCTGCAATGTCTCGATGTAGCCTCTGAGGGATGCGAGCGGCGTGCGCAATTCATGGCTTGCGTTGGCAACGAAATCGGCGCGCATCTTCTCGACCTTTTCGCGCTCGGTGAGGTCGCGGAAGGTGACAAGCAGGCTGGCGGCTTCAAGGCTCGGCTCGAGCCGCGCAACCGTCGCCTCGATGCTGCGGGCCACAGGGACCCTTTCGGCAAACTTCACGACGACGGCAGGGCCGGACGAGGTTCGCGCCATTTCGATGGCGGTCATCAGGTCGGGATTGCGCAAAAGCTGGCTCATCGCCTTGCCGACGCGCATCTCGGGGTAAAGTGCGGCAATGAGTTCGTTCTGGTGGGAGATCACGCCGCCGGTGTCGAGCGTCAGGGCTGCCTCGGGGAGTGCGTTGATGATCGCCCGCCAGCTGTCATCGGTCGGCTGCTGGCGCGAGTCGTGGGTTCGTGGCGCCGACCCAGCGCTCGCGGACGCAGGCTGCGCCGCAACGTTGGCGGGATTGATCAGACTAGACCGGATCATAGATCGTACGAACTCCGAAGCGTTCGGTCGTTATCGCGGCGGCAAGCTTGCGAGGACCGGTGGAAGATATCTTAACGGAGCCGCGGACATCGCGCACGCGCAACCCTCGCAGACCGAGGTGCAGTCGATCAAGGCGGCGCTGAACCTCCCTCACTCGGGACAGTTGCGCTGGCTGCGATCTGACGAAAGAGTATCGCAGGCTTAGATGACAATTCATGCCACGGTTCAACGGAGGAAGAGAAGAAATGGCCGACGGGAAGAAATCGCGCTCCGCCAAAGCGGCAAAGTCGCCGGAGACCGCCTACGACCTCGCCTCCTTCGATCTCAACAGCCCCAAACTGCCGCGATGGATCGAAGAAAATGCGCTGCAATCGGGCGGCTACCCTTATCCAAAGCGGCTCGCTACGGACGAATACGAGGACCAGTTGCAGCTGCTGCAGATCGAACTCCTGAAGTTGCAGGGCCACATCCGCAAGACTAAGGAGCGGATCGTTATCGTTTTCGAGGGGCGCGACGCGGCTGGCAAAGGCGGCTGCATCGCGCGCTTCACGCAGCACCTCAACCCGAGGCACGCACGCGCCATTGCCCTGACGAAGCCGAGCGAGACAGAACTCGGACAGTGGTACTTCCAACGTTACGTGCAGCATCTGCCGACCAGCGGCGACATGGTGATGTTCGACCGCTCCTGGTACAACAGGGCGGGCGTCGAAAGGGTCATGGGGTTCTGCAACGAGGATCAGCTCGCCGACTTCCTGCGCGAAGCACCGCAATTCGAAGCGCTGGTGGCGCGGGATGGCATTCACCTTTTCAAGATCTTCCTGACGATCGGACGCGAAATGCAGATCAAGCGCCTGCACGACCGCCAGCACGACCCGCTGAAGCGCTGGAAGCTGACTCCGATCGATCTGGCGGCGATCGACAACTGGGACGCCTACACCGAAGCCAAGGACGACATGTTCCGGTTCACGCACACGACCGAAACCCCGTGGACGCTGATCCGCTCCAACGACAAACGGCGTGCCCGCCTCGAAGCAATCCGGCTCGTCTTGAACCGGTTCGACTATGAGGAAAAGGACGAGCAAGCGGTCGGCAAGGCCGACCAGCTCATCATCGGCTCGGGGCATGAGTTTTTTTATGATTCGAAGCCGGACAAGGCTGGCTGAGGCCTGAGGAAACGCAGAAATCCGGGTGGCTCACGCCTTGAATGCGTCGACACGGGCGGCGAGGTCGGGGTCGTGGAGGAGGGCGAGGCGTTCTGCTGCGGCGCGGGCAAAGCGCAAGGTCAGCGCCTTACGGCGGGCGGCTGGCAACGGCGTTTCTCCGGATGGCCGCTCGATAACACCGCCGTAACGGTCGGCGAGCACGAGGCCGGTTTCTTCCGGCAGCAACTCTATTGGAAAATCAGGCGCCACGGCAAAGAAGAAGCGGTCGCAATACTCAAGGTACTCCGGCCACTTGATATCGGCGCGGAAGTCGGCCTTCGATGACTTTATCTCGATAATCCAGATGGCGCCCCTGTCGGAAAGGCCGATGACGTCGGCGCGGCGGCCGCAAGCCAGAGTAAATTCGGGTATCGTCACGAGGCCATGAGCGCGCAGAAGCCGGACGACACCGCGGCAAATATCACTCGCGGCGTCCGACTGGCGACGGTCTTCCCTAGGCGAAACCGTCGGCGCAAACGGGTTATTGGTCAGAACCGTCATGGAAGCGCCCTAAATTCGTTGAGACAAAGGTGATCATAAGAGGCTGCGGCAAGGTCGCGGCTGCCGTCAAGGCCGGCGCGTCAGGTTCGCAGCAGCAGTCTCGCAGCACCGGACCCCGGAACAAAAAGACCGGCGGCAACTGTCGGACGAAACGGGGGGGTGGATGATTTTCGGGCTGGGAAAGAAGCGCGGGAAGGAAAAGGAAAAGGAAAAAGACAAGGACGGCAAGCTCGAGAGCGACGCGCCGATTGAAGCGAAACCGTCCTCCGGCAAAAGCCAGGCCGTCGGCGTGCGCCCCGCTGCGCTTAGCGCCGACAAACTCCGGCGCGTCGTCGACCCGGCGTCGCTTGGCATCAAGACCACCGCAGAACTGGAGCCCCTGACCGGCCTGATCGGACAGGACCGCGCGTTGCGCGCGCTCAGCTTCGGCGTCGGCATGAAGAGCAACGACTACAACATCTTCGTCCTGGGACCCGATGCGTCCGGCAATAGTGCCGCGGTGCGCACAATGCTGGAGGGACTGGCGGCCGGCCAGCAGCCGCCGGGCGACTGGATCTACGTCAATAATTTCGATGATCCAAACAAAGCGCGGGCCTTGCGCCTCAGGCCCGGCCGCGGACGGGAATTCGAAAGGGCCATGGTCGCGGCCGTCGATGAATTGCGCGCTGCACTTCCCGCAGCTTTCGAGGGCGAGGACTACCAGGCGCGCAGCCGGGCCATCGATGCCCTGTACGGCGGGCGAACCGAGGAACTTATCCAGGAACTCGGCCAGAAGGCCGAAGAGCATGGTGTAGCGCTCTTGCGGACGCCGCTCGGATTCACCCTTGCGCCGATGCTTGAAGGCAAGGTGGTCAAGCCCGAAGCCTTCGCAGCCGTGCCACCGTCGATGCAGGCGGAAGTGCGAGCGACCATCGAAGCGCTGCAGAAAGAGTTAAAGGCGATCCTCACCGACGTGCCGCGCGCCGACAAGGAACGCCGCCAAAACCTGCGCGCCCTCAACGAAGAGGTCGCCGCCACCGTCGTGAAGGCCGCGCTCGACGATGTCGTCGCGGAATTCGGCGACGAAGACGTCATTGCCAGCTATCTGCACGCTGTCGAGGACGACCTGATCGCCAACGCGCTGCACTTCCTCGCCGATCCATCGCGCGAACAGGAGGAATTCTCCGGCCAGCCGATCGAATCGGCACGCGATCCGCGATTTCGCCGCTACATGGTCAATGCCGTCGTATCGCAAAACCCGGAGGCCCAAGGCGCGCCGGTCTTCGAGGAAACCAACCCGACCCATGGCAACCTCATCGGACGGGTCGAGCACATCGCCCACATGGGAGCGCTGGTCACCGACTTCCTGTTGATCAAACCGGGCGCGCTGCACAATGCCAACGGCGGCACGCTCTTGATCGACGCGCGCAAGCTGCTGTTTTCGCCGTTCGCGTGGGAAGCCCTGAAGCGGGCATTGAAAGCGAAATCAATTCGCCTGGAGCAGCCGGTCGAAAGCCTCGGGCTCGTGTCCACGCAGACGCTCGATCCCGAACCGATACCGCTCGATATCAAGGTGGTGCTGTTCGGCGACCGGGAGCTCTACTACCTCCTGGCGGAGGGCGACCCCGAGTTTCAGGAACTGTTCAAGGTACAGGCCGACTTCGACGACACCATCGCGCGCACAGCGGAGCACACCGAGACCTATGCGCGGCTGGTTGCGGCCATTGTCGGCGAATATGCCTTGCGGCCGCTCGATGCCGAAGCGGTGGCCCGCGTCATCGAAGAGGGCAGCCGCATGGCGCGCGATCGCGACAAGCTGTCGATCGAAGTCTCGCGGATCGGCGATATCGTCCGCGAGGCCGACTACTGGGCCAGCCAGGCGGGCCGCTCCCTGACGACTGGAGCGGACGTGCGCCGCGCCATCGACGAACAGGTGCAGCGTGCCGACCGCATGCGCGACCGCGACCAGGAAACCTTCAAGCGCGGTATCGTGCTGGTCGATACCGAAGGCCGCAAGGTTGGACAGATCAACGGACTGTCGGTCCTGCAGCTTGGCACATTTGCGTTCGGGCGGCCGAGCCGGATCACGGCTCGCGTGCGCTTCGGCGGCGGCCGGATGGTCGATATCGAACGGGAAGCGAAGCTCGGCGGGCCGTTGCATTCGAAGGGTGTCATGATTTTGTGGGGGTATCTGGCGGGCATGTTTGCCCAGGACCACCCGCTGGCCCTGTCTGCCTCACTGGTGTTCGAGCAATCCTACGGCGGCGTCGAAGGCGACAGCGCCTCCTCGACGGAACTCTACGCGCTCTTGTCGGCGCTCTCCGACGTTCCGATCCGGCAAGGGATAGCCGTCACCGGTTCGGTCAATCAGCTCGGCGAAGTACAGGCGATCGGCGGGGTCAACGAAAAGATCGAAGGCTTCTTCGACGTGTGCAAAGCGCGCGGGCTCACCGGGCGCCAGGGCGTCATCGTCCCGGGGTCCAATGTCCAGCACCTGATGCTGCGCGAGGACGTCGTCGCAGCCGTGCGCAAGGATCGGTTCAGCGTCTGGCCGGTGACGACGATCGCGGAAGGTATCGAGATCCTCACCGGCATTCCGGCAGGCGTGCGCGGCGAAGACGGCGCGTTTCCCGCAGACAGCGTCTATGCGCGCGTCGAAGCGAAACTCAAGCTGTTCGCCGAGCGGGCAAAGGCTGCCGGCAACGCGATGCGGCTGGCCGGGCCGCCGGGTCGCGACGGCGGTGCGTCATGATCGGTCACGTGGCTTCCGTCGGCGAGGCCCGTGGCCGCGTGGTCTTGCGCCTCAGCTGCGGTGCGCCGCCGCACGAAGCGGCGTTCGAGGCGGCCGCACGAATTGCCCAGGCGTTCGAATCGGAGATCGAGGGCCTGTTCGTCGAGGACCTGCAGCTTCTCGACCTGACCGGCTATGCATTCGCCCGCGAGGTTGCGTTTAACGGGCGTGTCTCCCGATCGCTGTCGATCGCGGACGTGGAAGTCGAACTGCACGCCGCGTTCCGCGCGATGCGGCGCCGCATGGAAGTTGTCGCCAAGCGCTACCAG
>Ga0180009_10000451_pt1 | contig 57669 bp, 50 predicted proteins | sample OS_PC_MetaG_FD_123537 | JGI IMG/M metagenome (GOLD analysis project Ga0180009, IMG submission 123537) | Groundwater microbial communities from the Aspo Hard Rock Laboratory (HRL) deep subsurface site, Sweden - OS_PC_MetaG | ecosystem: Environmental > Aquatic > Deep subsurface > Groundwater... | reverse complement strand
CCCACCGGCGACGACATTCCGATCGAGGAACGGCCGGCCCGGGAAATCACCCACGTGCGCGGCCGCCGGATCACGCCCGAAGGCGTCGAGGTCCTGTACCCGGCCTTCGACGTCACGCCTCACGCCTTGATCACGGCCATCATTACGGAAAAGGGCCTGGCTCGCGAACCCTACCGGGCCGGCATCCAGGCCTTGTTCAATTCCTGAAGCGCCAACCTCGCGGCGCCTTCGGCCCTCACTCGCCGAAGGCGCCGTGGCGGCCGACCCCGGACACGAAACGCCCGGCCCCGCTGGCGGTCTCCCCACTCTCCACGGTCCGCCGGCCCAGGCGGAATTCGTTGCGCATGGCCTGTTCGAAAGGCAGGTCCAGGCCCTCGTAAACCGAGCGGCGGTCGCTGAGCATGCAGCGCTCGGGAAAGGCGGCTATCTGTTCGGCCAGCTTTTCCGCTTCGGCCCGGGAGGCGCCCGTCTCGACGACCCGGTTGGCCAGGCCCATGGCCCTGGCCTCCTCCGCGCCCACCGGCCGTCCGGTCAGGATCATATCCAGGGCGTTGGACAGGCCGATCAGCCGGGGCAGCCGGACCGTGCCGCCGTCGATCAGGGGCACGCCCCAGCGCCGGCAGAAGACTCCGAATACGGCGTCCTGCTCCACGACCCGCATGTCGCAGAGCAGGGCCAGTTCGAGCCCGCCGGCCACGGCATACCCGGCCACGGCCGCGATGACCGGCTTGCTCGGCCACATCCGTGAAGGACCCATCGGGCCGTCTCCCCCTTCGGCCATGCGGTGGGCCCGATCCCCGCTGGAAACGGCTTTCAGGTCCGCGCCGGCGCAGAAACAGCCCTTGGCCCCGGTCAGAACGCCGACCTTGGCCTGCCGGTCCGCCTCGAAGGCCCTGAAGGCTTCGGCCAGTTCGGCCGCCGTGGGACCGTCCACGGCGTTGCGCACTTGCGGGCGGTTGATGATGATGGTGAATACCGGTCCTTTTTTTTCGATCAGGACGTTCATGAATGCCTCCCCGTGAGCCGGAAGTCCGGACCGACTCGATGTGAATTGGGCGCATTGTGACACAGGCCCGGGCGCTTGTGAAGGGCCGGAGGACGAGGGCGAAAAGGGATGCTTGTTCAAAAGACGGGGCTTATGGCATAGTCCGATCAGAACGGAGGTGACGCCATGACCGGCGCATACGACTGGGGCGTGGATGTCGTACTCTGGTTTCAACGGTTCAGCCCGGCGCTGGACCTGCCCTTCAAGCTTGTCACCTTCATGGGCGACGAGCCGTTCTTCCTGATCCTGCTGCCCCTGATCTACTGGTGTTTCGACCGTCGGACCGGGGTCCGGCTGACCGTGCTTTTCCTGGCTTCGGCCTACGTCAATGCCGTGGTCAAGGAAATTTTCGCCCAGCCCCGGCCATTCCAGTATGACGCCCGGGTCCGGCCCATCGTCATGGAGTCCGGATTCGGCTTTCCCAGCGGACACACTCAGGGGGCCGCGGTCGTCTGGGGCTATCTGGCCTGGCGCCTGCGGCGTCCCTGGGCCTGGGTCGCGGCGGTTTTGTTGGTCCTGCTCATTCCCTTGTCCCGGATTTATCTGGGCGTTCATTTTCCGACCGACCTGCTGGGCGGTTATTTGATCGGCGCCGCCCTGCTGGCCGCATACATCGGGCTGGCCCCTCGGGTCGAGGCCTGGTTTGCGGAAAAAGGCATTCGTTACCAGTTGTTAGCCTCGGTCATCGCGCCGGGGCTCATGATTCTGGCCTACCCCGGCGAGGGCCGGTACGGCGTGGCCACCGGCGCGGCTCTCATGGGCATGAGCCTGGGGTTCGCCCTGGAAAGACGCTGGGTCGGCTTTCTGGAAGGCGGGCCATGGTTCAAGCGGGCCCTGCGCCTGGTCCTGGGCCTGGTCGTCATGACGGTCATCTACATCGGCTTGAAAATCGTCCTGGCCGGACTTCGGCCGGAGTCCCTCTTTCGATTTTTCCGCTACCTCCTCGTCGGCCTCTGGGGCGGGTTCGGCGCGCCCTGGCTGTTCGTCCGGGCGAATCTGGCCTCCAGACAACCGGGTCATACGTCATCGGGTTCGGCCGGATAAAAAAACATGGCAAAAAAGTGTAACCGATCTCTGCCGGGCCCCGACTAACTGAGCAAGTGGTGAAAGACCCGCCCAGACGGGAGTCTGGTTCGTCCGGAGGGGAATCGCCCACCAGTTCAAAGGGAGGACGGCGGTCTGCTCGGCAGATGTTGGTTATGGCCCGATTCGCGCAAGAACATTCCCGGGTGGACCCGTGGCCGACAACCGGAACGGGGAAAGTCGCCCCCGAGTCTCCGGTTCGCTTCCCGGTGTTGTCGACGGACCGGCCGAAAAACGAGATCGAGTTGAAACAACCGCCGAACGAACATGCCGGCGACGCAGAGCGGCAGGACGAGGAAATCATCCGCCGGGTCCTGGGCGGAGAGGTCGATGCCTTCGAGGACCTGATCGTGCGGTACGAGTCCTTCGCGGTGAGGATCGTGGTGACCAAGGTCCCCCGGGCCGACCTGGAGGAGGTGGTTCACGACGTCTTCATCCGGGCCTTCAAGTCCCTGCCCGGATTCAAGGGGACCAGTCCCTTCCGGCACTGGCTGTCCAGGATTGCCGTCCGGGCCTGCTACGATTACTGGAGAGGGCAGTATCAGAACCGGGAAGACCCGGTCAGCGCCCTGTCTGAAAGGCAGGAATCCTTTCTGGAAAACCTGGCCCTGAACCAGGCGGACGGACCCAACGATCAGGCGGCCGTCGATCAATTCGAGGCGCGGGAACTGTTGGACTGGGCTTTCGGGTATCTGTCGGCCGGAGACCGGCTGGCGATCAGCCTGACCTATCTGGAAGGCTACTCGGTGGCCGAAGCGGCCGAGCTGCTGGGATGGTCTTCGGCCAACATCAAGGTAAGATGTTATCGGGGAAAAAGAAAACTTCGCCAAATCATTTCCAAAACCATGGAGATGAGGACCTGAGATGAAAAAGCGAGATCAAGCGGCCCTGGAACGGGTGATGCAAAAGCTGGCCACCGCCGCCTCCCGGAGACCGGAGGAACCGGCCCTGTCGGAGGCGTGGCGGCGCCGGGTCATGAAAGACGTCCGGATCGCGGCGGCCCGAAAGACGATCATCCCCATCGAAAACAACGGCGCGAATGCGTTTGCCGGACTGTTGTTCCGCTTCGCCGGGGCCGGGGCATTGATCGCCGTCTTTCTCCTGATCTACGTCACGCAGTTCAGCCCGGACGTTTTCGGTGAAACGGCCCGTCTGGTTTTCGAAGGCGTGCTGCAAGTGTTGCCGGTGGAGCATATTCTGTGGTCATGAAATGTAAGGAGCACCGGAAATGAACAAAGGGAAAATGTGGGCCGGTCTTCTGGTGGTCTTCGTCCTGGGCGGGGTCATCGGGGCCTTGTCCGACCGAATCTATTACCAGCATAAGGTCATATCGAGGTTGGAACGAATCCGGATGGACAAGGGGCCGTTTATGGCCGAGTTGATGATAACGCGCCTGGCCGAAACCCTTGAACTATCGGAGGAGCAGAAGCAGAAGGTCCAGTCGTTAATAGAAGAAAACTTCAATAGAATTCACGAAGTATTTACTGAAACCCATCCACGGCTGGAAAAGATCAGCCAGGAGACCGTGGCCCGGCTAAACGGGGTCCTCACGCCGGACCAGCAAAAGAAACTGGTCGAAAAGTTCGGGAACTGGCCCTTCATGCGTCCGCCGCCGCCGCCGCCGCCATTTCGGAAAGGGGGGCCGCGTGGACCGGAAGGCGGTCCTGACAGACCGGACGGTCCCCCTCCGTTTGGACCGAGGCCCGACAAATGATCGCCCAACCGCATCTTCGGAACATGACGAACCAGGGGCAGAGCGGTTTCAAATGTCTGGCGCCGCGACAGGCGGACCGCCTGCTCAAGACCTGTCGGAAACGGGCCGAGGCGGACTTGTGGTCGGGTCGCAAGACCTGGATCACGAGGTGCCTCCTGGTCCACCTGGCCCTGGCCAGCGGGCTCCGGGTCAGTGAAATGGCTGCACTGAAAAACAAGGACCTTTTTCTGGCCGACACGCATCCCAACATCCGGGTGCGTCACGAACGCAAATCGCGCTCGGTCTACCTGGGACGAAACATCACGGACCATATTCACAAGTATCAGGACTGGAAGCGTCGTTCCTGGAGACGGGATATCGATGGAGACGACTTTGTCTTCGAAAGTCCCCACGGCGGACCTTTCAGCACCGGGGCTCTGGCCTACAGCTTCAAGCGGGCTCTCGAAACGATGGGTCTGGACGGCAAGTACACCATACACAGCGCCCGCCATTCCTATGCCACCTATCTGCTGGCCAGGACGAGCGACTTGCAGTTCGTCATGAACCAGATGGGGCATTCGAACACGTCCGTGACTTCCTTGTACGTCGGCCTGCTGCCGCCGGAGGATTCGAACGGGATAGAAGAATTTCTGGATTGATACCAGGCGGGACGACAAGGAGGCCGGTTGCGTATGCCCGTGACGGATCGCGGGCGCCAGGGGTCGATCTGGTTTAGCCGGTTGTCAAGCCAGAGCCTGGGAACCAGCGGTTGACCCAGCAGGCTGTTTTTCCGGACCATTCATGAATCGTGCGGGCAAGGACAGCCTGTGCGATTTTTTCGTTCCGGCTGACCAACGAGCAATTTTTTCCGCCCGGTCACGAATTGATTCATGCTTTATAAAATATGGGGTATTATAATATAAAAACGATCAAGTTTCCTTTAAAAAACATGACCGAAATTTGGCATGCAATTTGCCCGATGAATATCCGACGCCGTCAAACATCATGAGCAGGATTGTTGAAGGGCGAGCGTTTTGTGAACCTGGTATGACCCATCAATTATTCAGGAGGAAAACATGAACGTCGGAAGCATCGGAAGTCAGACGACCGGCATGAGCGGCACCTACGGCACCCGCCAGGGGGCCCCCCCGCCGCCGCCGGATCAGGAGGACTGGGAAAAGAAACTCGAGGAAATCACGGCCAACATCATCGCCGAGCGCGACCAGGACGGAGACGGCGCGCTGACCCTGGAGGAGGCCGGGATCGACGCGGAACAGTTCGCCAAGGACGACGCCGACGGTGACGGCCTGGTCACCCTGGAGGAATTGAGGACCGCCTTTAAAAACCGCCATGAATCCATGAATCCCGCCGACATGCAGGCCAGCGAGAGCAACTCGGCCCTGACGAATCCCAGCGGTCTGGGAACCTACCAGTCGGCCATTCAGGAACAGCTCCTCGCGCTGCTGGAACAGTCCGACTCCGAATCGGAGGAGGATCAGTCCATGTTCAACTTCAGGCCGGACAAGCAGGTGAATCTCTTCGCCTGATTTCCCTCCGGCAATCGGCGGCGCCATGGGTCGGCCAAACGATTATCCGGTTCGTTTGCCGACCCATTTTTTTTATTTTATCCAAGTTATTTTGTGGTTTTAATTATTATTATCCACGTAACCATTTCGATAATCACCTCGACATAATAGACAGGACAAACGGATTATAACGGTGAGCCGATATGGCATCATCCGCGCATGATCCGTTAAAACAGGGGTAGTCGGACAATCCTTAAAGAAGCATTTCCTATCCATAAATATCGAGAGGAGGTGATGGGTAAAACCAACTATCCTGTTGCTGCTGAATGATTATTTTGATCAACCTATATGGAGGAATGGTTCGTGAAAAGAGTAGTGGTAGCATTTGCCTTGTGCGCGTGTTTTCTTGCCGTCACGGCCGGTCCGGCCCTGGCGGAAACCAGGTTCACCTTTTCCGGCAAGTACACGGTCAGAGGATTTTACGACAGTAACAACGATTTGAGCCCCACATGGGACGGTGGCCGGGAGACCTTGTTCCCGGCGGGTACGATCATCGCGCCCACGGACATGTTGGGGACCGCGGTGGGGACGGCGACGCCGAGCAATCCGGCGGCCGTGGTCGGCGCCTGGGTCAGGCTGGACGACGGGACGGTCAAGTTCATCGATCAGCGGGTCCCGGGATCGTACACGGCCGGCGGTGTTGCGGCCGGCGTTCGGACGAGTTCGGACAGCAGCACGGACGCTTATGTGGATCACTCCCTGGAGATCAACATGAAGTTCATGCCCTCGGAGTATCTGGCCTTGAACGTCCAGCTCAACGCCCTCAAGGAAATGATGTGGGGCAGCAACACGTCGCAGAAGAGCTGGGGCGGGACCGACGCCGGCTCCGGTGCTTCCGATCCTGAATTCAACAAGGTCTGGATGACCATCAAGAGCGGGTACGGCGTCTTCGACATCGGCCGGATGGACGGCGGCGTCTCGGGTCTTCAGGTCCTGGGGGCCGGCGCTTCGCCGGTGGGGGCGGACCGGTACTGGGGCAACAGCCGGCGGGACGCCGATCGGATCAAGTGGACCGTACCGGTCAACGGCAGCCTGACCGTGGTCGGAGTCTGGGACCGGATCGCCGAAGGCAACGGACGCTTCTCGAGCCAGGCCGGGACGGCCTACCCGGCCAACGCGGGTCGGCTGACCAACAATCCGGCCAACGCCTATCTCGCTTATCGGGACCAGTCCAACCTGGACGTGGATGCCTGGACCATCCTGCCGATATATAAATGGGCCAACGGCGGCCTCCTGGTGCAGGTGAGCTACATCAAGCAGGAGGCCACGCAGTCCCGAAGCACCCTGCCCAATGATTTCGCGACGCAGTTCAACGCCTTCTTCGCGGCGTCCGGCGGCGTGCTCCCGGCCGGCGGCCCGGCGGCGGCGGCCTGGCGCTACGCCTTCCTGAACGCCAGGTCCCTGTCAAGACACCGGGAAACCATATGGGAGGTCCGTCCGGCCCTTCGCATGAACTTTGGCCCCTTGGAACTCAACGGCGACGTGAACTACTTCACCGGGACCCGGGAGTACTCCAAGGTCGACAAGGATGCCGCGGCCCAGATCATGGCCGGCGTCAATTCACTGTATTCGGGCACGCTCGGCGTGGCCCCGGCGGGCGCCAACCTCGAACTAAAAGACATGGACCTGAAAGGCGTGGCCTACTACTTCGACGCCCAGTATCGGTACGGTCCGGGAACAGCCGGCCTGCTCTTCGCCTATCATGAAGGTGATTCCAACCCCAACGACGATACGGATCATTCCTATCTGATGGGCGCGACCAATCTGGGCAGTAGCGGGGCGGACTTCAAGCCGCTCTACGCCGCCTTCAGCGACTACACCGATTACAGCCTTCTGGGACAGAACAACTACTGGATGTGGTCGGCCTGGGTCGATCACAGCCTGACCGAGGATTTGATCCTTCACGCGGCGTACGGGTACATCCGCCGGATCGAGAAAGCCTCGACCTGGTTCGGCCTTGATGGGTACTACCATGCCTATGCCGACCAGTCCCTGGACTACGGGCAGGAATTCGACCTGGGGTTGAGCTACAAGATCATGGACAACCTGACCTACCAGGCCCATTTCGGCTATTTCTGGGCCGGGGACTGGTTCAAACTGGGCAGCAACAACCTGGACGTCGGCAATTCCTACCACCTGGATCACACGCTGGAACTGAGCTTCTAACATCCGGCCCTCCGGGCCGCGGGCCCCGGTCTACGGACCGGGGCCCGCATGAGTGGGACAAAACATGAAAAGCCAACCCGATTTCAGGAAAAACGAGATGCCGGAAAGGAGGATCGGCGACCGGCGGCATACCGATCGAAGGGACGAGGAACGACGGGGCCTGGAGCGCCGCCGCCGCGACCGTCGGGAAAACGGTCGTTCGGTTCCTGGGGGGGCGATATTTCCGCGGGATCGCGACGATTCGCGAAGAAAGACGGAGCGCCGCGCGTCGGAAAGACGCGCGGCGGAAAGGCGCGCCGAAGAACGGCGTCGTCTCGAAGCCCTTCGCGGACGAGTACGTCCGCTCGAAACGCCGCGGGACTGTTTGGACCGTGATGAGAAAAAAAGCCTGCTGTCCCTGTTTCAATCTCGTCCGTTCGGTTGACGCCTCCCCTTGAGACCTCCCTGTAACCAAATCATCAAAAAATACGACTTAATTTAATATCGGGCGGATATTTTTTATATTTCGGCCCGTGAAGAACGGTCTCGGGGACATACGTTTCCGGCCGATCGACCCATACGGGACATTCTGGAGGTTGTGATGATCCATAAATTGATGATTCCGATGCTGGCGCTGGTATTCATGACTGCCTGCGGCGGTCCGCCGAGGGGAGGCGGCCCTCGGTCCTTCGGAGGTGGAGACGGTCATCCCCGCCAGGGTGGCCCGGCGGCCCAAGGCGGCGGGCCGGAGAGCGTGGACCAGAGAGTGAACCGGATGAAGGAGCGCCTGAATCTGTCCCCGGAGGAGGAGGGCAAGGTCCGGAGCATCCTCGAAGGGGAACGGAAGCAGATGGATGACCTCCGCAAGAATTTCGAGGGCTGGGACCGGGAGGAAGACGCCAGGCAGATGCGTTCGGAAATACGTCGGGTTTTGAAGGATACGGACAAACGGTTCAATGAGGTGCTGACCGAGGACCAAAAGGCGGAATACGAGAAGATGAAGGCCGAGGATCAGGAAAGCCGGCCTCCGAGATGGCCTTCGGGGCAGGGAAGCCGGAGCGGCGGCGGTCCGGGAGGTGGAGGCGGGTTCTAATCCGCCCGTTTAGGGTGTTTCCTCCGCGGCCCGCCGGGGAGGAAATAATATATCGAGATCGTACCGGCTGAGTCGGCACCGGCCAGCCGGACGCTTTTTAACCCGAGTTATGCGGTTGGGTTCGTAGCGAGACGTCGAAATACATGGAGAAACGCGAAGTTGGATCAATTTTTCGCCGCGGCAGGCGCCAACCGCAAAATCCGGGTTTAAGGGAGATATGGACCGAACATGATCGAATCGAACGGCGCCGCGGCCAACATGGAAGCGGTTTTGGGGCTAGGCCGGAAGCGGCGATCCGGAATCCGGACCGTCGTCCTGTCGGCGATTCTCATATTGGCCGTGACAACGGCGGCATGGTTTTTCCGGCCGGGCCGGACAGCGGCTCCTGTCCACCGGTTCACCACGGTCGAGGCATCCCGGGGGGGGCTGGTGGTCCTGGTATCGGCCACGGGCTCCCTGGAGCCGGTCACTCAGGTGGATGTCGGCACCGAGGTGTCCGGGACGATTCTGAGCATCGATGTCGATTTCAACGACACGGTTGAAAAGGGCCAGATACTGGCCCGGCTGGACACGGCCCGGCTGGAGGCCCAGAAGCTGCAGTCGGAGGCGGCCCTGGCCGTGGCCCGGGCCGAACTTCAATCGGCCCGGGCGGAAGTGGATGATGCCAAGACAAGCCTGGACCGGTTGAAGCGGGCCTACAAGCTCAGTCAGGGCCGTCTGCCCTCGAAGCAGGACCTGGACACGGCCGAAGCCCGGTACAAAAAGGGCCGGGCCCAGGTCGCCGTGGCCGACGCGAACCGGATCAAGGCCCGGGCGGCCTTGGAGGTCAGTGAATCGGACCTGGCCAAGGCCATCATCCGCGCCCCGATCAGCGGGACCATTCTGGACCGGCAGGTCGAGCCGGGCCAGACCGTGGCCGCTTCCCTTCAGACGCCCGTGTTGTTCACCATGGCCGGAGACCTCAAGCAAATGCTGTTGTCCGTTGCCGTCGATGAGGCTGACGTGGGCAAAGTGCGTGACGGGCAGGAGGCTGCTTTTGTCGTGGATGCCTATCCGGACCGCCGGTTTTCGGCCCGGGTCAAACAGGTCCGGTACGCCCCCCAGGACAACGACGGCGTAATCACCTACGAATGTCTGCTTTCGGTCGATAATGCCGACCTGTTGCTCCGGCCGGGCATGACCGCCGCGGCGGACATGGTGGTAGACCGATACGAGGACGTCCTCCTGGTCCCGAATACCGCCCTGCGCTTCACGCCCGCCGAACCGGAAGCTGAAGCACCGGCCGAAGAAACCCCAAAGCGGAGCTTCCTGTCCCGGCTGCTGCCCGGCCCCCCACCCCAGGGACCGGGGAACCGGCGTGCGGCCGAGTCAAAAAAGGAGACCGTGTCTTTGGTTCGGGTCTGGACGGAACAGGCCGGTCGACTCGTTCCCATCCCGGTGACCACCGGGGCCACGGACGGGATTTCGACCCGGGTCCTTTCCGGGGAGGTGGCGCCCGGGCAGCCGCTGATTTCCGGACTGGTTCAGGAAACGAAATGAGCGCCGGCGGACCGGTGATGGCCTTTGAATCGATTTCAAAGACCTACGGCCAGGGCCAGGCCCGGGTCTGGGCCCTGAAAGAGGTGGACCTGGACATCGCCGAGGGGGAGTTCATGGCCATCATGGGGCCCAGCGGATCGGGCAAGTCCACGGCCATGAACATCCTGGGATGTCTCGACGCGCCGACCGGCGGGCGGTATCTGTTCAGGGGGCTTTCCGTGGGGGAGCTTTCCCGGAACCAGCGGGCGCTTCTTCGCAGGCACTACCTGGGCTTCGTCTTTCAGGGCTTCAACCTGATGAATCGGACAACGGCCCTGGAAAACGTGGAACTTCCCTTGATCTACCGAAGACTGAGGGCCGGAGAGAGGCGGGAGGCGGCCGCGCGAACCCTGGCCCTGGTCGGGTTGGAGGATCGGGCCAACCACAGCCCGGCCGAGCTTTCAGGCGGACAGCAACAGCGGGTGGCCATTGCCCGGGCCCTGGTCACCCGGCCTTCGGTGCTTCTGGCCGATGAGCCGACCGGCAACCTGGACTCCCACCGCAGCCGGGAGATCATGGAACTGCTCGCTCGCCTGAACCGGGACCTGGGGCTGACCGTGGTCATGGTCACCCATGACGAGACCATGGCCGCCTATGCCCGGCGCACGGTCCGATTTTTGGACGGCCGGATCGAGGCCGTCGACGTCAATGGAGGGGCGGCCGGATGATCTGGAACGCATTTTTACTGGCCATTCGTGAAATTCGGCGTAACGTACTCCGGTCCGTTCTGACCGCCCTGGGCGTGGTGATCGGGGTGGCCTCGGTCATCACCCTGGTCACGGTGGGGGGCGGTGTCACGGCCAAGGTCAAGGAGGACGTATCCAAGCTGGGCAGCAACCTGCTGATGGTGCGGCCCGGTCAGTTCCGGGGGCCAGGCGGCGGGCCGTCCGGGGCCAAGCCCTTCACGCCCCGGGACCTGGAAGCCGTCAGGCGGGAGATTCCCTTTCTTTCGGCCGTGGCCCCGATCGATTCCAAGGCCGCGACGATCATTTTCAGCAACAGCAACCGGTCCACCTCGGTCACCGGCACGGAGAACGACTATTTCAAAATCCGCGACTGGCCCCTGAAGGAAGGACGATCGTTCACCGAGGGCGAACTCCGCTCCGGAAAGGCCGTCTGCATTATCGGGACGACCGTGTACAAGGAGCTGTTCGGGGCGGGAAGTCCCATCGGCCAGAGAGTTCGACTGGACAAGACCACCTACCAGGTCATCGGCCTTCTGTCGAGCAAGGGCTCGACGGGCATGGGCAACGATCAGGACGACGCGGTTTTTGTTCCGCTTCGCACCCTGCAAAGGCGGATGACCGGGCGGATAGAGGACATCAACATGATTCAGATATCGGTCCAGGAGGGCGCCTCGACCCAGACGGTGCAAGCGCAGGTCGAGAGCCTGCTGCGGCAGCGCCGCCACATCGCCGCGAGTGAAAACGACGATTTCACGGTGCGCGACATGGCCGAAATCGCGGAGACCCTCCAGTCGACGACCAAGGTCCTGACGACCCTGCTGGGGGCCGTGGCCGCGGTCAGTCTGTTGGTGGGCGGGATCGGCATCATGAACATCATGCTGGTTTCCGTGACCGAGCGGACCCGGGAGATCGGCACGAGGCTGGCCATCGGGGCCATGGAAAGCGACGTCATGATTCAGTTTCTGGTCGAGGCCATGGCCCTGTCCTCCTTCGGGGGGCTGGTGGGCATCACCCTGGCCCTGGCCGGTTCGGCCATCCTGGTCCAGGCCATCGACGTGCCTCTGGTCTTCAATCCCGGCATCAATCTGCTCGCCTTTCTGTTTTCCGCGGCCGTGGGCGTGGTTTTCGGGTATTTCCCGGCCCGAAAAGCGGCCAGGCTGGACCCGATCGAGGCCTTGCGTTATGAGTAATTCCGCCGCGAACGATCGAGTCCGTCGTCGGCCGCGGGCGGTTCTGCGCGCTCTCGCGGCCTCGGTTTTGATGGCCGCAACCTTGGCGGCCTGTTCCGCCGTTGGCCCGGACTACCGGGCGCCCGAAATCCGGATGCCGGAGCAGTGGCGTGAAGCCGGGCCGGAGAAGGCCGCCGGCGATCCGCGGGACCTGATCCAATGGTGGAAGACCCTGGGAGACCCCACCCTGGACCGGCTCGTTGAAAGAGCCTTGGCCAACAACCTGGACATGAAAAAGGCCGTGTCCCGACTCGAAGAGGCCAAGGCCCGCCGGGGGGCCGCCGGTGCGGCCCGGGCCCCTTCGGTTTCCGCCAGCGGTTCGGCCTCGTCGAGCCGGGTCGGTGAATCGGACGATATCCGGGAGTCGTACGCCCTGGGCCTCGACGTGTCCTGGGAAGCGGACCTTTTCGGGGGGCTGAGGCGGGCCCGGGACGCGGCCCAGGCGGATTACGAAGCGAGCATCGAGGACCTCCGGGACGTCCTGGTCAGCCTGATCGCCGAGGCGGCGACCAATTACGTTCAACTCAGAACCGGTCAGATGCGCCTGTCCGCGGCCGAAAACAACCTGAAGCTTCAAACCGAGACACACGAACTGGTCCGGTTGAAATACGAAACCGGCCTGAGCGGCGGTCTGGACCTCGATCAGGCGACCTACAACCTGGAAACGACCCGGGCTCAGATACCCGCCTTGCGCAAGACGTGCACCGAAGCGAAAAATCGTCTGGCCGTTTTGATGGGGGTGTATCCGGGTGAACTGGAATCGGACCTGGCCGATCCGGGGGGCATTCCCTCCCGGGAGGCGGGCGTGGTCGCCGGCGTTCCGGCCGATCTGCTGCGGCGCCGGCCAGACATACGCCGGGCTGAAAGGCAGCTGGCCGCCGAGACCGCCCGGGTGGGCGAGGCCGAGGCCGACCGGTATCCCCAACTGAGTCTCAAGGGCGGTTTGACCTATCAGGCCCTGGCCTTGAGTGGCCTGATATCCCCGGCCAACCTGGTCGCCAGTCTGAGCACCGCCTTGTCGTGGAAGCTGTTTCAGGCCGGGGCCGTGGCGGAAAACATCAAGGCCCGGACCGCGCTTCAGGAACAGGCGCTTCTGGAGTACAAGACCGTGGTCCTCGGTGCCGTGGAGGAGACGGAAAACGCGATGACGGCCCTGGCCCGGGAAAACGAGCGGCGGGAGTCCCTGGCCAAAGCGACCCGGGCCGCCGGGCAGGCGGCGGACCTGGCCGTCCGGCAGTACCAGTCCGGGTTGTCGGATTTTCAGAACGTGCTGGAGACCCAGCGGTCGCTGGCCTCCTTCCAGGACAGCCTGGTCGAGAGCCAGGGATCGATGACCCTGAATAGGATTCTTCTCTACAAAGCCCTGGGCGGCGGCTGGTCGAACGAAAACCTCGCCCCCCGGGAACCGCCCGCGACCGTTCCCGGGTCCGACCGCTCGTCCAAAGACTCCCGTTCAATCCACCAATCGGCCAGTTCACCGGCGGTGAGAAATCGGAGCCGGTAGTTGTAGCGTTTCCTGACCGCATCGACGAGGCGAAGGTGCCGCTCCAAAAAGCGCAGGCCGAAGCCGAGCCAGATCGAGTCCAGGCCCATCCGGAGTCCCCGGCCGAAACCGGCGCGCCAGGCCAGCCGGTCGTAAGCCTCGACCGGGCGGAAGGCCGCGGAGAGCACGGCCGGCGAACCGGCGCCGGTCAGCTTGTGCAGGCCGGTTTCCAGGCCCGGCTGACGGCGGAGTGGGTTCCAGACCGCCAGGCGGCGGGTCTTGGTCCGGGGATGCCGGGTCAGGAGCACGGCGGCCGGCGTTTCCAGCAGTCGCATTTCCCCCGGAGTTCGCGGGTCCGCGGGCGAGGGGTGGTAGGGCCGGGCGGGCGTCCCCCGCCAGTTGACGGCCGGACCGGTCCCGGCCGGCCGCAGGACTCCGGGGCGGGCCGTGCCGTCAACGGCCAGCCCGAAGGCCTCCATCAGGCTCATGATCTCCGGGTCGGCGTAGCCCGAACCGTGCCGGACCGATCGCACCCCGTGCCGCTTGACTTCGTCCCAGGTTTCGGTCAGCATTTCGCGGACCCAGCCGCGGTCCTCGATTTCGTATCCCCAGCCCCGGCCGGCAATGTAGCGGAGCAGGTGGGGATTCCAGCCGATCTCGTCCCCTTCCGAGCGCACCCGGTCCCAGGTCTTTTCGAAGCGCAGAAACAAGGCGTCCGGCCGGCCCAGGGGCCGGCCCACGGACTCGTCGGCCCGCAGGCACCAGGTGACCTTGGGGCGGGCGCCGTCGTCGTCCCGAAACCGGCTCAGGGCCGTGAGAATCGCCGGCAGACCGCGTTCGATGCCCAGCCAGGTCGGGTCCTCCTCGGAAGCGGGACCCGGACGGGCTTCCCATGGGGTCGGGTCCGGCCCGACTTCGGCCCACAGGACTACCAGCAGCTCACCGTCAAAAGCCACAATCCCACCCCTTGCGGACTGATTTTCGGTCCCGGTCGTCCATGCCGGCCATCCTACCAGAAACGGGCCGGAGCAGGCAAACAGCCCAAGACCAGGGACGGATGGGTTCGATTTGCTGGTTCCCGGGCTAGGGACGAGCAGAAGAGATGTCCATTGAAATTCTTGCTGGTTCCCAAGCTCCAGCTTGGGAACCCGATCCTGGACGCTCCATCGTCCTTTTTTTACGACGACGCGTTTTTCCATAAACGGACCACATGGAATAAGGTGTTGAAGCAGAGCTTCAAGGCCGATGGGTATTCCCAAACTAGAGCTTGGGAACGAGCGGAAACATTTCAAGAGCGGGCGCCCCGGATTCCATTCCCTTTCAAAAAGTTGCAAAGGTCGAGCGGGTATGCTAGTCTTTTTTTTCAGGTTTTTGGAAAACCGCCCGATACGGGCTTCGACGGGATAGACGAGACAAGCAGGCAACTGAACCAGGGAGTCCCGGATGTTTGAAGGAAAAAGCGTGGCCGTGGTCGTGCCGGCCTACAACGAGGAACGGCTGATCGGCCGGGTCGTGGAAACCATGCCCGATTTCGTGGACCGAATTTACGTAGTCGACGATTGCAGCCGGGACGAGACCTGCGGCATCGTGCGCGGGTACCACGATCGGGATGCCTTGAAGGAACGGCTGGTCCTGCTTGAACATCAGGCCAACTCCGGGGTGGGCGCGGCCCTGAGGACCGGTTACCGTCAGGCCCTCGATGACGGCATGGACGTGGTCGCGGTCATGGCCGGCGACGCCCAGATGGACCCGGACGAACTGGACAAGGTCATCGGCCCCGTGGCCCGGGGCGAGGCCGACTACGTCAAGGGCAACCGGCTGTTCACGGGGGAGGCCTGGCGCGTGATCCCCCGGTACCGTTTCCTGGGCAACTCGGTCCTGTCCCTGCTGACCAAGGTCGCTTCCGGATACTGGCATGTGGCCGACTCCCAGACCGGGTACACGGCCATCTCGAAGGAGGCCCTGGCCCTGCTGCCCCTGGACAAGCTCTATCCCCGTTATGGTTATCCCAACCACATGCTGGTCATGCTCAACGTCTTCAACCAGCGGGTCCGCGACGTGCCGATCCGGCCGGTTTACAACGTGGGCGAGGTTTCGGGCATTCGGCTGCGCAAGGTCGTCCCGACCATCGCCTGGCTTCTGGTCAACTGTTTCTGGTGGCGCATGCTGGAAAAATACGTCATCCGGGACTTCCATCCCCTGGTCTTTTTCTACTTCCTGGCCGCCGTTCTCCTGCCTCCGGGGCTGATCATCGGGTTCTACCTGATCGTCTTCCGGCTGCTGGTGGGACCGGTCGCCGTGACCAGCGCCCTGTTCGCGGTCTTTCTGACCGTTTCCGGGCTCCAGTTCATGCTCTTCGCCATGATGTTCGACATGGAATACAACCGTGAACTCAGGTAGGCCGGCCTCGGCCTCGGTCCGTCCCCCGGAATTCCCGCGCCATGCGGCGAGGACGGCTTGAACCGTCCGATTCTCCCCGGCGGAGGAAACGATCTGATCGGGCGAAACCGACCCGGCGGAGGAAAGTGAGCCATGTCCAAGCGCATCCTGGTTGACATCACCCACCCGGCCCACGTTCATTTTTTCCGTAACGCTATCACGCGTTGGCGGGAACGGGGCCACCAGGTCTTCATCACCGCCCGGATCAAGGACATCGCTATCGACCTGTTGGACCGGTACGGACTGGAGCACCTCGATCTGAGCGCGGCCCGTTCGGGGCTGGTGGGGCTGGCCCTGGAACTGGCCGAACGCGACCTGAGGCTGGCCCGGGTGGTCCGGAAGGTCCGGCCCCACGTCATGACCAGCATCGCCGGAGTCTACATCGCCATGGTCGGCCGGCTGCTGGGCGTGCCCTCGGTGGCCTTCCAGGACACGGAAAACGCGGTGGTTTCCAACCGCCTGACCTTTCCCTTCGCCACGGTCGTGGTCACGCCGGACTGTTACGAGGCCGCCGTGCCCCGGCACAAGCACCTGACCTACCCCGGGTATCACGAGCTGGCTTACGTGCATCCCGGCCGCTTCACACCGGACCCGGCTGCCTTGGGTCTGTTCGGCCTGGAGCCGGGCCAGGACTTCATCCTCATGCGGCTGGTGGGCTGGAAGGCGGTCCACGACCTGACCGATACCGGGTTCGGGGCTCTGGAACCCGTGGTCGAACGTCTCGAACGGTACGGACGGGTCCTGATCAGTTCGGAACGGGACCTGCCGCCGGGCCTGTCCGACCGCCGTCTGACCGATCACCTCGACCAGGTCATCCACCTCCAGTACTACGCCCGGCTCCTGGTCGGCGAGAGCGCGACCATGGCCTCGGAATGCGCCTGCCTGGGCACGCCGGCCGTGTTCGTTTCGACATCGACCCGGGGCTACACCAACGAACAGGGCCGCCGCTACGGCCTGGTCTTCACCTATTCGGACCCCGGGACCGGGCAGGCACAGGCACTGGCCCAAGCCGAATCGATTTTGTCCGGCGAGGTCCCCCGAAAAGAGTGGCGGGAACGGGCCCGCCGGATGCTGGCCGACAAGATCGACGTGACCGACTTCATGGTCGAGGTGGTGGAGCGGTATGCCCGGAACTGACCCGGCGGCGGCCTGGGCCGACGGACTGGACCGGGTCCTGAACTGGTCCCGGGGCCAGGACTATGCCGGATACTCGAAGTTCGACGCCTTCAACAGCCCGATTGTGCGGGCCCTGGTCCCGGACCGGCATCTGATCCGGGCCGTGACCTGCGCCCTCTGGGCCCGGCAGCCGGTGAATCTGCGCCCCCTGTTCCGGACCACCCGCTCCAGGAACCCCAAGGGCATCGCCCTGTTCGCCCTGGCCTGGCTCCGCCGCCACCGCTGGCGCTCCGATCCGGCCGATCTCGATGAAGCCCTCCGCCTCCTGGCCTGGCTCGAGGAGCATCATGTGCCGGGCTATTCGGGAAAATGCTGGGGCTACGACCACGATTGGTACGGCCTGCACTTTTACGCCCCCAAGGACAGCCCCAATATCGTGGTCACCGGCAATGTGGCCCTGGCCTTTCTCGAGGCCTTTGAAACCACCGGCCGGGCCGGGTACCTCGATACGGCCCGGAGCAGCGTCGAGTTCATGCTCAAGGACCTCGACGCCCCGGTGGATGAACCCGGCCAGCGCAACATCGGGTACGTGCCCGGAAGCTCCTGGGGCGTACTCAACGTCAACGGCCTGGCCGCCTCGGTCATGATCCGGGTCTGGCGGCACACGGGCGAGCCCCTGCTGAAAGAGGAGGCCGGACGGCTGACCGCGTTTCTGGTGGACAAGCAGACCGATTACGGGGCCTGGCATTACGCCTGGCCGGCCGGGACTTCGAACGTCAAGCACGACAACTACCACACCGGCAACGTCCTGGACTGGGTCCTGGACTACACCCGGGAGTCGGGGGACCAGCGCTTCCTGGGGGCGTACGCCAAGGGGCTGTCCTTTTATGTCGATCATCTGTTTCTGCCCGACGGTGCGCCCAAGTGGATGAGCGACCGGGTCCATCCCCTTGACGCCCACAGCGCGGCCCAGGCCGTGGTCACCCTGGCCAAGGCGGCGCGCCAGTTCGATTCGAGCTATATCGAACCCGCCGGCCGGACCGCGACCTGGGCCCTGAACCATCTTCAGGCGCCGGAAGGGTATTTCTACTACCAGCGCGGCCGGCACTTCACCCGGCGCTACACCCTGATGCGCTGGTGCAACGCCTGGATGGCCCTTGCCCTGGCCAGCCTGCTGCCGGCCCGGCGGGAGGTCTGAGCCGTGTGCGGTATCGCCGGCATCGTCGGACCGGGCGGGTCGAGAGACCTGGCCGGCCGCATGGTTGACATTCTGGCCCATCGGGGGCCGGACGGCCGGGGCATCCATTCGGACGGCCCGGCTCACATCGGCCAGACCCGGCTGGCGGTCATCGATCTGCTGACCGGCGATCAGCCCATGTCCAACGAGGACGGCGGACTGTGGGTGGTCTACAATGGCGAAATCTACAATTTCATGGAACTCCGGGAGGAACTGGAGGCGGCCGGCCATGTCTTCCGGACCCGGAGCGACACCGAAGTCCTGCTTCACGGCTGGGAGGAGTGGGGACCGGACCTGCTGCCCCGCCTGAACGGCATCTTCGCCTTCGCCCTCTGGGAATCGGCGGCCCGGCGGCTGATTCTGGCCCGGGACTACTGCGGCGTCAAGCCGCTCCATTACCATTTCGACGGCCGGACCCTGCGTTTCGCCTCGGAAATCAAGGCCATCCTCATGGACCCGGCCGTGGCCCGCCAGGCGGACCTCCAGTCCCTGCACCAGTTCCTCAACCTGCGCTACGTGCCCGGGGAAGGCACCCTGTTCCGGGACGTCCGCCGCCTGTCGGCCGGGCACTACCTGGTCTTCGAGCCTCTGGGGCCGACCCTGCGCCGGACCCGGTATTTTTCATTTAAACCCCTGTCCGGGCCGCGCCTGACCGAAGCGGAATACATGGAAGGACTGCGTCACCATCTGAAGGAGGCCGTCCGGCGGCAGCTCGTCAGCGACGTGCCCCTGGGAGTCTTCCTGTCCGGCGGCCTGGACTCCAGTTCCCTGGTGGCCTTCATGAGCGACCTGGGGGTCCGGCCGATCAAGACCTTTTGTCTGGGCTTCGACGAGCCCACCGACGAACTCGAGGACGCCCGGATCGTGGCCGAGCGATTCGGCACCGACCATCACGAGATGACCCTTGCGCCCGATCCGCTGCACAGCTATCCCCGGGTCGTCTGGCACGCCGAGGAGCCCAAGGAGAACGTTCTCCAGGGCTTCCTGCTGGCCCGTTTCGCCCGCCGGGAGGTCAAGGTGGCCCTGGGCGGGCTGGGCGGGGACGAACTGTTCGCCGGGTACATCAACAACCGCTTCATCTACCCCAGCCAGCCCCTGCATCCCCTGGTCCCGCCGTTTGTTTCGCGCGGGCTGCTCCGCCCGCTCAGCCGGCTGGCCTTCCGCCTCCAGAACGCCACCGGCCGCCTGGCCTGGGACGAGTACCGCCGAGGCGTACAGATGCTTTTGGCCCTGGGCGACCCGGCCCGGTACTACCTCATCCTGCGCAACGTCTGGGACTTCGATGCCCGGACCTTCGGCAACCTGTACGGCCCGGCCTGGGACGGTTTCCGGCCCGAGCCGGTGGAAACGGCTTTCCGTTCCTATTTCACCGGCCGCCGGGACGCGTTGCGCCAGGTCCTGACGGCCGAGTTTCACACCAAGATGGTCGATGACTTCCTCATGAACGAGGACCGGACCTCCATGGCCCACGGCCTCGAGGTGCGGGTGCCCTTTCTGGACCGGGACCTGGTCCGGTTCGCCTTTTCCATCCCCGTGGACCTGCTGATCAAGGGCAACCGGACCAAGCATATTTTTTTCAAGGCCATGGAAGGCCGCCTGCCGGCCCGGACCCTGAGCAAGAAGAAATGGGGTTTTTCCTTCAATCCGGTCCACCAGTTCCGCAAGGACCTCAGGACCGTGGCCGAACGGGTTTTGACCCGGCGCCGGGTCGAGGAACGCGGCTGGTTCAATTACGAATACCTGCGGCGCATCCTGGACCATCCGCCCCACCCCCGGCTGCGCTGGCACTACTTCTTTCTCTGGCTGGTCCTGGGGCTGGAAATCTGGGCCCGGATGTTTCTGGAAGGCGATCCGGCCCGGCCGGCCTTCGACCTCGAGGACTATGACGACCGGGGCTGACAGGCGCGGCATACTCTCGCGGCTGAAGCTGTACGGGTCCATGGTCCGCTACGGGCTGGCCCACAACCGGGATTTCGCCCGGGAGAACTGGACCTTTTTTTCCCGGATGATCGACCGGCTGGGCGCACTGGATCGGGACCCGCGCGGATTGAAGGTCCTGGACCTGGGCTGCGGCAAGTCCTACTGGCTGGCCCTGCTGCTGGCCGGGTACGGGGCCGAGGCCGTGGGCGTGGACACGGAACCCGTGGCCGCCGGTTTCAGCCCGGCCAAGTACGTCCGGGTGGTCCGGAGCCAGGGGTTGGAGCGGGCGGTCCGGACCGCGGTCTGGGACCTGGTTTTCGGGCGGCCCTACTACCGGGCCCTGGCCGAGTGCGCCGAATTCCCCCTGGATTTCAGCAAGCCCCGCCTGATGACCATGAGCGGCGACCGGCTCGATTTCGAGGACCATGCCTTCGATCTGGTCGTTTCCCACGAGGTCTTCGAGCACCTGCCGGACCTGGCGGCCGCCGTGGCCGAAACGGCCCGAATCCTCAAGCCCGGCGGTCTGACCTACATTTACGTCCACAACTATGCCAGCCTGTCCGGGGGGCATCATATCGCCTGGAAGTATCCGGACCGGGAGCCGTCCGACGTGGTCCCGCCCTGGGACCATCTCCGGGAGAACCGCTATCCGGACGTGCCTTCCTGGATCAACCGGCTGCGCATGGACGATTACCGGCGGGTGTTCGAAACGCGTTTCGAGATACTGGACTGGCAGCCCGGAGACGTCGAAGGCCCAAGCCTCCTGACGCCGGACATCCGGCGGGAACTGGCCGACTACTCGGAAGAGGAACTGCTGCTCAAGGGCTTCACCGTCATCGCCCGGCCCCTATAGGTTTTGGGCGTCAGGCCGGGGCTTCCTTTTTTTCCTGGACGCAGAATATGCCTTCGGGCCGGGCCATGGTTTTGAGGCAGCCGTTGCAGGAAATGCATCGGGCCGGAGCGGCGTCTCCCGATTCCCAGCGCCGGATCAGGGCGGGTTCGCGGATCAAGGGACGGCTCAAGGAGATCAGGTCCGCCGTGCCGTCCGTCAGAATTTGGTCGATCATGTCCAGGGTCCGGATGCCGCCAACGGCCGAAACCGGGACGTCGGCCCGGGCCTTGACCCGGGACGCTCCATCCAGGTAGAAGCCTTCGAACCACTGTGACTTGTCCAGCGGGCCGCGCGAATCGTGGGTTCCCCCGGCGGCGCCGCCGGTGACCTCGATGATGCCATACCCCGCGTCGGCCAGAAACGGCGCGTACTCGGCCGCCTGTTCCGGAACCAGCCCGCCCTCGACGCCGTCCAGACTGTTCATCTTGATCCAGACCGGATAGTCCGGGCCGGCTGCTTCGGCAATGGCCCGTCTGATTTCCACAAACAATCGAATCCGGTTTTCCGTGGAGCCGCCGTACCGGTCGTCCCGCCGGTTGAAACAAGGCGAAAGAAACCGGGCGATGGGATAGCCGTGGCCGCCGTGGACCTGGACCGCGTCCAGGCCGACTTCGCGGGCCAGGACCGCCATTAGGGCGTACACGGCAATGATGCCCTCGATCTCGGCCACACTCAGGGCGTGTTCCTCCGGGCCCAGGCTGGACGGACTCACGGGCCGGCCGTCCAGGGTCATGACCGGGGCCATCTGGAGGGATATCAGGCCCCCGGCCGCATGGACCGCTTCGACGGCCTCCCGCCAGCCGTCCCGGTTTGCGGAGTCCAGGATCAGCATCCGGTTGGATCGAACGATCCAGTCCCGGCGCGGCCAGCAGCCGCTGCTGGAGATCAGGCCCACACCGCCTCGGGCCAGGTCCTGGTAGAGCCGGACCAGTTCCGGGCCCGGTGATCCGTCGGGCGCGGCCATGCCTTCCAGGGTGGCCGAGCGGATGAAGCGATTGCGAAGCGCGAGGCCCATGACCTCGCAGGGTTGAAAAGCGGTTGCCGCCAAATCCATGTTCGCCATGGTTCCGACCTCCCGGATTTTTTTAATGCGGACCGCCATGATAGTCCGGCCGGGCCCTTGCCGTCAATGCCCGGGGGAGGGGTGGTGTAACCGGGCTATTTATAACGCTTTTCCGTAATGGGATCATTGGGGGCGTTGTATGGAAATTGTTCAATGTAGTAAACAATGTCCTCGATTATCCCGTTCTCGCGGGTCAGGGGCGGCCCGGCCTTCTCGGGCCGTATCAATATATGCCGGGTGGGTTTTGGCTTGACCACGAGGAATTTTACGGACTACTATGCCCGAGGGGAGAAAAAGTGAAGGATTTCCATTCAGATTGCTGAAGATTTGAGACCGGCGCCACGAAGCACGAGGCCATTCGACTCGGTTCGAGAAAATATCCTTATGCCGGTCAAGGGGGCCAAGGCAGGTTTGAAATAGGGGGTTTGCGGCAAGGGCCGCAAAATTCGGGTTAAAATCGTCTTGCTATTTCCAGGTGGGGACGGGACGAAGATTATGGATGAAAAAGTATTTGATGAAATCGATGAATATTGGAGCGCACAGCGCAACAACGAAATTTATCTGAAAAACAAGAATCTGCCCCCTGGCAGTTCCGGGTATTTCGATGAGATTGAGGCCGGCCGTTACCGTTACCTGTATTATCTGCCGGAAATCCTGGCTTGGTTCAAAAAGGCGCCAGGGGCCAGACTGCTTGAAGTCGGTTGCGGCATGGGGCTGGACCTGGCCTTTTTCGTTCGACATGGCTTTGAAGGATACGGTATCGATCTGGCTAAAACCCATGTCGATCTTGCCAAGAAATATTTCCTGCTAAGAGAATTAAAAGCGGTCATCGAACAAGGCAATGCGGAAAAACTTGATTTTCCGGATGAGTCGTTCGATGCGGTATACAGTTTTGGCGTTCTGCATCATACCCCGAACACAGCCAAAGGCATAAATGAAATAGGCCGCGTGCTCAAACCCGGTGGAAGGGCGGCCGTCATGCTCTATCACAGGCATTCCCTCAATAATCTGGTTCATGTGGTCCTTCGTTTGCCCTATGACAATCCTAAAAAACTGCGCCCCTTCGCCGAGGACGCCAACTTTGTTTTTCGATTCAGCAAGAGCGAGGTCCGGAAGATGTTCGCCCGATTCGAACAGGTAGATGTCAAGGTGGAATATGCTTTCGGAGCGGGGTGGGAACCCGTTTATTCGTGGACACCCAAACCGGTTTTTCAACTATTGAGCAAGCTCGCCGGCTGGCATCTGGTCGCTTACGCCGTCAAGTAACCCGGTTTTCCTTCTCCAATGCCACCAATAGCCCGCCGGAAAAATGATCTTATAAAACGGATGGTGGTCCAAGGCTTTTCGAGCCGGGTTGCGGTTCGCCCATCGATTGGTTTTTGGATTGAACACGCGGGGCGGGCCCATTCCCCGCGGCTTGCCGCGGGGTCAGCCCGCCAACCAATAGAAGATTCCCCACGGCAAGGCTGCGGGGAGCTTCCATAAACTCGGAATATGGAGACTTTGATGCCCGAACCGGATACTGGGTCCAACCAGGAAGCAGCGCCTCCCTTCGTCGAACCGGCCACGACCGCCGGCCCGGGAAGCCGCAAGATAATACATCTTGAAGGCCTCCGAGGCCTTGCCGCAATGCAGGTCGTCATGCTTCATTTTGTCACGACCTTTTATCCGACGCTCCATTTGGGGACAAAGGCGGCCATTCATAACGCCTATGAAGCATGGGCCGGCGTTACACCGTTCAATTTGATATATGCGGGAGATTTTGCGGTCTGTATTTTCTTTTATCTTAGCGGATACGTCCTGAGCACCGGGTATTTTATCAAGCAGGATCGTTCGGTCATCATATCCTCTTCGGCCAGGCGGTATTTTCGGCTGACCATCCCGGTTCTCGTATCCTGCATCATTGCGTATTTCCTTTTGACGTACGGTCTTTTTTACAATAAAAAGGCCGTCACCTTGACGCTTTCCCATGGCTGGCTGGATACATTTTATCGAATGAAGCCGGATTTCAGCTATATGCTGCAAGAAGCGACATACTATCTTTATAGGAATGGATTTTGCGCCTACAATCGGGTCGCCTGGACCATGCGGGTCGAATTATGGGGTTCGTTTCTCGTTTTCGGTTTTCTTTTCCTGTTCGGCCGGTTCAAATATCGACATGTGATTTACCTTTTGCTGGCTTTGGTATATTTGCGGGGCTACTACCTGGGTTTTGTGCTGGGCATGCTGCTGTGCGACCTGCGGATCAACAAAGGGTGGCCGGGGAAGGGGCCCAAAACCGGGTCCTATAAACTGGGGACGGCCGTCATGCTCTGTTTCGGCCTGTTTCTCGGCTCCTATCCATACGCGAAAGACATACTCTGGGTGTACAAGCCGATTCTCCAGGTTTCAACGGCCCTGAACGCCTCCCCATATACCTTTTCCCACATGATCGGCGCCTTCCTGACGCTCCTGGCCATCGAGCGCTCCCAGGCGATTCAAGGATTTCTGTCCACCAAACCCATCGCTTTTCTCGGGAAGATATCCTACTCCGTCTACCTGACGCACGTGATAATCGTCATGTCTCTCTCCTGTTATCTGTTCAGCGTCCTCATCGAGTACCTCAGCTACAACGCAGCGGTCCTGATCACCTTTCTGGCCACCCTCTGTTTTCTGATCCCTTTTGCCTATTTGTACTATCGGCTGGTGGACGGTCCGAGCATCTCGTTCACGAAAAAGGCATACAACCGCATCGTATCCCGGGGCCGGGACAGCCGGGCCGAACAGGCGGCCGGGTAAACCCATGGGTCCGGGCCACGGCCGGGCCGGAGTCGGACCGATCCGCGTGCCGGGTCAGTCCCCGGGGGAGGCCGGTTTTTTAAAGGAAATAATGAAGCTGGGGTAGATCAGCCTGTCGGGCAGGAAATAGCGGCCCAGACGCGAGTACAGCTTTTGCACCCGGTAGCGCAACGTGGGACGGTCGTACATGCTTTCCCGGTAAACCAGGCTTTGGCACGTCAGCCCGTGACGTCGGCCCAGCTCCCGCAGTTCCCCCGCACTGGAAAAGGTCTCGTTCGGATCGACGAAACCGACCAGGGGCATGAACTTCCGAAAGGGACTCTTGGGGTTCGAGGTCAATCGCCGTTGAGGATGTTCGAGATTGGGCTCGACCGCCACCAGGCGGCCGCCGGGTCTGGTGATACGCGCCGCCTCGGCAAAACCCCGCTCTTTGTCCGCCACATGGTGCAGGCTGTAGTTGAAATAGACCAGGTCAAAGGCTCCATCCTGGACGGGAATGTTTTCGACCGTGCCGATCAGGCCGTGAAATCCGGTGGTGGCCGTGAGCAGGCCGAGCACGGGTTCCAGGCCGACCCGCAATTTGGCCTCGATGCGACGCAGTTGGGGGCCCGAACCGCAGCCCAACTCGATCACCTCGTCTCGCGGCGACGCCCCGATCAGCTCGGCCCAGGCCTGATAGCTCGCCTCGTTTTCGCTCTCGTAAACGGTATCGCCATAGTGCGCCTCCCAGAACTCGATCTCCCCTTCCAGTTGGGACCGGTGGGCTTCGGTCAGGAAGTCCGGGAACCGTCCAGCCCGTAGCGGATAGGCCGTTCCACAGGAAAGGCAGCGGAGGCTGTCTGCCTCCAAGTCCATGTCGCCGGCCCGGCATTGGACGCATTGGAGTTTGTTCAGGAGCATGTCCGGAATCGCTCGGTCATGTTCAGCGGACATAAGGGACTATTCCTTTGGCGGCGGTGTGACCGGGGTGGGGGACCCGATCAGTAAAGAGACGGCCGCCCAGAACACGTCTTCGAGGATGGTGATGATTCGGGTGGCCACGGCCGCGACCATGGCCATGGGCGGGGCCGCGATGCCTTGCAGCATGACGTAGAGCAGGCCTTCGCGAATGCCCAGGCCGGAAGGGGCCCATGGGGTGAGAAAGCCGATGACCCACGATAGGGCGAACAGGCTGGTGATGTCCAGGAGGCGGCCGATGGTGACCGTGGCCCCCAGGGCCTTGAGCAGACAGAACAGGCACAGCCCCCAGGCGACATAAATACCCAGGGACAGCAGCCACATGGTCAGGCCCAGGGACCAACGGATATGCACCGGTTGGACCGGCTGCCGAAGCAGCCGCATCAGCAGCCGGAGAATCGCCTGGGCCACCTTGGGGTGAGTGACGACGAGGCTGATTACGATCATCAGAACGGACCCGGCCACGAGAACCTCACGGGGAAAGGGAATGAGCCGGTCCAAAGTCAGGATGCCCACCATCATGCCGAACCATAGCAGCAGTCCGGTTTCAAAGACCAGTCCGACCGAGGTCCGCAGGATGCTGTGCCCTCGTTTTTTGCTTTGCTGGATTCGGGAGGCCATGTACCACACCGTGCCCGGCAGGTACGAGGCCAGGTTGGACAGGAAAAAGACCCGCATGTGGTCCCAGAACAGGGGCAGGGGGATTTTCCCGGCGTCGAGGAAGGCGATGATCGGCCAGCGCAGCCCGGCCAGGAGTCGTCGGACCAGGGCAAAAAACAGGGCCGGCAAGGCCCACCAGGGGTCCAGAGACCAGGAGTATTGCGCAAAATCAGTCCAGTGACGATGAAAATACCAGGACATGAACAATATTATCAGGACCACCCAGGACGCCTGGGCCGCCCGGCGTATCCCGGGAAGCCAGGATTTGCGGCTGTGTGTCGAGGTCATTGCCTCAAGTGCCGGAAAATACGGCCGCTTTATCCGCCCGGCCTTCCATCATAGCCAGAGCGAACTGAAGCACTTCGTCCGACGAGACCCGCTTCCGAGGGTCTGGCGGAAGCAACAACCATTGATCGGGATCGATCTCTTGGAATCCTGCTCTCATGGACGAACTCTAGCATAACCACAAGGGCGTGTAAAGTTGGGCGAAAAAAAGACTCCCTGGCAACCCCCAATATTCATTGTTTTGTCATCTGCCCGCCTTTACCGGGCTTGTCGGCCGAAGCCTTAAGGCAGGCGGGGTGAGGGGGCTCATGAAAACCGGCCGGGCCGCCGGCAATAAAAGATTTGCCCAGCTCCGGGTTTGCGGTTAAAATGAAGTGGTTGGAACGATTATGAAACAAGTGCTGCAAAATCTGAAGACCGGCCGGATCAGCGTGGAAGAGGTGCCTCGGCCCCTGGTCCGCCCGGGCCGGGTTCTGGTCCGGAACCAATACTCGGTGATCAGTACGGGCACGGAGGGCGGGACCGTCAAGCTGGGCCAGATGTCCCTGCTGGGCAAGGCCCGGGCCCGGCCCGAGCAAGTGCGCAAAGTGATCAACGTAGTCCGGACCGAAGGGCTCCTGACCGCGTACCAGGCCGCGACCCGGACCCTGTCAATGCCCATCCCCATGGGCTATTCCTGCGCCGGCCGGGTCGTCGAGGCCGGGGAAGGGGTCGGAGCCTTCAAGCCGGGCGATCTGGTGGCCTGCGGCGGGGGCGGCATGGCCGTTCACGCCGAATACGTCCTGGTGCCCAAGAACCTGTGCGTCCGGATTCCTCCGGACGTGGACCTCCGCCTGGCGGCCTTCACGACCCTGGGGGCCATCGCCCTCCAGAGTCTGCGCGTGGCCCGGGTCGGGCTGGGCGACAAGGTGGTGGTCATCGGTCTGGGGCTGGTGGGCCTGCTGACGGCCGACCTGCTGGCCGCGGCCGGCTGTCTGACGCTGGGCATCGACACGGACCCGGGCCGGGTCGGCCTGGCCGAAGAGCGGGGAATGGGGCCGGCCCTGACGCGGGGAGTGGACAACCTCAAGGAACGGGTTTTGGCCTTCAGCGAAGGCCGGGGGGCGGACGCGGTCATCATTACGGCCTCGTCGGACAACAATGACCCCGTGGCCCTGGCCGGGGAACTGGCCCGCCACAAGGGGCGGGTCGTGGTCGTGGGCCGGACGGAAATCAACGCACCCCGGGACACCTATCTTTTCAAGGAACTCGAACTGTGCACCTCCCTGGCCTACGGACCGGGAACCGGTGACCCGGCCTATGAGGAAAAGGGCCTGGACTATCCGGCCGCGTACGTCCGCTGGACCGAGAACCGCAACATGGCCGCCTTCCTGGACCAGTTGTCCCAGGGGCGGCTGCGGACCGGGTCGTTCATCACCCATGAACTGCCCCTGGTCGAAGCCGCCAGGGCGTACGACGTCATCACCGGCCAAAGCCGGGAGCCTCATATCGCCGTCCTGCTCAGCTATCCGGAGACCGCGGCGTCGGAATCCGGACGGGTGGCCCTGAAAGCCCCGGCGGCGAGTCCCCGGCCGACCTCCGGGACGGTCCGGATCGGCGTGCTCGGGGCCGGCGGGTTTGCCACCAATTTCATGATCCCGACCCTGTCCGGGCTCAAGGGCGTCGAACTGGCCGGCATCGCTTCGGCCACCGGGGTCCGGGCCGGGGCGCTGGGAAGAAAATACGGCTTTTCCTATTGCGCCTCATCCCCCATGGAAGTGATCGAGGACCCGGACCTGGACGCGGTTTTCATACTGACCCGGCATGACACCCACGCGGCTTACGCCGTCGAGGCCCTGCGCCGGGGCAGGCACGTTTTTGTGGAAAAGCCGCTGGCCATGACCCTGTCCGAACTCGATTCGGTCGTCGATGCCCGGCGCGAAACCGGACTCCAGGCCATGGTCGGTTTCAACCGGCCCTTTGCCGCCCTGTCGGGCCGCCTGCGCGAGTTCGTCGCCGGCCGGGCCCAGCCCATGGCGATTCATTATCTGGCCAACGTGGGCTACCGTCCGCCCGAGGCCTGGATTCACGATCCGGTCCAGGGCGGCGGCGTGATCGTGGGCGAGGCCTGTCATTTTATCGATTACTGCCTCTGGCTGACCGGGTCCGAGCCGGTCGAGGTCCAGGCCTGGGCCATGGCCGGGGACGCGTCCGGATTGATCCCGGAGGACAACGTCCAGGTCCACCTTCGTTTCGCCGACGGTTCCCTGGCCACGGTGGCCTATCTGAGCTGCGGGGACCCGTCCCCCGGACGGGAGCGGATCGAGGTGCTGGCCGAAGGGGGCCTGGCCGTGCTCGTGGACTTCCGGGACCTGGTGCTGAACCGGGAGGGGAAAAAGAAGCGCCATCGCCTGCGCGTGATTCCGGACAAAGGCTATGCCGCGGAGGTCGAGACCTTTATCCGGGCCATCCGGGGAGAGGACGCGTCCTCCGGCCTGTTTGACCGCCAGGTGCTGTCCATGCGGACGACGCTGCTGGCCGTCGAGTCCATGCGCCAGGGACGCCCGATGCGCGTGGCCCATGATATTGCATCGTCCGGCGCGGGGAAGCGGACCCCCTGACGAATCCAGGCATCGGCCCGTTTGCTTACCCGATACGAAAGACCGTGTATCCCCGGGCCTGAAACAGCGGTTCGAGTCGCCGGCGTCGAAACTCGAGCCACAAACCCAGCTTTTCTTTCGGAACCGCGTGCCCGAGGTAGTCCAGCAGCAAAGCCTCCCGCGCCAGGATGTGGGTGGCCCCCAGCTTTTTCAGCCCCTGCCCAACATCGTCCACCGTTCTGGCCGCTTCCAGGATCGGCCGCAGAGATTCCCCGGAAAACCAGGTCTGGTAGAAGTAAGCCCGCCGGCAGTAATAGCCCCGGTTTCCGGCGAACAGAAACAGGACCCGGGCGTCGAGGGGGAGGCGACGGTTGATGAAGTCCATGGCCGGGTACTGGTCGAGATGCCGGAGCAGGTAGGTTCGGCGGCTCTCCCGGCCGGTCAGGCGGGGGACGGGATCGCGCAGGCGCCAGAAGTCCGCGGCCCAGGCCGCGTTCAGGGCAAGAAACCCGGCCAGGATCAGGACCGGCAGGCCGGCGGCCGCGGGGCGGGGCAGGCGCGGTTCCAGAAAGCGCCGGATCGCTTCGAGTCCGAAGACGCTCAATACGGCCAGGATCGGCAGAACGGGCGCCACGTACCGGACGATGATCGAGGACTTGAGGAAGACCAGGGGAATCCAGTAGACGACGATCAGGGCCAGCGGCCGGATTTCCGGGAACTTCGGGCGAACCAGGGCCGGCAGGGGCAGCAGGAGCAGCATGGGGTTGAGCACGCCGTCGAAATACCGGGGGGAAAAGTCCCGGCCCTCGAAAAAGATGCGGATCGGCGTGGCCAGGACCTGCCAGAACGACTCCCCATGATAGAACTGCCGCCGGGTGAAGAGATCGACGTTCAGCTCCGGGGAGACCAGGCCGGGCAGGCCGAAGAGGGTGTTGAACAGCGGGTACAAGGGATTGCCGGTCAGGATCGCGTTCTTGATCAGCCAGGGGGAAAAGACCAGGCCGGCCAGGCCGAACCAGGCCGCGGTCCCGAGCAGGGCTCTGGGCAGGTCGGTCCGGGACCTGGCGGTCGGACCGATCAGGACCAGACCGAATGCGGGCGCGGCCAGCAGGGCCTGGTATTTCGTGCCCAGGGCCAGGCCGTAGGCCAGGGCCGAAACCAGGAACCAGCGTCTTTGTCCGGTTTCGCGCCAGAAAAACAGACCGGCTAGGCCGGCGGTCATGAAGAAGGTCAGACCCAGGTCCACATAGGCTGACGCGGCCAGGCGCATGACCAGGGGCGTGCTCAGAAAGATCAGGGCCCCGGTCAGGCCCCAGGTCGTGTCGAGCCGCCGGCGAAGATAGGCGAAGACCAGGGCCGCGGTCAGGAGGCCGAAGAGGTTGTGAACGAGCCGGGCTCCCCAGTCCGCCCCCAGGGCCAGGGCCGGAAGGTAGAGCAGGTCCAGGTTCATGGGATAGTAGGAGAAGGCGGCCCAGGGCGTTTCGACGAAGCGGCCGGCCTGAATCCAGATTTGGGGGATGGCCAGGTGATGGATCAGTTCGTCCCGTTCCAGGGGAGGCAACAGATCGAGCAGGCCGGTGAAGATCGCCACCGCGCCGATGCAGACGATCAGGACATAGCGGACCCGGGCCGCGGGTCTTCCGCCGCCCGGGTCCGGCCAGGGACCGTCCGGTTTCGCGTCCTCGGGTGCCATGTCGGGCTTGAGACTCAGTCTTGGGACGGCGACATCTCCGGGCCGCCGAAATAGACGCGGTTCCAGGTCGGGCTGATGAGAATCTCGTTAAGGCAGACCCGGGCCGGCATGCGGGCCACGAACAGGATGGTCTCTCCCAGGTCTTCGGTCTGGAGCATGCGGGCCTTGTCCTCGTCGCTGACCGGCACCGGCCGGGCGTCCAGGATGGGCGTGGCCACTTCGGCCGGGCAGATGGCGCAGGCCCGGATGCCGTTGACGCACTCTTCGATGTTGAGGCTGGCGTTCATGGCCAGGAGGGCGTGTTTGGCCGCGTTGTAGGCCGGGCCCGGCAGGTAGGTGTCGAAGCGGCCGGCCCAGGAGGAGATGTTGACGATCAGGCCGTCCTTTTGGCGGCGCATGACGGGCAGGGCGGCATGGGCGCAGTAGAAGGCGCCGTTGAGGTCGATGTCGATGACCCGGTTCCAGCCTTCCGGGCTCAGGTCCCGCCAGTGGCGTTGGGCCACGTTCAGTCCGGCGTTGTTGACCAGCACGTCCAGGCGGCCGAACGTTTCTTCCATCCGGCCCGCCGCCTCGGTCACTGATTCGATCTGCTGGACGTCCAGGGGCAGGACCAGGGCCCGGCCCCCCAGGTCCCGAATCATCCCGGCCGTCTCGTCGAGGGGCTCGACCCGGCGGCCGGAGACCGCCACGTCCATCCCGGCCCCGGCCAGGGCCAGGGCCGCGGCCCGGCCGATGCCCGTTCCGCCGCCGGTCACCCAGGCCGCCTTACCCGTCAGATCACGCATGATTTTTCGCCTCCTGTATCCCGATCGTGGTTTTGGGTCCGACGCCCCCTTACTTGGCCTGGGCGTATCTGTAAAGCCCGTACATGGCCCGGGCGGCCTCTTCCGGGAACTCGTAGAAGGGGATGCCCCGCTCCCGCATCAGGTTGAAGGCCACGCCCTCCATGTGTCCGCGCATGGCCGTGGCGATCAGGGGCTTGCCGTATTTCCGGGGCACTTCCGACAGAATTTCGGCCGTGGACAGCACTTCCCGGACATAGTCGGGATTGGTGGACCGGATGAAGACCGGGGCCATGGTGATGATGGCGTCGATGCCCGCGTGCCGGGCCAGAATCTCGACAATGTTGGCCACGGTCATGGGACGGGGATCGGCGGCCAGGTCGATGGGGTTCCTGGGGGGCGGCGCGTGAGGCAGCAGCAGGGGCTGGAGGCGCAGTACCGTCTCCTCGTCCAGTTCCGGGACTTCCAGTCCCAACAGCCCGATGGCGTCCGTGGTCACGACGCAGTGCCCGCCGCCGGCGGAAATCACCGCGACGCGGTTGCCCCGGGGCAGAGGCTGCTTGGACAGGGCCTCGGCCAGGTCGAAGGCGTGGCTGACGTCATAGGTTCGGATGATGCCCGACTGGCGGCAGATGGCCTCGAAGATGTTGTCCGATCCGGCGATGGAAGCGGTATGGCTCATGGTGGCCCGGGAGCCCTGTTCGGTCCGGCCGGCCTTGTAAACGATGATCGGTTTCTTTTTGACCACCTTTTTGGCCGCCCGGAGGAATCGGCCGCCGTCCCGCAGACCCTCGACGTAGAGCACGATGACGCTGGTGCCCGGGTCTTCGCCCAGATAGGTCACGTAGTCGGCCATGGACAGGTCGGCCTGGTTGCCCACGCTGAGGAAGGCGTTGAAGCCGTAGCCCTTGTTCTGGGCGGTCTCGAGCAGGTAGCTGCCCATGGTCCCGCTCTGGGAAACAAAAGATATGCCGCCGGCCTTGGGGGTGAACCAGAAGGCGGTGTTCATGCGGACGGCCGAACTCCAGATGCCCATGCCGTTGGGGCCCATGAAACGGATGCCCCCCTCGGCCGCGATCCGGACCACCTCGTCCTGAAGCACCTTGCCCTCCGGGCCGACTTCGGCAAACCCGGCCGAAATCAGGACCGCGGCCCGGATGCCCTTGCGGACGCATTCCCGCATGGCCGTGGGGACCCGTTCCGCCGGTATGGTGATGATGGCCAGGTCGATGGGGTCGGGCACGTCCAGGATTCCGGGGTAGGCCCTTAGCCCGAAAATCTTCTCTTCCTTGGGGTTGATCGGATAGATGCGGCCCCGGAAACCGGAGCGGACCGGCCGGGTGACCATCCAGTTGCCCCACTTCGAGGGATTGTTGGAAGCGCCGATCACGGCGATGGATTCGGGTTCGAACAGGGGTTTCATGGCCTCGATGATGGACAGAGGGGACATCTGGACCTCCTTTTTTACCAACCGGGCTGGATGGCCTCGGCCCTCGAGGGCCCGGCGGCCTGCTGCCGAGCAATCTAACGCATGCCCTATATTAAAGCCTATGAACGGCCGTCTGTCCAGTCTCCATCGAGCGAGGTGGGGTCCGGGGGAAGAAAACGGATCAAAAAAAGTTCGGGACCATCAGGCTGACCACGCCGGCGAGAAAGGCCAGCCAGCCGACCGGGGCGGCCAGGTTCAGCCAGGCGGACCGGGAGGTCAGGCCGCCGGCCGCGGCCGCCAGGCCCAGCACGATCAGGGCGAGACTCAGGCCCATTTCATCCCCCATAGCCAGAGTACGAATCCGGCCGCCCAGACCGCGGCCCAGGGCCAGGCGACCCGGTTTTCCCGGCCGAAGAAACGGAAGATAAAGCCCAGGGCGGAAACGACCCAGATCAGGAAGCCGGCCGAGGCGGCCAGGGCCGGCCAAAAGGCCGGGCGTCCCGGCGCCCGCATCAGGTCCAGATAGACGCGGGCCTGTCGGGCCGTGTCGGCCTCCGTGGCTTCGGGTCCCAGCTTCTCCCGGGCCCGCAGCCGGGCCAGGACCGGTTCGGCCCGTTCGATCAGGTCCCGTCGGGGCAGGTAAAAACTCCGGGCCCCATACAGGCCCGAACGCATGCGCATCAGGGCCAGGGTGGCCTCCCGGGCCCGGCCGGCCCGGTCCCGGGCCAGCCCCAGTTCCAGCAGGTCTTCGGCCGCGGTCTCGGCCGCGCCTCCGGGCACGTACCAGTTCAAGGCGCGGCTGTAATGCTTGAGGGCCAGGTCGGTTTCGGACCCGTCGCGGGCCTGTCTGGCCCGGGCCAGTTCCTCTCGGGCCCGCATTTCCATGACCCCGGCCAGCACGGCCAGAGCCGCCGCCAGGCCGATCACGATTCGGGCTATCCGGCCGATCTTCACCGTCAACCTCCCAACTCGCCCAGGCGTTCCTTGATTTCCATTTTGGTTCGAGGCTCCCGGGCCAGATGCCAGGCCCTTTCGTAAGCGGCCCTGGCCCTGGCCGTGTCGCCCTGCAGACGAAAGACGTCGCCCAGGTACAACCTGGTCTCCGGGTCGTACGGGGCCAGGCCCGCCGCCCGTTCCAGGGCCGACCGGGCCTTGGCCAGGCGGCCGGTTTTCATCAGGGACAGGCCCAGGCCGAACCAGAAGCGGAAGTTGCCCCGGGCATGGTCCAGGGCGGCCTCGAACCGGGGCACCGCCTCGCCCCATCGCTGTTCCGAGGCGAGCATCAGTCCCATGTTGATATTCAGCGCGGCATGGTCGGCGGGCAGCATCCGGTTGGCGCCTTCCGGGCCGTACAGGTCTTCGAGGAAGCGAAGCGTGGCCATGGCCGCGCCTATCTGGCCGTGCCGGGAGAAATAGAAGGCGTACTGGAAGAGCATCAGCACGTAGTAGACATCCAGCTCCTCGGCCTCGTAAAAGCCTTCGGTCGCGATCTCCCGTTCGATCTTTTCCCGCAGCCGGCCCAGGGCGGCCCGGGTCTCTTCCGGGCTGAGGCGGTCAACAGGCCGGGGGGTGACCTTGAAGAGCAGGTCCAGTTCGGGCTTCAGGTGCCGGGAGAAGACGCCGCCCTTGAGATCGAAGGGCTCCCAGTAGATGTCCCGCTTCCGGTCCAGGTTGGCTTCCAGAAAGCGCTTGAGAAACCAGCCCTGCCCGGCCTGATAATTCACGTCGCCCGCCGGGACCACGACCCGGGGAAAGCGGGCCTGGGTGATCGGGCTGTAGAACCAGGGGAAGGTGAAGTCGGCCAGGGAGATGGCCGTGACGTCGTCCCGGAGCCGGTAGACGTCCTGAAAGGCCCGCTGGTGAAACCATTGCACGCCGGTCAGACTGATGGCATCCGGGGCCATGCGCTCGTAATCCGAACGAAAGGACTCTCCGGGCAGAAACGTGGCCGAACGGTCCTGTTGCGGATAAACCAGCCAGACGCCGCCGGCCAGGACCAGGACCAGCAGGGCGGCCCCCGCCGCCTGGGCCCGCGTCGGTTTGAGCCAGGGCGGGGCCTCGATTCGGCCCACGAGCCAGACCAGACCCAGGCCGCAGAAAAAGGCGGTGAAAAAATAGGCCGGCAGGAAGGCGGCCGGCTGGGAGGTCCAGCGGATAAAGAACAGGACGTCGGCCAGGCTGGCCCAGAACAGGGCCGTGAGCAGGGGCCAGTCCCGCCGCCAGACCCGAACCGCTCCGGCCAGAAGCAGAGGCAGGCCCAGGGGCCAGAAAAGCCTCGGTGTGGTTTCGGTCAAGAACAGCCAGGTATGGCGGGCCAGATAATGCCCTTTGCGGACGCCGTCGAAATGATCGGCGGCGTCCTTGCGGTCCGTGATGTGCATCAGGAAGCGTTCCAGGGTCACGGGGTGCCCGAAGTCCAGGGGCGGATCGGCCGAGCCTCGGATGGGCAGGTAGAGATAGACCGAAAAACCCACCAGGAAGAAGAAGAGAAGCAAGAGCAGGTTTCGTCCGACCCGGCTGGAGGAGTGGAGCAGGACGTAGACCAGGAAGCCGGGAACGTAAAAGGCGACCGAACCGTGGTTGCCGGCGGCCAGCCCGTAGATCAGGCCTCCGGCGCAGAGCCAGGCCTCCCGGCCGTCCGCCGACCAGCGCAGGGCGCAGTACAGGGTGATTCCGAGCAGAAGCGTGTTGAGGGTGTAGACTTCCGGCTCGGTGGAATTGGTCCACAAGGTCCCGCTCAGGCCGAAGACCGTGACCGCAATTGCGGCGGCCCAGCGAATTCCCGGGTCGTCCGGGTCGTCCCGGCCCACGATCGCGCTCCCCCGGACGATCAGACCGTAGAGGACGAACAGGATGGCCGCGCCGAAAAGGGCGGCGGCCAGGGTCACCCGAAAGGGGATGCTGCCCAGCGGCAGATAGGTCAGGACCTTGGTCGCCAGGTTGAAGGTGGGGAAACCGGCCGGGTGGGCGATGCCCAGGGTCCAGGCCGTGGAGGCGAACTCCGGTGTGTCCCGCCAGCCCAGGCCGGGCAGGGCCGTGATCAGGTACAGGACCAGGAACGGCAGGCAGACCAGGACCGGTCCGGGGAAAAAGCTTTTGGGTGCAGGGCTTTTCATCAATGGCCGCCGATCCAGCGCTCGACCTCGGCGCGCTTGCGGGAGGTCGCGGCCAGACTCCGGGCCATGTCCTCGCACTCACGGGCTCTGGCCGCGTTGCCGGCCTGCCGGTGGTACCGCCCCAGCCAGACCCGGGCCAGCGGGTCGTCCGGGGCAAGCTCGACGGCCCGCTCCAGGGCCTCCCGGGCCTCGGGAAGACGGCCCTGGAAAAGCCGGGCCAGGCCCAGGGCGGCCCGGAAATTCGCGTCGTACGGGTCCAGGTTCAGGGCCTTTTCCAGGTACCCGGCGGCCCGGTCCGCCCGGCCCGCGTTCAGATGGAGCAGGCCGATGTCCCCCAGGACCGGGGCCCGTTCACGGGGCGGGAAACTGTCGGCGCCCTGGGGGCCGAACAGGTTTTCGGTCAGATCGAGCAGGGCCATGGCCGCCCGGGGCCGTGCGTGTTGTTGAAAGTAGCTGGCGTACTGGGGCAGCATGCGGAAGTAATACCGATGAAGGTCCGGTTCTGTCAAGAAGCCGTCGGACTCGACCTCCCGTCCGATCTGGTTCCGCAGGCCCAGGAGAAAGCGTTCGGCCCGGGCCGGGTCCAGTTGTTCCACCGGCCGGAAGGTGACCCGGAGCAGCAGCCCGCCGGCCGGCAGCAGGTTCCGGCTGTAGACTCCCTCCTCCAGCTCGTAGGGCTCGAAGTAGATCATGCGGCCCTGGTCCAGGTTGGCGGTCAGAAACCGCCCGAGACAGGCATCGCCGTCGTACGGCCCGGCGGCCGGCGCCGGGACCTCGACCCGGGGAAACCGGGTCCGGGTCACCGGGTTGAACCACTGGGGGGCGAAAAAGTCGGAAAAGGACATGACCGTGACGTCGTCCCGGAGCCGATACAGGTCCTGAAAGGCCCGCTGGTGAAACCATAACAGGCCGGTCAGGCTGACGGCGTCCGGGGCCAGGTTCTCGAAGTCGGCCCGGAACGTTTCCCCGGACAGGTACAGGCCGGAACGGTCATGGTCCGGTAGCCCCGCCCGGAGGCCGAGGGCCAGGACCAGGACCAGGGCCGCGGCCGGATAGACGGGGCTCGGGGACCGGGACGGACCCACGGCCGCGAGGACGCGGCTTGCCCCAACGCCGGCCAGCAGAGAGGCGGAAAAGGCGGCGGGCAGAAAGGCCGAGGCGTCATTGGTCCATTTGATGAAAAAGATCGAGTCGATCAGCAGGACCCAGACCAGGGCCAGGGCCAGGCCCCGGTCCCGGCCCCAGGTCGTCCACAGCCCGACCAGGAACAGGGGCGCGCCCACGGGCCAGAACCAGACCGGGGTGGTCCGGCTCAGGAATATCCAGGCGTAGTGGGCGAAACTGAAACCCTCGCGGATCGCGGCGAAATGGCTGGCCGCGTCCTTGCGGTCGGTGACGTGCATCCAGAAACGCTGCCAGGTCGCGGGATGGCCGAAGTCCATGGCCGGGCCGGCCGCGGCCCGGACGGGCAGGTACAGATAGACCGACAGGCCGACCAGAAAGCAAAGCATGGCCAAGCCCAGCCTCCGGGCCAGTCCCGGCCGGTCGGGCCGGATGGCGAAGGCCAGCAGGCCGGGCAGGTACAGGGCCATGGTCCCGTGGTTGCCCGAGGCCAGGCCGTAGACCAGGGCGGCCGCATAGAGCCAGACCTCGTTTCCTTCCGAGGCCCAGCGTTGGACGCATACGAACACGCCGCCCAGAAAGGCCAGGTTCAGGGTGTAGACCTCGATCTGGGTGGCGTTGGTCCAAAAGGTCGGAGTCAGGCCCAGGACCAGCGCGGCGCCGGCCGCGGCCCAGGAAGCGGACGCCTCGGATTCTCCCTGGCGGCGGATCAGTTCGAACAGAAAATACAGGGCCAGGGCCGCGAAAAGGGCGGAACCCAGGGTCGCCCGGAAGGGCAGATCGGCCAGGGGCAGCCAGGTCAGGAGTTTGACGGTGAGGGAATAGGTGGGAAAGCCCAACGGATGGGCCACGCCCAGGGTCGCGGCGCTGACGGCGAACTCGGGGTTGTCCCGCCAGCCAGGGCCCGGGCCCGCGGTCAGAACGTACAAAGCGAACAGCGGCAGGCAGACCCAGGCCGGCCCGGGTGCCCACTCGATGCGACGCCCCATCCTCATGACCCCATCTTACCACTTCACGGCCGGCCTGTCAGCAGGGGCGAGGATAGGTTTGTAAGGTTATGCCGGGTCCCAGGCTCCAGCTTGGAAACCCGATCCTGGAAGTTCCAGCTTCCCTTCCTTTTCCGTCACGCCATTGTGTCTCGGCATGGTCCCGTCCTAGGGGATAAAGCGTCGAATCTGAGCTTCAAGGCAAAGACGTTCCCAAGCCAGAGCCTGGGTACGGGAGGACGATTCCCTCCCCTGTAACCTTTTCTCGCGCGGCGGCTCTGTATTCATAGGCTCGACTTGGCTACCTCAACGGGTTTGTTACCACAAGGAGGACCCCATGCTCCGGTTCATGGCTTTTGTCCGCAACAACCTCCACTGGCTGATGATGGCGGTGATCGTGCTGGGGCTGCTCAACCTCCGGTTCCTGGGCGGGTTCAGTCTGCCCAGGGAGCTGCTGGTCGGGATCGTGATCTTTCTGGTCATCTTTCCGGTCATGATCAACACGCGTTTCGAAGAAGTCTTTTCCCACATGAAGGAGCCCCGGCCCGTATTCTGCTCCCTGGCCCTCAACTTCATCGTTTCGCCGCTGCTGGCCTTGGGCCTGGCCCGGCTCTTTCTGTCCGACAGCCCGGAACTGGCCGCGGCCCTGTACCTGATCGCCCTGGCGCCCACCAGCGCCATGAGCGCGGCCTGGACCGCGTTTTCCGGGGCGCGCATGGCCACGGCCCTGTTTCTCATTCCGGCCAACCTGCTCTTTGCCGCGTTCGTCGGCCTGCCTTTCATCCTGCCCCTGCTCCTGGGCGACGCGATCCAGGTCAACCAGGCGGCCATCGTCAAGAACATTCTGCTGGTCTTCCTGGTCCCGCTCGTCCTGGGCGACCTGACCCGGCGGGTCATCATCCGTTTCAAGGGGCAGGAGGCCTATCAGAGGCGGATCAAACCGGAACTGGGCGGCGTCTCCGCGCTGGGGGTCCTGCTGCTGCTTTTTCTGGTCATGTCCCTGAAACGGAACGCGGTCCTGCTGGACAACCTGGGGATGGTCTGGGTGATCGCGGCGCCGGTGGTCTGGTACTACCTGCTCATGTACGCGGCGGCCATATCATGGAGCCTGTTCCTGGTCCGCCGGGGCGTTCTGGCCGGGGAAAAGGCGGCGGTCATCGTGTACACGTCCGTGGCCCGGCACATCAACATCTCGCTGGCCCTGGTCCTGAGCACGTTTCCCCTGGAATCGGCCACGCCGATGATTCTTTTTTTGATCGTGGGCTATATCCTCCAGGTGCCGGGCCTGGCCTTTTACGCCCAGCATTACGGGAAAAAACTGGCGGCCCTGCCGGCCGGATCGCCCGGGTCCGGGGCCGGGGCGGCGGGCCAACCGGCGCGGATCAGATGAGCGCGTCTTCCCGCCAGCCCAGCCTGATCAGATCGATGCGGGCCGGGTCGGAGACGCCCAGCCCGTGTTTGACCTCGGCCAGGCGGATGTTCGAGGGCGGGGTCGGGAGTTCGGTTTCGCGGCCGAAATGGTCCCGGCGTTTGGCCCGGATCAGTTCCAGGCCGATGGCGTCCACGGCCACCGGGTCGGCGCCCACGATGAGGCCCTGGTAGGGCCACAAATAGCGCTTGTCGAAATGATGCGGGCCCCGGCCGTGAAAGAGGGGGGTCAGGGCGACCAGGACGTGCAAACGGACTTTGCCTTCCAGGGCCGGGAGCTTGAACAGCAAAGCCAGATCGGCGCAGCCCCCGGGGTGATAGCGGGACGGGGAGGGCGCGAACATGATCAGATTCTTCATGCAGCCGCCGATACCGGACCAGTAGTGCGTGCGCAGGGGGCGGACGTTGATGATGGCCGTGGCCCGCTGGAAGACCGGGTTGGACCGCACGCCCCGGTCGTCCACGGCGACGTCGTCCGGCTTGACGCCCGCCTCGATCACCCGGTCCCGGAGGGCGTCTTCCAGTTCCGGCGGCGTGGGCAGGTAGGGCCAGACATTGCTTTTCACGCCCACCACGTCCCCCGGCCCGACCAGTTGCCGGAAGGCCCGGGGGGCGCCGGCCCGGTCCAGGAGGGTCGAGAGGGCTTGGTCGAGCATGTCCCGGACCACCGGCCCGTTGACCTGTCCATCCTTCAAGGCGGCCGGGTCCCGGATCAGGACCACCCGGCTCCGGGCCTCGGAAGCCAGGGCGGTTTCACTCCCCAGGCTCGCGGCCAGGGCGGCCAAAGCGGTCCGGCGCATGAAATCGCGTCGGGTCATCTCATCGGCCATGGTCTGGTTTTCCTTTTGAAAACACCGCTCTTAACAGACGGCGTCCGTATTCCGGGTCCCCGGCGTCCAGGACCAGGGCCAGCAGCCGGCCCCGGCGGCGGACCAGGGTCCAGGTCCCGTCCTCGACATGCCATTCCCCCGCGTCCCTGGCCTCGGGCAGGTAGGCGCTCATGAATGAAGCATGAGCCCGGTCGGCTCGTTCCCGGCTCGGGTACCGGATCAGGATCAGAAAGGCCCCGGCGCCGGCCCGGCCGTAACGGGCCAGAACTCCTTCGCATTCGCGGTCGAGCTGGAGAATGTTCCGGTCGGCCAGGAAGTAGAGCCGGTTGAGGACGCCGGCGGAGCGGAAGAATCGGACCTCCTGGGCTGCCAGGCCTTCGGCGGGCAGGCGGGTCAAAAGTTCCGGCCCCGAACCGGACGCCGGCAGGGCCCGGGCCACGGCCCCGGCCAGTTCCATCATGGCCGGCCGGGACGTTTTCTCGTCCCCCGGACCCAGGAGGGAAACGAAAAACCGGCCCTTCCAGAACCGCAGCAGGCCGCCGCCGTACTCGGAACCCTGGCCCAGGCCGATCTCCTCGTCCATGCGCTCGACGGAAAAGACGCCGAAGGCGTCGTCCGGGCGACCCATGTCGTACACGTCCATCACGATTTCCGAACCGTCCGGGCCGGCGTAGCGCCGGACGTGGACCTCCCGGAAGTCGTAGCTCAGGTAAAGCTCGGCCCCGCCGTCGATGTAATCGTAAAGCGTGTCGCGGTCGTAGACTTCGTCCGGGTTCCGGGCCCGCCAGTCCCCCAGGGACCGGGGCGCCGAATCGATCGGTCCGGCCATGACCACCCCCGCGCCGAGCCAGAGCCCGACCAGGATCGGTAAAAGCAACCAGGCTTTCATTGGCCTCGGCCTCGTACAAGGCCCGGCAACTCAGTCCTCCCGGGTCAGCTCCGCCTGGGGGACCGAAATCATGGTCGCCAGGGCCTTGACGACGAGTTTTTCCCCGTTTTTCTGCCGGTCGAAGACATCGGATTCGCAGACCAGGATTTTTCGGCCGGGTTTGATGACCCGGGCCCGGCAGATCACCAGGTCGGAAAAGGCCGGCCGGAGGAAGTTCATCTTGAACTCGACGGTCAGAATGCGGTGGTCTTCGGGAATCATGGTGTACGCGGCGTACCCGGCCGAGTGGTCGGCCATGGTGGTCATGACCCCGGCGTGGATGAATCCGTCCTGCTGGCGGTGCTCGTCCCGGATGAAAATCCGGGCCTCCAGGAAGCCGAGTCCGACCTCGATTGGTTCAAAGCCGCACCAGGCCACGAAACCCTGGCTGTAGTCCGACATGATCTGTTGTCTGCGCGTTTCACTCAGTTCCACGAATCCGCTCCTGAAAAGACGATCGGTGGGCGAAGACGACCCCGGCCCATGCCGGGATCGATCTATATTTCATTCTGGCTTTTTCCGGGCGGTCCTGTCAAGGCCCGTCCGGGTCGGGGCCGCCTTGCCGCCGAAAACCGGACCTGATACTATGAAACCAAATCCATTCGAAACCACCTCGGCCGGAGATTTTCAGCCGGTCCGGGGATCGAGGAGGCGCCGGGCATGGAGGCGGGTATGATCGGGCTGGGGCGCATGGGCATGAACATGGTCCGCCGGCTCCTGCGGGGCGGCCACCAGATCGCGGCTTACAACCGCACGCCGGCCAGGACGGAAGAGATTGTCCGGGAAGGCGCGCGGGGGGCGTTCACCCTGGACGAACTGGCCTCGGGCCTTCAGCCGCCCCGGGTCGTCTGGCTCATGCTCCCGGCCGGCGAAGCCGTTGACGAGCACATCGAGCGGCTGGCGCCCCTGCTGGCCGAGGGCGACGTGGTCGTGGACGGCGGCAACAGTTTTTACAAGGACTCGGTCCGGCGAGCCCGCCGCCTCGAAGCGGAAGGCCTTCACTTCCTGGATGCCGGGGTCAGCGGCGGCGTCTGGGGCCTGGCTGAAGGATACTGTCTCATGATCGGCGGCCCGGAACCGGCCTTCCGGGTCGTCGAACCCCTGCTGAAGACCCTGGCCCCGCCCGAAGGCTACATTCACAGCGGCCCGGCCGGGTCCGGGCATTTCGTGAAAATGGTCCACAACGGCATCGAGTACGGCATGATGCAGGCCTACGGCGAGGGTTTCGCCCTGCTCGAGGCTTCGGACTACGGCCGCAACCTGGACCTGTCCCGCCTTTCCCGCGTCTGGAACCGGGGCAGCGTCATCCGCTCCTGGCTGCTGGAACTGGCCGAAGACGCCTTTGCCGGGGACCCGAGACTGGAAACCATCGAGCCCTATGTCGAAGACTCGGGCGAGGGCCGCTGGACGATTCAGACGGCCGTTGAACTGGGCGTCCCGGCCCCGGCCATCTCCATATCCCTGATGGAACGCTTCCGCTCCAGGCAGAACCGGGCCTTCCAGGACCGCGTCCTGGCCGCCCTGCGCCGCGAGTTCGGCGGCCATGCCGTGGTCCGGGCCGGAACCGACGAGAAGACATGAAACCGGAGGCGCCCGGCATGAAGGAAGACCTGAAAAATCCACACCCCGGCCTGGAAACCGTGGTCCAGGGCCTGGCCCAGGCCTCGGAGCACGCCTCCTGCCTGGTCAAGGGCCCCCTGGACCCCTGCATCCTGGTCATCATGGGCGCCTCCGGCGACCTGACCACGCGCAAGCTGGTCCCGGCCCTGTTCAATCTCTTCATGAACAAAGGGCTGCCCAAGCCCTTCCTGGTCGCGGGCTGCGGCCGCACGCCCCTGGACGATCCGGCCTTCCGGGAGCATATCGGGGCCGGACGGGATTTCGGCGACCCCCGGGCCTGGACCGAGTTCGCCGCCGCCTTCCACTACGTTCAGGTCGATTACGACTCCGAGGCATCGATCCGGTCCCTGGCCGACCGCCTGGCCGAACTCGACGCCCGCCACCACACGGGCGGCAACCGCATCTTCTACCTGGCCACGCCGCCCAGCCTCTACCAGACCCTGGCCGACCTGCTCGGCCGCGTCGGGCTGGGCGCCCAGGGCCGGGGAGGCCGGCCCTTCACCCGCATCGTCATCGAAAAGCCCTTCAGCCACGACCTGGAAACCGCCGTCCAGCTCAACCGGATTCTGGCCCGGGGCTTCGAGGAAAGCCAGATTTTCCGCATCGATCACTACGTGGCCAAGGAAACGGTCCAGAACATCCTGGTCTTCCGTTTCGCCAACGCCATCTTCGAACCCATCTGGGACCGCCGCTTTATCGACTACGTCAGCATCACCGCCGCCGAGACCCTGGGCGTCGAGCATCGGGCCGGGTACTACGAACAGGCCGGCGTGCTCAGGGACATGTTCCAGAACCACATGCTCCAGCTCCTGGCCATGTGCGCCATGGAACCCCCGGCCCGCTTCGAACCCGACCGGGTCCGGGACGAAAAGGTCAAGGCCTTCCGCTCCCTGCGGCCCTTTCCCGCCGACCGGCTCGACGACCACCTGGTCCTGGGACAGTATGGTTCGGGAAAGATGAACGACCGGCCCGTCCAGGCCTACCGCGAGGAACCGGGCGTGGACCCGGGCTCGATCGTGCCGACCTTTGCCATGATGCGGGTCTTTATCGACAACTGGCGCTGGCAGGGCGTCCCCTTCTACCTGACCTCCGGCAAACGCCTGCCCGGGAAACTGACCCAGATCGCCATCCGTTTCAAACGGGTGCCCCATTCCATGTTCCGGCACGTCCTGACCGAAACGGTCCCGGCCAACGTCCTGACCCTGGGCATCCAGCCCGAGGAGACCATCCGGCTGACCTTTCAGACCAAGAATCCGGGGGCCGAAGTCTGCCTGCGCACCGTCCGCCTGGAATTCGACTACCTCAAGGACTATGACGGTCCGGTCCTGGACGCGTACGAAAAAGCGCTTCTGGACTGCATGCAGGGCGACCAGATGCTCTTCTGGCGTCAGGACGGGGTCGAGGCCTGCTGGTCGTTCATCATGCCGGTCATCGAGGCCTGCGAACAGTGCCAGGACCCGGGCCGGCGCCTGCGCGTCTACCCGGCCGGGACCTGGGGGCCGCCCGGAGCCGAAACGCTTCTGCCGGACACGGCCCTGTGGAGGACGTGAGATGGAACTGCGTATGTTCGACGATCTGGAACATCTGAGCCGGGCCGCGGCCGAAGTCGTGGTCCGGGAGGCCGGGCGGGCGGTCGAGGCGCGGGGGCGGTTTCTTCTGGTCCTGTCCGGGGGCGGCACCCCGGCCCGGTTGTACGGGATTCTGGGCGAATCGCCCTTGCGGGAGGCCGTTCCCTGGGACCGGGTGCACGTCTTCTGGGGAGACGAACGCTGCGTGCCGGCCGACCATCCGGACAGCAACTACGCCCTGGCCCAAAAAACCCTGCTGGACCGGGTCCCCTGCCCGGAAGCCCACGTCCACCGCATGGCCGGAGAGTTGGGCGCCCGGGCGGCCGCCGACCGATATGAGATGGAACTGCGGGACTTTTTCGCGCCCGGGGACCTGAATTCGATCTGGTCCTTCTGGGCATGGGACCGGACGGCCACACCGCCTCCCTGTTTCCCGGACAGGAGGTCCTGGATGAAAAAGTCCGCCTGACCGCGCCCGTCCAGCCGCCCCCGTCCATCCGGCCGGCTGTGCCCCGGCTGACCCTGACCCCGGTCGCCATCAACGCCGGCCGAACCGCGCTGTTTCTGATCGCGGGGCCGGACAAGCGGGACGCCCTGGGCCGTATCCACGACGGCCGGGCCCCGGAACTGCCCGCGGCCCGGGTCCGACCCCGAGACACCCTGCTTTTCTACGTCGACCGGGCCGCCGCCGGATGATGCGGTTGAAGGGTTTCAGCCCAAGGCCTGACGAATTATGACCTGTTTCAATACGCTATTTGTGAATGCCGACTGGTGTGAAAGTCATCCGTCGTCATCTTCGGGCAGGGCCGGTTCGACCTTCATGAACTCGCGCAAAACCGTGGTGGCGTAAGCCCCTTTGGGCAGGCTGAATTCAAAGAGCAGCCCCTGGGGGTCGGGCGAGACCCGCAGGCCGTCGGGTTGAATCCGGGCCGCCCGACGGCTTCCCTCCAGACGGGCCCGGGCCAGCATGTCCCGGGTCACGCCCTCGGCTTCCAGGATCGCCCGTTCCAGCTCGCCGGGCAGACCGTCCGGCCAGCGCATTTTCGTCCCGTAAATAGGTCCGGTGTAGGTGATGGCTCCGGCTTCGAACCGGGGGGCTTCGACCCCGGCGTCTTCGACCAGGAACAGGCCGCCGGTGTCCGTTTTCTTGGCCAGGTCTCCGTCCAGGAGCCGGCCGAACCAGTCCCGCTGAATCCGTTCGGCCAGCCAGGCGTTGAAGAGGCGGGACTGGAAGGCGGAGAGCAGAAAGCGCCGCAGCCACCGCTGGCGCGGCCCGCCTTTGACCAGGGCCTCCCGGCCCCGCCCGGCGTTGTCGCCGTCGACCCCGAAGCGTTGCAGGCCGTAATAGTTGGGCAGGCCCCGTTCGGCCAGGGCCGCGTGAACGGCCTCGGCCCGGCCCAGGGCGTCGTCCGAGGGGCGGACCACCAGAACGGTGAAGCGGTTGCCCAGCAGGTGGCCGGTCCGGAGCTTGTTCCCGTGACGCCTGGCCGAAAGAACTTCCACCGGCAGGGCCGCTTCGATCCGCGCGGCCGCTTCTTTTTCATCCAGGCCGGGCAGGAGCAGGGACACGGTCTGGGTCGCACGGGCCTGCTTGTCCTTCTGCCCGGCGCAGCCCACGTCCACCTCCCGCAGACCGAACAACTCGGCCAAGGCCCGGGTCAGACGGCGGGTGGTCCAGCCCTCCCGGGTCAGACGGACGTAAAGGTGATCGCCCTGGCCCCCGGGTTCGTACAGAGGCAGTTCCTCGACGACGAAATGCCCGGGTTCGGACTTGATTTCGCCTCCAAGGCCCGGCAGGTCCGGCGTAATGAAGGGCAGGGGAGCGGATTCTCTGGTTGGGTCCATCATTTTACTCGATTCCATTCGGGTCAGGGGTTGATTCCCAGGCCGACTCGCAGGCCGACCAGAATCATTTCGATGCTGATGCCGCAGATCAGGATGCCCATCAGGCGGCTGAGCAGGGCCATGACGTTTTGGCCCATGAAGCGGGCGAGCAGGCTGCCCAGCAGGATGATGGAGCAGGCCGAAGCCATGCCGCCCAGGGCGGACAGAAAGACCCAGGCCTTGTCCAGGCCGGCCGCGTCGTTCATGAAGACCGCTATCAGGGTCAGGGCCCCGGGTCCGGCCAGAAGGGGCGTGGCCATGGGCGTCAGGGCCACGTTTCCGTCGCCCTCCGGGGCCTGGTCGATGGGGCCGTAGACCATGCGCACGCCGACGATCAGGGTCAGGAGACCGCCGGCGATGCGGAGCGCTTCCAGGGATATGACCAGGTAGCGCAGGATCAGGGGGCCGGACACGGCGAACAGGGCCAGAATGGCCGTGGCCAGGACCGAGGCCCGGATCATGGCGCTCCGTCTTTCATTTTCCGGCAGATAGGCCGTCAGGGAAAGAAAGACCGGGATGTTGCCGAAGGGATCGGCCATGACGAATATGGCCACGAAGGTCGAGAGGATCAGTTCGGTGTTCATCGCCCGGCCCCGGTGCGCCGACTCTGGCAGGTTCGGCGGATTAAACCCGGATATTGCAGTTGGCTGCTACCGCGGCGCCGAAATGCGTGCTGCGACGCTCGTTTCCCGCTTTTTGACCTCGACGTATCCAGTGATACGCCTGCGGCCAAAAATCGGTCCAACTTCGCGTTTCGCTATGCATTTCGACGCCTCGCTACGGACCCAACCGCAATATCCGGGTTAAAACGTCCTTGGGTCCCTGTTTTTTGTATCAGAGCGGCCCGGGTAAATCCACGGGATTCTTTCGTCGAAAGTATCAGGGTAAATGTCAGGAACCATATTTCTCTATTAGCAGTCATCAGGACTTTGCGGGTTCCCAGGCTCCCGCTTGGGAACCCGATCCTGGAAGCTCCCGCTTCCCTCCGTTTTCCATTACATTACAGCGTTGTTTCCGGCCATGGCCGCGCCATACGGAATAAGGAGTGGAAGCAGCGCTTCGAGGCGAAATGGCGTTCCCAAGCCGGAGCTTGGGGACGAGCGGGGACCTGCGCGACTGGGGCCGGCTCGCCGGGAATCCGGGTTCAACTGAAAAATATGCAAAAGCCTCTTGCCATGGACGGCCAAAGCCTAGTAAGAAAATGAATTCCGGCGATCCGCCGTTCCCGGATCGGGGCGTCAGGCCCGCGAGCCGGGGGCGGGAGGACCGTTTGTCTGAAATTTTCGAACGAGTGGAGATCGGCTGACCGGTGCAAACCGACGTGCTCATCATCGGGGCCGGCATGGCCGGCCTGACCGCGGCCGCGCGGCTGGCCGAGCGGGGCCATGACTGCCTGGTCGTGGAACGGGACCTTTTTCCCGGCGGCCTGACCGCAACCCTGTCCTGCAAGGCCGTCGAGTCCTGCGTCCGTTGCAATGCCTGTCTGGTCGAAGACGCCTTGGCCGATTTGTCCCGGCCCGGCCGGGTCGGTTTCCGTTATCGGGCTCGACTGCTTTCCTGCCGGCGGACGGAGGAGGGCGGGTATCTGGCCCGGATCGAAAACGCGCCCGGCCGGCTGGACGCCGACCTGTGCGCGGACTGCGGTTTGTGCGTGGAAAAATGTCCGGTCAGGGCCACCCGGCGCTCCGGGGTCCCGGCCTTCGGCCCGCGGTACGGGCTGGACGCCGGTATCTGCCTTTATTTCAAGGGCCAGCCCTGCCGGGTCTGTCTGGACGTCTGCCCGTCCGGGGCCATCCGTCTGGACGCCCCCTCCGAGGAGGAAACCGTCGAGGCGCGGGCCGTTATCGTGGCCGTTGGCGCCAGGCCCTTCGATCCCGCGCTCAAACCGCGTTACGGATACAGCCGGCTGACCGACGTGGTCAGCGGCCTGGACCTGGAAGGCATGCTTCGGGAACGAGGCCGGGTCCTGCGGCCGTCGGACGGCAGGCCGCCGGACCGGATCGCTTTCATCCAGTGCGTGGGCAGCCGGGACCGGAAGTTAGGCCGGGACTACTGTTCCCGGGTCTGCTGCGGGTACGCCCTCCGCCTGGCGCGCCTGATCCGCTTTCGCCGGCCGGAGACCGAAGTGTCCATGTTCTACATGGACCTCCAGACCTTTGGCCGGGACTTCGACCGGTTCGAACAACGGGCCAGGGAAGCGGTCGAAATGATTCGGGGCGTGCCGGGAGAGATCGAGGCCGGGCCGGACGGGGCGCTGGCGGTCCCCTTCATGGACGACGCGGACGGCGCGCGGCGGGTCCGTTTCTTCGATCTGGTCGTGCTGTCCGTGGGGCTGGGCGGCCCGGAAGCGGGCCTGGCCCCCGAACTCGATTTATCGACGGACGAGGACGGTTTTCTGACCGGGGACCCCGAGACGGGCCTGTTCGTGGCCGGTGCGGCCGGCGGGCCCCTCAACGCGGCCGAATCCCGGGCCCAGGCCGAAGGCGCGGCCGCTCTGGCGGCCGAGTACCTGGAAGGCCGATAACCGGAACCGAATTGAATGAAAAGCATGGCTGAACCATTCGCTTCCATCTTATTGCTCCCGCCGGACGAATACCTGGCCGGGCTGAAGCTCGATCCGGAAAGGCTGGCCGCCGCGGCCGGCGGTCTGGCCGGCGTATCCGAAGTGCGCCGGGTCCGGGCCTGGCAGGCCGAGGCCGCGGGGCCTCTGGAAGCGGAGGCCCGGCTTGTCCTGGTTGGACGTCGCGAGCCCCTGCCTCTGCCCGACACGATCCTTCAGTTTCCCGTGGACCTGGAAACCTGCATGCCCTGGCTGGACGGCCCGGCCGAGACCCGGGCCCTGGCCCTTGTCCGCGCCGCCGCGGCCGAGGCGAGTCTGTCCGGACCGGTCCTGTCGCGGGTCTTCGAGCCGGTTCGCCGGGTCCTGGTCTGGGGGGACGGACCGGCCGCCGGGTCCATGGTCGAGCGTTTGAGCCGGGCCGGGTTTCCCGTTTTCCTGGCGCGGCCGATCCCGGACGGGAATTCGTCGGAAAGCCCGGCCGAGGTCCCGCCGGAGGTGGAGATACTGGACGAGGCGACCTGGCTGGCCCTGGACGGATTCGCCGGACGGTTTTCCGCCCTGCTGGATGCCGGCGGCCGGACCCGGAACATCGAGGCCGGGGCCGTGGTCCTTTGCGGCCGGCCGTGCCTGGAGCCGGCTCCGACCGGATTTGATTTCGACACGCCCGTCACGTCGCTGTCCGGTTTCGAAGCCGACCCCAAAATCGAGCCCGGTTCGAGGCTGGTCTTCCTCAGCGGCCCGGGCCGGGCGGCCACGTCCGCCGGCATGGGCCGGCTGATGAAGGCGGCGATCGAGGCCGGAAACCGGACCGGGGCGGCCGTGTTCTTGCTGGCCCCGGAGATCAAAGTGGCCGGGCCGGGGCTCGAGCGATTGTACGCCGAGGCCCGACAGGCCGGGGTCTCCTTTGTCCGAGTCCCGGCCTCGGGGCCGGAACCGGAAAGGCTCGGCGACGGCCGGGTCCGTTTCGCGGTCTACGACCCCCTGGCCCGGGCCAGGCTGCTGCTGACTCCGGACCGCATCGTGCTGGACGAGACCCTGCGCCCGGACGAGGCCCTGGAGGGTCTGGCCGCCCGAATCGGGCTGATGCTCGGCCCGGACGGTTTTGCGGCGCCGGACAACGTGCTGTTCCTGTCCGAAGCCACCAACCGGACCGGCCTGCTGGCCATCGGTCCGGCCCGGGGCACGGATTCGGCGGACGGGCTGGACCGGGAAATCGGGGCCGCCCTGGACGAAATCCAGCGCCTGCTGGCCCCGGGCCGAAAGGTCACGGACCCGATCCGGGTCGATATCGGCCGGTGCGCCGCCTGCCTGTGCTGCATCCGCTCCTGTCCGGTCCAGGCCCTCGGTTTCACCCACCGGCCCTGGCCCGACCCCGTGGCCTGCGCCCGTTGCGGCCTCTGCGCGGCCGAATGTCCCTCGGACGCCCTCCAACTCGAAGGATGCTCCGACGACCAGGTCAAGGCCCGTCTGGCCGCTCTGATGGACCGGCCCCGGACCGGACCGGACTTCACCCCGCGCCTGGTCTTGTTCGGATGCCGCCGTTCGGCCCTTCCGGCCCTGGCCGCCGCGCCCCGGCCGCGGTCGCCCATGGACCTGGTTTTCATCCCCCTGCCCTGCGCGGGCCGGATCGAGGACGACCTGATTCTGACCGCCCTGGTCAAGGGCGCCGACGGCGTTATGGTCGCGGCCTGCCACACGGACAACTGCCGGACCCAACAGGGCGGCCCCAAGGCCCGGCAACGGATCGAACGCGTCGGACGGCTCCTGGCCGAGGCCGGTCTGGAACCCGGGCGCCTGCTGTTTTTCACCCTGGCCCCGAACATGGGCGCCGAACTGGCCGGCCGGACGGCCGAGTTCAGCCGGGCGGTGACTGAAATGGGACCGCATCCCTTTTCCCGGAACCGGGAGGCCTCATGAGCGACATCGATCTGGACCGGGCCGACCCCGGCTTCAAGCACGAAGTGGCCCGACGCCGGGGCGCCGAGGGAATCAAACGCTGCTATGCCTGCGGCGCCTGCTCCGCCCGCTGCCCGGTCGGCGAGCTGAACCCGGACTTCGATCCCCGGCGGCTCATCCGCCTCGTCGTCCTGGGCCTGCGGGACGAGGTCCTGTCCAGCCCGCTCCTCTGGGTCTGTTCGACCTGCTACACCTGCCAGGAGACCTGTCCGGAAGGCGTGGATTTCACCGAAGTGCTGTTCGTCCTGAAAAACATGGCCGTCGAGGCCGGATGCTTCCCGCCGACCCTGGGCGCCCAGGTCGAGCTGCTCAAGAACCACGGGCGGCTGTACGAAATCACCGATTTTGAAAACGAAAAGCGCGCCGAACTGGGATTGCCCCCCCTGGATGAACGGCCGGATGACTTCCTCGCGCTTTTGAAAGACTTTCAGCCGGAAACCAAGGGGGACGCCTGATGTCCTGGGCCCTGTTCCTCGGCTGCACCGTCCCGGTCCGCAACCTGAACTACGAGGCCGCTGTGCGCAAGACGGCCGCCGGGCTGGGCCTGGAACTGGCCGACCTGCCCGGGTTCGGCTGCTGCGGCTTCCCGCTCAAATCCCTTTCCTCCGAACAGGCCCTGGTCCTGACCGTGCGCAACCTGGCCCTGGCCCAGGCCGACGGCCGCGACGTGGTCGCCGTATGCAGCGCCTGCGCCGCGACTCTGTCCGAGGCCGAGCACGTCATGAGCCGCGACCCGGACCTGGCCGCCCGGGTCAACGAGCGGCTGGCCGAAATCGGTCTCAGCTACCGGGGCGGAGTCAAGGTGCGCCACTACACCCGCCTGATCCATGAAGAAATCGGGCCGGAGCGCATCCGGGAGGCCGTGGTCCGCCCCCTGGACGGCGGCCGTTTCGCGCCCCACTATGGCTGCCACTACCTCAAGCCGGCCGAGGCCATGGACCATTTCGACTCGCCCGAGGACCCTCGCAGCCTGACCGTGCTCATCGAAGCCCTGGGGGCCGAAGCCGTCGAATACCCGGGCCTCAAGGACTGCTGCGGCGGCGGCGTGCTCGGAACCGACGAAGACCTGGCCCAGCGCATGGCCTTCGGCAAGCTCGAACGCATCGATCAAATGGGCCTGACCGGCCTGGTGGTCATCTGCCCCTTCTGCAACGTCATGTTCGAGGGCCAGCAGAAGACCATGGCCAAGAAGTTCGGGTCCAAGATCAAGGTGCCGCTCTTCTTCTACCCCCAGCTCCTGGGCCTGGCCCTGGGCTTCACCCCGGAGGAACTGGGCTTCAAGCACAACCGCATCAAAGACAAGGACTTCCTGAAGGCCTTCGAGCCGGCCAAGGGCTAGCCCGGATTTCCCGCCCGCTTCCTGCCGCGGCCGGGAAATCCTTGCTGCAAAGCTCGTTTCGAAGATTTTGGTCCTCAACATATCGCCCTGATATGCCCGCGGCCAAAATCTCCTCCCGCTTCGCGTTTCGCTGATGATTTCTCGACCCCGCTACGAACCCGACCGCAAAATCCGGCTTAAACAGGACCCCATTAATATAATCAAATCGATGTCTCCTCAAACGCCCCGGCCATCCTGTGGCACAGCCTGTCGATCAGGGGGCGGTCGTGGCTGACGACCAGGAGGCCGATGTCGCGGGCGCGGACGATTTCCAGGGCGGCCTGCCAGATGTGGGCCTGGGTCAGGGCGTCGAGCATGGAGGTCATTTCGTCGCAGAGCAGATACCGGGTCCCGGAGCCCAGGGCCCGGACCAGGCAGACACGCTGGAGTTCCCCGCCCGAGAGTTCGTGGGGGTATCGATCGAGCCAGGCCGGATCGATGGCCATGCGTTCCATGAGGTCGGGCGGAGCCTCGCCGGTTTCGCCCAATATTTGGCGGACGGTCCAGCGGGGGTTGACGGCCAGTTCGGGATGTTGGAACAGAATCTGGACCGGACAGTAGCCCTGTTTGGGCAGGGGCCGGCCGTCGGCCAGGACGTGTCCCTGGTTGGGTTGGAGGTATCCGGCCAGGACCCGGGCCAGGGTGGACTTGCCCCGGCCGCTGGGTCCGGGCAGGCCGACCACTTCGCCGGGGCCGACGGACAGATCGAGGTCCTGAAAGAGCCAGGGCCGGTCCGGGCGGTATCGGAAGGCGAGATTTTTTCCTTCAAGCATGTCGGCACCTCACCAGCCCCCGGTCGGCCGGCAGGAGATCGGGCAGGCCGGCGTCGCAGGCCGGGCCGTGGCTCAGGCAGCCGGACACATAGGGACATCCCCCCTCCAGGCGGATCACGTGGGCCGACGGTCCGGGCAGGGAGAAGCCGTTGGCGGGCAGGGCGGCCCAGAGGGCCCGGGTGTATGGGTGGCGCAGTAAACCGGTGCGCTTGAAGTCCCCGGCCCAGGCGACTTCCACGGTTACGCCGCCGCAGAACACGGCGACCCGGTCGGCCACTTCGAGGGCTGCGCCCACGTCGTGGGTGATGAGCAGGACCGCCTTTCCGGCGTCGGCCAGTTCCCGCAAATGCTTGAGGGACTCGGCCGCTGTCTCCCGGTCCAGCCCGTTGGTCGGTTCGTCGGCCAGGACCAGGTCGGCCAGGCCCACGGTGGCCGTGGCGGTCAGGACCCGCCGGACCATGCCGCCCGAGAGCTGGAAGGGGAACCAGGCCCCGACCTCCCGGGCGAGATGATAGCGGGCCAGGGCCTCGCGGGCGGCTTCGACGGCCCGGGCCCGGGTCAGGCCGCTCAGGCGGGCCGCGCGGGCGATCTGGGCGCCGACCCGCAGAAGCGGGTTGAGGTAGGTCACGGCCTGGGGGACCAGGGCGATTTCCCGGCCCCGCAGCCGGGCCATGCGCTCCGGGGTCAGGGGCTCGTCCCGAAAAATCATTTCGCCTTCGATTCGGGCGTTGGAGGGCAGGATGCCGAGCAGGGCGTGGGCCAGGAGGCTTTTGCCCGCGCCGGACTGGCCGACCACGGCCACGACCTCGCCGGCGGCAAGGTCCAGGTCCAGGCAGCGGATGGCGCGAACCTCCTGCTTGCGCAGACCCAGGGCGTAGCGGGTAAAGTGGATGGACAGGTTTCGGACGTGAAGCATGAATCCCTTCCTTATTCGCGGGTCGTTCTGGGATTGAGCAGGAGCTTGACGTTGGTCCCCAGGACGTCGAAGGCCTTGACCGTGACCACCAGGGCCGCGCCAGGGGCCACGGCCAGCCACCAGAGCCCCATGGACAGGTAGCGCATGGACTCGGAGAGCAGGGCGCCGATGGCCGGGGTATGGGGCGACATGCCGAAGCCGAGAAAGGTCAGCCCGGCGGCGTGCAGAATGGCGTGGGGGAAGAGCAGCAGCAGCCCGACCATGAACTGGGGCAGGACATGGGGCAGCAGGTGGTGGCGGGCGATCCACCAGGGGCTCCGTCCCAGCCGGGCCGAAAGCCTGATGTAGTCCGAGGTCCGCAGTTGGAGGACTTCGGCCCGAATGACGCGGGTCAGACCCGGCCAGTGGGACAGGGTCACGGCCAGGATGATCCCTTTGGGCCCGCCCCCGCAGGCAAAGGAGATCAGGATCAACAGCACGATGTGGGGCGAGGCCATGGCCGCGTCCACCATCCAGGTTACCACCGTATCGACCTTCCGCCCCAGCAGGGCCGCGGACAGGCCGAGGAAAAGGGCCAGGATCGACGAGCAGACCGCGGCGCCCATGCCGATGCCCAGGCTGATACGCAGCCCCTTGAGGGTCCGGGCCAGCATGTCCCGGCCCAGCCAGTCGGTGCCGAAGGGATGCATGACGCTCGGGGCCTGCTTGCGCAGTTCGAGGTGGGTGGTCAGGCCGTGATCGCCGTGCAGCCAGGCCATGAGGAAGATCGTGGTGAACAGGGCCAGGCAGGCCGCCACCTGGGCCAGGGTCCGGGTCCGGCGGTCCCATTGCCAGGGTTTCCAGTAGATCGCGTCGGCCTGATTCATGGCTTGTCCCCCCCGGTTCGAATGCGCGGGTCCACCGCCAGATAGGTCAGGTCCGCGACCGTGTTTCCGGTAAAGACAAAGACCGCGCTGAACAGGACGATGCCCAGGAGCAACGGCACGTCTCCCCGGATGCCGGCCTCGACGGTGGCCCGGCCCAGACCGGGATAGGAAAAGACCTGTTCGGCCAGGACCGATCCGCCGAAGAGTTCGCCCAGGGAGCCGAACTGGAGCGTGACCGCGGGCAGGGCCACGTTGCGCACGGCGTGCCGCAGGGAGACGCCCCAGGTGGACTCGCCCTGGGCCCGGGCGAAGATGGCGTAATCGCTGCGCATGGCTTCGACCGTCTTTTCCCGCGTGTGCATGGTGATCTGGGCCACCCCGATCAGGGACAGGGTCACCGCCGGGAGCAGGAGATGGTGTATTCGCTGCCAGAGCGTGGCCTGGTCCGCGCTCAGGCCGGGCGGCCAGGCGCAGCAGACCGGGGTCCAGCCCAGGGAGACCGAAAACACGGTCAGCAGGACCATGCCCACCCAGAAGGTGGGGGTCGCGGCCATGGTATAGGCGTAAAGCCGGATGACGCTGTCCAGCGGACTGTTTTCCCGGGTTCCGGCGATCAGGCCCAGGATGAAACCCAGCACGCCGGAAATCGTCCAGGCCAGGGCCATGAGCCAGAACGAGGTCATGAAGCGCTTGCCGATGACGGTCGACACCGGTTCGTTGAAAATGGTCGATATGCCGAAGTCCCCTTGCAGCAGTCGGCCGGCCCAGCGCAGGAAGCGTTCCAGGGGCGGGTCGTTCAGGCCCCAGCGCTGGGCGATGATCTCCCGCTGTTCAGGGCTGAGCTTCAGGATCGAGGCCCCGACGTACGCGTCGATGGGGTCAATGGGCGACACGCTGACCAGGATGAAGGAAAAAACGGCCAGGGCCGCCAGGAGCACGGCCAGCCGAACGGCCTTTTTGCCTAAAAACGGAATGATGGTATTTTTCATTATATCCATGCACCTTGGTTCGGATCAGTCACAGACCCATTTCCATTGGGTGATGTTGGCCGTGATCTGCCAGCCTCCGCCGTGGGGCTCGATCTGGGGATGGCTGACGTCCAGGCATTTGTTGACGAAATAGGTGTGCTTCAGGTTGACCATCCAGGCCCAGGCCGCGTCGCCAAAGGTGGTGAAACCGGTTTGGCCGTCCCACTGGGCCTTGCGCCAGAAGGGAATGGCCGCGTCAAAGGACGGGGCCGCCTTGGCCTGATCCAGGTACCGGTCCACGACCGGGTTGGAATAAAAGCCCGGATTCCAGTACATGGGCTCCGGTCCGGGAGACGAGTGATAAAGCTTGTACATTTCGAGGGGGCTGTGGTCGCCGTACCCGAAGAGAATCACGTGGGAATGGCATAACTCGTCCCGGATGCGGTCCCAACCCTCGCCCCGGGGCACGATCTTGATGCCGACCGGCCGGACCATATCGGCCGCGGCCGAAGCCAGGCCCTGGCGCAGGCTGTCCTTGGCGTCGTAGACCACCACGAATTCCGCCTTCAACCCGTTCTTCTCCCTCACCCCGTCTCCGTCCGAATCGACCCAGCCTCCGGCCTCCAGGATTTGAGCCGCTTTTTTCAGATCGCCGTCCTGGAATCGAATGTCGGGATTGTCCCAGGGCAGGCCGTCGACCACGCCGAAGGCGGGGCTGCCGAAACCTTCCAGGACCCCTTCCACCAGGGCCTTGCGGTCGATGGCATGGTTGACGGCCCGCCGAATGGCCAGGTCGGCCGTGACATCGTTGCCGATGGCCAGGCCCCGGGGCGTTCGCTTGCCGGCGTCAGGCACGACCGGAAACATCAGGCCCCGGTTGTCCACGCTCGGGATGGCATGAAGCGTCATGCCGGCGATGTTCTGTCTGGCCAGACTCGAAGGCACCAGCAGCACGTCCACCTTGCCGGCCCGGGCCGCGGCCAGTCCGGCATCCGGTTCCGTGAACAGGAAGACCAGCCGTTTGAAGGCCGGCCGGGGCCCGTAGTACCGGTCGTTGATTTCCAGGATCATCTGTTGGCCTTCATCCCAGCGGACCATTTTATACGGCCCCGACCCCACGGGGTTGCGCCGGTAATCGGCGGTGTGCAGTCGGCGGGGCACGATGCCCAGTGTCACGAAGTAATGAAAAAAGGTGATGTCCGGGCGCTTGAGCCGAATGGACACGGTGGTTTTGTCCAGGGCCTCGGCCCGGTCCACATAGGACAGGTCCAGGATGCCGCCGGACGCCGCGGCCGTGTTGAAGGTGTAGGCCACGTCCT
>Ga0180009_10000450_pt1 | contig 57720 bp, 39 predicted proteins | sample OS_PC_MetaG_FD_123537 | JGI IMG/M metagenome (GOLD analysis project Ga0180009, IMG submission 123537) | Groundwater microbial communities from the Aspo Hard Rock Laboratory (HRL) deep subsurface site, Sweden - OS_PC_MetaG | ecosystem: Environmental > Aquatic > Deep subsurface > Groundwater... | reverse complement strand
TTCAGATCAGCCGCCGCCTGCACGATGCGGGGGATGATGAAATCAATATTCGAGGAATCGGCGTGATCGGTGATGGCAATGGCGGAATAACCGAGGATTTCCACCCGGCGCAGATGCTCGGCGGGGACGAGTTCACCGTCGCTGAACAGGGAGTGGGTATGTAGATCAATCATGGGAGGTCTCCATCTGTTTGTAATCGCGTGTTAGTCTATCACCATTGGATGACTCTAATTCGCGCAGTAATTCGTCAGAGTTGCATTTCGGTTCGAGGAGTTGCATGCCCCATTCCTTTGGTCCATTCCTTGAGGATCCCAAAATTATGGATGCCGCCTGTGATGGACTAGAGAATAGCTGGTCCTGAGTGAACACCAATATGTCATTGTTTTCGGAAAGGACGCCTTTGGCAATAAGATTTTCACGAAGAGATAGATAGCCCCGGGCTAGGCTGGGTAGAGGTTTTTTTGTGGCTTGAGAGCCGGCCAAGACCACCATGCCTTCATCGGTAATTATGGCATCAGCAGAATATTTTTTATCTCGGAGCTTCAGAATAGTTGTGTTTGTAAGTGGAGAGACTTCTAGCGAAATAGCGGATGATTGAGGAAGAGTATATTCGCCCTGCATCTCCTCTTTTGCTGGTCGATGAAGCACTGGAGCATAAGGGTCTAACACTCGATGCCCAAGAACTCCTAAAAGCAACTTGGCCAACAATAAAAATTCTTCCATCGCATCCCTTTCTCCCCTTGAAAGTGTAGGGGGTTGAGGAGCAGCAGAATTTTTCACTTCATAGCGACGTGCATGTGTTGCGATAGATACGAGTCTGGATTCAAGATACTTTGCGTGGCTCTTTGTCAGGTTTTCGTCTTTGCTTGTGAAGGCAATAAGCTCAGACCAAAAGTCTTTACCTGAAATATGAGAGTTGAGCCGATCCAGCACGTTCTCTGATTCGCCAATATAGACAATATTATCCCCAGTTGTTTCGTTGATTCCAAAGAGAAAATAAACGCCTGGTCGCTTTATCTCAGGCCAATCTTTAAGCTCATTAAATCTCGTTCGAGGGCAAGCAAATGCTTGTCCCGTCCAGTTTGTGATTTCAGCATGACGAACACCTGAAGCGGAATTGTCTGCGAGGTAGATGCGAATTTGTTTTCCCATGGCGGTAATGTGTGATCTTTTTTAGGACTATCATTATCTGATTATGATCGGAGGCTAAATTTATCGTCATCATAGCACAACCCAACGCACGATGTTCTGGCTTTTTCAGGCTAGAGCATTTTTCCGCGTAAGGAATTCTGGCAGGCACTCTCAATCTCAACCATGAGCAACTGCCCTGGCACCAACTTGGCCTCGCAGGAAAAATTCACGATCTGATTACCACCGGTCCGACCGCTCCATTGATTGGCTGGAGACTTGCTTGCCCCTTCCACCATGACCTCCACCGTTTTCCCAATGTCCGCCTGCTTAAGCGCCAGGGCAATCTCCTCCTGCCGCGCCTGCAAGCGGGCAAGCCGCTCGGTCTTGACCGTTTCAGCGACCTTGTCGGGGAAATCAGCGGCCTTGGCATTGGGGCGGTCGGAATACTTGAAGGAATAGGCGCCGTGGTATTGCACCGTCTCCATTACCTGCATGGTGGCGGCAAAATCATCGTCCGTTTCGCCGGGAAAACCGACAATGATATCGGTGGTCAGGGCGATGTCCGGCCGGTATTCCCGCAGTCTGGCCGCCTTGTCGAGATAGGCCTCGATGGTGTACTTGCGGTTCATGCGCTGCAAAATACTGTTTGAGCCAGACTGGACCGGAAGATGGAAATGCGGGCAGAGCACGGGGATCTCGGCAAAACAGCGCATCAATTCCTCGGAAAGATCCTTGGGATGGGAAGAGGTGAAACGCAGCCGCTGCAAGCCGTCAATACCAGCCACCGCCCGGAGAAGTTCGGGAAAACCCTGGTTCTGCTTGGTGTCGCAACCTTTTTGACCGTAGGAATTGACGTTCTGCCCTATGAGGGTGATCTCCTTAACCCCCTGGCGCACAAGATGGGTCGCCTCGGCCAGAATATCACCAAAACTCCGGCTGATCTCGCGGCCCCGGGTATAGGGCACCACGCAGTAGGTGCAGAAATTGTCGCACCCCTGCATGATGGTGATAAACCGTTTATGCGCAGGGCCCTCGGCCAGGTTGGGGAGAAAAGGGGGGATGACAAAATCAGCGGAAAGCTCCGTGGCCACCAGGGATTTCCTGTCCCGGCGGAATGCCGCAACCAAAGAGGGGAGGGTGTAGATCGACTGCGGGCCCATGACGATATCAATATAGGGCATCCGCTCCAGCAGGGCCGCGCCGTCCTGCTGGGCCACGCAACCGGTCACGGCCAGGATAAAGTCGTGGCCTTTTCCCTTAAGCTTCTTGTAGCGGCCAAAGCAGCTGTACGCTTTGTGCGCGGCCTTGCCCCGGATGCTGCAGGTGTTGACCACCACCACATCAGCCTGTTCTGGCTTATTGGTTTGGACATAGGAATGCTCGCCAAGAAGTTGGGCCATGATCTCGGAATCACGCTCATTCATCTGGCAGCCGAAGGTTTCGATGTAGAGAAGCTGGGGCATGCTTGATGTGTTACCTTAGGTGTAAATGAAAACGTCAACACCAGCCCTTCGACAGGCTCAGGGTGAACGGATATTTTCTTAGCGTATGGTCTTCCGTTCGTGCTGAGCCTGTCGAAGCACCGTTGTGTTTCCTAAACAAATTCTTCCAGCCTGAGCCGCTGGGCCATACTCCGCACAATGCCAAGCACATCCTGCTTCAACTCATGTGGATATTTCAGCTCCACCAATCCCTCCATCCGATCCACGGTGGACATGATGGTCAGATTATCATAGGCCTCGAGGATGAATTTCAAAAAATAGATCTGCTCCGGGTCAATGCGGATCCGGCAACTGGCCAGGGAACTTGCCATGATTTCCATTAGACGGACAGAGCGGAATCAACCCCGCCAAGAATATCCTTATATTGGGCAAGCCGGGGCAGGACAACCTCATCGAGAAATTCATCGGTCTGCTGCGGAGCCCGACCGACAAAATCGCTGCCGTCACCAACCAATTCTTTCAGTTCCTGCACGGTGAAGGGTACAGCCGGATCATTGGCAAGCCGGGTGAGCAGATCGTTTTCCATGCCTTCTTCCTTGACCACCTTACCTGCGGCCACGGAATGCACCTTGACCACCTCGTGCATCTCCTGGCGGCTCTTTCCTTTCTCCACACAAGCCATGAGAATTTTCTCCGTGGCCATGAAGGGGAGCTCCTGAGCCAAATGACGCGCAATTTGTTTCGGATAAACAACCATTCCGCTGGAAACATTGAGAAACAATTTCAGGATTGCATCGGTGAGCAAAAAGGCCTGGGGGATATCCATGCGGCGGATGGCCGAATCGTCCAGGGTGCGCTCGAACCACTGATTGGCGTAGGTTGCGCCGAAATTGCCTACCAATCCCATGAGCTTTCTTGCCAAGCCGGTCATACGTTCGGAACGCATGGGGTTGCGCTTGTAGGCCATGGCCGAACTGCCAACCTGATTCTTTTCAAAGGGTTCTTCCTGGACCTTGAGATTGCTGAGCAACCGGAGATCCACGGCAAACTTGTGGGCCGTGGCGCCGATACCGGCCAGGGTCTCGATGGTCTTCATGTCAAGCTTGCGGGTGTATGTTTGGCCTGTAACAGCAAAAATCTCGGAAAATCCAAGCTTTTCAGCAACAAGCTCATCCATTTTACGAACTTTATCGTGGTCTCCCTTGAAGAGTTCGATAAAGGTCGCCTGGGTGCCGACCGTACCCTTGGCGCCCCGGGCCTTGATCTGCGCTTCCAGATGCTCAAGGTATTCAAGATCCATGAGCAGATCCTGAATATACAGGGTGTTCCGCTTGCCCACCGTGGTGGGCTGTGCGGCTTGATAGTGGGTGTAACCTAATGTCGCCAACTCCTTGTGTTGGCGAGAGAATGCGGCCAGGTTGGCAATGACGTTGACCAGAGCTTTCTTGATGAGCTGCAGCCCTTTTTTCTGCAGCAGCAAATCAGTATTGCAGCCAACAAACTGCGAAGTTGCGCCAAGATGAATGATCGGCTCAGCAGTGGGGCACTTGAGCCCATAAGCATAGACATGGGCCATGACATCGTGGCGAATCTCTTTTTCCTTGGCAGCTGCCACCTCGAAATCGATATCCGTGGCGTGGGACCGCAATTCATCAAGCATGGCAGGGGTGACAAGATCGGTAAGACCCAACTCATGCTGGGCCTCGGCCAGGGCGATCCAGCAGCGACGCCAGGTTTCAAACTTAGTGCGTTCAGAAAAAAGCTCCTGCATCTCGCGGCTGGTGTAGCGGCTGACCAGGGGCTCCTGATAGATATCACGATTCATAACCATCTCCATATAGATAATGTGATTCGGATTGATTCAGATCCATCCGAAAATATCGGCTTCATGAACAGGGAATTCTTTACCAAGAAAACAGAAAAAATGCTCGTGAAAGGGGCTCCAAGTCAGCCTCAAGATTCACCTTAATACGCAACGTCGCATAATGTATATTATGTATAGTTAAATAAAAACAAATAAAATCAAACGGATAACTGCTTAAAATCCACCGCTTCCACCTGCCAACTGGTTTTATCGCGGTAGGTATTACGGCGGAGTCTGAAGGCCATATTTAAAGGCTGACCGCTCTCAAGAAGAGCCTGAAAATCTCCGGCCATCCCAAAACCGATCCCGCTGAGAATCGCTCCGTTGAACCGCGCGGTGAATTTTAAATGATTGACGCCAACCTCGCGGGGTTTCTCTGTTACCCCCTGAACGCTGAAAACCGGCTCCGGATTGCCCATGCCAAACGGCGCCATCTTTTCATACATCCGCAAAAATGCCGGATCGAAGATGCCGCCGCCTTCTTCATGCCAATCAATGCCAACCTTGGGGGCGAGCATTGATTCCGTGAGAATCTCGCCGAGCCGTTGCTGAAAATATTCCTCCAGCTCCGGGAGATTCTCGATGGGCAAGGTCAGCCCCACAGCTGCTTCGTGGCCGCCAAAGGCGCTAAAAAGCTCATACTTTTTATGAAGTATTGCGTGCAAATTCACGCCTGGCAACGATCTTCCGGAACCCTTGGCTACGCCATCTTTCAGGGTGAAAAAGAGCGTAGGCCGGTTAAACCTTTCGACCATTCTGGCTGCGCCAATCCCGATCACTCCGGGGTGCCCCCCCTCCCCAACAATAATCAGACCATTTTTCCCAGCCAGCATGGCGGCTTGAGCCTGGGCCTCTCCTTCTTGACACATGGCCTCAAGCACGGATTTTCTTAATTCATTTTCGTTGTTCAGTTCCTGGGCCAGATCCCTGGCACGCCCCCGGTCCTCGGTCACCAGCAACGCCAGCGCCCTTCCGGCATCCCCCATCCGCCCGGCAGCATTGAGGCGGGGCCCTAAACGAAAGCCGATATCTTCGCAGGTTACCCCGGAATCTCCAATACCTGAAACCCTGCAAAGTTCCGCCAGACCAGGCCGTACAGTACCGGACAAAACCTCAAGTCCTGCTTTAACTAATATGCGATTTACACCTATAATCGGGACCATATCAGCAACCGTGCCAATGGCCACCAGATCGAGATACGCCTTGAGGTTGGGCATCTCCTTTCCTAGTCCATAGCCCCCTTGCTCATGCAGCGCTTTTCTGATCCCCATGGCCAGATAGAAGGCAACCCCGACTCCGGCCAGACTTTTCTCCGGAAACTCGCACCCTTTTTGCCAGGGATTCAGCACTGCTTCGGCCTGGGGCAATTCCTCGGGCGCTTGATGATGGTCCGTAACAATGACTGCGCATCCCAATTCCCGTAGCTGCCGAACCTGCATGTGGCTGGAAATTCCGCAATCAACGGTGATTACCAGGGGAGACCGCTCCAGCACTTCCTCGGGAACGCTCCGCCTGATCGCCTCAAGGTGCACACCGTATCCTTCATGTAACCGATGAGGTTGAGACACATATCTTTCTGAAAATCCGATTTTTTCAAGAAACAAGAAAAAAAGGGCTGCCCCGGTGGTGCCGTCCACATCGTAGTCGCCATAGACAATCACCGGCGCCTGCCGGGCAAGCGCCTGCAAGACAACCTCCACTGCCTCCTTCATCCCCTTCATGAGAAAGGGCGAGGGCAGATCGGCCAGGGAGGGAGAAAAAAATCGCTCTGCCTGGGCCCGGTTTTCCACGCCCCTGCTCAAAAGCATCGCAGCCAGCGGTTTGGGCAGACCAAGCTCGGCAGCCAAGAGGTTCACCCGGGCGTGATCAACGGTCGCTATTTCCCAGATTTTCTCCATTCTGGACAAAGAATATTCCTCATGTGTTACTTTATGTTTTATGCTTATTATTTTAAAAACGTGTGCAAACAAGACATATCAAAAAAACGATGCTTCGACAGGCTCAGCATGAACGGTATTTCCTTCCACGAGTGTATCCACCGCTCGCCCTGAGCCTGTCGAGGGGTATCTCTGTGAAACACAGGCATTCGCCGAGAAACAGAAGAAAGCTACTCATCTTCCTGGCGCTGGGTAGCGGCCTCGGGGTCGCCGAGAATGCCGAAGCCCCTGATGATGTAATGCGCCCCGGAGAGGATGGTGAAACCAGCGGTGGGATACAGCAGATAGCTGCCCATGGGGAAAATGGGCTGCAAAAAGTCGTGACCAAGATAAAAAACCACGGTGAGCAGTTGCAGGAAGGTGGTCACCTTGCTGACCAGGGAGGGCTTGATCTTGAAGTCGCGGTTGTAGAGCATGAGGATGCCGATCCCGCCGCAGATGATCACATCCCTGCTCACCACGATCACAGCCAGCCATTTCGGCAAGATTCCCAGGACCGCCAGGGTTATGTACGAGGTGATCAGCAGCAGCTTGTCGGCAATGGGATCGATGAACGCGCCGAATTCGGTTTTCTGTTTCAGCACCCTTGCCAGGAAGCCGTCCAGGGCATCGGTGACCCCGGCCACGACAAAAACCCAGAAGGCTGCAATCTCCCTGCCGTCCAGAAGAAAGATGACCAAAAGGGGGACCAGCAAAATCCTGCCGATGGTGAGAAGATTGGGAATATTCATGGGATACTCACGCTCCTTGTGTTTCGGCAAGAAACCCGCTGACGCATTCGAAAATCGGCGCCGTGTCGGTGGGTGCAAACCAGCGGATATCAAGATCGTTGCCAAACCAGGTCATCTGCCGCTTGGCATAGCGCCGGGTATCCCGGGCCAGGAGAAACAGGGTCTCGTCCCAATCCCATTCCCCTTTAAGAAACTGGAGCATGTGCCGGTAGCCGATGGACTGCATGGCCTTGAGACTTGGATCATACCCCATGGCCAGTAATTTTTCCACCTCCCCCAGCAAGCCCTCGGCAACCATCTGCTCCACCCGCAGATTGATCCGCTCGTAGAGCGCTTCCCGCTCGCAATGCAGGCCAAGCTGCAAGACCGTGCTCAAGGCAGGCTGCACCTGCTGCTCGCGGAGATGTTCGCTCCACGATTTACCCGTGGCCTGAAAAATCTCCAGGGCTCGTAACAAGCGGTGGGTGTCGTTGGGGTGGATACGTTCGGCGGATTCCGGATCGCACTGGGAGAGATCCGCAAAAAGCACTGCCCTCCCCTCTTCCGCCAAGCGCTGGCGCAAGCTGGCCCGCACCGCATCCGGTATGGCAGGAATCTCGAACAACCCCTCCAGCAACCCCTTGAGATACAACCCCGTGCCGCCCACCAACAAGGGCCGGTTGCCCCGGGCGATGATCTGCCTGCAAGCCTCGATGGCGTCGGCCACATAACGGGCCACATGGTACTCCTCGTCCGGGTTCACCACATCGAGGAGATGATGGGGCACCCGGGCCCGTTCCGCCGCTGTGGCCTTGGCAGTGCCGATGTCCATATGCCGGTAAATCTGCATGGAATCGAGACCCACGATCTCGCAGGAAAACCGCTCGGCCAAGGCGAGAGAGAGCGCGGTCTTGCCCACGGCGGTGGGGCCGATGAGAACGAGCACGGGCTCGCGCACCGGCGATGCTGTGGCTGGTCCATCCATGGATTACGGTGTATCCTTATATGCAGCAAAGAAAAGAATTGTTCTTCAGGCTGGTTTCCGGTACAAATACAAGTTTGCAATTCAGCCGGGCGGCAGGCAACGCCATGCCGAAAAAACCAGCATTATCAACGCATAACACATCTATATACCATATATCCAACAAAGGAGAAGATCATGCCCGAGAGAATTTACAACTTCAGCGCCGGACCGTCCACCCTCCCCGAGGAGGTTCTCATCCAGGCCGCCAAGGACATTGTAAACTTCAACAACAAGGGCATGGGCCTCATTGAGATGAGCCACCGCTCCAAGGATTTCATTGCCGTGGTGGACGAGTGCGAGGCGAACCTCCGCGAGTTGATGAAGATTCCGGCCAACTACAAGGTGCTCTTCCTCCAGGGCGGCGCCTCCATGCAGTTCGCCATGATCCCCATGAACTTGCTGGGCGAGGGCAAGACAGCCACCTACCTCAACACCGGGGTGTGGGCCAAGAAGGCGATCAAGGAGGCCAAGCTGTTCGGCAAGGTACAGGTAGCCTACTCCAGCGAGGAGTCCACCTTCAACCACGTGCCCAAGGATACCGACTATACCGTTGATCCGGCCTCGGAATACCTTTATTTCGTGACCAACAACACCATCTACGGCACCCAGTTCCCCACCATGCCCAAGAGCGAGAAGATGCTGATTGCCGACATGTCCTCGGACATCCTCTCTCGCGAGTTCGACATCACCCCCTTCGGCATCGTCTATGCCGGAGCCCAGAAGAACATGGGGCCTGCCGGGGTCACGGTGGTCATCATCCGCGAGGATCTGCTGGACCGCGCTCCGGAAACCCTGCCCACCATGCTGAAATACAAAACTCATGCGGACAACGGCTCCATGTTCAACACCCCGCCCTGCTTTTCCATCTACGTGGTGGGCTTGGTCCTCAAATGGCTCAAGAAACTGGGCGGCGTCGCAGCCATGGAGAAGCTCAACCAGGAGAAGGCGGCCATCCTTTACAACGCCATCGACTCCACTGATTTCTACCGGGGCCATGCCCAGCCAGGCTCCCGCTCCAACATGAACATCACCTTCAACCTGCCCACCCCGGAGCTTGAGGCCCAGTTCATCAAGGAGGCCACCGCCCTTGGCCTGGACGGCCTCAAGGGGCATCGCTCCGTGGGCGGCTGCCGGGCGTCGATCTACAACGCCTTCCCCAAGGCCGGGGTCGAGGCGCTGGTTGCTTTCATGAAAGAGTTCGAGAAAAAGAACGGATGATTGGGGCAGCTTTTAGTCGTTAGCTATAAGCTGTAAGCCCTCAGCTGACGACTAAAAGCTGAAGGCTTATAGCTGAAATATGCATTACGAAGGCGCCCATATCATCCGCCCGCCCAGCGAGGCGGACAGCATCATCCTCCAGGTGACGGTGGGCTGCTCGCACAACCGATGCACCTTCTGCGGCACTTACAAAGAGGAACGCTTCCGCATCAAGGACTGGGCAATAGTCGAGGCGGATCTTGATTTTGCCGCAAAATATTGCCTCAGGCAATCCCGAGTGTTCCTGGCCGACGGCGACGTGCTGGCTCTGAGCCAAGCTCGGTTGGTCGACTTGCTTACCAAGATCAAACAGCGGCTACCCTGGGTGAACCGGGTCAGCCTTTACGGCAATGCCAGGGCCATCCGCAATAAAAGCGTGGATCAGCTCCTGGAACTGAAAGCCCTCGGCCTGCACCGGGTCTACATGGGGCTGGAGAGCGGCTTTGATCCGGTCCTTGTCGCCATAGACAAGGGCGCCAACGCCGCGCAGATGATCGAGGCGGGCCAGCGGGTGAAGGCAGCCAATCTCTTTCTTTCGGTCACCGCCCTGCTCGGCATCGCCGGAACCGCCCTTTCCCAAGAGCACGCCGAGGCCACCGGCCAGGTGTTGTCGGCCATGGAACCCAACCAGACCGGCATCCTCACCCTGATGCTCCTTGAGAACACCCCGCTCTATCGGCTTGAAAAGGCCGGAGAATTCGAACTCCCCTCCCAGCATGGCATGCTGGCCGAGCTGCGCACCATGGTGGAACATCTCGACCTGAAAAAGGGTCAGCTCCAGAGTAACCACGCCTCCAATTACCTGGCGATCAACGCCAGAGTGCCCCGGGATAAAGAAGCGGTGCTTGTGGCCATCGACCAAGCCCTGGCCGGACAGACCCGACTCAAACCCGAATACCTGCGAGCCCTGTAATGGATACAATCGAACTGAAAAATCTCACCCTGCTCCAGATGCGCGAGTGGGTCAAAGCCCAGGGCTGGCCGGCCTTTCGGGCCCAGCAGATCTTTGCCTGGCTCTACCGCACCGGGATCAGCGAATTTTCGCAGATGACCGACATCTCCAAGGAGGTCCGGAGTAAACTTGCGGAGATCGCCACGATCAGCCGGATCACCCCGGCCATGGAGGAGCGCTCCCAGGACGGCAGCGTCAAATACGGCTTTCGGTTGGACGACGGGGCGGTGATCGAATCCGTGCTCATCCCCGAGGGGGATCGCCTGACCCTCTGCGTCTCCTCCCAGGTGGGCTGCGCCATGGGCTGCAACTTCTGCCTCACCGGCACCATGGGCTTTGTCCGCAACCTGACCGCCGCCGAGATCGTGGGCCAGGTCCAGGCCATCACCGAGATTGTCCAGGCTTTAGGAAAGAACCGGATCAACAACCTGGTCTTCATGGGCATGGGCGAGCCCCTGGCCAACTTCGACAACCTGATCGACTCCCTCAACATCCTCATGGAGCAAACCGGCCTTGATTTTTCCAGCCGGAGAATCACCGTCTCCACCTGCGGCATCATCCCCAAGCTCAAGGAACTAGGCGAGGCGGTGACGGTGAATCTCGCCATCTCCCTGCACGCGGCAGACGACGAAACCCGCACCCAGCTCATGCCCATCAATAAGACCTACCCGGTGGACGATCTGTTGGCCGCCTGCCGCGCCTACCCGCTGCCCAGCCGCCGCAAGGTCATGATCGAGTACATCATGATCAAAGATCTTAACGATTCCGTGCGTCATGCCAAGCTGCTGATCAAAAAGCTGCACAAATTAAGCTGCAAGGTCAACCTCTTGCCCTACAACGAAAACAAGACCTTTCCTTACCAGAGCCCACCGCGCGAACGGGTGGAGCTGTTCCAGCAAACCCTGCGCGATTCCGGCATCACCGCCCTGATCCGCGAGTCCCGAGGCGGGGACATCTCCGCCGCCTGCGGCCAGCTTGCGGCGGAAGCGGACGAAGAGGACGAATAGCCCCTGCCCTTCCATGCCATTTCAGGTTTTTCCCATTGACTTCCCCACCCCGTTGGGCATAACATTCCGATGAAGATGTCATCATAGCATTACAAAACAGCCCTTCGACAGGCTCAGGGCGAACGGAGATATCTTTTCTAACGTATTAAATTTCCGCTCGTGCTGAGCCTGTCGAAGCACCGCTTAAGTCAGTTTTTCCAAACCCAGAAAATACGCAATGCCGGGCTCTTCCGGCACAAAGAAAATAGAACAATTCAAGGAGAACCCCATGAAACATTTCACCCCCCGCCGTCGCAACCTGCTGGCCCTTTCCCTTATGGCCCTCCTCATCCTCGGAGGCTGCGCAACCTACACCAAGCAGCTTGTCATGCGCTACGATCCCATCACCTCCACCCGCTTCGGCGGCGGCGACCTCTATCTCATCAACGCCGAGTTGCAGCCGCCAACAGCATCCGGTGCCTGGGCCATCGGCAACACCAAGAACGGTGACGGCGTGATGGTCGATACCCTGTGGAGCGGCGTCTCCCCCGCAGGCCTGGTGCAGAGCGCTTTGCAGCGCGAATTGAGCCAGACCGGCTATGCGGTGATCCCGGCAAAGAAAGCCCCGGATATGTACAGCAAGGTGGTTGAGATCAGCGAGGCCAGGGTGGTGGTTGATCAGATCACCAAGGTTCCCCAGGTTGACGCCACCTGCACCATCAGCGTTTCCCTCACCGTCATGAAGAACGGCGCGCCGGTGCGCAAGCTGCGCTACGAAGCAAAGGGCAGCGACCTGGCGATCAGGGACCGCGACCGTCTGGCCGAGACCATGCTCCGCAACACCATGCAGGATGTGATGAAGCAGGCGATTCCGGATATCGTGTCTAATTTGGAGCAGTAAAAAGCGAACGGATTCTCCACTAACAGGGTGGCAGATAATTATCGATGAATCTTCCAATCCTTCTGTTGATCAACCTCCACTCCAAGCAGGGACTCATGCGGTTCGGCGAGGCAGTTGCTTGCTTCAACGATCTGGGGGTGCAGTATATCGTCGGGCAGATCAGGGAATCCGCCGATTTTGCCAACTCCATTCACCATTACCGCGACAAGGTCTCCGCAGTGGTGATCGGCGGCGGGGACGGCACCTTCAACGTCGCGGTGGATGCCGTGGTAGAAAGCGGCCTTCCTCTTGGGTTGCTGCCCCTGGGTACGGCCAACGACCTTGCTCGGACCCTCAACCTGCCGAGCTCGCTGCCGGATGCCTGCGCGGTGATTGCCCATGGGCACCGGCAACGGATCGATCTGGGCCGGGTCAATGGCAAGTATTTCTTCAATGTCGCCAGTTGCGGACTCAGTATCAGGATCACCCAGGAGTTGTCCAAAGGATTGAAGCGGCGGTGGGGGGTGCTCGCCTATGCGATTGCCACCCTGCGGGCCCTGCTGACAGCCCGGCGTTTCGAGGCCCTGATCCGGGTGGATGAAGGGGAGGAACTGCGGCGGAGTTCCCTGCAGATTGCCGTCGGCAATGGCCGTTACTATGGAGGTGGCATGACCATTGCCGAGGACGCGGCCATCGACGACGGATGCCTTGATCTGTACAGCCTGGAAATGCCCCACTGGTGGCATATCTTCTTTTTGTTGCCTGCCTTGCGAAGCGGCCGATTCGGTGAACGGATCGGGATTTCGCGATGGAAGGGACAAAAGATCACGATCTCGACCCAGCACCCCAAACGGGTGAACACCGATGGCGAAATCACCACCAAAACGCCTGCCCTGTTCGAACTGTGCCCGAAAGCCTTGGAGGTTTTTGTCCCTGTCCCCGGAAGCCTTCCCCGCCCTTTTTTGACGGCAGACTTGCGAAACAACCCCTGACCCTCTCCTCCGGCCTGGCTCCCCATCAACGGAATCTCCAGCAAAGCGCCATGAAGCACAAACCACGAAAACCAGTGGTTCCCCGCATCGCCCAGGAGACGACCCGTCAGGCCATCATCGCGCTTCTCGCCGAGGGGCCCGTATCAGCAAAGGATATTTCCATCGCAGTCCACCTTCCGGAAAAGGAGGTCTCCTCCCATCTTGAACACATCCGCCGCAGCCTGCACTCCACCGGCGCGGTGCTTGCGGTGACCCCGGCGGAGTGCCGGGCCTGCGGTTTCGTTTTTGCCAAGCGCGAGCGGATGACGCCGCCCGGCAAATGCCCGGTCTGCCGCAGCGAGGCGATTGACGATCCGCTTTTCAGCATTCTTGGGATGCAAGAGCATGAGCCTGATTGACACCTTGCGATTTCAGCAATAGATTGGCATAAGAACAACACTACTTTCCCCTGTGGGGAAACTTCACTGAAACAGTCTCAACGGAGCCTCTGCCCATGCCAGTGTTCGACCCCTACACCCCGATCTTCTGGCAGCGCATCGCCGTGGCCATTATCTGCGGCGGCATTATCGGCCTGGAGCGCCAGCTGCGCGGCAAACCGGCTGGCATCCGCACCAGCATCCTGATCTGTCTCGGCACCGAGGTCTTTGTCGCCTTGGGGGCGCTGATCACTGCGGATATAGCGACCGCCGATCCCAGCCGGGTGGTGGGCCAGGTGGTCACCGGCATCGGCTTTCTCGGTGCGGGCGTGATCATGGCCAAGGAGGGCTTATTGCAGGGAGTTACTTCGGCCGCGGTAATCTGGATGCTGGCTGCCATCGGCTCGGTCGTCGGCCTGGGCCATGAGCATGCCGGCGTGGTTCTGGCCGTGCTGACGGTGGGGGTGCTTACCGGAGTCGAGCTGCTGGAAACCAGCTTTCTCCTGCTGCGCGAAGGAGTGCATGTGCATCCTCCGCATCTCCCTTTTAAACGGCGGCGCGACGACAACCCCGACGGCCAGGAATAAGCGCAGCCCCCCCACAAAAAGCTGGGGGAGCCTTGAAAAAATCGTGCCGAATATGTGTTCCGTCATACCGGCGAAAGCCGGTATCCAGTAGGTTCTGGGGGTTGTAAAAAAATGGGCACCGGTTTTCACCGGTGCGACGGATTTTGCAAGGTTCCCCTAGGACATTATCCCTTTGGTTCCCCCGCTGTTTCTCTGCTACAATTGGAACAGGCTGTCCGGACGCATCCGTGTCCTGGCCTGAGCCAAAGAGGAGAAACGGTATGCAAGATGTACTGACCACCTGTGTTTACTGCGGCTGCGGCTGCGGCCTGTATCTGCATGTGGAGGATGGCCAAGTCCGCGGCAGCCAGCCCAGTCGGCATCACCCGGTTTCCCGCGACAACCTCTGCGTCAAGGGCTGGCACATCCACGAATCCATCAACCATCCCGACCGACTCACCACCCCGCTGATCCGCAAAAACGGCGTGCTCACCCCGTCACCCTGGGAGGAGGCCCTGGATTTTACCGCCCGGCAGCTCGGGCACATCCGGGACCAGCACTCCGGATCGGCCATCGGCGTACTCGCCTCGGCCAAGTGCACCAACGAGGAAAACTACCTGCTGCAAAAGTTCGCCCGCACCGCGCTGAATACCAACAACGTGGACCACTGCGCCCGACTCTGACACGCCCCCACGGTGGCAGGTCTTGCCACCACCTTCGGCAGCGGGGCCATGACCAATTCCATCAACGAGATCGAAAACGCGGAGGTGATCCTGGTTTCCGGCTCCAACACCACCGAGGCCCACCCCCAGGTGGCCCGGAGGATGCTGGATGCGGTGGACCGCGGCGCCAGGCTCATCGTCATCGACCCGCGCCGCACCCGGCTGGCCGAGTGCGCTCATCTCCACCTCGCCCTGCGCCCCGGCACCGACATCCCCCTGCTCAACGCCATGATGCGGGTTTTGCTGGACGAGGGGCTGGCCGACGACCTGTTCATCGAGATGCGCACCGAAAACTTCCTGGCCCTGCGCGACATGCTCAACCGCCTTGATCTTGAAGCAACCGCCGCGCTCACCGGCGTGGATCTGCCCCTGATCCGCCAGGCAGCCCAGCTCTATGGCCGGGCCCGCAAGGCGGTGATCTGCTACTGCCTGGGCGTTACCCAGCATGTCTGCGGCACCGAAAACGTGCAGACCATCGCCAACCTGGCCATGCTGGCTGGCCACATCGAAAAGGAAGACACCGGGGTCGATCCGCTCCGGGGCCAAAACAACGTGCAGGGTGCCTGCGACATGGGGGCGCTGCCCAACATGCTCCCCAGCTACCAGGACGTGGCCAACCAGGATTACCGGGACAAGTTCGAGCGGGCCTGGGGAGTAAGCCTGCCGGAGGCTCCGGGCATGACCCTGGTGAAGATGACCCACGGCGGTGCGCAGGGGCCGATCCGAGCCATGTTCATCATGGGCGAAAACCCCATGCTCAGCGACCCAACCTTGAACAAGGTGGAGGAAACCCTGCGCGGCCTGGATTTCCTGGTGGTGAGCGATATCTTCCTCACCGAAACGGCGCGGCTTGCCCAAGTGGTCTTCCCGGCTGCCTGCTTTGCCGAAAAAAGCGGCAGTTTTACCAACTCGGAGCGCAGGGTACAGATGGTGCGCAAGGCCGTAGCGCCGCCAGGGGAGTGCCGCGCCGACAGCGAGATCATCATGGCCTTGTCCAATCGCTTGGGCTATGCCATGGAGTACGACTCCAGCGGTGAGGTGATGGAGGAAATCGCCCTGCTCTCCCCCATCTACGGCGGCATGCACCACGACCGCCTTGAGCAGAACTGGGGGTTGCAATGGCCATGCTGGGACCGCAGCCATGCGGGCACGCCCTTCCTGCACAAGTATTACTTCACCCGAGGCAAGGGCCACTTCATGCCTGCCAGCCACACCGAGCCCGGCGAGACGCCAGACCAGGAATACCCGCTATTGCTGATGACCGGCCGGATTTACCACCAGTACCACACCGGCACCATGACCCGCAAAAGCGAACGGCTGAGCCGAGAATGCGACCATGCCGTGCTCCAGATCAACCCCAAGGATGCCAAAGCCATGGGGTTGCGCCAGGGCGAAATGGTACGGCTGGTCTCCCGGCGGGGCGAGATAACCCTGGCCGCAAGCATCACCGATCAGGTGGAACCAGGCATGGTCTACACCACCTTCCACTTTGCCGAAGCGCCCATCAATCGGCTCACCAACGATGCCTTTGACACCGGCTCGGGATGCCCGGAGTACAAGGTCTGCGCGGTGCGGGTGGAAAAGACGATGTCATCATGAGATACGGGCTATGCTCCTAACAGGTGCTTCGACAGGCTCAGCACGAGCGGAATAATCAATACAACAAGATAACTTCCGTTCACCCTGAGCCTGTCGAAGGGCAATTTTAATGGTTTCGCAAAAGGAATTACCCATGCCCCACACATCCGAGTTGGCTGACAGCCATCTCCTGAAAAAGGATCACCTGAAGGGATTCCTGCGCAAACTGGCCAAGGAGTACCGCCTGGTGGCGCCGGTGCGCAACCGCCACTCCGATGTGCTGTTCACGGTGATCGACGACCTGGACGCGGCGGAGATCGAGCTGAACGAGCCGCCGCAGAACTCGCTCAAGCAGTTCTTCTTGCCCCAGCAGGAGCGGCTGTACACCTATACAACCAGCCCGGAGGGGTACGACTTCCAGCCCATCCCGACATCCATCCCGCCCACGGTCTATTTCGGGGTGCACCCCTGCGATCTCTCCGCCGTGCTCTACATGGATGTGGTCTTTTCCCGCCGGCAGCGCGACCCTTTCTACCTCCGCCGTCGCCAGGGCTCGGTGCTGATCGGGATCAACTGCAACTCCCCTGCCCCGAAGTGCTTCTGCAACGCCACAGGCTCCGGCCCCTTTATCGAAATGGGCAGCGATCTGCAGCTCACCGATCTGGGCGACCGTTTCCTGGTGGAGGCCGGACGGACATCGGGCCATGGACTAATCGAGCGCTGGCAGGGATTTTTTGCCGCCGCGACCGACAAGGATCGCGCCGCCCGGTATCAAGCCTTTTTGGAAGCGCGCGGCCGCTTCAGCCGCCAGGTACATGTGGAACAGGCCATCCGGCGTCTGGAAGCCGACGCCGTGCCGGATGAGGTCTTTGCCGAATTGTCCCTGCGCTGCCAGGATTGCGGCGGCTGCGCCTATCTCTGCCCCACCTGCACCTGCTTCACCATCAGCGATCAGCCGCTTGATGCCATAAGCGGCCAGCGGTTGCGGAGCTGGGACGCTTGCACCTTTGCCGGCTTTACTGCCATGGCTGGCGGCCACAATCCGGTGCAGGCCAAGACCGAGGCCATCCGCCAGCGCTTTACCCACAAACTCCGCGATGACGTGCGCCTCACGGGCAGACCGAGCTGCGTGGGGTGCGGCCGCTGCGTGGGTATCTGCTTCGGCGGTACCGACATCGTCCGTTTTGTGGAGCGCGCCTGCCAGGGCAGCCTGTAACCCTCAACCAACCGGAACAATACCATGCCCCAGCCCATCACCGATATCTATCTGCCCAGACAGGCCAAGGTGGAGCAGATCATTGTCGAGAACTCCCAGATATCCACCTTTGTCCTTGCCTTCAGCGACCACACTTACAACAACGCCTTCCGTCACCAGCCGGGCCAATTCATGATGGTCTCCATGCCCCATTGCGGGGAAGCGCCCATCTCCATCTCCTCGACGCCCACCCGGCCCGGGGCCATTCATTTGAGCGTCCGTCGGGCAGGGAAACTCACCGCCGCCATGCACGGGCTGCGGACAGGCGACACCATCGGGTTGCGCGGCCCATACGGACGGCCTTTTCCCATGGAGCAACTCCAGAAGAAAGACCTGTTGTTCGTGGCCGGAGGCATCGGCTTGGCTCCACTCAGGGGTGTAATCAACGGATGCCTGGATCAGCGGGATCAATTCGGCACGCTCACCGTGCTCTACGGCAGCCGCACGCCATCGGACATCGCCTTTCAATCCGATCTTGGACTGTGGAAAAAACAGGGGGTGGATTGCCGCCTCACCGTTGATGCCGCGGAACCGGGATGGGATGGGGCAGTTGGTCTGGTCACTTCCCTGCTGGACGACTTGAAGCCGAACGTAAACCAAAGCACCACCCTGGTTTGCGGCCCGCCCCTGATGTTTCGGGCGGTGCTCGGCAGGCTGGCCAGCATGGGCTTTAGCGACCATCAAGTACTCACCACCATGGAGCGCCACATGAAATGCGGGGTGGGCATCTGCCGCCACTGCCACATGGACGGCAAGATGGCCTGTGCGGACGGCCCGGTCTTCAGCCTGGCCGAGCTGCGGCAGCTGAAGATCATGGAGCTGGATGGCTGACGGCTTTTACCTGGCAAAAAAATGGGTATCCGAACAATCGTTCGCACACCCATTTTCCATCATTTTGCTCCATGCCCAGCAATCGGGAACAACCAGGCGCCGGAGTGTTATCTCCTGCTTTGCCTATCAGCGGCCGCATCTTCCAGCAGGCGATGCTTACACCACCTCACTCGACTCTTCCGGAGTTCCCATCCTGACCACAACCCGATGTTTCACTAAATCCCGTTCCAAGGGGATCACCCCACCGAGCACGCGCTGGCCATCCATCTCCACCCAGGCAACGCCGCGCAGACAACCGTGGGGATTCTCCACCTCGATGGAGTAAAGCGTTTCCCCGTGCCGATAGCTGAGACTGAAGCCCTCCCAGGTCGCGGGGATGACCGGATTCACCTGCATCTGCACACCCCGGATCCGCAGGCCTAAAACCTCTTCCACCCAAGCCCGGTACATCCACGATGCCGCCCCGGTATACCAGGACCAGCCCCCCTGCCCTATCCTTCCGGGCAACCGGTAGACATCGGCCGCGACCACGTATGGTTCAACCCCGTAATGCCAGACCGACTCGGCATCGCGGGCGTGCTCGATGGGATTGAGCATGCGCAGCAGCTGCACGGCCCGCTCCCCATCCCCCTTACGAGCCATGGCCATGGCCAGCCAGAGGGCGGCGTGCGTATACTGACCGCCGTTCTCCCGCACTCCGGGCGGATACCCCTTGATGTAGCCGGGCGAGGGTTCGGATGTGTCGAAGGGAGGCGTAAAGAGCAGCACCAGCCCTTCATCCTGACGGACAAGATGCTGCCAGGCCGACTCCAGCCCCTGATCGGCCCGCACGGGATCGGCAGCGCCGGAAAGCCAGGCCCACGATTGGGGCAGGGAATCGATCCTCGCCTCGGTGTTTTTCGCGGAGCCAAGCGGAGAGCCATCGTCGAAGGTTCCCCGCAGATACCATTCCCCGTCCCAGCCCGCCTGCTCCACCCGCTGGATCAGGGCATGCCTCTCCTCTTGATAGGACTGGCTCAACTCCGGTTGTTGCAGCAGGTCGGACATTTCGGCCATCCCCTGCAACAGATCGCAGAGAAACCAGGCGAGCCAGACGCTCTCCCCCTTGCCACCCGCGCCGACCTGGTTCATACCGTCGTTCCAATCCCCTGTTCCCATCAGGGGGAGGCCGTGGGGCCCAATGGTCAGGCCGTGGCTGACCGCGCGGCGGCAGTGTTCAAAAATGGTGGCGCGTTCAAAGGTGACCTCCGGGGTGGAGAACACCTCGTACTGATCGTCTGCCAGGATAGGCCCGTTGAGAAAGGTTACCTCCTCCTTGAGAAGGTCCACCTCGCCGGTGGTCCGAACATACTGCGCCACCACATAGGGAAGCCAGAGCAAGTCGTCGGAGATCCGCGAGCGGATTCCGGCCCCCGCAGGTTCATGCCACCAATGCTGGACATCACCCTCCTTGAATTGTCGGCTTGCGGCCAGCAGTATCTGGTTGCGGGCAATTTCCGGCCTGGCGTAGAGAAAGGCCATGACATCCTGCAACTGATCGCGAAAACCGAAGGCGCCGCCGGACTGGTAAAAAGCGGAACGCGCCCAAAGCCGGCAGCCTAGGGACTGGTACTGCAGCCAACGGTTGATCAGCAGATCGGCGGCCAGTTCCGGGGTGTGCACCTCGATGGCGCCCAACAGGGTATCCCACCAATCCTTGGTCTGGGCCAGCGCCTCCTCCAGCGCCAGATCCTCCTGAAAACGGAGCGCCAGTTGCCGGGCCTGGGCTGCGGAGTCGGCCTGCCCCAGCATGCAGGTGAGGTCACGCTGCTCGCCCGGAGACAATTCAAGGGTAACCCGGAGTACCGCGCACGGATCCAGGCCGGCGCCGGTCCGTTGCGAGAGGTGGATCAGCTCCATGGCTGCCGGGTTGGCCAGCGAGCGATTGCGGCCGATGAAGGCGGTGCGGTCGCCGCCGTACGAGTCGGCCTGCGGGGTCATGGTTACAAAAGCGACCCGCTCCGGATATTCGGGATGAAAGCGATTGTACGCCAGCATGCCCCGGACTTCGTCATCCCAGTTGGTCATCACATGCATCTGCGAGGTTTCCCGGTTCTCGCCCAGGGTTAATTCCACATAGTAGGTCAGCGAGAGTTTCCGCTTTCTGGCGGAACCGTTGGTGAGCCGCAGACGTTGCAGTTTGACGGGCGCACCGCCAAGCGCATCCACGGGAACGAAGACGGTCAGCTCCTGCTCGATCCCGTTACTGTTATGCTCAAAGACTGTATAGCCTGCCCCGTGCCGGGTTCGATAGGCGGATTTCTCCCGAATCGGCGCGGCGGTCGGCGACCAGTAGACGCCGCTCTCCTCGTCGCGAATGTACAGAACCTCCGAGGCCGGATCCAGCACGGGATCGTTGGACCAGCCGGTCAGACGATTGCGCTGGCTGTTGCCGTACCAGGTGAAGCCGGCGCCGGTTTCGCTGACCATGGCGCCGAAGGTCGGGTTGGCGATGACGTTCACCCAGGGAGCCGGGGTGTTGGTGCCGGGGCCGAGATAGATCGCGTATTCACGCCCGTCCGGGGTAAAGCCACCCAGGCTGTTGAAATAGTGCAGTTCCATGAAGGGGAGCGGGGCCGAAGGCTCCCGAACCGCAGGTTTGCGGGCCAGGGCGGCAAACCCTTCGGGAACCTCCTCCGGAACCCCCAATTGCTGGGGCAGCGTGCCCCGCGCCGCCACCAGCATGACACTGGCCGCCGCCTTGAGGAGCTTCAGGTCTTCCTCCGGAATCTGCGCCGCGCTCTTCAGAAAAATCGTCCCTGCCCGATCCGTGGCGGCCGAGAGGGCATGGACCTGGATCAGCTGCTCCAGACGCTCCTGGAGCGGCCGTTCATAGCTGCCCGCCTCCTCGTTGAGGATTACCAGATCGGTGGAAAGACCGTGCATCCGCCAATAGGTGTGGGCCTGGAGCATCTGGCGAACCAGGCTGATATCCCGGGCTTCGCCAATGGTGACCAGGGCAATGGGCAGATCGCCCGAGATGCCGTATGGCCACAAACCGGCCTGACCCTTGCGATTCTCGGCCAGACGTTCGCCGCCGGCGCGCAAAAGCGGGTTGGGAAAGAGCAGATGACTCGCCAGTTGCTGGAATCGTCGCGCTTCGTCAGGCTGGATATGGAGCACCTGCAACTGCTGCTGGGCCGAGTGCCAGGCAAAATCCACGGCCCGTTCGCCGGCATGGGGGGTGGTGTACTTCTCCATGAGCAACAAGACATGTTCGCGGCTTTTCCCGGCGGCGAGCACCAGGGAAAGTTGGACGCGCTGGCCGGGCTCCAGGGTGACACTCCGCCGCAGGCTGAAGATCGGATCAAGGACAAAGCCCTGGCTGTTGCCGAGAGCCTGAACAGCGCCCATGGGATTGGCCAGGGTCCGTCCGCGGCCGATGAAGCGTCCCCGGTCGGTTTCAAACTGCCAATCCGTTTCAACCATGCTCTCATCCCCGTTACTCTGCAGGGTAAGGCAATGGGCCGCATACAGAGGCGATTCGTTTTCACTGCGCGGTCGCCGGTAGGCAAGGAGCGCTTGCTGCCCGGGGAGCGCTTCGGTCTGGATGAAGAGCTTGTTAAAGGCGGGATGCTGGCGATCCGCGTTATGGGGGGCCATGGAAAGTTCAACGTAGCTGGTGAGATTGAGATTCCGAACGCGACCGGAGCGATTGACCAGGGTGATGCGGCGCACCTCCACATCGTCTTCCGGCGAAACCACAACCTCTGTTTCCGCATGAACACCGTTCTCGACCCGGCGGAATACGGCCCGGTCGAGGGTGAAATCCACGGAATACCCTTCGAACTTGCCGCCCACCGGGTGATAGGTGGTGGACCAGAGACGATCCGGATCAGCCTCATGGAGGTAGCAGAAGGTTCCCAGTCCATCGCAGGTCTGATCCGACCGCCAGCGGGTGAGTTCCTGCCCTCCCCACTGACTGTACCCGCCCCCGCTGTTGGTGACCATCAAGCCATAGCGCCCGTTGCTGAGCAACAGACTCTTGGGCGTGGCGGTATGGGGGGTGGTGAAGGTGGTTCCCGCAGGGGCGATCATATCGTCGCCCAGCAGTTCCGGCACACTCTGCCGGGTTGAAATCAGATGCAAGGACGGCAGAACCGGAATGCGCTCCTGAAGCAGGGGTTCAAAAGCACGCACCCGGGGATCGCCATGAAACCGGCGCGGGAACGGATTGCCATGGAGAAAGTTGGTCAAAGAGAGAAACGCCATCCCCTGATGATGGGCCATATACGCCTCGATGATCACCCCGCGCCTGCCCTCCCGCTGCGGTTGCCGGCTGAAATCCATGGCCTCGTAATACCCGTAATTGCCGAGTAACCCGAGGGTGGCCAGGTGTTTCAGGTTCCGCACCGTCTCGCGGGGGGTCACGATCAGGGCCAACAGGGTGGCATAGGGAGCAACGACCAACTGTTCCTCCAGACCGCGTTTCAACCCGAGCATCGGCACGCCAAAGGCCTTGTACTGATAGGTTTTACTCAGATCAAGATCGGCAAACGCGGACTCGGAAATACCCCAGGGAACCCCTCGCATGCGGCCGTAAGCGATCTGGACCCGCACCGCTTCCCGGGCCGCCTTGTCAAGGAGCGAGTTGCCGTAGGAGTACTGGAACAAAAGCGGCATCAGATATTCGAACATGGTCCCGGTCCAACTGAGCAGCACCCGCTGCCGACCAATTGCCCCGTACGGGCGACTCAGGGAGAACCAGTGTTCCAGGGGCACATCGCCCCGGGCAATGGCGACGAAACTGCCGAGCCGCGCCTCACTGGCCAGGAGATCGTAACTGGAGACGTCCAGCCGATCGGTGGAAACGTTGTATCCGATGGCAAAGAGCTTGCGCTTGGGATCATAGAGAAAACGCATGTTCATCCCGGCCGAGAGGGCGCGGATATCGACGATCAGTTGCTCCGCCATGCCAAGGGTTTCTCCGGCCAGCCATTGCGCCGTGGCAAAGGCCTCGATAACCCGGTCAAGCCACGGGACAAGGGATGCGCTATCAGGGTGTGCAGCCTTGCGGATGGCATGCAGAAGCGGAATCGAATCAATTTTCCCGTGGGCCAGGGCGACGAGGGATGGCGCCTGCAACAGATCGTGACGGATTGCTTGCACAGCCTCGGACCCCAAGGAGGCCAGCTCTTCCTCGCTTTTTTCCGCAAGGATATCAAGCCAGACGAGATAGCGGTCTCTGTTCCGACCCCAGGAACCGACCTGATTTTCAAGTTCCGAACCCCACGCTGCACCTCCTGCCTTGGCAAGCACCGCACGGCAAAGAACCTCCAGCCGGTGTTGCAGACCAAGAAGCTCGCCAATCCCGGAGGGTGACGCGGACAACGCAGCCAACATCTGCTCCAGGGAGTGACGAAAATCGGCATCCATTTCTTCTGACGGTGGATTCTGCTTGAGAATTTCTCCGGTATCCGCCATGCCGGCAAACGCCTTGCCATCCAAAAGAGGCTCGTGCACCAACTCGCCAATTCCCTGCTCCAGCGCCCAGAGTGCGCCCAGGAGATTGCCGCTGTCCACCGTGGAGACATAGCGGGGTTCAAGGGGGGACAAGGTTTGGATATCATACCAATTGAGGAGGTGGCCGTGGTGAAGCTCCAAACTTTTGAGGCTCTCCATGGTGCTGGTCAGCTTTTCGATCACCTGATTCACGGTCAGATAACCGGAATCATGGGCGCCCAAAACGCTGGCCATCCAGAGACCGATATTGGTCGGACTGGTTCGCATGGCCAACCGGTTTTGATGGGCGACCTGATAGTTATCGGGCGGCAACCAGGAGGTTTCGGCGCTGACAAAGGCTGAAAAATAGCGCCAGGTCCGCCGGGCGACCTGCCGGAGAAACCGGGAGTCGGCTTCCGGCAACGGTTGTGCCTGCTGTTGCGCATCAGAACGGAGGTTCAGGAGCCAGCCGAGGAGCGGAGAGAAAAACCACAACAGAAGCCAGGGTGCGGCCTGGAGCAAACTCTCCGGTCTAAAGCGCCAGATCGCACAGCCCGCGATGAGACTGAAGAGGCTGCCCAAGCCCAAGCCTGCCACGAAAAGCGATTGGCCACGGGAACCGCGCCAATGGGTTGACTGGGCACTCCATGCCAACAAGTAGCGGCGGGAGATCATGCGGCGGTAACAGACCCGGGCGATGGCATCCAGGGTCATTGCCGCCTGGTGCGGCAGGAGCGCACCATCGGCACACCCCCGCAGCAGGTCGTGCAACAGTTTCGACGGGGAGAAGTATTTCAAGCCCTTGTAGGTGGTGGCCATGGTAAAGGGCTGCGCCAAAGGGTGAAAAAGCAGTTGCATGCCAACAACAATGGCGGCAACGGTGCCGGTTTTCGAAGAAATGAACCAGGAAGCCAAGAGCAGCCCCAGGCTGGTTGCAGGCAATAGGCTGCGGCGCATGTTGTCGAGAATCTTCCAGCGGTTGAGCATGGAGAGCGGATTGATCCCGCGATCGCCTGACGCCTGGGGAACATGGGAGAACGCCCAGGCCGCGATCTGCCAATCACCGCGAATCCAACGGTGGGCTCGGCTGCTGTAGCTCTGATACCCCTGGGGGAATTCATCGTACAGCTCAATATCGCTGGCCAGCCCCACCCGAACATGCGCTCCTTCAATCAGGTCATGGCTCAAGACCCACTCTTCAGGGAAGCGGCCGGACAGCACGCGGCTGAAGGCGCGCACATCGTAAATCCCCTTGCCGTGGTAGGATCCTTCCCCGCTCAAATCCTGATAGACATCGGAGATAGCCTGGGTATAGGGGTCGATGCCCACCGCATCGGCAAAGAGCCGGCTGAAGGTCGAGGCGCTGGTGCTGGGCAGGGTCGGGCTCACCCGCGGCTGGATAATGGTATAGCCGGAGGCAATCTTTCCGGCCGCATCAAAGCGGGGCTGATTGAGGGGATGGGCCAGGGTTTCCACCATCCTGCGGGCCGATGCGTGGGGCAACTGGGTGTCGCTGTCCAGGGTAATGATAAAGCGGATATCCGCCAACTGGTCCGGATCGCCCACGTAAACCAGGGGTGGTGCGTTCTCGGGCCGGGTGTTGTCGATCAACCGGTTCAGCTCCTCCAGTTTTCCCCGCTTGCGCTCCCAACCGATGAATTTCTGCTCGGATTCACACCAGGTGCGTTCGCGATGGAAGAGAAAGAAGCGCTCGCCGCCATGGCGTTGATTGAGCTCGTCCAGACATCCGCTCACGATCTGGAGCAGGATACTGTCCTCTTCCGAGGAACGCGTGTCGGCATCGAGGTAGTCCGTGAACAGGCTGAAGAGCAGATTGGCGTCCTTGTTGGCCAGGTAGCGGATCTCCAGCTTTTCCACCTCGACACGGATCGTTTCCGCGTTCGCCAGCATCATCGGCACCACCACCAGGGTGCGGAATGCATCGGGAATGCCCGACTCCTCAAAATCCATCTTGGGCAAGGGGCGAGGCGGGAGAAGCCGGGTGAGCAGATAATTGACCACTTCGATGGCCAGCTGACTCACCGGAATCACCAGAAGCAGCACTAGGCCAAAGAGAAACACGGGATTCAGCCCGGGCTTGCCGAATTGGGGAATCAGGGCGAAGACAACGATCAGAAAAATAAACATGGCGAAAAAGGTGCTGATGCCAAGGAAATACAGGACGGCATGGTGGCGATAAATCCACTCCAAAACCCGGTACCGCAGCGCTTCCCGGCAGGTGAGCCGACGGGCCAGTTCAATCCGTCCCTCCCCTAGCAACCAAGTGGAGACATGGCTGCGCCGTTCATCCTTACTTGATTCATGTTGGGCCTGGATCGCCAGGTTGATGACGCGCTCAGCGACCTGTTTTTCTGGCTGGTCGGCAGCGCGAGCAAGTTCCTCAATGGCCCGCCGACAGCGATCACGGGTGGCGAAATCCATTTTCGCATACACCCCGGACGGGTCGCGACGCAGAATGTGTTCCACCCGGCTGAGTTTCTCGAACATCTCCCGCCAATCCAAGAGGGCAAGGTGACGCAGGCTGGTGAAGGCGTTGCCGCAAGACAACTGTTCCCTGGTCTGCCGGTTCTGCTCACGCAGGTTAAGCTCGTGCAGTGGTTTTTTGAGCGTCCGCTCAAGCCAGCTCTGGACCGCCGACAATGCCGCGGCCTCGTCATAGAGCAAGCCGACCAACTGGGTGGCGAAATAAGGGCTTGGAGCAGGCTCGGCTTTGGCAAGTTCCGCCAGGATCACGAACAGTTGGTTGGCATCACGACGATTGGCGGCGATCAGCCTGTTTGCCCAAAAATCCGCCAACTGACGTTCGCGCAAATCCGCCAGGGCGGTGACAGCCAGGCTCTGGATGCTTTCGATCAAGGCGACCCGCAGCATCTGGGGCATTGCCCAGAGTTCGCCGATGGTTAGCGTGCGTACGGATTGGTAGGCCTCGATAAAAGCCAGGATATTCTCCCGGTCAAGGTGCAGTTCGTTGTGGGAAACAAGATCCTTGGCCAGCCCGTAGATACAGGGCAACCCATGGTAAGGATCAGAGCCCAGGGCAGGCAGCTGCCGATAAAAGCTCCGGGGCAGGTTCAGCAGGACATCGCGGGCGTTGCTTTCCAGGATGTACTCGTTATCGAGAATCCAATCGGCAGCCGGGGTGGCTTTCTGTTCCAGGCGGCTCGCCGCCCCAAGATCCGCGCAGACCTGACGCACCCATTGCCGGGATTGCTTGAGGCGCTTGAGCAGCTCGGTACTGTGTTGCGGCTTCAGATCCACCTGCTGTTCCCGGGCATGGCGTTGCGCATGCTCCAGAACCTGGGCCGGGGAAAGCTTTACCGCGGAAACCCGCGTCTCTGCCCGACGTTCTCGCTTGGGATGCATGACGAACAGGGTCGGGGGAATATCGCCGCTTTCCCGCAGCATCGACACCGGACGCTGTAACGATTCGATGGGCGCCTGAACAATCAGGACGGATTCCCCGGAAACAAGCCAGCGTGAATGATCACGAATGACCTTGGCTTCAACCCCGTACCTGGAGCGGCGCAGCCAGAGCAGCGCGGCAAGGGTGCCGATGGCGGAAGCCGCCAAAAAAAGGGCCGGATTAAAAAGCTGCCAGTCCGCAAGCAAGCCCAACCGGTTCAGAACCAGGGACGCTAATCCGACCAACATGCAGCAGAGAACAACCGCCAGGGAGACGCCGTAAGCACGACGCCAGAGGAAGGGATTTGTGACATGCACCTCGCCGTTTGCGCCCTTGCGGAGCAAAACAGCACGGCGAAAATCCTGTCTCGCCAGTTCCCGAAAAGCTTTTCGAGCCACATCATGTTTTGCAAAATAACCAATGAGAATGCCGACGCCCACTATTTGTCCTTTAATCACTACGAAGTCCGAACCTCCGGCCATGGTGAAAAATTTCACAGACCAGGGAAGATCAGAAAGGAACTATGCGGACTGTTCCAGGGGAATTTACAAAGTGGTGGATGGAGATGACCGAAAGGCTGGAGGGTTCGAAATGGACTAGAGATATGATTTCGAATGATAGGTCAATGAGTTAACTATACGGGGTTATCGGGTTTATAGCTAGGTATATAATCCGGCCATGGGGAAACGCCTTGTGCGATAAGGGAATCATTCCTCGGCAAGCCTATGCCACGGATAAAGATTTGCCCCGAAAATCCGGAAGCGGCATTAGCAAAGCCTGCCCCCCATCAACAAAAAAAAACGGGAGGCGCGGACAACTGTCCGTACCTCCCGTTGGCTCATTACTTCCGCATTGGTTATAGCGCTTACTTCTTGGCAATCACCTCCGCCCCACCACCTTCCAAGCCGGTAGTGATGGTTTTAGCCAGCTTGTCTTCAATCAAGGCGGTGATGGAGTCCTGGGTGAAGATCGATTCCTTGCGGATAGTCTTGGTGGCGTTGCCCAGGGCGATCCGCAGCTTGCGGTCGCTCACCAGGGCAAGGGCCTTATCGATCCGGACCTTCAACTCCTCGGGGCTCAAGCCTTCGGCCTGGCCTATGGGGCCAAGTTCCCTGGTCTTCATGGTAAAATCGGTGATCAGTTTGACAAAGCGCGGCGCCTCCGCCGCAGAGGCCCACTGCAGACCAAACCTATCCGGATTGATCCCGACCTCGGCCAGAACCTTTTTCACCAATGCACTCACACCCATCGCGTCGTAATTACCAACCTGGTAATGGCATTCACCGAGTTGTCAGCCACCCGAGAAGATGGCGTCGGCGCCTTCGGCAAACCCGCGCAGGACAAAGGCCGGATCAAGACGTCCGGTGCACATCACCCGGATGGTCCGCAGATTCGGCGGATATTGGTAACGGGAAACTCCGGCACTGTCCGCTGCGGCATAGCAGCACCAGTTGCAGAGAAAACCCAGGATCTTCGGGTTGAAATCTTTCTGACTCATACCTGCTCCTCTATTGTGCACCAAAGGCGGTGATTTGCGCGTTTATCTGTTCGTCGGTGAAGCCGCCCATGGAGATGGCGAATACCGGGCAATGCGAGGCGCAGATGCCGCAGCCCTTGCAGGAGGCGGTGATGGTCTCGGCCTTGCGCTTGCCGTTTTCGTCCTTGGTGATCCGAATGGACTGATACGGGCAGAGCGATTCGCACAGGCCGCAGCCGATGCACGCTTCCTTGTCCACGCAGGAAATGGTGGGCTCCACCGAAACAAAACCCTTGCAGAGCGGGATGGCAGCCTTGGCCGCCGCTGCCTGCGCCTGGACGATGATCTCCTCAACCGGCTTGGGCGAATGGGCCAGACCGCAGACATAGACCCCGCTCACCGGCAATTCCACCGGCCGCAGCTTGACATGGGCCTCGAGGAAGAACTTGTCCTCGTTCACCGGCACCTTGAGGAGTTTGCTGATATCCTCGGTGCCTTCGGCCACGATGCCGACACTGAGAGCCAGCACCTCGGGGGCCATGGTGACCTCGTCGCGCAGGATCGGATCGTAGAAAGTGACGCTGGTCTTCTTGCCGCTGGTCTTGAATGTGGGCTTGTTGTCCATGGTGTAGGGGATGAAGACCACCCCTTTTTCCCTGGCCTCGCGGTAGGCGTCTTCGGCAAAGCCATAGGTGCGCATGTCGCGGTAGAGCACCACCACCTGGGAGGCAGGGTCAAGCGATTTGATCTTCAATGCATTCTTCACCGCGTGATTACAACACACCTTGCTGCAGTAGTTGAGATCATCCCCGCGGGAGCCGGCGCACTGCACCATGACCACCGACTTGGGCGCCAGGTTCTTGCCCTTGCCGGACAAGCGCTGTTCCAGCTCGCGCTGGGTAAGGATGGTGTCGGAGTATTTCACCGGATTGCCCAGCACCACCTCGGGCCGATGCTCGCGACCGCCGGTGGCGATGATGATTACCCCATGGTCAAGGGTGGTTTCCGTAGCCTTCTTGCCCTTGGTGGTGGTGAGCACCGAGCTGAAGTTGCCGACAAAGCCGTTGACCTGGGTCAGTTCGGTATTGGTCAGCACCTCGATCTTCTTGTTCTTCTTCACCGTGTCGGTCAGATTGCCGAGCACCGTGGACACCGTGTCGCCCTGCAGGGTGAAGGAGAGATGCTGGAGATGACCGCCCAGGATCGCCTCCTTTTCCACCACCGTGGTCTGAAAGCCCTGCTCCGCTAAGGTAAGAGCCGCGGTCAATCCTGCCACCCCGCCGCCCAGAACCAAAGCCTTGGGGGTAACCGGCACGGTCTGCTCGGGCAGGGGCTGGATGTGGCGAGCCTTGGCAATACCCATACGCACCAGATCCTTGGACTTCTGCGTCGCGGCCGCGGGCTCGTTGGCATGGACCCAGGAGCAGTGGTCGCGGATATTGACCATCTCGAAGAGACAACGGTTCAGGCCCGCGTCCTTCAGGGTTTCCTGGAAGAGCGGCTCATGGGTTCTCGGAGAACAGGCGGCGATAACAACCCGGTTCAGGTTATGCTCCTTGATCTTGGCCTTGAGCACTTCCTGGGCGTCCTGGGAGCAGCTGTACAGACTCTGGGCATGGTAGACCACGCCTTCCATGCCCTCGGTATACAGCTCAACCGCGGGCACGTCGACCACGCTGCCGATGTTGATCCCGCAATGGCAGACAAAGACGCCGATGCGAACCTCTTCATCCTTGCCGGTTTTCTGCTCTTTCGGATAGGTCTTGTGGACCAGGGCCTTGCCGCGATCCTTGGCAATCAACCCGGCGGCGATGCCTGCGGCCGCGCTGGACTGGGTGACGCTTTCCGGGATATCCTTGGGGCCCTGCAAGGCGCCGGCCACCATGACCCCAGGCCTGGTGGTGAGCAAGGGGGCAAAGGTCTCGGTCTTGCAGAAATCATACTCGTTCAAGGCAAAGCCGGCGATCTCGCCAAGATTCTTGGCATCGGCCGGAGCGTCGAGGCCCACGGAAAGAACGACGATATCAAAGGGCTCAAAGGAGTGCTTGCCGTCCATGGTGGAATAGGTCAGCTTGAGGTTCTTGTCCCACGGCATGACATCCGCCACCTTGGCCCGGACAAACTTGATCCCCATGGACTCGGCCTTCTTCTGGGCGGCATCGAAGCCCTTGCCCTGGGTCCGCATGTCCATGTAGTAGATGGTGATCTCCACCTCGGGGTCGTGCTCCTTGGCAACCATGGCTTCCTTGATCGCATACATGCAGCAGACCGAGGAACAGTAGCCGTTGTTGCAGCCGAGATCACGGGAGCCCACGCACTGGATAAAGGCGATTTTCTTGGGATGCCTGCGGTCGGAGAGGCATTTGACCTCACCCTCGAATGGGCCGGAGGCGCAGAGCAGCCGCTCGAACTCAAGGCTGGTCATCACATCCGGATGCGCACCGTAGCTGTACTTGGCCAGGGTTGCATCTGGGATGCGGCCAAAGCCCGGGGCCATGATCACCGCGCCGATCTGCAGCTCTTTTTCCTCAGCCTTCTGGCTGAAATCAATGGCCTTGCTCTGACAGGTGCAGACGCAGATCTGGCAAGTGCCATGCTTGAGATACAGGCATGCCTCCGGATCGATAAAATAGGTGGCAGGCACGGCCTGGGCATAGTCGATATGGATGGGCCGCGTAACGGCCAAACCCTCGTTGTACTGATCCACCAGATGCCGGGGGCAGTACTTGGTGCACAGGCCGCAGGCCGTGCATTTGTCCGCATCGATATAGCGCGGACGCATCCGCAGCTTGGCCGTGAAACTGCCCGGCTTACCGTCGAGGGAAAGAAAATCAGCGTTGCTCAGGATTTCGATATTGGGAGACCGACCGGCCTCTACCAGCTTAGGCGCGAGTATTCAAAGCGAGCAGTCGTTGGTTGGAAACGTCTTGTCCAACTGTGCCATGGCGCCGCCAATGGCCGCAGACTTTTCTACCAGATAGACATAGTAGCCAAGCTCGGTCAAATCAAGGGCCGCCTGGACCCCGGCAATACCGCCGCCGACGACCATGACCGTCCCTGATTTTTTAGCCCCGGAGGGCATAAGTTTCGATTGAGCAGACAAGCTGCTCAACTCAGCTTTATCTTTTGCTTGTCCCATCGTGTAACTCCACTCAAAAATAAAAATTTAGGCGCCGCACGAAATCACCATTTCGTTCCGGACCCTTATGCCGATCATGGCATTCCAATAGTACAAGTAACTTGCAACGACGGCTTAAGTGCCCAGGCACTCCCCCAGTACAGGTCAGCCAGGCAATTCATCACCCAAAACTTCAATCTTGATGGCGCACAGCTTGTACTCCGGCGTTCTGGAAAGTCGGTCCAGGGCGTCCAGGGTCAGCATATTCACCAATGCTTTCAGGTGATTATAGGTACAAAAAATGGTGCCCTCCTGGGAACGTTCTGTAATGGTGGCACGCACCTGCACCGATCCGCGCCGCGAGGTGAGCCGCACCCAGTTCTTCTCCTTGATCCCAAGACGCTGGGCATCGTTCGGATTGACTTCCGCAAAGCACTCCGGACTGACTTCGTCAATCTCAGGGGTCTTGCCGGTCATGCTGCTGAAGTTGTACCGGGCAATATCGCGGCCAGTGGTGAAGAGCAGCGGATATTCCTCATCGGGCAGTTCCACCGGCGGAATGTAATCCTCCGGGATGAACAAGCCCTTACCGCGGGTGAACTTCTCCGTATGCAGCACCGCAGTGCCGGGATGATTCTGGTCCGGCACCGGCCACTGCAGGCCGACTTTTTCAATGCGCTCATAGGACAACCCTTTGTACTGGGGCAGGAGCTGGCATATCTCGTCAAAGATTTCCGAGGCGGAATTATAATGCATGGGATAGCCCATCCGCTGGGACAGCATGGAGATGATCTGCCAGTCAGGCTTGGCCTCGCCCGGCGGCTCGACCGCCTTGCGAATCCTCTGGACCCTGCGCTCGGTGCAGGTGAAGGTGCCGTCTTTTTCCGCATAGCAGGCGGCAGGCAACACCACATCCGCCATCTTGGCGGTATCGGTCAGGAAAATATCCTGAACCACCAGAAAATCGACCTTTTCCAAGGCTGCCTGGACATGGGCGATATTGGCGTCGGCAACGGCCGGGTCCTCGCCAAAGACATAGAGGCCGCGGATATCGCCTTTGAAGACATTTTCCCAGACCTCAGTGGCCGGCTTGCCGGGCCGCCGGGGCAGCTTGATGCCCCAGAGTTTTTCGTAGTTGGCAAAGAGGTCGTCGTTTTCAAGACCGCCGTAGCCCGGCAGGGTATTGAACAATGCCCCCATGTCGCAGGCGCCCTGCACGTTGTTCTGACCACGGAGGGGGTTGCAGCCGGTGCCTTCCAATCCGACTTTGCCGCAGAGCATGGCCAAATTGGCGATGGACTTGACCCGATCCGTGCCGGTGACGTAGTGGGTGATGCCCATGCCCCAGAAAGCAGCGCTTCTGCCCTCAGCCGCATACATCCGGGCGGCCTGGCGCAGTTGCTCCTCCTTGATGCCGGTGATCTTTTCCACCATCTCGGGGGTGTATTTCTTGACCAGCCGAGTCAGCTCGTCGAAGTCCTCGGTGCGTTCCTCAACAAACTTCTTGTCCCAGAGATCTTCCTCGAGAATGACCTGCATCATCCCGTTTAAAAAGGCGACATCGGTGCCCGGCTGGATGCGCAGCCAAAGATCGGCGCGCTCCGCCAGTCTGGTCCGGCGAGGGTCAACCACCACCAGTTTCGCCCCCCGGTCCACGGCCTGGTGAATGCGCAGGCCAATGGTGGGATGGCTGGTGTCAGGGTTGCTGCCGATCATGAAGAAGAGATCAGTTTTCTTTGTATCCGCAATGGAGTTGGTCATTGCGCCGCTGCCGAAGGTGAGGGCCAAACTGGCCACCGTGGGAGCGTGTCAGAGTCGGGCGCAGTGATCGATATTATTCGTTCCGATCGCTGTCCGCATGAATTTTTGCATCAGATAGTTTTCTTCGTTGCTGGCCCTGGCGCAGCTGAAACCGGAGATGGAATCCGGCCCGTACATGGCCTTGATATCAAAGAACCGCTTGGCCACAATATTGAGGGCATCTTCCCAGCTCGTCTCAACCAGCTGAGAACCACGACGAACCAAAGGCCGGGTCAGACGGTCCTTGTGCTGGACAAAGTTATGGCCGAATCTCCCCTTGACGCACAGCGCCCCGTAATTGGGCGCCAGGTCCGGATCCGCCGTGACCTCCATCAGGGTATTGCCCTTCACCTTGAGGATGATCTGGCAGCCAGCTCCGCAGTACGGGCAGGTGGAACGGACCTCGCGGATATCCTCGTTGACCACCGGCACCAGGGCGTCTTTCTTGTTCAGCGCCCCGGTGGAGCAGTTATCCACGCAGGCTCCGCAGTTGACACAGTTCTCCTTGAATCGGAACCGCAGACCAACCGGACGCCCCTTGTCATCGACATCATCGGCGCTGATTTCCAGGGCGTTGTATTCGCAGCTGTTCTTGCAGCGCTTGCAGTAGATGCACTTGTTCAGATCCACCTGAATCATGGGGTGGTTGATCTTTTCGGTATAGATCGGCTTTGGTGCCATTCCGGTCCGGGTAGGATCAAGGCCGAAATCCGTGGCCAGCTTCTTGAGATCACAGCGGTCGTAAGCGCGGCAGCCGCAGGAGAGGCAGCGTTTGGCCTCGGTGATCGCCATCTGCTCGGAAAAGCCGAGCTTGATCTCGCTGAAATCCTGGGTAGCGATCTGGGGCGGACGGGTGGGCATCTTCTCGCGAAGCTTGATGTTGATCCCCTCGAAATTGCGGAGATCCACATCATCAAAGCCCTTGCCCCGGGTGAAGTTGAACCGGCTCTCGGCCACGGTCTTGGTGATGCCCATGACCTGGGCATGGATGTTCTCCGCTGCCCGCCGGGCTGCGACCACGGCCTGGATCACCGAACGCGGCCCGCTGGTCACGTCGCCGGCCGCATAGATGCCGGGATGGTTGGTCAGCGAGGTTCTCGGATTGGCCTTGATATTGTATTTCGGCGTCAGCTCCAAAGAGGCTTCCAGTTCGCCGCCGTCAAATTTTTCTTGGCAGGCGCTCAAGCCCTGGGCAACAATGACGGTATCGGCCTTGATGTTCACGGTGGAGCCGGGAATCGCCTCGGGATAACGGATGCCCTTCTCGTCGGGTTCGCCGAGCTTGGTCCGTATCAACTGCACGCTGATGCCGCTGTCGGTATCGCTGAAATTCACCGGCGCGGCCATGAGCAGGAACTGGACGCCCTCTTTTTCCGCCACCCGAATATTCCGCTGGTTGGCGGGCATCTCGGTCTGGGCGCGGGGATAGATGATGGTGACCTGGCCGACCTGGTTGCGCAACAGGGAACGGGCAACTTCCATGGCCACGTTGTTGCCGCCGAAAACCACGGCGGAGCGGCCATAGCTGCCGACCTTCCCCTCGGACATGTTCCGCAGGAATTTCGTGGCCGGGATAACCTTTGGCAGGGCGCAGCCTGGGACATCGAGGCGCTCGTCCACCGGGGTGCCGGTGGCGATGAGGATTGCTTCGTAGCCTTGATCCTTGAGGGATTGCAGGGTGAAATCCTCGCCCCACTTCTGGCTCAAACGAACATTAATCCCCATGCGCAGTATGGTGCTGATCTCGTAATCCAGCACATCCTGGGGAATCTTGTAGTCGGGAATGCCGTAGCGCAGCATGCCGCCAAGCTTGGGGGCGGACTCGAAGACCGTGACATCGTGGCCCTTGCGCGCCAGGTAGTAGGCGCCGGTCAGGCCGGAAGGCCCTCCGCCGATAACCGCGATCTTCTTGCCGGTGGCAGGGTCGCGGGGAATACGCAGGTCGATCTTGTGCGCCATGCACCAATCGGCGACAAAGCGTTTGAGATGGTTGATGGACACCGGCTCATCAACCAGAAGCCGGCGGCAGCGGGTCTCGCAGAACCGGGGGCACACCCTCCCCACGGAAAAGGGAAAGGGGTTGCGCTCCATGACCAAGCGCAGAGCCTCTTCGTACTGGCCCTTGGCCACATGGGCGATGTAGCCCTGCACGTTGATCTGCCCTGGGCAGGTGAGATTGCACGGGGCCTTGCAGTCGCCGAAATGGGTTTCCATGAGGAGGGTCATGCGCTCGTTGCGCTTGGCCTGCAACTCCTTGGACTCGGTGGTGATCCGCATCCCTTCCTGTATCGGGGTGATGCAGGAGCGCACCGGCGCCTCAATTCCGTCCACGCTGACCACGCAGATCTCGCAGGGAATGTCCGAGGTCCCCTTGTTCACGTAGCACAGGGTCGGGATATGAATATCCGCCCGCTTTGCCGCTTCCAGGATGCTGATCCCTTCTTCGGCAACAATTTCATACCCGTTGATCTGAATGTTTATCATCAGAAAACCTAATGGTGATAATTGCCCCTGTTAAAGGGACTTAATAAAAACTAATGCTCCGGCGTCTTCAGCACCAGGAATCAAGCCGCGGGCTTCCATTCTTTCAGGAAGGCGGGCAGATGCCCGGCCTCGCGGGGACCGATGGTAATGGTCCAACCGGCCAGCTCTTCCTCAAGCTCGCCCTTCATAGAGGCAAGATAGCCGGGGATAATAAGCTCACGGTGCTTGACCTTGGACTCGATCCCGGATTTTTTCATAAACGCCGCGATCATATCGGCGCCGAACTTGCCGGCCGCCCAGGCGGTGAGGACGGAAAGGCCTTCGGTGTCCTTGATCAACAGCCAGGAAGGCACCTTGCTCCCCTCGATCTCGCCGGAAACGATGAAGTAGGTAAGCGAGAAGTTGCATGTGATCAGCACCGGCGAATCCTCGCTGGGGCCGTTGATGTTGTACACATCTTCCTGCACCACCATGGGGCGCTGCGGATCGGTGAAGATGTTCAGCCTCTCAAGAAGCAGCGGGAAAAGGATATCACCCTGCAGGTCGGAAAGCACAACGATACCGGCATATTTTGCAATGAGCACCGAGGCGACCATGGCCTCCATCAGCGGATCCGCTGAGATCTCGCAGGGAAAGGTAATGGTCGGGAAGCCCAGGGGCTTGAACTTGGAGCGGATGGCGGAACGCCGCCCCACCACGCTGTCTTCCAGGGCGGCGCGGACCGTACGGGCGCCGGAGTCGAGCATCAGGTCCTTGAGGCCAGCGGCCAGGAGCTTTTCGGAAACAGCCACGGTGTCGTCGAGGTTTGTTCCCCTGGCAACCAGCGGGCAACCGGTCTCTTTTGCCAATCCGGCCATGGCCTCGGCATTCTCAGCGGTGGCGGCATAGAGCAGGGGCTTGCGCTCGCCGCAGGCCGCCGCGGCAGCCTTGAGATTGTCGGCTTTGTCGCTCATCAGGATGATGCCGGCATCGGCAGCACCGTCCAGCACCTTCTTGGTCAGAGCGGTAAAGGCAGCACTGTCGCCCTTGGTGTCCTTGATCGCGATCAATTCAGCCTTGAGCAGAACGCCGACCCGCTCGTAGCGCAGGGTCTTGAACCGGCTGATGCGGCCATCGACATCACCGTCATTCATGTCGGTGGTGACCAGCACTGCGATACCGGTGGGATTTTCAAAACGTTTTTCATGGCGGAACAGACAGGTCTCGCCGCCGGTGGCATAGGCGCTGTCGCCGGAGCCGATTTTAATGGTCCGGATCGGGGGAGCGGAGGCTTCGCCGATCTGCTCCTTGACCTCTTCGCTCACATAGGGACATTCGCCGATTTCCGTTTGTCCGGCTGCCACCTTCATGGCAAAGGCGAGACAGGTAGGGATGCCGCACTCCCCACAGTTCTTCTTGGGAAGCATTTTGAGGATTTGAATACCTGTTAAAGCCATCTGTCTGTTCCTCCAGTATACAAAGGTTAAAGGTGCAAGGTTAAAGGTTAAAGGCTGTTTCCTCGTGCCTTTGGCCTTGCGCCTTGCTCCTATCTTTTCTTAAACAAGCGCTTCCATTTCAAGAGCCGGATGCCCGACCTTCTTCATGAAGGCGAGGATTTCCTCCTCCGTGGTGCCGTTCTCCTCGGTGGCGATCATGTCGTAAAACTCCGGCATGCCGATTTCCTTGCAGCGCTCGATGAGTTTGTCCTTGATCTCTTCCTTCATCATCTTGGGCAGCCAGACCATGCGCTTGAGGCCGCCCTCGGCGACAAACAGCTTGGGGCTGGTCATGAAATGCTTGGAAACACCGATGAAACCAGGGGTCTGTGCGCCACCGCCTGCCATACCGGCCAGGGAGGTGAACTTCATGCCGGAAGGGGTCATGCCGCTGTAGTCGCGGTTGACCACCATGATCCCGTTGCACTGGGGCAGCATGGCGGCAATGGCCTCAAAACAACCGCAGGCGGTCATCGGGCTGTTCATCAGGGAGTACAGAGCAAGATCGGTTACCGCCCCGCGGGAGGTCTGATCGACAAAATCGTTGATTCCCTTGAAGCGGCCGAGCTTCTCATCCAGGCAATCGCCTTTCTGAATCGGCTGATTGGGGCCGGTGGGGTTGATCTGGTAGGATGCCTTGCCGTCCAGCCAGTTATACGCGCCGCACATGCCGATCCGCTCCGGGGTGATAACACAGACATGGCTCGGGGCAAAGGACTGGCACAGGGTGCAGGAGTAGAAGACCTCCTCGGTCTCGTCGGTCATGGAACCCAAACGCTCGTCGCGCTCGGCGTAGACCTTGCGGGCAAGCTCCTGCACCTCTTCCACCTTGTCCAATTCGGTGTAGATCTTGACCTGGATCTTGTCGACAATGGCGCCGAATTCCTGATGCAGCTTGCCGTGCAGCACCTTGCCGATATGGGAGAAGGAAAAGCCCTTTTCCACCGCAGCCTTGCCGATACGGAGCCACATGATATTCCGCTGGCCCATATGCATGATGCCCTGGATATAGTTGATCAGGTGATGGAACTGCCGCTCGAGGATGGGCTCGAAGTCCGACTGCATGCCGCGCCCGGCAACCTCGACCAGGATGCCGAGGGGCACATTCTGGCCCACCTGAAGATCCTTGATGTCCGGCCCTTCGACGGTGACCTTGCCGTCCTCCACCTCGGACATATCCTTGGACACAAGAACCTCGACACCCGAGGTCCGGCCGCCGCCGCACTCCATGAAGAGGTCGTCCTTGCGGATACGCTCGCCCTCAAAGGCCGGGCCGAATGACAAGGGGATATCGATCTTAGTGACGTTGACCTTCAGCCCTCGCACCTCGATGGCCTTCTGGACGATTTCGTCGTGGGGCACGCGGCTGACCACATGCTCGTAGGTGCAGATACCGGTGGGCAGCACCTCGGGAATGTCATAATCGGAAATGGTGGGGAAGCCCCAGTTGATGGCGCCGGCCGCGTTGGCGTACCACTCGTCGGAAACCGGGCCGAATGCCATGACAAAGGCGAAGGTCCGGTCCTTGTTATAGATCAGGTTGCCCTTGTAGTCGCCGGGCTTGATGCCGCCGAAGGCCATGGCCACGCGGCAGGCAAAGCCGATGGCGAACACCGCCGAGGTGTAGCTCTTGCCGAACGGCACCAGACGGGTGTTCCAGCCGACCTGCACCTTCTGTTCCACCAGCTTCTCGGCCATGTTCTTGCCGTTGGACTGGTCATGCATGAAGATGTAGAGGTTCTTCTCCTGAAGCTCCAGAGCGATCTTGGCCGCCATGGCGCTGTCCTCCGGGGTGCCCATGATCGCGGCAAAACCGGGTGCGGTGCCGTCAACGAACTCAACGCCGCGCTTCCGGAAGATGACGTCGTCGGCAGCTCCCAGCCAGATATTGTTCTCCAGCGGGTCTTCGGTCTTGGTGTAGAAATCCGGGGTTTCGAGATAGCGGATGGCCTCAAACATCTCCTCGGCAAAGAAGGTGGCCATGCCTGCATCAAGGGCCGGAGCAAGGTACGGCAGCCAGATGTTCTCGCTCACCTGTTCGGGCAACAGGGTCCGACATTCCTTGAAGATATCCTTCATGTCGCCCAGAGTCTGTATCTTGGCGCCCAGCATACTGTAAATAATCGGCAGGAAATAGGCGGTGTTGGGGAAATGCACCTCCTGCTCGGGGCCGTATTTCTTGATGGCCTCCTCAAACTTCGCTTCCGCCATATCAACAATCTTGTGAGCCCCGCGGATGGCGGCTGAACAGATGATCTTAGACATTTGGTAATCTCCTCTTTAACCCAAAGGGCTTAAGTTTCGTTTGAGCCGCCAGGCAGCTCAACTCAGCTTTAACTCTGTGAGGCTTTTCAGCATTACAGTCGATAAATGCACAATTTCAGATAATTTAGGAGCCGCTACGAAACAACCTTTTCGTTACGACACCTTATGCCGGTCCCGACATATCAATTATTCCACATTCAGAACTACGGCTAACCCATGAGCCCATTGATCAGCGACTTGGTCAGAGAAGCCGCTCTCGGATGCCGCATGATCATCAACTCGCCACCCGCCATCAGCATGCAGGAAGCGGTGATGGCCTCCATGAGAATGCCGCGGGTCTCCTGATCGCCGATCATCTCGTCGGAGGGCAACCTGCATTCCTTGGCCTTCCAGACCTCGCGGCCCAGGTTGCAGATAAAGGGCACCTGCAGCTTCTCGTCTTTCTGGGTAAGGGCGGCAAGGCGGATCCGCTCCATGACCGAGTAGGTGTACTCGATACCGTAGCCCAGCGCGCCGATGGAGGGGTCGATCAGCACGGAGTCAAGGGATACGCCGAGGTTCTCCAGCAGGATGTTGAGCTGCTTGGCCAGGTTCACGTCAATGGGCGAAGCAGCGACCATCGGGTACTGGAAGGCCATGGCTGTGGCGCCGATGGCGCGGTAGTTGTTGTCGGAAAGCGGAGCCAGACACACCTTTTTGTCGCCGATGAGCGAGGTGATCTCCCGCAGGGTTTCCGTATCCTTTTCGCCGTTGCCGCAGCCCCAGACAATAACCGGCACCTCAATGCTTTTCACCACCTCGGCAGCAGCTTTTGCCGCCTCCCCTGCCGGCCGGTTCAGGCCGTTGGGGTCGGTGCTGACCATGGAGATGCAGATGGCGTCGGCGCCAAATTCCTTGACGCATTTCTGGGCCCAGGCCACGGGATTGTCCAAAACATCCTGATAATGGCGGGCCAGGGAGTCCGGCCATTCATCGGGCTTGACATCCAGCACGTCAAAGGCGATCTTGGGCGCGTTGCCCATGGTCCCTTCAAAGAGATGGAACGGCAGGGTGTTTGCCCCGCCCACCGTGATGCCGCTTGCCCCGTCGCCCAGAACTGTCTGGCGGATGGCGCCGGTGTATGCCTGTTTGTAGGAGGCTTCGGGAACCTTGGCGGCCCGTTCGCTCAGGGGTGTTTTTTCAAGGGCAAGCTCAGCAGCGCCGACTGCTGCAGGTGCCGCTGCCGGAGCAGCCTTCTTTGCCTCGGCAGGAGCCGCAGCTTTCTTGGTCGCTTCGGCAGCCGCAGCCTCGGCAGCTTTCTTGGCAGCTTCAGCCTTTTTGGCCTCATCCGCTGCTGCGGCCTCGGCAGCCTTTTTCGCAGCCTCTGCCTTTTTAGCCTCTTCCGCAGCCTTATCAGCGGCGGCTTTCTTGGCAGCTTCAGCCTTCTTGGCCTCATCCGCAGCCGCTGCCTCAGCAGCAGCCTTCTTGGCCGCGCTCTCGTCCGCTACCGGTGCAGGTGCAGCCGGAGCTGCCGGAGCAACTGGGGCTGCGGCAGGAGAAACAGGAACTGCGAGCACGGGCTCGCGCTTGAGAATAGCCTCGGCGCCGGCAAATTTCACCAACGCATCGAACTGCTCGTCCGACAAGCCATAGGCCTTTTTCAGCGCATCAAGACCGAGGCGTACCGACTCAAGCGCCATTTGACGTTCTTTTTCGTTCATCGCATCCTCTCCTGCTTCATCTATTTCAATCCTTGCCTGATCAACCGCACCGGTTCCGCTGACGCTGCTAGCTGACGCACGGAACTGGGCGGCCTCCGCCCTGGCTGCAGCGATAATCTGTTCCGCCTCAGCCTTGGCTGCCGCCAGGACAGCATCACTTTCTTCACCAGCATCCCCCGTGCTCCGGACCTCGATTGCCGAAACCGTCGCCGCAAGGGCGACAGGCCCGTCGGCAAAGACCGGACGGGTGGCAAGCCCTGCCCGGCTGACGATCTCCGGCACAGCGCTCTCCCATTCAATGGCCATGATGTGCACCCCGGCCACCCCTTCTATCTCCCGGACCTGACGGATGATATCAACGCAGATGTTGATGCCCTCGTCTTCCTTGTCCTTGGCCCCCTGCATCCGTTTGATCACCTCATCGGTGACATCCATGCCGGGCACGGAGCTCTTCATATAACGGGCCATGCCCACGGATTTCGGCGGGGTAACGCCTGCCAGGATGTGGACCTTTTTGTGCAGGCCGAGATCGCGGACTGCCTCCATGAACTTGGCGAACCGTTCCACATTGTAGATGATCTGGGTCTGGACGAAATCAGCGCCATTGGCGACCTTTTTTGCCAGCCGCGCGGCCCGGAACTGCTCGGACGGCCCGGCAAAAGGGTTTGCCGCCGCGCCGAGAAAAAGCTTGGGCTCATGCGACTTGATCAGCTCGCCGCACTGGAATTTCTTCTCATCCCGCATGGTCTTTACCATTCCCAAGAGCTGGATGGAATCCATATCAAAGACGCCCTTGGAGCCGGGATGGTTGCCGAATTTCTGATGATCGCCGGTGAGGCAGAGCAGGTTCTTGAGCCCCAGGGCGGCAGCGCCAAGGATATCGCTCTGCATCCCGATCCGATTCCGGTCGCGGCAGGTCATCTGGATAACCGGCTCCACGCCCTCGGCAAGGGTCAACAACCCGGCGCTGATGCTGGACATGCGGACAATGGCGGTCTGACAGTCGGTGATATTGACCGCGTCAACGTTCCCCTTGAGCAGCCTGGCCTTTTCCCGCACATGTTCGGCATTGCCGTTCTTGGGCGGCCCAAGCTCGCCGGTTACGGCGAACTCTCCTGATGTTAAAATCCGTTCTAAACGGCTTCCCGATTTCATCGGTTACGATCCTTATCCTTAATTCTTGCTTCTAAAAAAGCACACTCTATCAAAAAAAGATCAAGACGCGCTCGGGCCGTGACAACCTACATCTTTCAAGCCGCCGCCGCCAAGGTCACGACGCATGTCCATGTCGAAGAGCACGCGCTCTTTCTTCTTATTGATGCCAAGGGCGTCACGCTTTGCCTCGATCTTCTCGATCATAATCCTGGCAATCTCCAAAGGCTCCTTGGCCACATTCCAGTGGGCGCCCAAAGTGCCCATGATGCCTTCAAGCAGATACTTGTTGAAGTTCTTGGCTCCGGTGACAGGCAAGTCCTGGAACACAACCTGGGCGCCGCTGGCCACGAAATATTGACCGATGGCCACGGCCTTTTCGCTCATCCACAGGGGAGCGGTGCCGATGGCGGGCAAGTCGGTTATATCGTCGCCCAGACCACCCTGCCGCACCATTTCGGTGGCGGCGATCAGTATCCGGGAGTTATCGACACAGGAACCCATGTGTAACACCGGCGGCATACCCACTGCCTCGCAGACTTCACGCAGACTGTCGCCGCAAAAACGGGCCGCCTCGGGATTGAGCAGGCCGGCCTTACCGAGGGAGGTGGCGGCGCAACCCGTGGCCAGGACGAGGATATTGTTTTTCAACAACTCACGGACAATGGTTTCATGAGCATCATCCGCCAACTTGAAGTTGTCACAACCGACGATGGCTGCCACTCCGCGAATCCGGCCATTGATGATGTTGTCGTTGAGCGGACGATAGCTGGCGCGGTAACTACCGCCCAGCATGGTGTTGATAGTTTCATGGCTGAAGCCCACCACCACGTCCATCTTGGTTTCCTGGGGGATATAGCACTTACCGCGTTTCTTGTAGTTTTTGATGGCGTGGGTCAGAATCTGCTTGGCGGAATTGAGCGCCTCGTGCTCCTCAAACTGGATATGGATGGCGCCGGGGATCTTGGCCCGATAGTTTGTGGTGATGATGTCGGTATGAAAATTGCCTGCCACATCAACAATGGAGGGCATAAGACACTGCACATCGCCTACCATTGCCTCGACGGCGCCGGTGGCAAGCACTATCTCCTGCTGAACAAAACCGGCAGCCACCGGAATTCCGCGACGCATGAGAATTTCGTTCCCGGTACAACAGACGCCGGCAAGGTTGATGCCCTTGGCGCCCTGTTTCTTGGCCAGTTCCTGCATTTCCGGATCCTGGGCCGCAATGCACAGTGACTCTGCCAAAAGGGGCTCATGGCCGTGCACGGTGATATTTACCTGATCGGCTTTCAGGACGCCAAGGTCAACGATGGCGCGCCGGGGCACCGGGGTGCCGAACATGATGTCGGTCAACTCCGTGGAAAGCATGGAGGAACCCCACCCATCAGCCAAGGCGCAACGGGATGCTTGCAGCATGATATTCTCGTACTCATGATCAACACCCATATGGGTGCGGTGCATCATCTCCACCACCTCACGGTCGATGCCGCGGGGGGCAATACCGAGTTTCTTCCAGATTGCCTGCCGTTTCGGGGTGGCCCGCTTCAGCATGGAAAGCGGCGCGTCATCCTGCTTGCCGAATTCGGCCAGGGCTTTCTCCCCAAGCTCAATGGCGATATCCTTGACCTCACGCTCTTCGGTGACGATGCCGAACACCTCGGCCAGCTTTTTCAGTTTGGCCACATCCTTGATCTGGTGCGGACCATGCCCTCTAGCGGCATCGATAAAACCTTTGACCATCTCACGGGCATGATCGGTGTGCGCGGCGGAACCGGCGGCCACAACCCGGGCGAAATTCCTGGCTGCCACGGTGTCGGCGCTGGCGCCGCAGATGCCGAGCATGTCTTCCACGCCGTCGATGATCTGGCAGGGTCCCATGTTGCAGTTGCGGCAACAGGTTCCTCCGGAACCGAAAAGACAGGCCGACATGCCCCGCGCTTTGACGCGGTCATAGGCTGTTCTGACGTTCTTGGCTACATCCTGGGAAAGAACTTGTTGCGTGGAGACGCAGGTGATATCCGTGCACCCCTCACATCCATTTCGTTTGATCGCCATCTTGTGTCCTCAGCATCTTGGGTTCGCTATGTAACAGAAAAGCGGATGCCTTCTGATTACTTTTTGTCTACAACAACCGTTTATTTCACGCCTGCGATCTGCTTGGCCGCCTGCACGGTATTCTTCATCAGCATGGTGATGGTCATGGGACCGACGCCGCCCGGAACAGGCGTAATATACGAAGCTTTTTCCTTTACCGCATCAAAATCCACATCACCGGCAAGAATGGCCTTGCCGTCCGCGGTTTTGCCGATCCGGTTCACGCCGACATCGATAACCACCACGCCGTCCTTCACCATATCGGCGGTAACCATCTTGGGCACGCCGACCGCAGCGATGATGATATCGGCCCGCTTGCAATGGGCGGCCATATCCTTGGTGCGGGTGTGGCAGAGGGTGATCGTGGCGTTGCCGGCCTTGCGCTTCTGGAGCATCAGGTTGGCGATGGGCTTGCCGACGATATTGCTGCGGCCGATGACCACTACCTCGGCGCCGCTGGTTTCGACACCGCTGCGGCTCAGCAGCTCGAGGATGCCGTGGGGCGTGCAGGGCAGAAAGCACTCCTCGCCCAGCACCATCTTGCCCACGTTCACAGGATGGAAGCCGTCCACGTCCTTGTCCGGATCAATGGCATAGAGCACATTGGTTTCGTTGATATGCTTGGGCAGGGGCAACTGCACGAGAATGCCGTGGATGTTCTTGTCTTTGTTGTATTTTTCCACCGTGGCCAGCAGATCCTGCTCGCTGGTGTCGGCGGGCAATGTTATCTTCTCGGAATGAATGCCAAGGGCGTGGGCGGTTTTGTTTTTGGCGCTCACATAAGACTGAGAAGCCGGGTCTTCCCCCACCAGAATCGTCACGAGACCGGGAACAACCGCATGTTTTTCCTTAAGATCGGCGACCTCGGTCTTCAATTCTTCGCGAATGGCTTTAGCAACTTCGGTCCCGCTGATAATCGTGGCACTCATTCATTATCTCCTTATATCAATAAGTTATAGATATCACTTTCAATGCGTATAGAGCCGGAAATGAACCGCTGCCCTGCCTCCCGGACAAACACCAGCAAATAAGCACGGTGCGGACAAGGCAAAAATGGCGATCAGAGTTGACAAAACTACCCAACTTGACACGATATTTCAATAGGTAGATATACTTGCAAAAAGCCCTGTACTATACATTTTCCAGCGGAAAATAGAAGAAAAAAACAAGGGAAAAGAAATAATTGCAGGGGGGATGGCAATACAGGACGTTACAGCCCTATCATTCCGGCTTTTTTGCCCGATCGCTTGCCAGTTTGACAATGATATTGTTCGCCTGGCTCAAGCGGTTGACAACGGTCTTAAACAGATGGTTGGCCACATCCGGATATTTCTGAATAATCTCCTGGAGCTTGTCGCCGGGAAAACGCTTTATCTTGGAGCGTCCCTTGGAGGTGATAGAGGCGGAACGGGGCTCACCGGAAATAGCGCTCATCTCGCCGAAATACTCACCCGGCTCGGTTATTTCGGCGATTTTCTTGCCATCCTTTATTACGGATACCGCGCCGGTGACCAGTTTGAAGAAATCGATGTCGTTGTTGTTCTGCCGGATGATGAAATCCCCATCATCGTACTCCTCTATATCCGGATGCACCAGATAGGCGGGCAGACTCTCTTCGGTGATGACGGTGCGCCGCAGGATCTCTTCGATACTGGTGGCCCCTTCGATAACCTTTTTAACCCCGGCGCGACGCAGGGGGGTCATTCCTTCCTGCACGGCGATCTTGCGAAGCTGATCTTCGGGCACCTCGGCGCTGATCGCCTTGGCCACCTCATCGGTGATCTCCATCAGCTCAAAAAGACCAACCCTGCCCTTATAGCCACCGCCGTTGCATTTCGCGCATCCCTTGGGGCCATAGATGACGAAATCCTTTTCAAAATCCTTCTCTTTGAAACCCAGGGCGATAAGCTCTTCCTTGGGCGGCTTGGGCACCTCCTCCTTGCAATGGACGCAGAGCTTTCTCGCCAGCCGCTGGGAAAGAACCATAGTGACCGCGGAGGCCAGCATGAAGGGCGGAATGCCGATATCAACCAGACGGCCGATGGTGGCGGGACAGTCATTGGTGTGAAGGGTACTGAAAACAAGATGGCCGGTCATCGCCGCCTTAATGGCAATCTCGGCGGTTTCCATGTCCCGGATCTCGCCGACCATGATGATGTCGGGGTCCTGCCGGAGAAAGGCCTTGAGCGCCGCGGGGAAGGTCATGCCCACTTCCTTTTTGACGTTGACCTGGTTGATCCCCTTAAAATTGAACTCCACAGGATCCTCGGCGGTGAGGATCTTGGTGTCCTCGCTGTTGAGCGAGTTGAGCACCGAATAGAGGGTTACGGTCTTGCCGCTGCCTGTAGGGCCGGTAACGAGCAGCAGTCCCTGGGGCCGCTCGATACAGCGCTGGAGGGTGGCAAAGGTTTCCTTCTCAAAGCCGAGTTTAGTGAGATCGACATTGAGGCTGCCCTTGTCGAGAATACGCAGAACGATGGACTCGCCAAACAGGGTGGGCAGCGAGGAAACCCGGAAGTCAACAGCCCGGTTGCGTCCCAGTTTAATCCGTATCCGACCGTCCTGGGGCACCCGCCGCTCGGTGATATCGAGCTGGGACATGATCTTTATCCGGGAATTCAGGGCGTTCTTGATCGACAGAGGCAGGTTCATGGACTTGTACAGGGAGCCGTCCATGCGGTAGCGCACCTGGAGCGTTTTTTCGTAGGGCTCGATGTGGATATCGCTCACCCCGTCGTTGACCGCCTTGAGCAGGATGCCGTTGACCAGCTTAATAATGGGGGCGTCCGAGGCGGAATACTGATCGCCGCCCGTCTCGTCTTCCAGCGAGGCAATCTCCATGCCGTCGGCCGCCTCGGAGGCCAGGGTGCCGAAGTCGTCGATCTGGGTGACAGGCTCCTCGTCCTTATCTTCGGCGCCCACCGAGGTGAAGAAAGACTGATGCTCCTCATCGCTGATTTTGTAATAGGCCTTGTAGGCGTCAACGATATCCTTTTCCGTGGAGACACAGACGGTCAGCGGCATTTTAACCGCCGCCTGCAAACTTTCCACCGCCCCGGTGTCCGTGGGCTCGGCCATGGCGACCTGGAGGGATTTACCGATCTGCCGCAAAGGAAAGGCCAGGTATTTCTTGGCAATTTCGTAGGGCAGAATCTTCAGGACTTCCGGTTTGGGGGGCTCCCGGCTGATGACGACGGATTGATAGTTGTGCAGCCGGCTCAGAAAACTGACGATGGTGGATTCTTCAATATGACCGAGGCGCAACAGGATGCTGCTCAACCGGCCGCCGGATTTTTTCTGGGCGGCCAGGGCTTCATCGAGCTGGTAGCTGCTGATCTGCCCGGCCTTGCGCAGCAGTTCGCCGATCTTGATCTTCCCGGCTCCGGATTGATCCTTTACCGTGGAACGCAAATTTGATTTGTCTGCTTCTGCCATGGATATGAAACTGCCCCGAGATGATGTTATACACGGAAAAAATTATCTAATCAGCCTCTTGCAAAATGAGGATTAATGTCCGGGAGCCGTCATTCCCGCGCAGGCGGGAATCCATAACACGCTGAATTTACAAAGCTGGATTCCCGATAAAAGCACTCGGGAATGACGGTGTGGTTATTTTGCAAAAGCCTCTAATATTTAGATACTATATCCTGGCTACTACTGACAAGCATATCTGTCCCGAACAAACAAAAAACGGCAACGGGATCAAAAAGGTGCCTCTATCAGACGAAGGCCGTCTGTTGGCAACTACATTTTTTCTGCATACATTACAAAAAAAACACCGGTCAAAAGACGTGCGTCCTTTAACCGGTGTCGAATGAGACGATGTGGAAACGGCTATTAGAACAGCCCTGAAACCTTCCCTGACTCCGGATCGACATCGATGCGGCGGAAGGCCGGGTTCGAGCTGGTGCCGGGCATCAGGCTGATCGATCCCGCACAGGGGCAAAGGAATTTGGCGCCGGAATAGATCAGGATGTCCCGCACCGGCAGACGCCAGCCCTTGGGTACGCCCTTGAGGGTCGGATCATGGCTCAGGCTCAGGTGGCTCTTGACCATCATGGTGGCATAGTCGGCATACTGGGGATCGCTCTCCAGCATCTTGGCCTTGGCCAACGCCTCGGGAGACCAGTCAACCCCGTCGCCGCCGTATACTTCCTTGGTGATCATCTCAACCCGGTCGCGCAGCTTCATCTCCAGCGGATAGAGGAACTTGAAGTCGTTCTCTTCGTTGCAGGCGTCGATGACCGCATCGGCGAACTCAAGCGCACCGTCGCCGCCCAGTTCCCAATGCTTGGACTCGGCGCAACGGGCCCCGGCTGCCTCGGCGATCCGGCGAACAACCTTGCACTCCGCGTCGGTGTCGGAGTAAAAACGGTTGATGCAGACCACCGGGTTGATGCCGGCCTTGCGGATAACATTGATCAGGTGGACCATGTTATCGCAGCCCTTCTCCACCAGTTCGATGTTCTCCTTGGTGTAGGCGTCATCCAGGGGCTTGCCCGGAACAACCTTGGGTCCGCCGCCGTGCATCTTCAGGGCGCGGATGGTTGCGGTGAGAACGGAGACGTGCGGCTTGAGGCCGGAGTAACGGCATTTCACGTTCCAGAATTTCTCAAAGCCGATATCAGCGGCAAAGCCGGACTCGGTGATGTTGTAATCAAACAGCTTCAGAGCAACCCGGTCGGCGATGATGGAAGACTGGCCGACGGCGATGTTGGCGAAAGGTCCGGCATGGACCAGGCAGGGGTTGTACTCGGCGGTGCACATCAGGGTCGGGTTGATGGTGTTGCGCATGAAAGCAGCCATGGCGTTGCCCACTTCCAAATCGCGGCAGGTGACCGGCTTGCCGCTCTTGTCAAAGGCCACGGTGATGTTGTTGATCCGTTCCTTCAAATCCGCCAGGTCGGTGGCGATGGACAGGATGGCCATGAGCTCGGAGCCCACGGCGATGCCGAACTTGGACTGCATGGTGTACCCGTCCGTACGACCGCCGAGACCGATGACGATGTTGCGCAGCGCCTGGGCGCAGAAGTCGATGATCCAGCCGAACTCCACCCGGGTGGGGTCGATGTCAAGCCGACGCATGCCGGTCAATCTGGCCAGCTGCTCATCGTTGTAGTTCCGCTCGTGCTGCATGCGGGCGGTCATGGCCACCATGCCCAGGTTGTGGGCGTTCATGATATCGTTGATATCACCGGTGAGGCCAAGAGAGAATTCGGTCATCGGGATCAGCAGAGAGTTGCCGCCGCCTGCCGCGGTTCCCTTGACGTTCATGGTCGGGCCGCCGGAAGGCTGACGCAGGGCGCCGCCGACATTCTTGCCGCGCTTGCCCAACCCTTCCATCAGACCGCAGGAGGTGGTGGACTTGCCTTCGCCCAGAGGCGTCGGGGTAATTGCGGTCACCTCGATGTACTTGCCGTCCGGCTTGTTTTTGAGACGATTGATGATCTTAAGAAAATCGAGCTTGGCCAAACGGCCCATGGGGAGAATTTCGTCTTTCTCGAGCCCTAATTTGTCTCGCCACTCCTCAGGGGTGGGCATGTTCTTTTCGGCAGCCTCGGAAATCTGCCAATCTGCCATATTCACCGCATCAAAAGCCATTTCGTTCTCCTTCTTTGGATAAGTTGTTCTCGATTTCTCTATCAACAAAACATGGGGCGCCAGGCTCTGGCCCGCACTCCGAATTTTCTCTCAGTCCCTACTCCACCGCAAAAGAGGCATCCCCGAAAACAGCCGGGAATCGCTTCTGAAAAGCCTTGGCCAGCGGGATCATCACCTCGCGCATGGAAGGCTCGGCATTCTTTGGGGTGCGCAGCCTGAAGATATGCAGCCACTCCAGCAAATTGGCAAAAACAATGATCTCGGTCTTGCATGAATTGGGCAATACGGTACGAGCAGCCTGGGGCGAGGAGGTGGCCAGGAGCTTGAGATAAACCTTTTCCGTCTCCAGCATCGCCTTTTCCCAAAGCTTGTATTCGCTGCTCCCCTCGTCAAAAAACATCGGCGCTATAAAGGTGACCTCGTTGCCGAACTTGTCGTCGGCATACCGGCAATAGCGCTGGCTTTCCTGCAAATAGGAACAGGGTCGGTGCCGGACGATCTCATGGGTCACGGCCCGGTTGGTGATAATCCGCACCGCCACATGGCGGTGCCTTGCCAACAGATCCGCGGAAAGACCATCCACCTCGGCAAGGTCAAGGGCGTTAACCACCACCCCGTCCTGGGGGAGCCAGCCGCGTTTCGGGGCCAGATCAAAAAAGAAAAGCGGATACGCTGCGGCAAGATACCCGGCCATGCCCTTGATCAACTTGATCTTGCCATGATCCCGCGCCAGCTCCCGGAATGCCCGAATGGACCCGGTGATGAGCAGCACCTTTTTTTCCAGCCGGTCGAACTGGATGTATTTCGGGATCACGCTCAAAAACTGGGTAGCAAGCGATTCGCTGTCGATCTCAACCCGCAGGGTCAGGGTCGCCATTTCCATGACCGAATTATGACCGTGCTTGACAATCCCCTTTACAAAAGGCTCGGCCGAAGCCTCGGTGATCTTGTCCTCGGATTTGTAGCACAAACGCCCGCAGGCCTCGATGCGCACAGCCAGGGACTGGCGGTCCAGATCCTCAAGTATCTCAAACGAAGCCGGTATAACCTTCATGGTGTTATCCTTATCGCGCTTCAGTTTAGGAGCAGCTGCACTTGCACTGGCTGTTGCCGACCTTGCCCTTATGCTGGCTCTGCCAAAACGGCGACATCTCGCGGAGCTGGGCAATGACCGGGGGCAATTTCTCCAGCACGAAGTCCACCTCGGCCTCGGTGTTGTACACGCTGAGGCTCAAGCGGATCGAGCCGTGCGCCGCGGTAAAGGGCACACCCATGGCCCGCATGACATGCGAAGGCTCAAGCGACCCGGAGGTGCAGGCGGACCCGGAAGAGGCGCAGATCCCGAAGCGGTCGAGATGCAGCAAAATCGCTTCGCCTTCCACAAACTCAAAGCTGATGTTGGTCGTGTTGGGCAAGCGCAGGGTCTTGTGTCCGTTGAGCAGCGAGTTGGGGATACTGGCCAGCAGCCCATCCTCAAGCTTGTCCCGCAGCGCCTTGACCCGGGTATTTTCATCCTGCATCTGCTGGGCTGCCATCTCGCATGCCTTGCCCAGGCCGACGATGCCAGCCACGTTTTCCGTGCCGCCCCGACGGCCATGCTCCTGATGCCCGCCGATGATAAAGGGGACAAAAGGCGTACCCTTGCGAACATAGAGAACGCCGATGCCTTTGGGGGCGTGTAATTTATGACCGGAAAGCGAGAGGAAATCAATCGGTACTTGTGACAGGTTTATGGGAATTTTCCCCACCGCCTGCACCGCGTCGGTGTGGAACAGGATGCCCCGGCTCTTGGCGATCTCGGCCATCTCCTTGACGGGAAAAATGACCCCGGTCTCGTTGTTGGCCCACATGGCACTGACAATGGCGGTTTCGTCGCTGAGGCTTTCTTCATAAAGTTTCAGATCGAGGGTGCCGTCGCTGTTCACCGGCAGCTGGGTGATCCGGTGCTTGTGGCCGGTGAGTTTATCCAGGCTTTCGCAGAGATTTTTCACCGCCGGATGCTCGACCCGGGTGGTGACGATGTGCCGCTTTTCCGGGAAGGACTGCAGGGCGGAAAGAATGGCGGTGGAGTCGGACTCGGTGCCGCAGCTGGTAAAGATCAGCTCTTCCGGCCGGGCGCCAAGGAGCGCGGCAATCTTGCCCCGGGCCTCTTCTACCGCCCTGCCCACCTGGCCGCCAAAGGTGTGCATGCTGGAAGGATTGCCGTAGAGATCGGAATAATAAGGGAGCATGACCTCGACCACCTCCGGGGCAACCCGGGTGGTGGCGTTGTTGTCCATGTAGACCGTGTTCATTATTTCCCCTCCTCAACGATCAGGGTGTCCAGCACCTGCTCGCGCAGTTTCTTTTCCACGTACTCCTTCAGGGTGGTCTGCGATTTCTTGCAGGTGCCGCAGGCCCCGCGCAGGGAGACGATGACGAAATCGCCATCCACGTCGATCAACTCGATATCGCCGCCATCCTTGCGCAGGGCGGGCCGGACCTCGCGTTCGAGCACCTCTTCGATCCGCTTGATCTTCTGGAGGGTGGTAAGCCTCCCTGGCCGCTGGTCAAGGATCAGCGGCTTCGCCTCATGCCGGACCTCCCGCAGGATCTCTTCCAGGCGGGGGATGCATTTACCGCAGCCGCCGCCCGCTTTGGTGAAGTTGGTGATTTCCTCCACGGTCTGGAGCTTGTTTTCCTCGATGGCCCGCTTCACCTCAAGGTCGGTGACCCCGAAGCATTCGCAGACCACCTCCCCTTCCGCCATGGGCAGGGGGATGCCTCGGTAATAGGCAATCGCCGCTTCCAGAGCCTCGCGGCCCATGACCGAGCAGTTCATCTTCTCCTTGGGCAGGCCGCCGAGATACTCGGCAATGTCCTGGTTGGTAATTTTTTCCGCCTCTTCAAGGGGGATGCCCTTGATCATCTCGGTAAGCGCCGAAGAGGAAGCGATGGCGCTGGCGCAGCCAAAGGTCTTGAACTTGGCGTCGGCAATCTTGCCGGTGTCGTCCAGCTTAAAATAGAGGGTCAGGGCATCGCCGCAGGCAAGGGAGCCGACCTCGCCGATCCCGTCCGCATTCTCGATTTCGCCTACATTCCGGGGATTCATGAAATGATCCCGAACCTTGTCCGTATATTCCCACATAGTATTTTCTCCCGGCAATCAAAGCAAAAGAGGCGTATCGTGCGGCGGCCGAACATCCCGCCGCACACGCCATTCCAGTTCATCGTTCTTTAAACTCCCCTCCCTCGACGGGAGGGGTTGGGGGTGGGTGAACTTGCCAACAGCCTCACCTCATGCACCTTCCCCATCACCCTAGCCCTCTCCCGCAGGGGGAGAGGGGATTTTTTTGCATTCTGCAATTTTTCAACCGAAAAATGCTGATCCATTACAGAACTCAGCAATTTAGTTTTTCAGGGGTCAAAAAGCAACAATAATCCTTGGGCTTCCGCCTTGCGCCTTTCCCCTTGCCCCTTTCCCCTTATTTTTCCCCACCATGCAGATGCGCCCAGATCTGAGCAGCCAGGGCCGGGCCAATGCCAGCCACCGCACCAAGTTCCGCCTCGCTTGCCTGGGCCAACCGCTGCATGCTGCCGATTTCCCGCAGCAGCAATTCCTTGCGCGCCTTACCCACCCCAGGGATCTGCTCAAGAGAAGAGGTCAGACTCTCTTTGCCCCGCAACCTCCGGTGGATGGTTATGCCGTAGCGATGCGCCTCGTCCCGAATCCGCATGAGATAAAGAAGCACCGGGGAATGGCGGTCCAGGATGATCGGATTTTTCCGCCCTGGCCGGTACAGTTTCTCCCCCTCCCCTGCCTTTTCCTTGGCAATGCCGGCCAGCTCAACCGTGTCGGGAATGCCGAGATCGGCCAAGGCATGCATGGCCACACCGAGCTGGCCCTTGCCGCCATCCACCAGGAGAAGATCGGGCATGTCATTTTCCGCCAATCCCCTGGCAAAACGCCGGGCCAACACCTCCCCCATCATGGCGTAATCGTCCGGCCCCTCCACCGTGTGGATTCCATAATGACGGTAACGATCCTTGGCCTTTTCCCCAGCAACAAAACAAACCAGGGAGCCCACCGCCTGCTTGCCGCCCAGGTTGGAGATGTCCAGACACTCGATCCGCTCCGGAAGCCGTGCCAGACCAAGGGATTTTTGCAGCCCCGCAGCAAGAACCTGCCAGGAATCTTGCCGCGTTTTCCTCGCCACCAAAACCTGCTGGGCATTGCTCTCGGCCATCTCCAGCAACCGCACCCGCCCCCCCCGCTGCGGGCAGGCAATGGCCACCGCACTGCCCTTCTCTTCGCTCAACCATTCCGCCAGCAAAGGATCATCGTTTCCCGCAAAGGGCAGCAGAATCTCCTGGGGAAGATACTGCCCCTCTTCCCCGTAAAACCGGGAAAGGACCTCGGTCAGCACCTCAGGGTCGGAGCCCACAGGATCGGCAAGGAAAAAAGCCTGCTGGCCGCTGATCACCCCCTTGCGGATAAAGAGCAGGGCCACGGCCACGGAATCCCCCTGGCGGGTAAAGCCCAGCACATCCTGGTCCCTGGTGTGGGTTGCCACCACCTGCTGCTTCTCCAGGGTCTTGTTCAGGGAATTGATCCGGTCCCGCAATTGGGCCGCCTCCTCAAAGCGGAGGGCTTCCGCTGCCAGCGCCATCTTCCGGGACAACTCCTTGACCAATTGCTGGTTCTTCCCCTCCAGCACCAGAAGGACATTATCGACCAGCTCCAGGTACGCCTCACGGCTCACCTTGTCCGCGCAGGGGGCAAGACAGCGGCCCATCTGGTGATTGAGGCAAGGCCGGGACTTGGGCTTGAGGCTCTTTTCCTTGCAGCGGCGCAGAGGAAAGAGCGAGTTGAGGTAGCGGATGGTTTCCCACATGGCCGAGGGGGAGGAAAAGGGGCCGAAATAACGGGCCCCGTCCTTCACCCGCCGCCGGGTCATCACCAGCCTGGGCCACTGCTCCTGCACCGTCACCTTGAGCAGCGGGTAGCTCTTGTCGTCGCGGAGGATGACATTGTACTTGGGCCGGTGCTGCTTGATCAGCGCGGATTCCAGGATCAGGGCATCCTTTTCCGTATTGGTGACAATGGTCTCGATTAAGCGCACCTGGGAGAGCAGCATCGCGGTTTTGCCGTGCTGTCCCTGATCAATGCGACCGTAGGAAGAAAGGCGCTTACGCAACTCCCTGGCCTTGCCGACGTAGAGCACCTCGCCCGTCCGGCTCTTCATCAGATAGACGCCAGGCTGCAAGGGAACGGTTGGGAGGAATTCTTTGAAATCAAATGGAGGCATGGTCACCGCAATTCGGCGCTGTTCGTGTGGAAAATACACCAGGGACTTTGCGATATGACTACCCTTCCCAGGGGATTTTGTCAAACAGGAGCGAGCTCTTGCAAAATGTTTTGTTGTTCTTCGTCGGGCTAGCATGAACGGGAGAAGCTATAATAATTTCAAGATGGCTACCGTTCGCCCTGAGCCTGTCGAAGGGGGTTTTTATCTTTTTGCAAAAGGCTCAGGAGGGATGTTTTCTGGGGACCAGGCCTGTTTCTGCTTGGCCCAACTCCGGATTCAACAAAAAATACCTTTGACGTCACGCGTACAAAGGGTATAATTAGATTATGATCAAAAGCTTCAAGGACAAGAAAACCAAAAAACTGCACGAGGGGGAATGTCCCGCCATTTTTCAAGCCTTTTGCAGACAGGCGGAGAAACGACTGCGCATCCTTGATGCCGCCGACACCATCGAAGCACTCATGCTCCTGCCCAGCAACCGGTTCAAAGCCCTCAGCGGTGTCCGTCAGGGACAGTTTAGCATCAGAATCAATGACCAATGGCGTATCTGTTTTACATGGCATGACGATGGCCCGCATGACGTTGAAATCGTCGACTACCATTAAAGGTGAATGAAATGAGCAGAACCCCCATACACCCCGGTGAAATTCTCGCCGAAGAACTTGCCGAGCTCCATATGAGCGCCTCCGAACTGGCCAAGAATATCCATGTGCCGCCCAACCGGATATCCCAAATTTTGGCGGGGAAACGCGCCATCACCGCCGAGACCGCACTGAGACTCGGAAAATGGTTTGGCACCGGTCCGCATATCTGGTTGAACCTCCAGCACACCTATGATCTTGACCTCATCCAGCAAGACCTCAAACCCACCCTTGACGAGATCAAAACAAGAGTGGCTGCATAAAAATTGGGGCCGCTCCACAACACCACGTGCTGAATAACAAATCGGGCTCTGTCCCCATTTGTTAACGTTGTTGATTTTTAAATACCTGACAAAGATGATGACAAACATGACTTTTTTAAAGAAATTTCTCCTCCCTCACTACAGTGAGCTTGCATTATATTTAATGAGCTACTGTCTCTTACTACTTATCATATTCAACACAAACGGTAATTATATATATTTGCTAATAACAAAGGTTAACTATAAGAGCTTAATTGGATTACTAATAATTCTATTATCTTTTTTTACTGGATTATTTTTGAGTATTTACCATGCATTTTCAGGACGAAAAAAAACATTACTCGAAAAACAATTTATGTTAATATTCGCAGTTTGGATGAATGGCCTTGGAGGTATAGTGAGCGGCACATACATTATGTACCAAAAAGCTGCTTGGTTGTCTATATTTCCTGGATGGAATTTAATATCAAGTTTTTTATTAATACTCTATGCAAAGCTTGAAATAATAGATGAAAATAATATTTGTGATGAGAACGCTAAACTTGAACACGTAATATCATCTACAATAATTTTAAGTATAGTTTTCATGGTTTGCCATTACATTTTTAATTTTCACATGCTTATAACTTTCTCTGTATGTATTTCGTGTATATCTTTTATAACATCTTTGATTAATTCTACTATACTAAAAATCAAAATATTAAATATGTAACAGAATAACAATTTGACCAGAAAGCCATTAGGGTCAGATACCGTCTTGAAAGTCAAGCCTTGGCATGGCGAGCTTGGGCTCCTCGCTGTTTCATGTGGGCAGCCTGAAATCAAGCTTACCTGCAATGAGGTAGGCCATGTTGATCAGGTTCTTGGTGGTTCGGTATCCTCTGGCCCTTCTTTTGGCCGCCTGGATAAGG
>Ga0180009_10000449_pt1 | contig 57804 bp, 49 predicted proteins | sample OS_PC_MetaG_FD_123537 | JGI IMG/M metagenome (GOLD analysis project Ga0180009, IMG submission 123537) | Groundwater microbial communities from the Aspo Hard Rock Laboratory (HRL) deep subsurface site, Sweden - OS_PC_MetaG | ecosystem: Environmental > Aquatic > Deep subsurface > Groundwater... | reverse complement strand
TGGTTGCGAGGTTTTTCTTACCCTGGCAGGCCCCATGTTCGGCCGCCACCCTGGCCTCCAGATTTTTCCGGGTGTCCGCCCAGACGACCTCTCCCAGCAACTCTGCGAATCGTGACGCGTGATCCGCCTCTTCATATGCAATCCGCTTATATGCCTCGGCGATCTCAGGGAAGCCTTCCCGATCCGCCTGACGGCTCATTGCCAGATACATGCCGACCTCCGTGCACTCGCCGGTAAAGTTGGCTCTCAATCCCTCCAGAATCTCCGGGTCCACATCTTTGGCGACGCCAATCCGGTGTTCATCCGCCCAGGCCAGTTCGCCGGTCTGCTGTTCATTGAACTTCCCGGCCGGCGCCTTACATTGAGGACATTCCGCGGGTGGTTGATCGCCCTCATGGACATAGCCACATATCGAACATACCCATTTTTTCATCTGTTATTCCTTTGAAATAGTTAATTGCGGGTCTCTCCTGCCGGTCTGGGTTGACAGGGGCAACAGGCAGAGCATCCTTTGTTCGAAACTTATCTGTATCATGTTTTATCGGATTGGAGATACTGGCTTAACGACTGACGGGTGATACCGATCAATTGGGCGGCGACTGTTCGGTTATTGTCCGCCCGGCGCATCGCCTCATCAACCAGCAGTCTTCTGATTTCTTTCATGGACGGAAGTTGTGACCCAAATGTCAGCATCGACTGAGAGTCGCTTTTGGAGGCGGGAACCGACTTCCCCCCCCCTACCGCTTTTCTGAAGGAATCCAGCGACATCACCCCGGACGTATGTTTGCTGACCGCATCATAGATCAGGGATCGCAGCTCCCTGATATTCCCGGGAAAATGGTATGTATTGAGCAGGACATAGATCTCGTCGGGAACGGTCGGTTTCTTTTTGTCAAATTCCAGGGCCGCTTTTTTCAGAAAATGCTCCACCAGCAGTGGCAGATCTTCCAGTCGTTCACGTAGGGGCGGGACATAGACCTGGTGGGCACAAATCCTGAAATAGAGATCCTTTCTGAATTCCCCGGTCTCCTTCAGTTCATCCAGATTCCGATTACTGGCCGCGACGATCCTGGTATCGGTGAACTCCGGTTTGTCGGAGCCGATCGGCGTGTATTCCCGTTCCTGGATCAGGCGCAGCAGTTTGACCTGGGAAGCCATGCTGAGATCGCCAATCTCATCCAGAAACAGGGTCCCGCCGGCCGCCTTCTTGATCTGACCGCCACGGTCCCGTTCCGCTCCGGTATAAGCGCCTTTAATATGACCAAACAGGGTATCGGCAAAAATATTGTCATCCAGACCCGCCACATTGACGGCCACAAACTCTCCCTTGCGCTTGCTGAGCCGGTGTATGGCCTTGGCGAGCAGGTCCTTGCCGACGCCGGTCTCCCCGGTAATAACAAAGGGCTGGGAGCTGTTGGCAATCGCTTCCAGATATTGAAATATCGATTCCATCTCCTCACTGCGGGTCAACAGTTCGTCAAAGGCTTCCGGATTTTTCAACCCTTTCTTCTGTTTGCGTTTCTGCAGGATGGCGTTTTCGCTGCGCAGCTCACGCACCTCCACCGCCCCGCGGGCAGCAGCCAGCAGTCTGCCGGTATCCACCGGTTTGACGATATAGTCCAGGGCACCTTTTTTGATGCAGGAAACAATCGTCGAGACATCGTCGTTTGCCGTGACCATGATGACCGGAACCTGGGGATGATTCTGGATGATCATTTCCAGCAGGGCGTCTCCTGTCAGGTGCGGCATGGCCAGATCCAGCAGCACAAAGGCGATGTCGTGCTTGGCCATGGTTGACAGCACTTCCCGGCTGTCACTGACGGTTATGATATTGGTGATCCCCGTCAGGTTGAAGGCCCGGGTCATCGCTTTGAGTATGATCTCTTCATCATCAATCAGCAGGATCGGCAGATCCGTTATGAAGGGTTTGTTCATCTTGGCCTCAATGAGATTATTAATATTTAAAAAAAAGTACAGTCGTTTGTTGATCGCTGGTCGGCGCTGCACGGAGACGTTCAATGCATCGGGTCAGGGAAACCACCCTGACCCGATGCATTTGCTATGGTATCCGGGGCTTTTTTACCGGAATATGGATCGTTACCTGGCAGAACTCCTCTTCTTCGCTGGTGATTTCAATCTGCATGTCGAATTCCTTGACAATGCCATGGATGATGGAGAGTCCCAGGCCGGTCCCCTCACCAATATCCTTGGTGGTATAAAAGGGTTCCATGCAGCGTTGCACGATTTTCGGGGACATTCCGATGCCATTGTCCCGGATTTGGAAAATGACAAAGTCCCGGTTCTTGGACAGATCCAGTCGGATATCCACTTCCATGGCATAATCGGATCCGGCATACTCGTTTTTTTTCTCGATTGCATAACGGGCATTGGTCAGCAGGTTGACAACGATCTGCTCGAATTTCTGCGGATCGACGGCGACCCGGGGAAGATCGGGGGCAATACTCAGATTCACGCTGATCTGGTGGATTCTGAACTGCTCCTTGAAAAAGGAAAGTGCATCTTCAAGGGGCTCCCGAATGTCGACTTCCTGCACAAATTGCGACTTGGGGTGTGAAAAAGAGCGCATATTTTTGATGATTTTGGTCGCCCGTTTGACCTGGGTAATGATATCGTCCACCGACTCGGATTCGGTCGAATCGGATGGGTTCTGGGCAAAATACATTTTCAGCCCGTCAGCCGCCAGCCGGATGACGGTCATGGGCTGGTTCAATTCATGGGCCATGCCCGATGCCATTTCCCCCAGGGCTGTCAGCCGCCCGGTGTGGGCGAGTTGGGCCTGGTTTTCAAGCTTTTCCTCGGTGGCTTTATACTGGCTGATATCGATGATGTAGCCGTGCAGAAACTCGACTTCACCTGCCTGGTTGCGCACAAATCGCGTATAATCCAGAATCCAGACCAGATTCCCGTTTTTATGACGCAGCCGATAGGGGGCATGTTCCAGTGAGTCGATCCCCTCCTTGGCAGGCGCCATTTTTCGGCGGTAAACCCGGTCCAGATCTTGTTCGTCGATGAGGTCCTTGTAGTGAAGCTGTTCGTTGAGGAACTCTTCCGGTCGATAGCCCAAAATTTTCTGAACATTCGGGGATACATAGTCTACGGGCCAGTTTTCCGTATTTCGCCATCTGAAAACCACCACGACGCCGTCCATAAAGAGATCCCGTTCGTCCTTGAATGCCTTCTCGATCTTTTTGCGGTTGGAGATGTCCAGAAAGCTTTCAATGACCCCTATCCGGTTCCCCCCGGTATCGAAGTAAGGCGTTGCTGTCAGAAGATAGGGAACCGTTCTGCCGTCTTTGTCGACTTTCTCAATCTCCAGCTCATAAGGTCCGGAGTTGGCCTCGATCCTGCGCAGGGTGCATCTGTCTGTCTGACAGTCCGGTCCGGTAAAAAGTTCATGACAGTGTTTTGCCATGATTTCTGATCGTTCCAGCCCCGTCATGGCCAGCAGCCGGTCGTTGACTCGAATTACACGGTGGTCCTGCCCGACTACCCGGATGCCGATGGCAGCATGGTTAAATATCTGATCCAATTCCGTATAGGTTTTGTCCAGGCTGGTTTTGATCAGGTGACGCTCTTCGATTTCTTTCTTAAGTTGTTCATTTGACCGTTCCAGCTGCTCGGTGCGTTTCTCAACGATATCCTCAAGATGGTCTCTGTGCTCCTTTAACTGCTTTTCAATCGTTTCCCGCCGGACCATTTCAAGATTCAGCAGTCTGTTTTTCTCGATCAGTTCCTGGGTCTGTTTTTCAATGATACGGTCTGTTTCCCTCCCATAGGCTTGCTCCTGGGGAATCCAGCGTCTGATCAGGATCACGATGATGACGAAGGCGGCAAAGACATTCAAAAGCTTGGGGATAAAGACCATGTCCGGTCTGATCAGGAAGGCATGTACCCCGCCAGGCAGCATTCCCTGCAGGGATGTATACCAGGCGCCGAAATAGATGCTTTCAAACAGGGTACGAAAGGCCTCAATCGATAAGATGATCAGCAGGGTCACGGTCAAGCCGGTCTTGATCTTTCCCGAACGTAGTCGTATCAGATAGAAACTGAGGATATAGGACCAGACAACGATCAGAATCCAGTAGGTGACAGGTGTCAGCAGTTTAAAAATATCCATAAGGGTGTCTTACCACCGTATCGCTTGAATCCCGGTTTGCTTTTCATCCAGGACCTGGTAACCCGTCAATGGGGGTTTTTTATGAGCCGGATCAGGGGGAATGCAACCAGATGAAAAAGTGAATAATCTCAATATGACAATATCATTTCAAAACCCGGAGTGGATTGTCAATCATCCCGGTTTTATGGGGTGCACCAAAAACATGCGGGTATTTGATCATAACCGCTTCAAGAGGTTATTTATTCAGAAAAACGCATGCATCCATCCTTGGAGTTCCTGGAACCCATCCCTGGCTTCCAAGGTTTTCTGAACAAACAACCTCTTTCCGCTTACAGGAACCCACACATATTTGGTGCACCCGTTTTATGTTGAGATGTCACCTGGCGCAGCCTTTCCCCGCAGGTGCAACCAGGGATAAAAAACGGACAGCGTTACTGGCCGGAAAATCGGAACTGTTGGTGCCGATCCTGTTGTTGAGGTGAACGACATTGATTCAGCAGAGCTTGTTTTCCTTCGGGATCTCCGTGTCTCTGTGGTGAGTGTTTTTCATACAAACCATCATGCCCCCGGGGGCACAACGAAACATGAGAATGATATCTCGATGTTGACCCGCGACTGATATGAACCCCTTTCAGTTGGGAGACTTATTTCAAGATGATCTAAGGCTCATTCCGCTCTTCGAAGCTGCAAGTTTCGCTTCTCACCCCAACTCGCTTGGCTCAGACAGGCGGGGTTTCTATCGCTCCATTTCGCCAAGATCATCTAGAAACGCGTCTAATCATCTGAAACGGCTCCATACCAGTCGCTTCCGGGATGCTATTCTCATACAAACCACCATGCTCCAGGTGAGGCACAACGGTATCTATTCACCACTTTTTCAGCCAGGGGGCCGGGGCCTGTATGTCATTGAACGGATTGGGAGTGGTTAAACGTCGCCAGGATGGCGATATGAATGACCGCCCTCGGAGGCAGGCATGATCAAAGCTGCGAGCCTCGCTTCTCACCTGCCGAGAATGAGTTCAATTACATACAGGTCTCGGTCTATTAGCGATATTCAGCTGAATAGTTACCTATTCTCATACAACTGGATTGGGGGTGGGTCAGAGATGGGTGGGGATCTTGCACGTCATGCTGAAAGTATCTGATTTTTCCAGGAACGATCGATAACCCTTGAACACCCATGCAGAAAAAAAGAGATCCCAACCAAAACAGCAGGAGCAGCGAACCCTCTCGCCCATTCTCAGCCTTGGATTCCCGTCCCGACCCTCGCTGTCTGAAATGGCCTGAACTGATTCGGGGAACCCTGATCAAACGATATAAACGATTCCTGGCAGACATTCAGCTGGATAATGGTCGTGTCATCACCGCACACTGCGCGAATACAGGCAGCATGAAAGCATGCAGCGAGCCCGGTCGACCGGTTTATGTGTCGGTGCATGACAAACCCAGTCGAAAACTGAAATATACCTGGGAGTTGATCGAGATGCCGACATCGCTGGTTGGCGTGAACACGGCTGTTCCAAACCGACTGGTGCACCACGCCATCCTGCAGGGACTGCTCTCGCCGTTTCAACGGTACGGGCATGTCAAGGCGGAAAAAAAACTGGACAGTGGCTCACGCCTGGATCTCTTTGTCTGGAATTCCGAAGCGGACCGCTGTTTTATTGAGATAAAGAACTGCACCCTGGTCACGGATGGGATTGCGACATTTCCGGATGCTGTCACGACCCGGGGGCAGAAACACCTGCAGGAACTGCAGCGGCATCGGGATCCACATACACGCTGTGCCATGGTTTTTCTGATACAACGATGTGATGCCACGCTGTTCAGACCGGCAGATCACATTGATCCGGAATATGGACGCGAATTGAGACAGGCTGTGAAGTGCGGTGTCGAGATGTATGTATATGATGTCGAAATTACGCTGGATGGTATCTGTATCCGGCATGAGATTCCATATCAGTTGTAAGACCGGTTGCCTGATCTGAAAACCGGCGCCTGCTGTTGATTCAATCGGGGTCATTGTCCCGCAACGGTCCTGATTCCCTCTGATCGGCACAGGGGGGGGTATTACAAACACCCATGACCAGCAGGTCACAAAGAAGCCTGAAAAATAGCGATGCCTTCCCGTGACTGTCATAAAGCCATTTCAATTGCGGATTCGTTTCAAGATGATCCAGGACTTGCTTTGCTCTTCGAAGCTGCAAGTTTCGCTTCTCACCCCAACTCGCTTCGCTCAGACAGGCGGGGTTTCTATCGCTCCATGTCGCCAGGATCATCTAAGAAACTGCTCCAAGCAATTGAAACAGCTCTATGACAGTCACTCAGCTCAGCTTGTTTTCCTTCGTGATCTCCGTGTCTCTGTGGTGAGCGTTTTTCATACAAACCGATTTCCATCGTTGCAGGAGAGTTTGGATAAAGTTGACCATGATCGTTGTCTGAATATAAAAAAACCCTCCAGAAACGCAATAAAAACTGCAAGGGTATTTCCCCGCTTCAACCAGCGCAAGCCACCTGTTTTGCCTGCATCCCCACGCTCGGCTTTTTGGCACGTTTATTTCAGGGTTCTTTACAGAAATCACCTGCAAAGGTAATGTTATGTCAATGGAAATCGATACGCGATTTTCTCAAAAAATAAATCGATATCCAGCCGTTTTGCTGATATGTTATGAAATGGAGAAACTGATGATTGAAAAAAAGGAAGTGTACTATTGTGATAAGTGCAAGAACGTTGTGGAATCGTTGTGGAATGGAAAGCCGAATCTGGCCTGTTGTGGCGTGCCCATGAAGAAACTGGTGGCCAATACGACCGACGCGGCTGTTGAAAAACACGTTCCCGTCATCGTTAGAGACGGGAACAAGGTGACGGTCAAGGTCGGAGGAAACCCTCACCCGATGCAGGCCGATCATTACATCCTGTTCATCGAAGTACTGGCTGGTGAAAAGGTCTACCGCCATGATTTCAAAGAAGGGGATACGGTTGCTGAAGCAACGTTCCTGATTGAAGAGAAGAATCTTAAAGCCAGGGCATACTGCAACCTGCATGGATTCTGGGAATCAACCTAATTTCCCTCGGCAGTCTGCCAATTGGAGCCGGCTGCCGTTTTAAGAACATACGAAACTCGCTGATAACCAAGGAGGATAAATGGAGTTTACATCGATTAACAGTATTCTGGATTTTGCTATCGAAAAAGAGATTGAGGCTGCTGAATTTTACCAGACAGCTGCTGAAAATGAGAATCTGAAGGCGCTGGCGAAAGAACTGAGAGGCTATGCCGAAGAGGAGAGAAAGCATGAAAGGATGCTGGTGGATCTGAAAAACAACAAGAACAAAATTTCAGAATACAAGTTTGAAAAAATCCAGGACATCAAGAGAAGTGACTACCTGGTAGACGTGCCCTATCGAAAGGGAATGTCCGCCCTGGAGATCATGCGTTTGGCCATGAAACGGGAAGAAAAAGCGTACAAACTATATGATAAACTGGCTGCAGCTGCTGACAATGCCGATCATTCAAACTTTTTCAAGGTGCTGGCGCAGGAAGAGTTAAAACACAAAAACTACTTTGAAACCATGTATGACGATTACATGGCCAAGCAGGGCGACTAGACCGCACCCCGGACCCATCCTGACCGCTGACAGGTCCCGCTGGGTCTTCTGTCAGCCTGACCGACACACCGTCGCCCTTCACCGAATGGATTCCACAGTGGACCGACCGGTTGCAGCACCGATTGGGCTTTTTTCAGCTCCTGTCCAGACCGTATCCCTCTTTCAAGCCCCTTTCGTACCGGTCCTCCGGTCCGGGCTGCCGCCTGGGACAGGTGAAACAGCAACCATGCAATGAAACAAAAGGGGTCTTGATGACCATGTTTGGAAACAGGGAAATATGAAAGACCAGAATTATGACATTGCGGTCATCGGTGCTGGTCCGGCCGGCGAAAAAGCAGCCCTGGAGGCATCTGCGGCCGGAGCCAGGGTGATCATCATTGAAAAAGGGGCCCAACCCGGCGGCGCATCGGTGATCACCGGTACCATCCCCAGCAAATCACTGCGGGAGACAGTTAAATATGTGCTGTCGCTGGCACAGCAGGAAATCAGCGGGATTGAATACAGTCTCAACCGTCGCATATCCGTCAAGGAACTGATGCATCGGAAGGATGTCGTCATTACGCAGCGGGTCGGTGATATACTGGAGACCTATGGCCGTGAGAACATTGAATGCGTATTCGGGGAGGCCCGGTTTCGCTCAGCAAATGAACTGGTCATTACCAGCCCGGAGAAGGAAGATCGGATCATCAGGGCCAAAAAAACGATCATTGCCGTGGGCACGATCCCCTATCACCCGCCGGATATCCGCTTTGACGGAAAACGCATCCTCGATTCCGATACCATCCTGACCCTGGACCGGATTCCAGATACCCTGGCTGTATATGGTGGCGGGGTGATCGGGTGCGAATACGCCTCTATTTTTTCCCTGCTGGGGGTCAAGGTACAGATGATTGATCCCAGGGGCACCCTGCTCAGTTTCATTGACCAGGAGCTATCCCTGATGCTGGCGGTCATCCTGGAACAGACCGGGGTCCATCTTCTGCTGGGGGAGTCGTACCAGAAAATCGAAGCCGTTGGAGACAGGGTTCGGACCCTGCTGCAATCCGGGAAAACTGTTGAATCAACTGCGCTTCTCTATGCAAATGGCCGTCAGGGAACCGCTGACCGGCTGAACCTCGAAAACTGTGGTTTGAAGTTGAACTCCCGCAATCAGCTGGATGTGAATGACAATTACCAGACCGAAAACCCCAACATTTATGCTGTTGGCGATGTGATCGGCTTCCCGTCCCTAGTTTCCGTCAGCAATGAGGAGGGCAGACTGGCAGTCAGGCATGCCATCAAGGGCACCCGCGTAAACCGGGTCGGCGGCGATATTCCCTATGGCATCTATACCATCCCTGAAATTGCCATGATCGGGGCGACCGAGCAGGAGTTGATTGCGGAAAGAGTCCCCTACGAAAAAGGCACCTGTTATTTCAAAAACCTGGCCCGGGGACTGATTATCGGAGATCGCAGGGGATTGTTAAAGCTGTTGTACCATTCCGAAAACCGCCGTGTCCTGGGCGTTCATATCTGTGGTCAGTCCGCCGCCGAATTGATCCATATCGGGCAGGCGGTGATGAAACTGAATGGAACGATCGACTATTTTCTGGAAAATGTCTTCAATTTTCCGACCCTCTCGGCTGCGTATAAGGTGGCCGCCAGGAATGGTCTGAGCAAAATCGAACATAGGGCGGATTGAAAAACACGTCCTGCAGGCGTTAATTCTATTTGGGTGCAAGTTTCGCTTCTCACCTGCCGCAGAGTGGTTCATTTTCGGGTCTGCAGATATGTCTCCAGCAGGGGAAAGGCCTTGTGGTTGGCTTTGGGGAAAGGGTACAGCGGTATCTGCCCGAAACGGATCCAGCGATGGGCGACGGGTCCATTCAAGCGGACTCTGCCGGCCACATAGCGGCAGATAAACACTTCCATCATGATTTTGAAATGGGTATAGGCATGCCTGATGATGGTCAGTGACTGCTCCACCTCTATCTCCAGACCTGTTTCCTCCCTGATTTCCCGGATGCAGGCCTGCCGGTTCGACTCCCCCGGTTGGGTTTTGCCTCCCGGAAATTCCCAGAGACCGCCCAGCAATCCCTCCGGTTTTCTCAGGGTAATCAGCAACTGGTCTTTTTTCAGGACCACCCCCACGGCAATATGGTAAACGGGCACTGCCTTTCGTGTTAACCGTTTTGGAAACTGGTCGACACGGTTACCCTGGAACGCCTGGCAGAATGACTGAACCGGGCAGATATGACAGGCCGGCGTTGACGGTTTGCAGATCAGGGCCCCCAGTTCCATCATCGCCTGGTTGAAATCCCCCGGTCGGTCCTGATCCAGAAGTTTTCCCGCTGCCTCGGGAAAGCCGTTCCGGGTTCCCGACTGGTTAACAGGCTGCTCCATCAGAAACAGACGGGATAATACCCGCTTAACATTGCCATCCACGGTGGCGACCGCCCTGCCAAAGGCGATACTCTGCACTGCCGCTGCAATATAGTCTCCGACGCCGGGCAGTCCCCGAAATATTTCATAGTCGTCCGGTATCTGCGCGTTGTGATCGGACAGTATCATCGCTGCCGCCCGATGCATATTTCGGGCTCTGGAGTAGTAACCCAGTCCCTCCCAGAGTTTGAGTACCGTGTTCAGGTCGGCGGCTGCCAGCCGCTCGACAGACGGGAATCGATCCAGAAAGCGCAGGTAATAGGGAATCACGGTTGCGACCTGGGTCTGCTGCAGCATCACCTCGGATACCCAGATACAATACGGGTTTGAGGTTTTCCGCCAGGGAAGATCGCGCTGGTTCGCAGCAAACCAGCCCAGGAGTTGATGCCTGAATTGACTATCCGGTAATGGTAACATGGGTCTGTCAGGGGGGTAATGGTTGAAAACGCGGTCAGCTCTGTCTCCCGACCGCGTTGACAGGCGTAGGGGGTTCTACAGCAGTGCGCGGGACCTACAGTTTGAATTCCCGAAATTCCTCTTTGGGCACCCCGCATTCCGGACAGCACCAGTCATCGGGAAGATCTTTAAACGGTGTTCCGGGTGCAATCCCCTGGTGGGGAATTCCTGACACGTCATCGTAGGTATAGTGACAGTCAGGGCAGACATACCTCAGCATAACGGCTCCTCTTAATCATCCGGGTTTTCCGATCACCCGGTCCCTGGGGATGGTTTATGTTCCTGGTGGTTGAAAAAAACAGGGAAAACGATTCCCCTCCTTAACCATCCAGGGTCGGTTTTTCATGCTGGGCAAACCAGTCGGCCGGGTCTTCGAAATAGAGCAGTGTCTCCTCGAGGGAGGTCATGTGCTCCATTTCCAGGGCTGCCAGCTGTTCGAAGAGGGCTTTTTCATTGGGTTGATCAGACTGCTTGATCAGTTCTGTGTAAAACTGATAGGCGCTTTTTTCGAAATTGATGGCAATTCGGAGGGCCTCTTTATCGTCCGCAGTGGCGGTCGATTTGTAGTGCACTTTGTCCACCAGTTCGTCCAGGACCTGTTTTACGTTGGTTTCCTTGATCACGGCAGAGATATCGTCCGGCCATTTCCCTGCCTTTTGAAGTTTCTGATGGAGCTCTTTGAGGTATTCATAGTGCTCCTCTTCTTCCTGGGCAATCGTAGCAAACATCTTTTTACCCAGCGGATCAGCGGATTTTTCACTCTGTTTCAGGTAAAAATCCCGTTCCCGCAATTCATTATTTAACGCTATTTCAATGGCCTTGATTTTTTCCATTTCAATCCCTAAGTTAGACAATGATAAAATAACAGCTCCCTTCTTGGACCCGGTAAGGTCAGGAACCTGTTAACGAGATCAACATCGGTTCTCATATCAAGCGATGTCATGAAACTGACAGATAACGGTCCAGTCCGGCGGTATTGGTCGGTCTGGTGATTAGCGGTCCCCCATCCAGTTTCCCAATTCTGTCAGTATAGGTGGGGCCCTCTTTCTGGTAGTAAATCCCAATCGGGATTCTTTCATCCCATTCCTGAGCCATGGCCAGGGCATTTTCCAGGTTGTCGGGCACATAATTGTCCGCATACAGATCGAATACCCGCTGTTTATACCAGGCATGGGTATTGACCTTGTTGTAAGTCACACAGGGCTGCACGATGTCGATGAGGGATATCCCCTTATGCCGGATGCCGTCTTCGATCAGTCGGCGGGTGTGTTCCCGGTCGTTGGAAAATCCGCGGGCGACAAAACCGGCCCCCAGGTTCAGGGCAATGGTGAGCGGATTGAAGGGCTGAGCAATGACCCCGTGTCTCTGTACGCTTGTCGTGAATCCCATCCGGGACGTCGGCGAGGCCTGCCCCTTGGTCAGCCCGTAAACCTGGTTGTTATGGACCAGCAGGGTGAGATCGATATTGCGGCGGATGGCGTTCAGAAAATGGTTGCCACCTTCACCATAACAGTCTCCGTCGCCGGAGTTGACCACAATGGTCAACTCATGATTGGCGATCTTGGCCCCGGTTGCCACGGCCAAAGCCCGGCCATGCAGGGTGTGGAACATATTGCATTTCATGAAGTGGGGTGTTTTTGCAGCCTGTCCGATGCCGGAAATCAGCAGAATATCATGGGGCGCCAGTCCGAGATTGGTGAATGATTTCTTCATTGCATCCAGAATCCCGAAATTTCCGCAGCCCGGACACCACTTGTTTTCATAGTCGTTATTAAAATCCTCTACTGTCACCATAGGATTACTCCATAATAGATTTAACCAATCAACTTCCGGGTCTTTTCTGCAATTTCGGCTGGAATAAATGGGCGTCCATCATATTTCAGCACGGTCCCGTTGAAGGAGAGCCCTGTCTGTTCCCGTATCAACAGGCCGAGCTGGGCCGAACTGTTCTGTTCAACCATGATGAACCGTTTTGTCTGCCCCAGCAACCGCAGGGTCGCTTCCACCGGGAATGGCCACAATTCCGTGTAGTTCAGACAGCCAACAGCCAGACCCTCGTCCCGCAGCAGATTGACAGCTTCCCTGATGGCGGCCTGGGTGGATCCCCAGCCGACCAGCAGCACCTCGCTCTCTTCAAAACAGCCGCTCGGGGCGGCCATCTCTTTTGTCATGGCCGGCAGCTTGGCCAGCCGCTTGTCCATCATCTGGACACGATTCAGACTGTCTTCGCTGATATGACCATCGGGGGTATGTTCGTTCCCGGTAACCACTGAAAGCGCTTTGCCGGCGCAGGGCAGCACCCTGGGAGAGATGCCCGATTCGGTGATGGCGAACCGCACATAGGCTTCCGGATTTTCCAGGTCTGCATCGGTGGTAATGAACCGTTCAATGGCATCGGGGGCTTTTAAGGGTCGATCGGTGGTGAACAGGGAATCGTTCAGGTACTGGTCTGTCAACAACAGCACCGGCACCTGGTACTTGTCTGCCAGATGGAGTGATTTTACCGTCAGTTCAAAGGCGTCAGCCGGTGAGCCCGGCGCGAAAACAAACCGCGGAAACTCATCCTGGGATGCCCGAATCGCGAAAAGAAGATCCGGTTGGGCGGTTCGGGTCGGCAGACCGGTTGCCGGGCCGGGTCTCTGGGCGTCAACAACCAGAATCGGGGTCTCCGTGATGCCCGCCAGACCCAGGGCCTCCACCATCAGGCAGAATCCCCCACCGGAGGTGGCCGTCATGGATCTGACCCCGGCATGGGCTGCCCCGATGACCATGTTGATGGCCGCAATTTCATCTTCAACCTGTTCAACCACCAGGGGGAACTCATCTGCCAGGGCTGCCATTTCACTGACAATGCCTGTCGCCGGGGACATCGGATAAAACGCCACAAAACGGCAGTCTGCTGCGATGGCACCCAGGGCCACGGCCCGGTTGCCGTTCATGAGGAGTCCAACCGGATCCTTTTTTTCCCAGGTGAACGACCATTTGAAAACGGTCTCTTTGACGGCGTCAAACCCCATCCTGGCAGCAGTAATATTGTTGTCCAGTATTTCCTGGCTCTTTTTCCCGAATTTTTTAACCAGCAGTTCCTGAAATGCATCAAAAGGAGCCCCCAGCAATCCGAAAATGGCGCCCGCCACCACTGTGTTGGTCATGATTTTGCCACCGGCTTCCCTGGCCAGTTTTGCAAAGGGGATGGCCAGAACGCCCGCTTCACCCGGGTCTTCGCCGTCAGTCAATATCAGACCGCCTTCAGAGATGTCGTCCTTGTGCTGGGCGACCGTTTTCGGATCGAGGAGGGCGAGTATGTGGATCTTGTCGCTGGGAGCGGCAATCAATTGATTGCAGAAGCGAAGCTGGACAAAGCTCTGTCCGCCCCTGATCCGCGATTCAAAATCATTGACAACGGTTACATAAAACCCATTATTCCAGCAGACGGTTGCCAGCAGATCTCCCACCGTCTGTATTCCCTGCCCGGCTTCTCCGCCAATTTTAATACCAATGTCAATATTCATATGGATACCCTTGATGAGTGATTTTATCAGCCGGATGATGGATGATACGCCGAACTTCAGACGATAGACCGGTGTTTCTGGCTGGACCTCTTCAAATTGTGATATTTCTGACTCAATCTGCAGGTGACGATAAAACGATAGCACTATTAATAAATAATTACCACAGTATCATCGACGAAAGGGAGGGTGTGGACTGCTAAAAAAAACGAGCCGCAAAATCCGTCCCTGCCGGTACCCGGATGGTGGTCCTGAATCCACATCCGTTTGGCATCTCCTGATCATCGGTTCCGGGGACAGGTTCCATCTCTATTTCAGAATGTCCAGCACCTTTTCAGGCGGTCTGCCAAGGGCAACCCGGTTTTTATAGACCACAATCGGTCTTTCCATCAACATCGGGTTATCGGCCAGGATGGTCAACCATTCATCTGCGTTCCGTTGATCCTGCCTGGAAAGGCCCAGTTCCTGGAACCGTTTGTCTTTTGCTCGGATGATTTCCAACGGGTGGCATCCCAAGCCCTTGACGATGTCGCCCAATTCATCTTTTGAGAGGGGCGTTTTCAGGTATTCAATGATCTCAAAAGGAATACCGCTGTTTTCGACTAACTCCAGAGTCTTTTTGCTGACGCTTCACCTGGCATTGTGGTAGATTCTGGCTTTTTCCATAATGATTCCGGGTTGGATTGGATTGTGTCCGTGATGCACCCCTGGGTGCAACAATTGGATAAATGTGTTTTTTCTGTACCGTACGGACGGCACGTTGAGCGGTGAGAAACCGGATTGGCTCTGACGGGCGGGAGTCACCGTATCGTTGGGTAAGGAAAGGAGAGAACCTTCGAAATGTCAACGGTGACTCTTTGGTCAAATAGATGAAAGATACTATCTGTTTTGGGCTGTCAGCTAGATGTCTCAAAATGGGTCTTTTCTGGATCCTTTTGGAATATAAGCATCTGGAGAAAAAAACATCCAGTCCCGATCTTCAGAAGATACCGTTCAGAAAATCGTCGACGGCAGTGGGCGATTCAGGTGTCATCATGAATTCTTCATAACTCTTTTCATTAAATTCCAGTTTCTTGATGGTGCCGCCATTGGCCAGGTAGTCGGCTACGGCTTTATTCAGGTAATCACGATTGGGTTTGAATTTTACTGCTTTTTTTCTCAATGATCTTCGATTAATTTGTCTGTTCATGGACACCTCTTTTAATTGTGATAGCGGTTATCTTTCATTGACAACTGATCCTTTACATCCGGAAAGCATTCGTGTTGATCCAGCCGGTTGATTGACAGTTGCCGGTTGTCTTTTTCATCATTGTTTATTGAAATAATCATGCCAAAACGGCAGAATCCATATCCACCGCAACCCACTGTTTACCATTGCAGTCATACACGATTGACGATAGAGACCTGAGGGGGTGTTCGACCTCTGCAGATAATCCTGCCAAAGGAATAAAAAAAGCAACATTTGATGACTTTTCAACCAAACCACCATGCCCCCTTATTCTCCTGATCCGCGGAGACGTTTTAATTGGGTGACAGGGGCCGGTTGAAAATGAATAACCGTATGGTGACAGGGACTTGGGTGAAATTCTGGGGCCTGTCCGCGACTTTCAGTTTGTTTATCCGAAAGTGATCTGATATATTTGGCAGGCTTCCTGATAACAGACAAAAGCGCCACTGACAGACAGAACGACCGATCGTGAATACTTTTCCGGCATTTGCGCACCTGAATATTTCGAAAGGAGAAACGATGAACCCTGCTGCACTATTCAAGGTTAGCTATGGTTTATATATTATCAGTTCACTCAAGGACGGCAAAACCAATGGCCAGATTGCCAATACCGTGAATCAGGTAACGGCTGAACCGGCCCAGATAACCATAGCCATCAACAAACTCAATCTGACCCATGATTATATCCGCGCCAGCGGTGTTTTTTCCGCTTCTGTTCTGTCCCAGATCGTTCCGATGAAAATGATCGGCCAGTTCGGATTTCATTCAGGCAGGGACATCGACAAGTTTGACGGCATCAATGTCAAAACCGGTCTAACCGGCGCGCCGATTGTCATGGATTACTCGGTTGCCTATCTGGAAGCCCGGGTTGTTGGGGAACTGGATGTCGGAACCCATACCCTGTTCGTTGGAGAAATCAGCGATGCCCAGATTATCAATGATCATGAACCGTTGACCTATGCCTACTATCACCAGATAAAGGGCGGAAAATCGTCTAAAAATGCGCCTTCCTACATCAAGGAGGAAAAACAGGCGGGTGAACGTCACAGGATTCACCAGTGCACCATCTGCGGGTATATGTATGACCCTGAAAAAGGGGACCCGGATCATGGGATCGAACCGGGCACGCCCTTTGCGGACCTGCCCGAAAACTGGGACTGCCCAATCTGCAATGCAGACAGAACCAAGTTTATAAAGAAAGGGGAGACCAGCGAGACTTATAAATGTAAAATCTGCGGCTACATCTATGACCCCGCCAAAGGCGATCCGGATGCCGGGATTGCAGCCGGTACGTCATTCGATGACTTGCCCGATGGCTGGAAATGCCCGGTTTGTCAGGCCCCCAAAACCGAATTTGAAAAAGAGAGATAGACCCGGTTGGCCTGTTGATGGGCCAGTCCATGGGTGATTGATTGCCGGGATGGCAGGTGGAAAGCCGTCCCCCCTGGGATTTTCCCTTGTGAAAGGAGGGGGGAGCAGCCGGGATTGAAGACGTCGTACCTGGGGTTTTTCAGGTAATGGCAGCTGTACTGGCGGGCGGGGTAAACACACGGCCTGCCAGCTCCTGGTCAATCATCAGCAGGGCCGACTTGGAATCTCCGACAAACCTGAGTTTTTTCAGGATCGCCTTGACGGTGGATTCCTCTTCCGTTTGTTCCGCAACAAACCACTGCAGAAAATTGTTTGTCGGGAAGTCATTCTCCTGCATCGCCAGGCTGACCAGGGCGTGAATCCTGGCTGAAACCGCCTGTTCATGCTTGTATGTCTCTTCAAAGACGGCAATCGGAGAGTCCCACTCTACCGGGGGTGTCTGAATGGCATCCAGTCTGGCTCTGCCATCTCTGTGACCGATATACTCGAAGAAACGCATGCCATGGAACATCTCCTCCTGGAACTGGACCTTCATCCAATTGGCAAACCCCGCCAGATCAACGGAATCAAAATAGGCCGCCATGGACAGATAGAGATATGCTGAATAGAACTCCGCATTGGTATGTTCGTTCAGCTGTTTTTCCATTTTATCTGATAACATTGTCTTTCACCTGTTGGGGGGTTATGTGATGGTTGATCCAGATTTTCTCCAGAATCGCCGAAATCATGCTTGCTGAAACGAACTTTTAGGCTGATTCCAGGTCGAATTCCTGAAAATCAAACCAGAATCCCAGACCTCTGGCGGCATCGATTTCAGCCCTGACGATGGCTTCGTGACCTTCTTCAATTTCCACAAACCGCTCAAACATGGGTCGGTATTCCTTCGGCAGTTGAGAAACCATCTCCTTGTAAAAATTGGAGGTTTTCACTTCCATTTCCAACGCTTTCTGAAAGTACTCGATTTCGTTGTCAAGGTTGTCCTGTTTGGCGATTTTCTTCAGGTTTTTAATATTGGACTTCAGTGTCTTTTCATCGGGAACCATCGTTTCCATGGTGCCAATGGCAACCTTGCCGGATTTCTTCCATTCTGCCAATTTCGCCTTCAGATATTCGACATGGTCCACCTCTTCCTTGCCCAGCGCTTTAAAAATCTTTGCCCCGGTCTTTGATTTGAATTTGCCGGCATATTTGTTATAGACATCGGCGACTTTTTCTTCATAGACGATTGCCGTTTTGATTGCTTCTTCGATTTCCATCATCACTCCTGTTTCAGGTTTGTTTTTAATTCAAAAATGGCACTGAGAGTCCTGACGCTGCGGTTCTGTTTGGATGACCATCCATGTGGAATCTTTGTCTGATCAAACAGCTAGCGGCGGCTGGCGCCTCTCGGTTTGCCGGGTTGGGGACGAACAAAGTGGTATCCAGTGGACAAATCCCTGTCTGGACCGATCATCATAAATCCCCATGAATAAAGTCTCAACATTTGAAATACGTATAGATCAATTTTTAAAAAATCCGCCTTGCTTTCAATGATGGTTTCCCATGCGTGTTTTGCTTCATTCTGCAATGTGCGTGTGATTTTCCTGGCCTGATTTTCAAATCCTTCTCGGGACCCGTGTTCCAGGTTGATCTCACTAAAGAAACTGAGTTTTCCGTTCATGGCTGAGGCCGGCAGTTCCTTGAGAGCGTGTCCGAATGCCACATGGGCATACCGGAACTCCGTCTTTTCAGACTGCGTATAGGGCCGGACCAGAAGCCTGTTTCCACCGGCGTCGCTGGCCATCAGCAGCGGAGTGAAGTCGTTCTGCGGGTGTTTGTAAACGGTCGTGGCCATGACCATAAACAGTTGCAGGTAATCGGCATCATCTCCCAGGGAGGCCTTGTGTTCGTTGGGATCCCTGATTTCAAAAATATCGAAACCTGCGGTCTGTTCGGCCCATGACAGCCTGAAGCTGCTGATCTGACTGGAAATTTTTCCAGAATATGAAGTCTGGTCGAGCGGTTCCTTGAGTGCAAGCATCGTTTTTTGACTTTCCAGTTTCAGGGGTTCAGATACTTATCCATTTCTTTCGCGATGAACGCCAGGTGCTTTTTTTCCGCATCCGCCATTTCCAGAAAGAAATCCTTCACCGTCGGTCGAACAGCATGCTGCGACAAACGGACATAGAAATCGAATGCCTGAATTTCAAAAGCCAGGGCCAATCCAAACACATCCGACATCTCCTCTGTTTTACCCAGTGCCTTGATCAGCGTAACATCAGCAAAACCGCCGCCTTCCATGATCTGACCGTGTCGCTCGTCCACCTCTTTCTGAATCAGCTCTTTTCCTTCCACGCTCAGATACTTCCGGGACAGGTCCGCCTTGTGTTCAACCTCAAAACTGGCCAGTTTTCGATACAGTTTTTGAAACGTCTCATCACTGGTTTCCCTGGCCAGCTCCATATAAAACAGCCTCAACCCTTCTTCCATGGCAAATGCCATGCTGATGGCATCCGGAAACTCGGTCTCCTGTTTCAACAGGTTCAGGTTCAGCCCATAATGGCCGAAGGCCTTTTTACCCAGCCATGCATCGATGCCCCCCTCGATGTGCCGGATATCCCTGTATCCCTGGTTGATCAGCCATTGGGAGGCCGCCATGCTGCGATCGCCGTTTTTGCAGTAAACCAGGGTCGGTTTTTCCTTATCCAGGACGGCTTTTTCAGCGATGAGATCATGCAGGGGAATCAGCAGGGCTCCTGGAAGATGCTGCTTCATGAATTCTTCGGGCTGCCTGACGTCAATCAGCTGATAAGCGCCGGTCGCTGTGGATTCGATAAAGGATTTGGCGTCTGCGGTCGAAATCGATGTTATTGCGGTGAAAACACTGTCCCATTTCATAAACCAGTTACCCTCGAAGTGTTAATAAACGGTCTCAGTTTATATATTACCTGTCAAGATCATAAAGAGCAACGATCCAGCTTCCGTTTTTTCATTTTTCCGTAAAAATCATGTTGTTTTTCTGTCCAACTGCTGATGCTGTTCCTCTTTGATTCTTTCGGCCTTGCGGACCCTTCTCCGGTCCTGAGCCTCCTGATTCCTGCGGATTTCGTCATCTGTTTCGGGGATGAGGGGTGGCACTGGCAGCGGTTTTCCATTCTTATCCAGTGAAACAAATGTCAAATAGGCAGACGCAACATGGGCAACCCGTTCCGAGATCAGGTTTTCCGTTTCAACCCGCACCCCGACTTCCATGGAGGTGTTCCCGGTCATGTTGAGACTGGCTTTGACGGTCAGCATATCACCGATAAATACCGGGTTATGAAAGCTCAACCGGTCGATGGATGCGGTGACGACGATGTTTTTGGTGTGTTTCAGACACACCACAGCCGCCGCATTATCGATCAGTTTCATGATGTTTCCACCGTGGACATTTCCCGCCATATTGGCGTCCTGGGGCTGCATGATCTGAGACATGACAACCGCGCTGCTGCTTACTTTTTTTCCTGCCATCGGTTTTTCCTGTTTACGGATCTGGGTTCAGGTCTGCAGAAGGTTTCTCATCTCTCTGCATATTGCTGGCCAGGGTGGCCGATAAAAAAACGTTTTGATCCTGTCATCTTTCGGTCTGGCTCCGGAGTGAAAACGCCTCCATCTGAAAACCCGTTGCAGAAAAAAATAGTCGGAGACGCTCTTCAGGACATCAATGTCGCGCTTTGTTGAGATATAACGGTATCATGGAGTCGTGTCAAACAGAACCGTTTTCTCTAACGCCGGCCTGTTTCCGGATGGGTGAACCGGGACCGGTCAAGGGGGTCCTGGGAAAAATCATTCCGAACCCGGAAAAAGCCAGGGCAGCTTATCCTGCGGGGATTCCGGATGTCAGCACCGGCTTGGCGCCGGGAGGAATGGAAGGGGGTCTGAATTATCGGCGAAGCGGCACCTGACGGGGAGTCGGGTTTCAGCGGTGCTTCACAAAACACCGCCCTCGGGATCAGTCAAACGCCTGATCGGTTTTCCACACTTCCCAGACCTTACCAACCATATCCACGCCGGGTTTCAAGGTCTGCTTGCCGGGTTTCCAGCCGGAAGGCGTCGCCTGCTTCCCTTTGCTTTCCCGGACCAGTTGAAATGCCTGGATCTGTCTGAAGGTTTCATTCACATTCCTGCCCACGGGCGGGGTCAGCACCTCGTAACCCTGTACCACGCCGTCCGGATCGATGATAAACCGACCCCGGGCTTCCACACCGGCATTATCGTCATATACGCCGTATACGGTGCCCACTTTTCCCCCACCGTCTGAAAGCATGGCAAAGGGAACACCGCCCTCGACCATCTTGGAAAGCTCGTGGTCGTTCCACATCTTATGCACAAACATACTGTCGATGCTCATTGAAAGGACCTCGACACCCAGTTTCTGGAACTCTGGATATTTTTCGGCGACCGCCGAAATCTCTGTCGCTCAGACAAAGGTGAAATCACCCGGATAAAAACAGAGGACCACCCATTGCCCAAGATAGTCGGACAATTTGATATTAATAAATTCCCCTTTATGATAGCCCGGTGAGGAAAAATCAGGGGCTTTTTGACCGACTTTTATCATATTGCTAATCTCCTTGACGATTTTGGTTTTATCTTGAGGATTCTCTTGCGGATCTTCTCCTACAGGTCCACCCGTGGGACGGGCGCACCCGGCTTCAGCTTTTTCAGCCATGATCTGACAACCTCCGGTTAACTTTCTGATCTCTGGTTGATGGAAAACGGGGTGATGCACAGAGCCAATGCTTTGTGATCGAGTCGTAGCAATTTATTATTGTCTTATGCTCAGAATAAAGTCAAGTTGAATGTCAACCCGTATCCTGGAATCATGTGCCAAATTCAGGGAAGCGCTGTTCAGTCAAACCGTCCCTTGACACTTATGGGCATCTTGCTTAACTGGAACTCCGCAATCATCAAAGGGTTGATGTTCCAGGAGCTCCATGGATGGCGTCGTGCGTTTCTTGAAAGATCAACCCTTAGGTGCGGTCATCTCGATAATTTTAATGCATCAAGGTGCCCTTATGTCAGCCATCGGCCTGTTCCACGACATCTGTTTGACACAGGCCATAGGTCACCAGGGAGGTTCAGCAGCAGCCCTCAAACCGGGGGTGATGCGGAAACCGGGTTTTGCTGCCTGGCATGGGGATTCAAGGGTGAAGCTGTCTGCCGGTTCTATTCCTGCGGGTGTTGTACAAGTTGCGATTTGTTGTTAGAGTATCCTACGCACGCTTTTGATGGCGCCCGTTAGCATATTTCCAATATCTTTCAGCGGTTTAAGGACCCATTGAAAACCAACCGATTTACACAAGCGTTTCACCTGAGCATGAAACCGGGTCAGAAAACCTGTTTACGGATCGATTTGTGGCCGTACTATGTTTCCTGGCCCCTGGTCTACCTGCTGGGCAGGAGCCGGATGACCCCCAATCAGCTCGGGTTTTTCTCCCAGGTCAGCGGTCTTGGTTTTCTGGTGTGTCTCTTTACCGGGGTTCATCTCAGCCACCCGCTGATTCCGGGGGCTTTTCTTCTGACCCGGATCCTGCTGGATTGTGCTGATGGGCAGCTGGCGCGCTATACGCAGCAGGTTTCAAATCTGGGTGGGCTTTATGACCTGGCAGCGGATTTTTTCTTCACGCTGCTTCTCGCGATTGCTCTGGCCTATGCCCTGATCCGGTACAGCGGTGAAGATCCGTTTCTGGTGATTCCCCTGGCAGGGTTCGGGTTTTTGGGGGCTGTTTTTTCGGCGACCCTGCACTCCTTTGTCTCTGCCCTGGATACCCATGCCGGTACCAGCCCGGAAGCGGTTCGACAACGATTCATCGGGTATCCCGCGAATGACCGTCCCGGCAGTCGTGCTTACACGCTGAAGCTGGCTCTCTTCAGCGGTGTCTTCAAGCTGACCTGGCGCTGGGTGTCCATTGTTGTTCTGGCTCTGGCTGGCAATCACTGGAGAGGGAATCCTCCAGGGGGATTTCTGGTTTTGCTGTCACCCGTGGAATATGGCACCCAGCTGCTTGTACTGTTGCTGCTGACTGGATTGCAGCTGGATCTGCTTGCGTTTATTTTTTTTCAATCAGGGGGCTTTATTTATGCTTACCTTCTGGTTCAGGTCTACCGGCGTCTGCCTATATAAACAGACCGGCCGGGCAGACGCTGTTTTGACTTCTCCGCGGATCAGGAAAATGGGGGATATGATCATTCGTGTCCCCCATTTTCCGGCCAGAATCACCGACCCATTCTCATCCTTCGCTGTGCCCCGCCTGGGGGCATGTTGGTTTGTGAGACCCTGTTACTTCTGGTTCTTCAGGTCGTTGTACATCTGGAACGCTTTTTCCGGTGTCTCATTCCTGTGCACCACCGCACCGACTGCCTGGATCATTGCTTTGGGGGCTTCCGACTGGAAGATGTTCCGCCCCATATCCACACCGTTGGCGCCCTGCTGGATCGCCTTGTAGGCCATGGTCAGGGCATCCAGCTCCGGGAGTTTCTTGCCGCCGGCGATTACGATCGGAACCGGGCAGCAGGAGGTGACGGTCTCAAATCCCTCTTCGATGAAATAGGTTTTCACATAGTGGGCCCCGAGTTCGGCACAGATCCGGGTTGCCAACCTGAAGTAGCGGGCATCCCTTGCCATGTCCGTACCCACCGCCGTGACGGCGAGGGTGGGGATACCGGCACGGATTCCCTGATCGATCAGGCGGGTCATATTGTGGATCGACTGTTTTTCGTACTCACCGCCAATGAATACCTGCACGGCCATGGCTGAGACATTCAGTCTGACCGAATCCTCCACCGCAACCGCAATTTCTTCGTTGGACAGCTCCTTGAGGATACTGGAGCCACCGGACGCCCGGATCACAATCGGCAGCGTCATGGAAGGCGGGACGATGCTGCGCAGGATGCCGCGGGTCAGCATCAGGGTATCCGCATAGGGAACCAGCGGCAGGATATCCAGATCAATCCGCTCCAGACCGGTGGTCGGACCCTGAAAATAACCGTGGTCAACGGCCAGCATCACCGTGTTGCCCGATTGGGGATTAAAAATCCGGGCCAGCCTGTTCTTCATACCCCAGTCCAGCGAGTTGGACCCTTTCAGAAAAAATCCCTCCGATTTTTGAGGAACCCCTGCATGAAAATTCTTTGCTTCTTTGACGCCATCCAGATCTGCCATATTTTCTCCTTGGTTGATCAGTTGTCAGCCCGGGCTACCAGGTACCGGCATCCCGTCACGACTTCCGTTACAGATTGACCCCCGCCTGCCTGCCGACAGTAACGGGGCTGATATAATGTTGCACGAACAGGTATCTATTCAAAACAATTTCACCACAGAGGCACGTAGTACCCAAAGAAAAGACTATTCAGTGTTTTTTTCCGGATGCGTTTCTAAATCGTTCTTCATCTGTTGATGACTGACTGCAGTTAAAACATCATATGACTCAGTATCCTCTGTGTCTTTGTGGTAAACAGTGACATAAACAGCATGTCAAATGCAGGCCATCGGACCGCTAAACGGCTTCCTTGATCTCGTAGGCATTCGAGTCAAAATCCTTGACGAAGATCAACAGGGAGTTGCCCTTGGGAACCCGCAGCACTTCCAATCCTTCTGATGCACAGGTCTCTGCAAATGCTTCCCGATTTCTGACATCGAGACAGATATGTCCCAGGGGATTTTTCACCTTCTCTTTACGCCGGGAAATAAAGATTTCAAAAGAGAGTGTGTCGCTGGCATAATAGAGAATCGGAAAATCCTCTTTTTGCCCGAAGAGTTTTTCCGAGATGTCTGCCGGCAGCACTTTGGATGCTTTTTTCTCCAGGCCGAGACAGGTCTGAAAAAATCGGTCCGCATTTTCCTCAGAGGTGCTGACCAGTGCAATATGATTCAGGTTCATGTCTTCCTTTTTCCGTTAACGGGGGAACGCAGACGGGACCCCACCGTCCACCGGCAGCGTGGCGCCCGTGGTGGGGGTTTTTTCACTGGCGAAAAACACCACCGCGTTACCGACATGTTCCGCCAGCACGGAGGTCTTCAGCAGGTTCCGCTGGCGGTAATATTCTTTGAGACCGTCCGGGTCCAGACCCCTGGATTTCATTCTGTCCGGACCAATATAGTCCCAGAGTTTTGAAGAAACGGTGGCATCACCAAAGACAGCGTCCGGATTGATCATATTGACCCGTACCCCCAGTTCCGCCAGTTCCAGGGCGGCGATCCTGGCAATCTGGTGAGCGGCGGCCTTGGATGCGCTGTAGGCGCCGAATGCCGCTCCGGGATCAAACACATTTTTCGAACTGATCAGGACAATGTTACCACCGGTTCCCTGGCGTCTGAAAATCGGAATACCGGCCTTAATGATGTTAAACACACCCATCAGATTCACATCCATCACCTGGGAAAATGTCTCGGGGGACAGGTCCTCGATTTTTGCCACATGGGCAATGCCGGCATTGGGAACGATGATATCCACACCTCCCAGTTTCAGACAGATCTCCTGCAGGGCTTTCTCCACTGTGGGGAAATCGGTGATGTCAAAGGCCAGGCTTTCGATCCGGTTTTTGTCATAGCGCTCGGACAGGATCTCATGGACGGTTTGAAGTCGGGTGGTATCGATATCGGCAATAACGACGGCAGCCCCTTCCTTCAGCAGCCGGTCAGCAATCCCGAAACCGATGGCCCCGGCCGCACCGGTGACCACCGCCACCTGACCGGACAGATCCCCGGGCCTGTCTTTTTCCAGTTTCTGTTGCTGCTGGCTCATATACTCCAGATCGAAGTTATGGGATTCAGTGACCGCCCGGTATTCACCCATCAGCATGGCCTGCTGCTTGGCACGGATGGTCTGCTCTGCAATATCCGCTGCGATGCCGGCCCATTTCCGGGAAAAGCCGAGGGCCAGAAGTCCTGCGCCGGCGGCCAAAAAGACCCGGGGGCTGCTGTCCAGCCTTGTTCGCTGGAGCCCCTTGTCATGCACCTGCTTTTCAAAATAGACGTTGTAGGCGTCTCGAAACGTCTCCACAGCAGCGTTGACTTTTTCTTTGAGGGCGTCATCCGACACCGGGATGTCATCCATATAAATATAGGTGTTCTTCGTTCGCAGGGCATGATCCGGTGTCAGGACACCCGATTGACAGAGGGTCCCCGCCGTGTCGGACAGGGATGCAGCAATCAGGTCGGGGGAACTCCTGATTTCAACATAAAACCGCCGTCGGATACCGGTACTATCCAGGAATGAAGCAGCGCCGCGAACGACCTGGGCCAGGCGGGCAATATCGGCCTCACTGGCAGCTTTGCCCGGAGACAGGGCGCTGCCCCCGGTGCCACCTGTTGTCTTCTGGCTGATATACTGCTCAGCCCGGTTCACATAATGGATCATCCGGCCATATGCGGTTCTGGCATCCGGTCCAAAGGTAAAAATGCCGTGATTCAGACAGATGACGGCTTCGGCATCGGGATTTTCAGCAACGAGGGCCGCGACCCCCCTGGCCAGGCTGAATCCGGGTTTCATGTAGGGACAGACAACCGCTTTGGGCCCCAGGGCATTCTGAACAATGGCAGCGCCATCCTCCCTGTTGCTCAGAATCAGGATGCTGTCCGCGTGGCTGTGATCGACAAACTTGTGGGGCAAAAATGCATGGAGCAGTCCTTCGATGGAAGCTGTGGGAGCGGTCGCATTGATCCGGCTGATGAGCAGCTGGTTGACCATCTCCTCATCGGACAGTGCGTCCAGGGATTGCAGCTCTTTGAGGCTCTCGAGCCTCAGACCGGAAAAGCCGCTGGCTGTGACCGATGCCAGATCATGGCCACTGCCCTTGACAAAGAGAATCGCCTGCTCCCTGCCCAGCAGGTCTTTCACCCGGGTCTTGACAGAGGTATTCCCGCCGCCATGCAGCACCAGATTCGGGTTCCGTCCGATGAGACGGGAGGTGTAGATCCTTTCCACCAGATCTTGCGAAAGGTCCGGATGCTGCTTCCTCAGTTCAATCAGGTCTGGTTCGCTGAATCGATTTTCCATGGGATTTCAATATCGGGGCGATAACGATGGGTTTATAAAAAGGGTCAATGAATGTATGCTCATGCTTCGTCGTGCCCGTCCGTTAGCGGCACAAAACACAGGGCCTCGTTGCGTGGTGTCTGACCCGAGAGCATAACCCGGAATCCCAGGCCGTTCTCCAGTAGTTCCAGCAGTGGCACTCCGTTTGCGGCCTGGATGTCTGAGGGTTTCAGCACTTTCATGACCGCTTTCCCGCAATCCAGCATCCTTACCGCCTCTCTGACTGAGAAATTATCTGCAAAGGCCAGGTTGCTGCGCAGGGAGCTCACCAGGTTGATGGTCTCCGTATCCGACTTGTCGACGGACCAGTATACTTTTTCCGGCTCCAGGTGGATCGCCGCTTTTTTGGCGATCAATTCGTTCATGGCATCATTCTGGGTCACCACCAGCAACCGGGCAAAACCGTCTGACATTGCTGCTTCGTAAATATCACTGTCCAGAAGATCGGTGCAGATGATTTCGTGCCCCAGGTCGCTGGCCAGCATACAGGACGTGGCATTGGTTTCCAGAAATGAAACGGGCACATACAAATCGGCAAAATCAGCGATGGCGGAGCTGAAACTGTTTAAGCCGACGATCAGCAATCCGGAGCGGGAAGCCGGGACAGCCACCTTCAGAATCCTGGCCAGGGGACGGCAGGTAAGGGTTGCCGCCAATCCGGAGAAGAAAATGACGGCATAGGTGAGATTGAGAAGCAACGCCATATCCCTGTCATGCCCCAAGACCGTCAGGGTGGCATATGCAGCTGTTGCGGCTGCGATGATTCCCCGGGGACCAATCAGTCCGATGTATATCCGTTCTGACAGAAAAACCGGTGTTTTCCACAAGGCAACCAGCATGGAGAGCGGACGGACCAGCGCCCCCATGATCAGTGCGGTCAACAGCATCATCGGCCACTGGTCCAGCAGCGGCATCGGATTGATATGGGCCGAAAGCACGACAAACATCGTGCTGATGAAAATGCTTGATATCTGCTCCTTAAAATGGCGAATCTCATGCAGCGTTTCTTCGTTCAGACCGGAAAGGATAAAACCGGCAACGGCAACCGCCAGGGGTCCTGAGGAATGCATCATGACATTGGCGGCGTAAAAAACGGCCAGAGCGCCGGCGATACTGACAATTCCGAGCAGGGCGGTGTCCCGGAGACGACAGACGCGATTGATAATCCAGGTCAGGCTGTAACCACCCACAATCCCGACCAGGACTCCACCCACAATTCTCAGAAGCAGGGTAAACCCCACTTCCCCCCAGGAATCCTGCAGGTTGATGTCCACCATTTCCAGGGCCACCGCACTCAACAGAACCCCGATGACGTCTCCCCAGATGGATTCCCAGTTCATCAGGATTTCCAGTCGTCGGGTCAGGTAGACGCTTTTTAGAATCGATCCCACCACCGTCGGACCGGTAACCACAATCAACGCACCGAAGAAAATAGCGATCTGCCACGGTAAATCCAGCAGATAGTGGGCCAGTGCCGCGCCCCCCATGCCGGTGAGGGGTAATGAGATGATCAGGATGCGGCGAATGGCGGACGACTCGCTTTTAAAGGCGTGGGGGGAGAGTGACAGCCCGCCTTCAAACAGAATGATGGCGACGGTTATCTCCACCAGGACCAGCAAACCGCTGCCCAGTGACGTGGTATCCACCAACCCGAACCCGACCGGACCCGCAGCCAGACCCGCCAGGAGATAGAAAACAATCGCCGGAACCCTCAACCAGCGGGACAGGATGTACGATGTCACCCCCAGGATAAGCGCGATTGTTATTGTCTGCAGTGCAAAAAACTCCATGCTGCTCCGTAACGACTAAAATTGAATGAAACGTGAATAAAAAAAAAGGCGCCCCGAAAAGCGCCTTTTTTTATTAACGATCCTATCCTGACAGGATATTCCAACTGCCCGGCCAGCGTCATCAAGTCTCGTTTGTGGCTTCGATTCCGCAGAAATCAGCGACCATGCCATGGGACCATGGTACCCCGGTGTCTGCCAGTCCCTACATGGGACTCTTGACTGGACACTAGTAGTTATCGTCCTTTATCTCGAAATGGGCCTGGGAATGCTGACAGGCCGGGCAAATAGCCAGGGCGGTCTTCCCTTCATGCACGTAACCGCAGTTGCGGCACTTCCACCGGACCGGCGTATCCTTCTCAAAAACCTTGCCATCCTTGATATTCTGCAGCAGTTTCAGAAAGCGTTTTTCATGCTCCACCTCAACCCGGGATATCTCGCGGAATGATTCCGCTACCTTGGGGAACCCCTCCTTCTCAGCGACCTCAGCCGCCTCTTTGTAAAGAACGGTCCACTCATGATGCTCCCCGGCAGCGGCAGCCTCCAGATTTCCAGCTGTCTTGCCGATTACACCGGCCGGATAGGTCGCTGTAATTTCCAGGTCGCCCCCTTCCAGATGTCTGAAGAAGTTCTTGGCATGTTGCTCTTCATTGTCGGCTGTTTCGAGGAAAATGGCGCAGATCTGCTCATAGCCCTCTTTCTTCGCCTGTTTGGCAAAAAAAGTGTAGCGGTTCCGGGCCTGAGACTCCCCGGCAAAAGCTGCCAGAAGATTTTTTTCCGTCTGGGTTCCCTTCAAGCTCGTTTTCATATTCAGCTCCCCTTTATACTCCACAACCCATGAAGATTACAGTAGGCGCGCACTTTCTGCAGGCTGGCCTGCGCAGCAAACTGGCTCTGGGGGGTCTGTCCGGGCTTGAGGTATTTTCGTGACAGCCCGTCGGCGGAAATTATCTCAATCCATTCAATAAAATGCTTCTCTTCCATCGGGTGATGGACGGATCCCACAGTGACAGTCAGCCCATCGCCCTTTTTTTCCAGAACAGGGAGGTGCTTTTCCTGCCCCTGATCCGAGGTTTTTTCCACCTGAAGGGTCATGGCCTGGTTACAGCAGGTCAACTGGCCGCCGGAGGCATGCGCGACATCAACGATATTGCCGCAAATCTCGCATCGATATACTTGAAATAGTTCGGTCATATTCAGCTCCTGTACTTGGGTTCATGAAAATGTCAATAGCGGTTTTATCCCGATCAAGTTAAAAATTTATCGTATGGACAGCCCCTTTGTCTATTGATTTCGAATCCAACCGGGGGTGAGGGATTGAAATCGATCGCTGTCAACGTCATCTATCTGAAAACATGAGCTGACAGAATCTCCCCGCGTGTTGACAGCGTCAAGAATCACACCTTGCTGATCTTGACGCTGCGGACGCTCCGGAAAAATTCTATGACTGGTTAAAGAAGTTACGCAGGACGTTGTGCAGGATGCCGCCGTTTTTGTAATATTCGACTTCCACGGCGGTATCCAGCCTCGACTGGATCGGAATCTCCCGATCGTCGACCCGCAGGGTCAGCTTTTGCTGCGGTTTCAAGTCACCAGTCAGTCCGAGCACTGAATAGCTTTCTTTTCCGGTCAAACCGAGACTGTCCGGTGTAGCGCCATCCATGAACTGCAGGGGCAGAACACCCATCCCCAGCAGGTTGGATCGGTGAATCCGCTCGTAGCTTGAGGCAACCACGGCCTTAACGCCGAGAAGATACGTCCCTTTGGCCGCCCAGTCTCTGGAGGATCCGGTTCCATATTCCTTGCCCGCCAGAATGATCAGGGGTATCCCCGCTTTCTGATAAAGATCAGAGGCTTCAAAGATAGATGTCTGCTTGCCGGTGGGAAGATGAACCGTATATCCGCCTTCCACTCCGGGAACCAGCTGGTTGCGCAGGCGGATGTTGGCAAAGGTGCCCCGCGCCATGACCTGGTCATTTCCCCGTCGCGACCCGTAGGAATTGAAATCCTCTTTGTCGATACCGTGGGCCCGCAGGTAGTCGGCTGCGGGAGAGTTGCCGCTGATTGACCCGGCCGGCGAGATGTGGTCGGTGGTGACGGAATCCCCTACCTTGACCAGTACCCTGGCCTTGACGATCTCAACGGCTGGCGGCACCTCCTTGGACATCCCCTTGAAGAAAGGCGGGTTCTTGATATAGGTGGAACCGGTATCCCATTCGTAGACATCCCCGCCCTTGCCAACAATATCGTTCCACATGGGAGAGACGGTCTCGATGGCCTCATACCGGCTGCGGTACATCTCAGGGGTAATCACCAGCTGTGCGGCGCCGACTTCTTCAAGGGTCGGCCAGATATCCTTCAACATGACCGGTTTCCCCTCGGCATTCTTCCCCAGGGGATCCTTTTCAAAATCGATCGCCATGGTCCCTGCGATGGCATATGCGACCACCAGGGGGGGTGACGCCAGAAAATTGGCCTTGGTAAAGGGATTGACGCGCCCTTCGAAATTACGATTTCCCGACAGCACGGCTGCAACCGTCAGGTTCTTGTCCTTCACAGCCGCTTCGATTTCCGGCGCCAGTGGGCCAGAATTGCCAATACAGCTGGTGCAGCCGTACCCGACATTGTAAAACCCCATTTTTTCCAGGTATTTATCCAGGCCGGAGGCGGACAGGTAATCGGTAACGACCCGGGATCCCGGGGCCAGCGACGTCTTGACCCAGGGCTTGGTCTGAAGTCCCTGTTCAAAGGCCTTTTTAGCCAGGATGCCGGCCGCCATCATTACCGACGGATTACTGGTGTTGGTGCAGGATGTAATCGCGGCCAGCACGATGGAGCCGTGGGTCAGTTCATAGGGTGGAGAAGCCGGAATCGTCACCGACGCACCGATGGCTGCGTCGTCCAGTTCAAATCCGCGCTCCTTGATTGGGGTTTTCAACAGTTTGGACCACTGTTCCTTGACATTGGAAAGCGCAATCCGGTCATGGGGCCGTTTCGGACCGGCGATTGAGGTTTCCACGGTGGAAAGATCCAGTTCCAGGGTTTCCGAAAAGAGGGGGGCACTCATCCCATCCGTCCTGAAAATCCCCTGGCTTTTGCAGTAGACTTCGACCCGTTCGATCACCTCGTCCGGGCGGCCTGTTTTTTTGAGATAGTCCAGGGTGATGTGATCCGTGGGAAAGAATCCCATGGTCGCCCCATATTCCGGCGCCATGTTGCCGATGGTGGCCCGGTCCGCCAGGCTCAGTGCGGAAAGACCGTCTCCATAAAACTCGACGAATTTTTCAACCACCCCATGCTTTCTCAGGATTTCAACGATCCGCAGGACCAGGTCCGTGGCTGTGGTCCCCAGGGGCAACGCCCCGGTCAGTTTCATGCCGACCACCCGTGGCACCCGCATATAAATAGGTTGTCCCAGCATCACCGATTCCGCTTCGATTCCCCCGACACCCCATCCCATGACACCGAGCCCGTTGACCATCGGTGTATGGGAATCGGTTCCCACAACGGTATCTGAAAAACAGAAGCCGTCCCGGGATTGAACCACCGATGCCAGGTACTCCAGGTTCACCTGGTGAACGATCCCTGCGCCCGGCGGAAACACGGTCAGATTTTTGAATGCATTCTGCCCCCACTTGAGAAACTCGTACCGCTCCCGGTTGCGTTCGAACTCCCGCTTCATGTTCGTCTGGAGCGAATCACTGGAGCCGAAGGCATCCACCTGGATCGAGTGGTCAATAATCAGGTCGACCGGCACCCGGGGATTGATCACGGAGGGATCGCCCTTCATCTCTTTCATGGCACTGCGCAAAGCAGCCAGATCGACCAGTGAGGGGACGCCGGTGAAATCCTGGAGGAGCACCCGGGCCGGTGTGAATGGAATTTCCTTTTCAAAGTCACCGTCCGGAGACCATTCCGCCAGGGTATGGATATCCTTTTCCACAACCCGAAAATCGTCCAGGTTCCGCAACGCCTGTTCCAGCAGGATTTTGATTGAGAACGGCAGGCGGTCAATATTACCGCCAATGTCCAGTTTTTCCAGACTGTAATATTCTCCGGTTCCTTTTTTTAGCGGCAATTTTGCCTGACTCCCGAATGCATCACGATGCATAATGATCTCCTGAAATGAGATTAACTGCTTTTAAAACCATTTAGATAAACAAGCTTGACCCTGGGGCCTCTATAGAGGCCCCAGGGACACTGTTCAAAAACGCTATCATCCTCATATCTATCCAGGTTCTGCCATAGACGCGAAGACCTGTATGTCATGGAACGCATGCTCGACGTTCTTCGCTGCGAGTCTCGCGTATTCAATCACACACAGGTCTCAGCTTCTGCTCAAAAAATGGTGAATCGTTACCGATTCTTTGAATGATATGCAAGGTACAAAAACGTTGAAACAGACCCCGGCAGGGGGAATGACAATAAAACGGAATTGCGGCTTCGCTGCGCATTCATGAGTGATCGGGTATTTGCCGAAGGAATGAACTGCCCGAGCGATCAGGATCCGCTGTTACCTTTATTGTACTATAACATAAAAATATTTCTACCACAAAGTTGTTGCAGGTCTGAAAATTTTCAGGTCCGGGTGTCAGGAAGCATGGACATGGCTGCCCATGCTTCGGGGCAGGATGGCGGTATCAAAGCGATGGTTGAGAGGAAAAAGCGCAGGAACAGGACAGATCTTCCGGACTATTTTCCCCCCGATTTTTCATGAATGGCGGTCTTGATCTCTTTCTCGAAATCGACCAGGTTTTTTGTCAGGTTCCACCAGCCATTTTTAAAACCGACATAATCGGGGCCGGACATGGCCGTGCCATACCGGACCGATGAAGCGTAGAACAGCCAGTGACGGAGCCAGGTCAGCTCCAGGGATTCATCAAAAGGGTTCGCCGGGTCTGCCAGGTTTTTTTCCCAGGCGCTCTGCATCATCCGGGTGGCTGTTTTGACCATGCGATCGACTTCCTGGTTGGACTGGTCCATATGGCTGAAAAATTGATTGCTCCAGTCGGTGCTGTGACAGGATCCGCAAACCTTCCGCATCTGCTGTTGTCTTGCCTGTGCTTCCACCTGGGAGATCAGGAATGGCGACGCGGGCTGCCCACTGAATGTCACCGGCAGGGGCTGGCCGTCTTCGTTTCGAATCCGGTATGTTCTGCCGTCTTTGGGTTGCGGGTGGGAGTATGGGAGACCGAATATCCGGACCCAGAGTCGTGACCCAAAATCATGGGTTCTTTCCACGATGGTCGCGTTATCCTTGTCAGCCAGAAGCGCATTGTGGCAGGTAGCGCAGGTCGGTGCCTTAAAGTCCGCACCCGGCTGCCAGGGAACATGCGTCCAGTTCCATTGTCCGGTTTGACTCAGAAATATATTGCCATGTTTGCTCTCCTTATATACTTCCCAGGCCGGGGCGTCCGGAGCGAGATGGCATTGGGCGCAGGTGTAGGGTTTTCGGGCCGTTTCCAGGGAGAAACTGTGACGGGGATGACAGGCGGTACAGGCACCGAAACTGCCGTCTGGATTATGACGTCCGACACCCTGATTGGGCCAGTTGGTCAGGTCAGGAACATCCACCTTCTCAAAGGCCGTCTGCACGGTTTTCATCCCCTTGACCCCAATATGGGTGCCATGGCAGCCATAACAGGATTTTGCCCCGGCCATGGGGGCAACCTCTTTCTCAACCAGGGTTCCGTTTTCCAGGTCTTTCTGCCGGGTCAGGGTATTGACCAGTTGATGATAGAGCGGGTTTTGTTCGAGGTTGGCAATGGCATTGGCTTTTTTACTGTGGGCATACTGTTCGACCTCTACCGGGTGGCAGGTGGCGCAGTCGGGGGGTGAAACCACCACATTGATTCTGTAGTCGTTGTGCTCAAAATTATCCTTATGTCGTTCGGGATTCAGTCCATGACATTCATAGCAGCCCACGACCACAGACGACAGGGATTCCGGGACAGCGTCGGCTGATACGCGTCTGGCATGGACGGGTTTTTGCAGGGCGTTGACGACCGACATCGTTGCATGTCTACTGGATCGCCAATCCGCAACAATCCCGGGGGTCTCGTCTTCGTGGCAGCCCAGGCAATCCTGGGTGGCTTCGCTGATTGGGGGATTCGCCGCAGGTTGGTCAACCGGCTCAGCGCTGGCCGGGAAACCGAGCCCACAGACCAGCAGAACCAGTGCCAATCCAGGAACCAGTCTCCTGAGGGATAGAACGATTGGGTCATTGCGCAGATGTTTAGCCATAGCTTATACCACTCCGGGTTAATGAAAAAAATAGAGTCACTTAAAAGCCGGGAACCCTGTTTTCGTCATGCCCGCCCCGTGCATGGGTGGAGCTGAAAACAGGGATCCTGTGGGATCGACCGGATCGGGCCGGTTAATGGTATTTTCCGTTGGACAGATCTACCTGAAGACTGGTTCGAAATCGATGCCGGGATTGGAAATTGTCCTGACCTTTCCCAAAAGCCAGCAAAACAGTGGTAACCCCTTCCCGGTTGATCTTCCGGTCCGCGGCATCCCCCGAATCCAGCGGGAGAGAAAATTCAATCGTGGTGAATTCCCCCTGCTCACTCCCTGAAACATTGGCTACGTTATTTTGACCGTTCATGGCGGTATCGTCGAGATGCTCTTTGGGTCGGACCCCAAAGGCGTCCGTCAAAAAGACGGTTCCGTTTTTAACGTAGCCCAGGACAAAGTTGGCATCCTGCATTTTTGTGGACGGGTTGAACCCGATCCCGACCCAGCCCGTGGTGGCGGCAGTCAGTTTTACATACAGCAGTGGCTCCTGGATTTTCCATGAGAAAGTCATATTTTCCAGTTTGATTTCGTGGTCATAGTCCATCGATATGGCAGATGCAGGTATGATGCAAAAGGAAATGAACAGGATGGTGATCACTGTTCCGAGCTTGCAGAAAATACGTTTCATGGTCTGATCTTCCTGAATGAAGGGTTATTGGTAAACAGGCTCCAGCCTGACGGCAGCCTCACCGATCGGTCAGATGTGCTCTTTGTCCTGTATGCTAAACACAAAAAACCGCAATCTGTAAAGGGAACGGCGAGGGGTGCACCTACGGCGACATATTTACAGGAAATGGGGAGATAGCCGGTTCAGATTCACCCGGGCAGGAAATCCTGCCCCGTCAGGATTTCCGACGTCCGAAAAAACCCCTGTCTGCCTCTGTTTTCAGTACCCAGGGCATTTTTCGGCGTTAACTGGGGGTCTCGACGATGTTTCGGGGATTCCCAGCGGGATTGTGGTGTTAAACGCCCTGAAAACAGTGCTCGGGCAATAAGTTTACTTTGGCACGGAACTTTCAGGTAGGTACTATAAGATGTTAGAAACGAAAATCTGAAGCAGCAAACACACCAGTCACCAGTTCAACCCGGGAAACCCGTACAAAGTCATGTCCGCTTTACAGCGGGATTCCGGCATCACCGCAATAGGGGCGCATGCCTGGGAACGGATTGGTCAAGGAATAGAAAAACCATGAAAACAAGTGAAACAGAAATTGATCTGGTCCTGAAGCAGGAATATCAACATGGATTTGTGACGGATGTTGAAGCCTCCTTTATACCTCCGGGTTTGACCGAAGAGACCATCCACCAGATATCCGCAATCAAAAAAGAGCCGCCATTCATGCTCGAATGGCGACTGAAGGCGTTCGAAAGATGGCAGACCATGCGTGAACCCAACTGGTCAACCATCCATCACCCGCCCATCGACTATCAGGCACTCTCCTATTACTCTTCCCCGAAATCATTGGCAGATGGCCCCCAGAGCCTGGAAGACGTAGATCCCAAGCTGCTGGAAACCTATGCCAAGCTGGGGATTCCCATTGAGGAACAGAAAGCGCTGGCCGGTGTCGCCGTGGATGCTGTTTTTGACAGTGTCTCGGTGGCCACCACCTTTAAGGACAAACTGGAGGAAGCGGGGGTGATATTCTGTTCGTTCTCGGAGGCGGTGCAAAAACACCCGGCGCTGGTGGAAAAATATATGGGTTCGGTGGTTCCTTACACCGATAATTTCTTTGCCACCCTCAACTCGGCGGTTTTCAGTGATGGCTCCTTTGTCTATATACCCAAGGGGGTCCGTTGCCCGATGGAACTTTCAAGTTACTTCCGGATCAATGCCTCTAATACCGGGCAGTTTGAACGGACATTGATCATTGCTGAAGAAGGCAGTTATGTCAGTTATCTGGAAGGCTGTACCGCACCCAAAAGGGATGAAAATCAACTCCATGCGGCAGTGGTTGAGCTGATTGCCATGGAAAATGCCGAGATTCGCTATTCGACTGTCCAGAACTGGTATCCGGGGGATGAAAACGGCAAGGGGGGAATTTACAATTTTGTGACCAAGCGGGGCATCTGCAAGGGGGATAATTCAAAAATATCCTGGACCCAGGTGGAGACCGGTTCCGCCGTTACATGGAAGTATCCGAGTGTTATCCTGAGAGGCGACAATTCCGTGGGTGAGTTTTATTCGGTGGCCCTGACGAACAATTATCAACAGGCCGATACCGGAACCAAAATGACCCACATCGGGAAGAACACCCGCAGCACCATTATTTCAAAAGGGATTTCAGCCGGGCACGGACAAAACGCATACCGGGGTCTGGTCAATGTGACCAAAAATGCCGATAACGCGCGGAATTTCAGCCAGTGTGACTCCCTGCTGATGGGAAACCGGTCGGGGGCGCATACGTTTCCCTATATTGAAGTGAAAAATCCGACCGCCCAGGTTGAACATGAGGCGACCACCTCGAAAATCGGAGAAGACCAGCTTTTTCTATGCCAGCAACGGGGGATATCCCCTGAAGACGCGGTCTCATTGATCGTCAGTGGTTTCTGCAAGGAGGTCTTTAAAAACCTGCCCATGGAATTCGCGGTTGAAGCCAGGAAACTTTTGTCTATCAGCCTTGAGGGCAGTGTTGGCTGATTTGTCCCTGTCACCAGCAGGTGAAACCCGTTCCCGGCACAGCCGGAAAATTTTGGGTATGAACAGAGCAATTACAATCCCTTCCAGGGTAACAAAAAAAACGCCATTCAGGCCGGCAAACACAAGCGAATCGGACCGGCGGCGTTTAATCAACAGCAGGAGAATTATGTTAGACATTCAGAACCTTCACGCCAATGTGGAGGATAAAAAAATCCTAGATGGTCTCAACCTGATGGTGAAGCCCGGTGAGGTGCACGCCATCATGGGACCCAACGGTTCCGGCAAGAGCACCCTGGCCAATGTGCTGGCCGGCAGGGAAACCTTTACGGTCACCCAGGGCCGGATTCGATTCAACGGACAGGATCTGCTGGAGATGTCGCCGGAACTCAGGGCGCGAGAGGGGATCTTCCTCGCTTTCCAGAATCCCATCGAAATCCCGGGGGTCAACAACATGTATTTTTTAAAGGCCGCGCTGAACGCCAAGCGAAGTCACCAGGGGCTGGAAGAGCTGGATGCATCCGATTTTCTGAAACTGGTGCGTCAAAAGCTCGACATTGTCAAAATGGATGACAGCTTGCTGAAACGGTCGGTCAATGAGGGTTTTTCCGGTGGTGAAAAAAAGCGGAATGAAATTCTGCAGATGGCCATCCTGGAACCAAAGCTGGCGATCCTGGATGAAACCGACTCGGGGCTTGATGTGGACGCGCTGCAGATCGTATCCGAAGGGATCAACACCCTGCGTTCCAAAGACCGGGCCATTATCCTGGTCACCCATTACCAGAGAATACTCAACTATGTCGTGCCTGACTTTGTCCATATCCTGGCCAAAGGGAAGATCATACGGTCCGGGAATAAAGAGTTGGCACTGGAAATTGAAGAAAAGGGGTACGGTTTGTCCGACCTTTCCAGGAGCGCATAACAAAGGCGAAACACTTATGACACCAACACCCATAGAAAAATACCTGTCTGAATTTACAGGTGTCCAATCGAGCCTGTCGGGTCAGACGCTGCCCTGGTTGTCCACCATCCGCAGGAAAGCGCTGCAGTCGATTAAGAAAAACGGATTTCCCCATCGAAAGCATGAGGAGTGGAAGTACACCGACATTTCCAATATTGCAGAACGGTTTTATCAACCCACCCACCGGACGGTACCGGCGAACCTGTGGAAGATGCTGAATGATTCGGGACTGGATCTGACCGCGTGCTTTCCCGTCATTTTTGTTGATGGCCGCTACAAAGCCGAATTTTCAAATTTCGTCAAGCTCCCGGAGGGTGTTACCATCGAGGGCCTGGCAGCAGTCATCGAAACAAAACCGGAGTGGCTGCGGGAACAACTGGCCCGATTTTCCGAGGCCAACAGCAATATCTTCACCGACCTGAATACCGCTTTCATGAATGATGGTATCGTGATCCGTCTTTCAAAAAAGGCCCGGATTACCCAGCCGATTCAGCTGGTTTTTGTCTCCACCAAGCAGGCAGAACCTGTTTTGTCCCAGCCGCGAAACCTCATTATCCTGGAGGAGGCCGCAGAAGCGGTGGTGATTCAAAAATTCATCAGCCTGAACCCGGCGTCTGACAATCTGACCAATGTGATGACAGATATTTTTCTGGGCCAACGGGCAGAACTGGAGCTCATGGTTGTCCAGGCAGAGAATATTCAGACATCCCACATCAATTCCATCCGGGTCAAACAGGAGACGCGCAGCCTATTCAGTTCCAGGGTTTTCACATTCGGGGGCAGTCTGACCCGCAACAACCTGGACATCGAAATGGATGCTGAGGACGCATCCTGCACCCTGGACGGACTGTTCATGATCGACGGGCTGCAGCATGTCGATAACCATACCCGCGTGGACCACAAGAAACCCGGATGCACCAGCAGTGAACTCTACAAGGGGATCCTGGATGACGGTTCCCACGGTGTTTTTAACGGCAAGGTCTATGTTCACCAGGATGCCCAGCAGACCAATGCATTTCAAAAAAACCCCAACCTGTTGTTGTCCAGGGATGCAGAGATCGACACCAAACCGCAATTGGAAATATATGCGGATGATGTTCGCTGCAGTCACGGAGCCACGGTTGGCCAACTGGATGAACCGGCGCTGTTCTATCTCAGGTCACGCGGCATGGATGTGGCGGCCGCCCGGGATCTGCTGATCTACTCCTTTGCGGAGGAGATCATCAAAAAAGTGCCGTTCGAACCACTTCGAAAACAGCTAATCGAGACAGTGACCGATAAACTATCGGAAGCTGACATTCTCAAGGAGATGCAGTAATGGCTTTACCTCAAGCTGAACCCAAGAATAGCCATCACCTGGCAAAGCATCACTCCCTGTCGGATGCCTTTGGTTCTGTCAATATCAAGCAGGACTTTCCCATCCTCTTCAAACCGGTGCGAAACCAGTTGCTGGTCTATCTGGACAATGCCGCCACCACCCAGAAACCCCAGGCGGTGATCAAATCCCTTTACGGATACTATACGGGGAAGAATGCCAATGTGCACAGGGGGGTTCACTACCTCAGCGAGATGGCGACACAGGCCTATGAATCAGCCCGGGAAAAAGTGCGCCGGTTCATCAACGCCCGGGAGACAAAAGAGATTGTCTTTGTGAGAGGGGCAACGGAAGCCATTAATCTGGTGGCCCAGACATTTGGAAAAATGACCGTGAAACAGGGGGACGAGATTCTTGTCACGGAATTGGAACACCATGCCAATATTGTTCCCTGGCAAATGCTCTGTGAGCAGGTCGGCGCCACCCTGCGGGTTATCCCCATGACAGACGAAGGTGAACTGCGGCTGGCTGAAATGGAGGGCATGCTGAACGAGCGGACCCGGCTGGTGGCCGTGTCCCATGTATCCAATGCCGTCGGTACGATCAATCCGGTTGCACACATAATAGGCATCGCTCACCGTGCAGGGGTTCCCGTCCTGATCGACGGTGCCCAGGCGACAGCCCATCTCAGGGTCGATGTCCAGGCACTCGATTGTGATTTTTACGTCTTTTCGGGGCATAAAATGTATGGCCCCACCGGGATCGGGGTTCTGTATGCCAGAAAAGCGCTGCTCGAAGCCATGCCGCCATACCAGGGTGGCGGGGATATGATCTCCAAGGTCTCTTTTAAAACCGGAACCACCTATAACCGGATCCCTCATCGATTTGAGGCCGGAACACCCAATATCAGCGGTGCCATTGGCCTGGGGGCGGCGATTGACTATCTGGCGGAGTTTGATATCGACGAGATCACAGCCCACGAAAACGCGCTGCTGGCCTATGCGACAGAAGCGCTCCAGCAGATACCGGAACTGCGGATTATCGGCACGGCGGGAGAAAAAACCGGAATCATCTCCTTTGTCCTGGATGATATTCATCCTCACGACATCGGCACCATTCTGGATCAATCCGGGATTGCAGTGCGGGCCGGGCACCACTGTGCCATGCCCCTGATGGAACGGCTGGGGCTGAGCGCCACGACCCGGGTCTCCTTCGGTCTCTACAACACCTTTAAAGATGTTGACCTTCTGGTGGAAGGAATTCACCATGTACTGCGCATTTTCAAAGCCAACTGAACCAATATGAACGAGCTCTCAGAACTGTACGAGGAGATTATCCTCGATCACAACAGACGTCCCCGTCATTTTGACAAAATTCCTGTTGGAAGCAACAGGGAAGCGGAGGGGCACAACCCGCTCTGTGGAGACCATTACGAGGTCCACCTGAAGGTCAATAATGGCATTGTTGAAGATGTCGGCTTCAGTGGGGCCGGATGTGCGATTTCCAAGGCATCTGCATCCCTTATGCTGGAGAGTGTTCTGGGTAAGTCAGAGGCGGAAATCGAGACCCTTTTCAACCATGTCCATGAGATGCTGACCGGCGATGAAGCGGACACCACCGAAGACCACCATGACCTGGGGAAGCTGGAGGTGCTGGGTGGGGTGCGAAAATACCCCATGCGGGTCAAATGTGCGGCTTTGGCATGGCACATTCTGAACGCCGCGCTGCACAATTCTGAAGAAACCGTGACCATGGAATGAGCCAGGGACAATTTGGAAAACAAGATAACCGCAAACCCTTCAACCCGACCCTAAATCGACATGAATGATCAAACCCCGGAGCAGGTTGCTGCTGCCCAGTTAAAGGAAAAAGTCATCGAACAGCTGCGTGACATTTATGACCCGGAGATTCCGGTCAACATCTATGAATTGGGCCTGATCTACGGCCTGAATATCGATGCGGGCAACGAGGCATACATCCATATGACCCTAACGGCACCGGGATGCCCGGTGGCACCCATGATTGTTGAAGAGGTCGAAACAAAGGTGGGGGCTATCCCGGGAATCAGCAAGGTAACCGTGGAACTGGTCTGGGATCCGCCCTGGGATGAGGATATGATGACGGACGAAGCAAAGCTGGAAGTCGGCATATTATAGAGACCCCCTGAACCACTGCAAAAAAACCTGCAGCCCCGGAATCATGACAGGACGTTGCCGATAAGCTTTGATTGTGTTTATCGCGGTTTTCTGTTAAAAATTGGAAGGATGCTGCAGGAAAACATGCGGATATCAGCGGGGGCGGAAACCGCCTGAACCAGCTGTATATCGGCATTAGCGCCAATTATTATTTTTGGCACAGTTATTTCAACACATTACTCCAGTTACCGGAAATCAGGCTTCCCGGGTGGTGCCATTTGTGTGGAACCGTGAAGGGTTGGTTTCAGGTAGAATTGCTGGAAACGTTCATTGTCTAACTATTCTATAATCTCCCCAACTAAGGAGGAAACATGGCTGATTTAAAAAACTCCAAAACGTTTGAAAACTTGAAAGAAGCTTTTTCAGGTGAATCCCAGGCCAATCGCCGCTATCTCTATTTCGGTAAAGTGGCTGATATAGAAGGCTATCCGGAGGTCGCCTCCAATTTTCGGGAAACCGCAGAGGGTGAAACCGGTCACGCCCATGGGCATCTGGATTATTTAAAAGCGGTGGGAGACCCTGCCACCGGGCTGCCTATTGGAGACACAGCGGAAAACCTGAAGGCTGCGGTTGCCGGAGAAACCCACGAGTATACGGATATGTATCCGGGTATGGCTAAAACAGCCCGTGCAGAGGGATTTGCAGAGATCGCCGACTGGTTCGAGACCCTGGCCAAAGCGGAGAAATCCCATGCAGGCCGCTTCCAGAAAATGCTGGACGGAATCAGCTGATCAAGTTAGGATAAAGCCGATTATCCACTTATCGGCTTTAACTCTTGATTTTAAAGGATATTATGTCTTCCAACGACCCGTCAGTTTCATTCCAGGCCAGCAACGGCCTCTGTTACATCACCGATGACCCCAGGTATTGGGACCCTGCCGGTCTTGAGCAGGAGATCACCCGGGCATTTGCATTATGTCACAGTTGCCGCATGTGTTTTAAATACTGCGACGCGTTTCCCGTGATGTTCCAGCTGATCGAGGACAGGAACGAGGATGTCAACCAGTTGACCCCGGCGGATGTGAACAAGGTGATGAAACTCTGCTTTCAGTGCAAACTCTGTGAAGTGGAATGCCCCTATACACCCCGTGCCCAGCATGAGTTTCAACTCGATTTTCCCAGGCTGGTCCACCGTTATTTCGCCCAGCAGGCCAGGGGTAAACGAAAAACCCTGGGTGAATGGATGCTGAGCAACACGAATGCTTTGGGTGTTCTGGCCCGGATGAGTTTCGGTCTGGCCAACCTGGCCAACCGGTTTCCGCCGGAACGGTGGATTCTGGAAAAAATAGCGGGTATTCATCGCCGGAAGCTGCTGCCTGATTTTGCGGCCCGTACCTTTACCGCCATGGCAAAGCGCAGCGGATGGATCAAAAAGGCACCGGACACCGAGGTCGTTATTTTTCAGACCTGCTACGTGGACAACAACGAGCCGGACATCGGTAAAGACCTGGTAACGGTCCTGGAAAAAAACCAGGTAAAGTATACCTGCCTGGAGGGATACAAGTGTTGCGGCATGCCTTACTGGGAAATCGGAGATTTGGAAACCGTCCGGAAAAACGCCCATCACAACCTGAACCTGATGATGCCGTTTGTTGAGAAGGGTGCCAGGGTCATGGCCATCAATCCGACCTGCGCCATGATGATGCGTCGGGAGTATCCGGAACTGCTGGCGGGGGATGACCGGGAGCGGGCTAAAAAACTGGCCGCAGCCATGGTCGAACCGGGCGAATACCTCTGGTCCCTCCGCAAGGAGGAGCGGTTCTGCAAGGAATATAAAAGCGTTCCCGGGCAAACCATCGCCTACCATATCTCCTGCCACCTGCGGTCATTGGGGGTTGGTTTCAGGAGCCGGGAAATATTCAAGCAGATGCCGGATGTCAAGGTCAAGGTGGTGACGGAATGCTGCGGTCACAACGGTACCTTTGCCATGAAAACCGAGAGTTTTGAGGATTCCGGGCGCATCGGTCAGAAGGCGTTTGATGCCATGCAAAAGGCGGAAGCCGATATCTGGGCCACCGACTGCCCGCTGGCTGCGGTCCAGTTCAAGCAATTCACCGGCACCAAACCCCTGCACCCCATGTCCATCCTGGCACGGGCCTATCGGGAAGACGGATTTGAAAAATAGCGCGCGGGTGTGCTTTTCACCATCATGCCCGGGCGGGCACAACGAACCCTGAGAAAACGAATAACAGATTAGGATTGCGATGAGACTGGTAACACGAGAGGAAATCCTGGACTATGTGACCTATGAAGAGCAGCGGGTGGCGACCCGTGAAAAGGTCATGAAAATCAAAGATACCATGCGTATCCGCCTGGGTGAATACCTGACATTTCTGTTTGAAAACCATGATACCATCCAGTACCAGATCCAGGAGATGGTCCGCATCGAGCGGATCGTCAAGGAAAAAGATATCCAGCACGAAATAGAAACCTACAATGAGATCCTCGGCAACCCGGGGGATCTGGGCTGTACGCTCCTGATCGAGATCGATGACCCTGCGGAACGGGATGTCAAGTTGAGGGAGTGGATGGGTCTGCCTGAAAAGCTCTATCTGCTGCTGGCGTCGGGAGAAAAAGTCTACGCCCGGTTTGATCCAAAACAGGTGGGGGATGATCGGCTCTCCTCGGTTCAGTACATGCAGTTCGAGGTCAAGGGCCGCCAGCCGGTTGCCATCGGTGTCGAGCATGCAAAAATGACCCTTGAAACCCCATTGACCGACCAGCAACAGGCCGCCCTGGCAGAAGCCCTCTGATTGGAAAAGACTGCCCTGCTTCAGGGCAGCTGGAAATGACATTCAATCAGATCGCCCAGCGTTGAATACGCCTTGAACAGATCCTGGTAGTGAGTGACATGCCCGGGGATGGGACGGTAGGTCTTTTCAAATCCCTGACCCATAGCCTTTTGAGCCCCTTCCACCGAGTCATGTATTCCCGCCACCGTGGCAGCGACCATCGCCGCGCCGAGTGCGACCGTCTGCTCAGAACTCATAATCCACGGCTCGCCGCTCGGCGATCACCTGTTTGCCGAAGGCAAGTACCTTTTGATGTTCCGGATGCTGACCGTAGGCGTTCAGACTGTCGATGTCCTGAAATTCAGCGTTCAGCACCAGGTCGGATGCCGTATCGCCGGGAATAATGTTCTTTCCCACCTTCAGGTCAACGATCTCATCGACGATCCCCACCAGGTTTTCCAGCATGGTTTTGAAAATGTCGATATTTTCATTTCTGGATTTCCCCATGGCGTCTTCTTTAAACCGCCACATCACAATATGTTTAAGCATCAGACTCCTTTATTCCCTTATGGGCACCTTGATTCATTAAAATTATCGAACTTACCGCACCAACGGGTTGATCTTTCAAGAAACGCACGAGGCCATCCAAGAACCCTTTGATGCTGACTGAGTTTCATTGAATCAAGGTGCCCTGATGATTAATCTGAAAAACGGGTGTCACAGCCGGGGTCAATCCGCCCTGCCGTCGGGTTCACAAGACTCTCAACCCGCAAATATCACGCAAATCACGGCGCTTCTGGTCCATGGCTGTGTGTAATTGTCATGTTCAATCACAGATCATACATGATTGACGACATGCTGTTAAGGGCTTCGTTGCGATAGTTTCAGCCAGATCCAAATGCCAGTTTTCAGGGGAACTTTTTGGGCGGGGCTGCCCGGTGGGAATGGTCACACGTTAACATGAACCCTTGGAGAATATCTCTTAACCCCTTTTCATGCCTCAACTATCTGAAAACGGGCATTCTTAAGGAGCCTGTCATGTGTCACAATGGTCAGAGCCCCCTTCAATGCCGATGAAATCAACTTTCTGTCAAATGGAGCGCTGTGATGAAAAGGATGTCCCCCGGTCTAGTCTGCATGACTTGGCGTCATTGATACTCACTCAAATCCTTCTTGGCCGAGAACAGAAAAGAAATCGGCTGAAATAACCAACTTGCCCAAAGCGTGTTAAATTCAAATTTCCAAATTTGATACCGGCCCTTAAATGGGATCTTGAATATCTGTTTCAGGAATACCGGATATCATGAAATCAATCTAAAACGCCGGGTGCAGTATCTTTTTGCCAGGGGAACACGGCGTTATTTCTTTTTCTCCTTATCAGCGTCAGCCATGGCGGACGGAAAGGGTTTTCCACCCAGCACGGTTCCCCAGACGGGAATATCCCTGATGTTCATGGGTGCCACCTCAAACGGATCTTCCCCCAGCACCGTAAAATCAGCCAGTTTCCCAGGTTCGATGCTGCCGATATCCTGCTCCATATCCAATGTATATGCAGCACCCAGGGTGACGGCATACAGGGCATCCGCCACGGAAATCCGTTCATTCTCACCCAGTATCCGTCCCGATGCGGTTTGGCGGTTTACAGCCGCCCAGATCGAGTGAATCTGGCTGATGGGGGTAATGGGGGCATCACTGTGCATGGTAAAGTTCACCCCCATTCGCCTGGCGGTTTCGCAGGCATTCATGCGATGGGCGCGGTCCGGTCCGACGGTGCTTTCGAAGTGCTTATCTCCCCAGAAGTAGATATGGTTTGAAAAGATATTGGCACTGACCCCCAGTCGGGCCATTTTTCTGTATTGCGCCGGACTGGTGAGCTGGCTGTGATGAACGGTGTGACGGTGGTCCAACCAGGGTGTTTCAGCCTGAACCTTCTCCACAGCATCGAGAAATACATCCACTGCTTCATCGCCATTGCAGTGGCAGTGCATACTGAGCCCGTGCCGGTGATAGGAGCGCAGCGTATTGACCATCTCATCCGGCGGTGTCAACCACATGCCATTGGGATTTCCCTTATAATAACCGGGTTCGCGAAGTCTGGCGGTGTATCCTTGAATGGAGCCATCCAGAAAGTACTTGACGATGCCGAGCCGCAGTTTCGCAGTGCTCTGTGCTGCCTGCCGGATCACCCACAGGGCAGCTTCGTCATGATCCTCCACGTTAAACATCATTGGGAGGTACAACTGATTGATGCGCACCGGAAAGTCGGGAGCATCGATCATCCGTTTCAACCGATCCAGATCGGCCTGGTTTCCAGGTGTCCCATAGGCCATTTCAGCGATGGTGGTACAGCCTGCATTTTTGGCCTGAATGGCATAAGTCATCCAGTTCCGGTCAATCTCGGCGCCGTTGCCGACCCTTTCGTAGATATCGCCCGCCAATCGCAGGGCATAGGGCTCCTGCAGCTCACCGGTGAGTTCACCGTCCGGTCCCTTATCCAGCCCTGCCACATCGGTATCTTTGGTGATGTTCATCCGCGACAACAGCGCTGTATTAACGGTTGCCAGATGAGCGCTGATATGAAAAATAAAAATCGGCCGGGAGGTTGAAATCCGGTCGAGATGCGACACGTTCAACCACTCCTTTTCGAAAAAGATGGGATCAAATCCCCAGGCCACCAGCGGTTCATCTGGATCGGTCATCGCATCATTCAGGGTTTTCAAGCGAGCCAGGACCTCTCCGAAATCCTTCAGCCCCTTCCATATTCTGCCGTCGGGTCCCTTGCGGTCGTAGTATCCAATATAGGGAAATCCCCAATGGGTCCCTTCATGGACATGGCTGTGTGCTTCGATCAGACCGGGTGTCAGGATCAGCTCCGCAAACCGGTTATCGATGGTGCAGGGGCCGTAGCTTTTCATCTCCTCCAGGGTCCCCACACCCAGAATCCTGCCATCTCGAACAGCCACCGCTGTCCCTTCCGGCCGGGTTCTGTTCATGGTAATTATTTTTCTTGCTGAAAAAATCGTCGTTTTTGCGTTCATTGCCTGTCATCCCCCTATTGAGTGTGAGTCCCGCTGAATCTCAAAGAATGAAAACCAGTCGGCTGGCGTCCCCCGTTTTCGAATCACCTGCTGCGTTTCAACAACACCCTATAACCCTTAAATACAAAATGCAGTGACATCAGCGGCAAAATCATGACATTAGACGCAATATGGATTCATCAATCAATGTCGTTCACTTAAGCCTGCAAACCCGTGTTTGTTATGAACCCCTATCAATTGCGGATACGTTTCAAGATGATCTAAAACTCGCTTCGCTGAGATCCCAAAACTCGCTTTGCTCAGACAGTTGGGATCTCGGTCGCTTCGCTTCGTTAAGATCATCGATGCAACTCCTCCAGGCAATTGCTATGGCTTCATAACAAACACGCAATGCAAAAGTGGTCCTTATGATAACGACTTGGATTCATCAATGACAGGTGGCTTTATAAGCGTTACACTCTTCTGGCAGCAGGCAACATCGGACAACCCAAACCTGCTGCAAATTTTTGCGATCCAGCAGCGCGTGTGCTTATCATCAGACAACAGCAATTAAACATATGGCTTCTGATCAAATCTTTCTGCATGCACTGACCATTTCTGTCATTCGGTATGCCCAGAAACAGGGCATGGCTGAAAAGGAGATTTATCGAATTCTGAACCTCGATCTGACACAAATGGACTTGTCGGCGCTTCAGCCGGCACCGGAACAACTGCTCCAGTTAATTCGACAGGTCTCTCAAGAAACCGGAACCCCGTTTACCGGTCTTCAAGTCATCAGGTTCATGAAACTCAGTGATTTTGGGATTGCCGGCTATGTTTTGATGAACTGCCGGAATATGGCGGAGGTGCAGGAAAAGTATCAAACCTACCATCGACTCATGGGCAATGTGACCCGCCTGACCGTCAACGTTGCGGAGGACAGCGTGACATACTGCTGGAAACCGGTTAAAGACCTGTCCGCTGAAATGGAACGGATCGTTATGGAATACCTGGTCGCCAGTATTGTCACCCACAGTTGTGAAATGACCGGACAGAAACTGCCCGTTACGGCAGTTGAGTTCAGCTGGTCCGCTCCCGAAGACGTTTCGGAATACACCCGGTTGCTGGGCTCCCGACTATTGTTCGACAGGCCCCATACCGCGCTTCACTTCGACAGATCGTACCTGACACTGCCGGTCAGGACCGCCAATTCAGAGCTGCTTTCCGTGTTTGAAGGCCATGCCCGGGATCTTTACCGCAAACTGATTGGGGTCGGCTCTCTGTCAGAAAAAGTGAGCATGCTGTTATCTGAGCGCATCACCTGTCTGCCGAAAATGGAGTCCCTGGCCGATGAACTGGGCATGAGTCCCAGAAACTTCCAGTTAAACCTGAAGGACGAGGGGACAACATACCTGGAACTGCGGGATCAGGTTCGCTATAAATTCGCCAGAGACGCCCTGGAAACCGATAGCAGCTCTGCTGCCGAAATCGGCTTGCGCCTTGGGTTTTCCGAACCCAGCGCCTTTTTTAGAACCTTCAAGCGCTGGAGTGGAAAAACACCGGGTGCATATCGTGCAGCGGTGAGAGCGGCTAATATCGGTCCAGGGAGGCGCAGCAAACCATCCGAGACCCCAACTGTTTGAGTAAAGCGAGTTTTGGGGGTGAGAAGCGAAACTTGCCGCTTCGAAGCGCGAAGCAGGTCCTGGATCATCCAGAAACGGATCCGCAATTGAAACGGGTTTACAACAGCCACGGGTTTTTAAGTTTAGTTTAAGTTAATGACATTGGATTATGGATTGTTGTTTACCGGGCAGGGTTCAACGTTCCAGATCTGCGAAGCATATTCCCGGATGGTGCGATCTGTTGAGAATTTCCCCATGCGAGCAACGTTCAGAATGGCTGTCTGATGCCACTTTTTCTCATTCTTGAATAGCTCAGCGACACTTTTCTGGCACTCGATGTAAGACCGATAATCTGCCAATACAAGGAACGGATCCGCTGCGTTCAACAGGTTATCGGTTATCGGTTCAAACAGGGTCAGCTGGCTTGGAGAGAAGTACCCTGTCTTGATCTGATCCAGAATCCTTTGAAGCTCCTGGTCATTGTCATATATCGCCTTGGGGTCATATCCCCGCTGTTTTATCTCAACCAGTTCCTCGGCAGATTTTCCAAAAATAAATATGTTTTCCTGCCCCACCTCCTGCAATATTTCGATATTGGCTCCATCCAATGTTCCGATGGTCAATGCACCATTGAGGGCAAATTTCATATTACCGGTTCCGGAAGCTTCCATTCCGGCAGTTGATATCTGTTCTGAAAGGTCTGCCCCCGGGATGATCTTTTCTGCAGTGGCAACGCCATAATTCGGAATAAAAACAACTTTTAACAGATCATTGATGGCTGTATCCCTGTTGATGAGATTGGCGACAGAGTTAATCAGGTGAATAATTTTTTTGGCCATCACATAACCAGGTGCTGCTTTTCCACCAAATATGATCGTTCTGGGCGCAATATCCTTTGCCTGATCAAATCTGATTCGATTATAAAGTGTGATGACATGGAGAATATTTAACAGTTGGCGCTTGTATTCATGGATGCGTTTAACCTGGACATCGAACATTGAATTCTGGTTCACCTCAATCTGGCACTTTCTGAGGATGTAGTTGGCAAGGGTCTTTTTATTCCCTCTTTTGATCTCAATCCAGTCATTGACAAATGACTCATCTGCAATAAAATTCTCAAGGCCTTTTAATTGATCCAGATTCTTGATCCATTCTTCCCCCAGTTTTGATGTTATCAACCGAGCCAGACCGGGGTTAGCCAGTCTTACCCACCTTCTGGGGGTTACTCCATTGGTTTTATTATTAAATTTAGATGGGGTTAATTGATAAAAATGATTAAAAACGCCTTCCCTGAGAAGTCTTGAATGCAATTCCGCCACGCCATTGACAGAAAAACTCCCAACGATGGCCAGATGTGACATACGAACATTCTGTGGCTGGCCTTCTTCAATAATTGACATACTGGCCCTTTTTTCAAAGTCACCCGGAAATGATGCTGATACCAGGTCTAAAAATCGCTGGTTTATTTCAATAATGATCTGGATATGCCGTGGGAGTATTTTCTCCAGCATTGGAACCGGCCATTTTTCCAACGCTTCCGGCAGAACCGTGTGATTGGTATAGGCAAATGTGTTCGTTGTGATATCCCATGCCTCTTCCCAGGGGATATCCTTTTCATCTACCAGAATCCGCATCAGTTCCGGGATGGCAATTGAAGGATGGGTATCGTTGAGTTGAATGGCGGCCTTTTGGGGCAGATTCCTGATATCATCCCCACACTTTTCCATGCGAAAAAGAACATCCTGCAGTGATGCTGAAACCATAAAATACTGCTGCTTCAATCGCAGTTCCTTGCCCTCATAATTATTGTCATTTGGATAGAGAACCTTTGATATGGTTTCAGAATGGAATTTACCGAATACGGCCCCGATATAGTCACCGTCGTTGAAAGTCTGCAGGTTGAACTCACGGGTTGCGGCTGCAGCCCAAAGTCTCAGCGTGTTGACAGTCTTGGTCCTGAATCCGGGGATCGGGACATCATAGGCAACAGCAATCACGTTCTCTGTGTCAACCCATTCACTGTGTTGAATTCCTTCCCGATCTTTGTAAGTGTCAATCCGACCCATAAAATGGACCTTAAATTTACTGGTCGTCCGCCTGATTTCCCAGGGGTTACCATATCTCAGCCAATTATCTGCAAATTCCTGCTGTTGCAGATTGACAATGCTTTGTCTGAACATGCCAAATTCATAGCGAATGCCATATCCATAGGCAGGCAGTTCCAGTGTTGCCATTGAATCCAGAAAACATGCCGCCAGCCTTCCCAAACCACCGTTCCCCAGGCCGGCGTCCCACTCCATCTCAGCCAGTTCCTCAAATGAAATGCCCAGGCTGTCCAACGCTTCGCCAATAGCATCCTCCAACTCCAGATTAATTACAGAATTCCGGAGTGTGCGCCCGATCAAAAACTCCAGGGAAAAGAAGTAAATTCTTTTTGGATTAACATCATAGTAAGTCTGCTGTGTCTCGAGCCAGCGGGTGATCATCTCATCCCGGACGGCAAACGCAAGCGCCCTGAACCGGTCAAGTTTATCGGAGTGATCTAAATCCTTTCCAATCGAAAGGGCTAACCGTTGCTCAAACAATTGTTTAAACTGACTTATTTTCTGTTCCTGGCTCAGGTTTTCGCTTGCTATTAACTCATCCATCTTCATCTCACTTTCGATTATTGTCTGCTTTGGAGGAAATTGTGGCGTGTGGGCACCGAAAAAATCGCCAGCGCTCGCTGGCACACTGTCGATTCCTTATTGAATAACAGAATAATCCAAATTAATCAATTTGATTACAGTTTTCTTTTGGTTTTGTTTTATATTTTCAGTAACTATTCAGCCCTTTTTCCGAGTTAATAGGGTCGTGACCTGTATGTGATTGAACGGATTGGGAGTGGTTAAGCATCGCCAGGATGGCGATGTGAATGACCGCCCTCGGAGGCAGGCATGATCAAAGCTGCGAGCCTCGCTTCTCACCTGCCGAGAATGAGTTCAATTACATACAGGTCTCGGCCTATTAGCGATATTCAGCTGAATAGTTACTATTTTCATTACAAAGTGATACCAGTCTTCAAAGAATCCAGAGTCGTGTCGCGATTGTTGCTTCGATTCCGCAGAAATCAGAGGACACGTAACGCGTGCATGTCCCCCGATTTCTGCTGGTTCCGATATTGGACAGTTGCCTTGACACTGGCGGTCTGTATTATATTCTCGTGTGATTAAAGTCGAGGGGCTTTCGATTCAAATCAATGGAAAAAATAGATCCTTTCTCATATTAAAAACGAACCTGAATAGTCTCTCTGGCTCACCCTGCGAATTTGTTTCAAGGGTCTTCCCGGGTCATCGTCATTCCTGGTTAAAAGACAGGGTTGATGGGATAAAAAGAGCTTAACAGGGCGGTCGCCGTGTCAACCTGCAGTTTGTTAGTTCATGCCTGCGGGAGAGACTGCTGTCATCTGAAAAAAAAGGCTTAGACAAGTATTACGGGAACGGGGTACCATAGATACCATCGGACTCTTGTAAGTTAACTCAGATGGAGGGATAACCAAATGAATTGTGATACATTTCTTGTTAAAAAAAATGACTTTTCTCAAACACAAATTGATTCCCAGTTGGATATTGAAGCGCAATCACTGGCGAAAGGCGAGATTTTGCTGAAGGTCGATCAGTTTGCCATGACTGCAAACAATATTACCTATGCGGCAATGGGGGACACGCTTCGATATTGGGCGTTTTTTCCAGCAAAATCAGGGTGGGGCGTTATTCCGGTCTGGGGATTTGCTGATGTGGTTGTGTCCGATAACAAAGATGTAAAAACGGGCGAGCGATATTATGGCTATTACCCGATGGCGACCCATTTGAGAGTCCAACCCCAACAGGTTTCATCAAGCAGCCTGATGGATGGTGCCAGTCATCGTCAGTCGCTCTCAAAAATATATAACCAATATGTCCGCTGTGCCAATGATCCGTTGTACCAACCGGAGACAGAAGCATTGCAGATGTTATTACGCCCGCTGTTCACGACGTCATTTCTGCTGGATGACTTCCTCTTTGATAATGATCTATTTGGTGCCCGGCAACTGCTACTGTCCAGTGCATCAAGTAAAACGGCACTCGGTACGGCTTTTTCCCTGTATCACAACAGAAGTGAGCGACAATTGGACTATCGGATTATCGGTTTAACGTCTCCCGGAAATCTTGAATTTGTTAAAGGGCTTGGTTGTTACGACGATGTCATCAGCTATGAGCAGGTCGCGGCACTGTCGTCTAAACCAGCTACGACTGTCGTTGATTTTGCAGGTAACAGTGTATTATTGAAACAACTGCATCTGCATTTCAATGACCAGCTCAAATACAGTTGTCTTGTCGGGGCTGCACACTGGGATAAAGGTGGTGGTTCGATGAGGGATTTGCCAGGCGCACCACCGCAGCTGTTCTTTGCCCCTTCACAGGCAGAAAAACGTCTCAAGGAGTGGGGGGGTAGCGGGTTTCAGCAGAAGCTTGCAGGCGTGTGGTCCCGCTTTGTTGCATTTGTTGATGACTGGATACTGATTGAACGCAGCCATGGACCTGTTGAGGTTGATCACGTATATCAAACCGTATTGGCGGGACATCTCAATCCCAGAACGGGCTATATTCTTTCACTCTCGAATGACTGATACTGTGGGCAAAAACAGACTCAACCGGAGGGCGATACGATCTCATGACCTCCGGCCAGATCTCATGACCTCCGGCCAGATGCAGAAAGGGGATTCCCGTTCCCCCGAATGTCGGATTGATATTTGATGCACTGGTGACCGAAGCGTCGGTGGAGAAATGAAGAGGTCGATGCGGTTGTTCGAGTGACCGCATTCGATTGGATCAGGGATAGCAACCTGTTGCATTCACTTTTCAAAATTAATCTCTGAAAGCACAAGATCGCCCTTCAAGAGGATCATATTAATATGCTCACCGGCTTTTTTCATTTTGCGGGTCGTGTTCGTTTTTGAGTCTCCGTCAAATGTCGCCATCACTTCATTAATCATTGAAATTATTTCTAAAATGACCTTGTCAAAATTTTCGCTGGTTGTCGCTGCTTCCAATGAGGCAACAATCGATTTTGCATCTTCCAGCAGACTTTTTGATTTTTTGATATTATTCAATTGATAATATCTTTCGGCATCATATATTTTTTGTCTGACTGTAGTCAGTGGAACATAGTAGTCTTTTATTTGAAGAAGCCTGGCTTTGGCGTGCTGCAGTTTTTCTTGAATAGAGGGTTGCTTGCTTTTTGCTGCTTCTGCATATGCTTCGTCGATTAGTACCAATGACCGGTCTATTTCAGTGTTAATATAATCAAAACTGGTTTCCTCAAAGACCGGATTCCAGGGCTGGCTTTCTTTTTCACAACCAGACAGGACAAGCAATATGGAAAACAACAGGGTTATTTTATAGATGGGATTCATCTTTTTTTGTTCATTCATTTATCAAGTCCTTTTATGGGATCACCATGCGGATCAGCTTTCTGAATCTGGGTTTAACTTCTTTCAGTCCCCTCCGAAAAGTCAAAAATCGCCCTCAACCGTTGTTCCAGCGAAATCCGGAATCCAGTTAAACCATAACCATCTGGACCCCGGATCAAGTCCGGGGTGACGATTTTTTGGCTTATCGGAGTGGCCTCTTCTTTTAAAAAATCACCGTCAACGGTCCAGGATGAGAATCTATATTGATGGACCATGGTTTGCAGAAACGGATCACGGAAAAGTTCGCAGCACTGATTAAAGACAAGCCGCCATCGCTCCAGGATGGTCAATCTGCGTTTCTGAGCGTTACAGCCCACCATATTTCCTTTCAAATGCAACCAGTCTTAACCAGGATTTAAGCTGCAAAGTAAACGGAAAATAATCCAGGGCTTTCTTTGCCAGAAATCCGTCAACCCCTGCTTTAAAAGCACGGGCTTTTTCTTCTTCCATGTTCGACATAAAACAGAAGAAACAATACGGGTTTTGTTTTCGACTCCAGTTTTTAAAATGTTCAAGGACTTCAAATCCATTTTTTTTAGACATTCTGATATCGCAGATGACGATTTCCGGTTGCAAGGTATCGATCAGATCGATTGCCTCCTGGCCGTTGTTCGCCAGGATGATATCGCACGCCAGATGCCCTTTTTCGTTCGCCTTAATGAAATATTCCCTTAATAATGCCAATGTCGGCTCGTTGTCGTCCGCCAATAAAACGGTTGGTTTTTCCTCCTCGAAATCTGTAAATATCGGATCCGTATCTATTTCCATAGTGTTTTTGCTTCTCTGGTGTTTCCCGATAAGTTGAATTCCGTACCAATCAACATCTTCTATGAGATCATTTTTTTTCTACCGGTTTAAAAACAATTTTCAATGAGAGAAAAGATCTATTCATGATTTGGTACTTGAAAACACACCGATTTCATGACGAAAGTATAATTGATCTGCAAAGAAAACTCCAGCCCGAATCCCGGTCTTGAAAAGACCATTTTATAGCAAAAAAAAACACTTCCCGTTCACTTCGGGCACACACGAATCGTCCAGTTAAAAGTTGAGTAGACACAGAAACAGGCACGATTTTTCCTGTGCCGGGGCGCACTCATTTTTGTGATTTGACAATACCGTCTTTATATGGTTGTCTTTTGTTGGATCCTAAATCTCATTGAAGTGCTACTAACCTGCAACCGAACGGTATAAGCCATGTCCGATCAATTTGATATTCTGATTCAAAACAGCAAAATTGTTGACGGAACCGGCAGTCCCGGCTTCATCGCGGATCTGGGCATTAAGGATGGTCGAATCAGGGCAGTTGACAGGAGTCTGCCAACAGAATCTGCAAAACGAATCATCGATGGAACCGGTCTCGTCACTGCACCCGGCTTCATAGACACCCATACCCACGATGACTTTCTGGTCTTGATCCGTCCACAGGCCGAAGAGAAGGTCCGACAGGGTGTAACATCTGTCGTTGTCGGGAACTGCGGCGTCAGCGGTGCGCCGCTGGGTGATAACAAGGATCAGTACATCAAAGGCATGATGGGAAACTTTGGCGGAAACCATCTGCACAGATCGTTCTGGGACGTATCCACTATGAGTGACTATCTGCAGCAGGTACGAAATACCGGCCCCGGTCCGAATGTGGCGCCGCTGTTGGGTCATTCCAACCTGCGGTTTGCTGTGATGGGTATGGAAAACCGGCCACCGACAGCAGCGGAAATGGACAAAATGAAGCGCATGGCGACTGAAGCCATGGAATCGGGCGCTTTCGGTATTTCCACCGGTTTAATATACGCACCGAGTATCTACGCCGAAATGGAAGAACTGGTTGAACTGTCTGCTGTGGCAGCTCGACACGGCGGGCTGTATACAACCCATATGCGAAGTGAAGGCAGGGCTATTATTGAAGCAATGGAAGAAGCACTGACGATTGGTCGACGCGCCGAAATGCCTGTCCATATATCCCACCACAAACTGACGGGTCGAAACAACTGGGGCCGAAGCGTGGAAACGCTGGCATTGATGGATCGGGCCCGGGCAGGGGGCCTTGCTGTCAGTTGCGATCAATATCCATATGAGGCCGGCAGCACGGTACTACCCGCACTCCTCCCTCCGGCGATGCTCTCCGACAATTCGATCTTTGAAAAACTGCAGGATCCCGGATTTCGTGCAACGGTCTCCAGAGAATTAAGCAGGGAATCCTCAACCACCTGGGAAAACTTGGCCCTGGGCACTGGTTTCGAGAATATTGTCATCTCAGCTTCCTCGTCCCACCCCGAACTCATGGGCCGCTCCATCGCAGCGATTGCGGACGAGAATGGAAAGAGCGCCATGGATATGTTTCTGGAACTGCTGGCTGACGGGTTCGACACGACGATTATCCTGTTTTCCATGTCAGACGAGGATATTGAGCGTATCATGAAAAGCCCCCACACCATGATCGGTTCAGACGGAATCCCCGGTTTCGGGCCCAATAAAACACATCCACGAATGACCGGCACGTTTCCCAAAATCCTGGGTAAATATGTCAGGGAAAAGGGTGTACTGGAACTTGAGGAGGCCATCCACAAAATGACACAACTGCCGGCGGAAACGTTCGGCATCAAAAACCGGGGGAAAATTACACCTGATTTCGAAGCGGACCTGGTGCTGTTCAACCCGGATACGGTGTCTGCGATGTCCAGCTACGAGGAGCCACAGAAAAAGCCACAAGGTATTCCCTACGTCCTGGTCAACGGTCAGCTGGCAATCGACGCCGGAAACATGTCATCCGCGACCTACGGCCAGGTTCTGACAAAACAGTGAAATTAAAGTATGGTGTAAATGGTTTGATTCTGTTAAATGGACATAAATTCAGAACTCCTGAATTGGGGGACTTTAATTTGATACCAATTCGAAGTTCAGCTTAAAATTTGTCCCCGGATAGATCGTCTCCGTTTCGTTCAAACGGTTACACAACAATTGAACTGC